>Ga0207421_10001094_pt1 | contig 35248 bp, 31 predicted proteins | sample SodLakKL_010_SED_4_FD_187542 | JGI IMG/M metagenome (GOLD analysis project Ga0207421, IMG submission 187542) | Alkaline sediment microbial communities from Lake Tanatar, Kulunda Steppe, Russia - 8KL_010_SED (SPAdes) (version 2) | ecosystem: Environmental > Aquatic > Non-marine Saline and...
AACGTCAATTTAAAAACTACACCCCTTAATAATTATCCTATTACAGGGTTTTATTTAAACTCCTGCAATAGGATATTAGTTTTAAAAAAGGTTTTGCTTGAGGAAGATAAGCTTTGACTTAGTCATTTAGGTTTTTGTCATTCTTAAGAAAGCGGTTTAGTTCCTTGATGTGAGAGGTTAATTAAAGCTGGTTAATTTACAGATCCTCCAGGAATTCAATCTCGCTTTCTTCACGGAGTTTTTCAATTAGTTCTGTAAAAATCCGTTGCTCTTTTTCCTGTCTTTCCTGAGCTACCTGATCTTCTCGCATTTCTTCTTCCAGGATAGGCCTGGCTTCCTCAAAGTCCTCTGCTTCAAGGATATCTCTAAATTGCTCTTCGATCTGTGATTGCTGCATTTCTATTTGTTCCCGGGGCATTTCCGAATCTTCTTCTTCCAGCATGGCTTCAAGCTCAGCATAGGAATCTACAAGTTGGTTGTAGAACTCTTTGACTTCCTCTTCATCCGGTTTGATTTCTTCTTCGTCAATTACTTCATCAGGGTTTTCTTCCAGGTAATTTTCCAGGTATTGATCAAGATATTTCTGTAGTGATAACTCACGGACTATTTCTTCTTCCAGATCATCTCTGGTCATTCCTAGTTGTTCCATCTGCGCTTCAAGGGCTTCTTCGCCGCCGAATTGTGTCTCATATTCAGAGTAACGGTTGCTGATTTCTTCGTCGCTTATTTCTATGTTTGCTTGCTCAGCTTTTTGTTCAAGAAGGATCGGCACGACAAAATAGTTTTCAAATACCTGTTCTTTTATTTCATCTTCCATTCCCTGCATTTCTTCACTTTCCATGTCTATACCATGCATTTCATACTGTGCTATCTCCCGGTCCAGGGCTTCATTGAATTCCCCCCTGGTTACTTCTTTGCCATTTACAGTAGCTATTACTGTGCCGTTTTCGGTTTCTTCGACTCCTTCAGTTGTTTCATCAAGCTCCGTTTCTTCAACTGTTTCATCAAGCTCCGTTTCTTCAGCTACGTCAGTAAGGCTGTTAAAAACACCGAGAACAAAACTTATGCCTAAGCCTGCGATGATTAGCACCGCTGCTGCTATAGCGATGTAAATATTTTTGCTTGTTACTTTTACATCCGGATTGTTATTATCAGGACCGTTTCCCTGATTCTTTTTTTCTTCTTCCATTTTAAATCTGTAAACCTCCCGACCTTCAATTAATGTCAGTTTAATTATTCAAACTGCTTAAGCTGAGCTATATAATAACAGATAGTCATTTCTCAAACAAGGGGAAGGTGTTTTCCTGCCTTAAATACCTTCATAAAAGAGCAGAGAAGATTTGTTGACAGTTCAATCGGTGTATTTTAAGATTATAGTAAGAATAAAAAATACTGTGTGCGCAAATTTCTTGCAGCAAATCTACACTATTAATGGATTCCCGATTAATAAGCTTTAAATAATAATCCAGTTAACCATGTTCTGTTGGTTATGTTTTGCTGGACAATAAAATAAATTATAGACTGGAGGTAAGCTAAAATGATAAATCACATAAAAACAATGTTTTTAATGATCTTACTTACTGCTATTTTACTGGTTGCAGGTGAGTTACTGCTTGGTGATGGTGGAATAATTATTGCCTTAGTAGTGGCAATAGCTCTTAATTTCTTTGCCTACTGGTATAGTGATAAGATAGCGATTACAATGACTCGTTCGCGTCCGCTTAAAGAAGGCGAGGCGCCGGAGGTTTATGACATTGTGAAAGAGCTGGCTGATAGTAGTAATTTGCCTATGCCGCGCATATTCTTAATGCCCACAGATCAACCAAATGCATTTGCCGCCGGACGCAATCCCTCCAAATCAGTGGTTGCGGTTACTCAAGGTTTGGTACGCATGCTGAACCGTCAAGAGCTAAAAGGGGTTCTTGCGCACGAAATGGCCCATATCCGCAACCGCGATATATTGGTCAGCACGGTAGCAGCGGTGATCGCCGGAGCTTTAATGGTTATAGCCCGTTTCGGCATGTATGGAATGATGTTCGGAGGCGGTCGCCGGGAAGGTGGTCCGATCTTGCTGTTGATTAAGCTGGCAGCAATGATTCTTGCTCCAATTGGCGCAATGCTTATTCGCATGGCTATTTCCAGGACACGTGAATACCATGCCGATGCCACGGGAGCCGGTATATCAGGAGATCCGGAAGGCCTTGCCAGCGCATTGCAAAAGATGGAAAACCACGCCCGCAAACGCCCGATCCAGGTTAATGAAGCAGCTTCGCACATGTTTATAGTCAACCCCCTTTCTGCCAAGGGGTTAAGCGGATTGTTCAGTACTCATCCGCCTATTAAAGAGAGGGTCAAGCGCTTGCGTAATATAAACGTGGCTTGATTGCTTTGTTACAGGTAAGCTCAATCATTTCTTCAGGGGGTATGAATAATGCGTGTCCTTTTTATTCAGCCGCGTCGCAATGAAGGGATGGGATTTCGGGATCTGTTTCAAATTGAGCCTCTCGGTATGGAGCTGATTGCCGGTGAGCTTGAAGATGAAGAAGTTAAAATAATTGACTTAATGCCGTTAAAGCGGATTATGAAAAATGCTTTTTCTTTTAAACCGGAAATGTGCGGTATTTCCTGTTCTTTTACAGTGGATGTTGATTATTCGCTCCAGATCGCCAGAGAAATAAAAAAGATCCTTCCAAATACTTTTATTTTTGTCGGGGGGCACCATGCCGCGATTAATCCTGAAGATTTTCATACCCCTGATCTGGATGCCGTAGTTTGTGGAGAAGCCGAAAGTACGGTCAAAGAAATGGTTGAAGCTTACAAAGCAGGAGAAAGCCTGGAAAAAGTGAAGGGGTTGGCTTTAAATTACGGAGATGAACAGTTTTACACAGCCTTGCGGGAACATATGAAGAACCTTGACGATATCCCAGAACCGGCCAGGCACCTGGTCAAACCGTACCGTAAACAGTATTACCACGGTTTTCGCAGGCCACTTTATGCCCTGGAAACCACCAGGGGTTGTCCATACCGGTGTAAGTTTTGCAGTGTGTGGAAATATTACCGGGGCAAACACAGAGAGAAAAGTGCAGAGCGTGTAGTGGAAGAAATTTCCAACATCCCGGGAGAATACATTTTTGTTACCGATGATAACTTCCTGACCAACATTTCCCGAGCGGAAAAAATTGCTGAAGAATTGATTAAAAAAGGGATCAAGAAGGAATATGTCATGCAGGTTCGCAGTGACGATTTAGTCAATAACCCCCACCTGGTTGATCTCTGGCATGAAGCCGGTTTGCGCTCTACCTTGATTGGTTTTGAGCAGATTGACCAGGAAGGCCTGGATAAGTTAAACAAGAAAAATTCTATAGTTAACAATGAAATAGCTTTGAAGATGCTGCAGGATAAAGGCATCTCGGTAATGGCCTCTTTTATAGTCGATCCAGAGTATGATCGGACAGATTTTCAGCGCCTGATTGATTATGTGCGCCGGTGGAATATTAAGATACCCTCCTACACGGTTTTAACTCCCTTGCCGGGGACAGTCCTTTACGAAGAAATGAAGGATAAATTGATCACCAGCGAATATCGCCTGTTTGATTTTTTGCATGCAGTTACCCCCACCCGGTTGCCTTTGAAAGAGTTTTACCGCGAGCTGGCACGACTGTGGGCGCAAACCTATAATTTAGGCAACTTATCGAAAAGTGGGGTAAGCTACTATGCCAGGCTCATGCTTGCCCAGCCTTCCAACCTGGTTCAGATGATCAGATTTTACCGGGGGATCAGACGCTTGTTCGACGGAGATGCATATCTTACAGGGCAAGGTTATAGCAGGTAAAAGCTATTGTTAAAACCAAAGCCTACCACTGAATCACCTCTGTAGTTCGCTAAGAAGTTGGCGTTAGCCCAAAATGTAGCATAGTTAAGTAGTCACAAAATCTCATTTAATTAACCCCGGGGGGAGTACGCCCGGGTTAATTTTATTCTATTTTAGAAGTTCACAGCTGTTCTGAATAATACTTCGATCATGGGGAAAGTATGTTTCTGTTGCCCAAAAAGGATATTATCCTGGAAAAGAGAATAATGTAATATGGAATACTTTCGTGCACTAGACTAGGCGGATCATGTAAAAATATGGAGGATAAGGTATGACTGAGGGGCTGAAAAATATATATTTAAGAGATCGCAATTGTCCCAGTTGTGAAATATACGAAAGTGTCCTCGATTTAATTCCCGAACCACTTGTTATTGTTGACCGGGAAGGTTATATAGTTTTTTTCAACCAGGCTTATGAAAATTACCTCGGCATATCCAAAGAAAAAGCGCTTGGCAGATATGTGACTGAAGTTATTGATAATACCAGGCTTCATATCGTTTGTAAAAGTGGAAAATCTGAGCTTGACTGTATTCAAAAAATAAAAAACCGGGATGCCATAGTCCAAAGAATACCAATTGTATCAAGTGACGGTGAAAACCTGGGGGCTATTGGCAAAGTTAATTTTCAAAATAAAGCAGAGCTCAAATCACTGATGGACCGCCTGCGTTCCCTGGAAAATGAACTTACTCAATACAAAGAACACTCTCTGGTCCAGATGAGAGCTGCTTATACTTTCGATGAAATTGCCGGAGCATCAAGCCAGATGGAACATTTAAAAGATATAGCTGCTAAATATGCCACCACTGATTTAAGCATTTTGATATTAGGAGAGACCGGGGTGGGCAAGGATATATTTGCCCAGGCTATTCATAACGCCAGCCTGCGGCAGCGAGGGCCGCTGGTTAGTATCAACTGTGCTGCTATACCTCACGATCTGCTGGAATCAGAACTTTTCGGTTATGAAGACGGAGCTTTTACCGGGGCCAGGAAAAAAGGTAAGCCGGGCAAGTTTGAACTGGCTGATGGAGGGACCCTCTTTCTTGATGAAATAGGTGATATGCCCTTGAGTATGCAGGCAAAACTGCTGCGAGTCTTGCAAAATAAGCAAATTGAGCGAATTGGTGGAACTTCTTCACGCGGTGTAGATGTGCGCATCATCGCTTCAACAAACCAGGATCTGAGTTTAAAAATAAGGAGAAAAGAGTTTAGGGAGGATCTGCTTTACCGGCTCAATGCTGCGACTATTAAAATACCTCCGCTTCGGGAACGCCCCGAGGATATAAAAACAATTATCGAGAAGACCCTTGAGAAGCTTGAAATAAAGAAAGTTGTAGAGGAGCAGGCTATGAAATGTCTGGAAGAATACCATTGGCCTGGAAATGTGCGAGAATTAATTAATGTGGTGGAACGCCTTGTTTATCTTACCGAAACTTACAGAATAGGCCCCAGGGAGGTTAAGCTGTTTTTATTTGATTTATTTGAAGGGCAACCCCAGGATGGTCCTCAGGCTTTAACGCCTGGTATAGTTGAAGCGGGTATAAACGCTATTGATCATGAGAAAAGCGATTCTGAAGCTAAATCATGGTCAAAGCAAGATCTGTTGAACGGCAAGCTCGATGATGTAATGGTGGAAGTGGAAAAACAGGCGATTATACAAGCCCTGGAGCGCTCAGGTGGAAATAAAGCCCAGGCAGCAAAGAAGTTGGGCATTCACCGGACCACCCTTTATCAAAAACTATATAAACATGGTTTGGAATAGTAGAAGCAATACTGTATATATTTATATACAGTAAGGTGTATATTTTTATATACAAAAATGTAGGGTAAACCCTACATTTTTTTTATTCTTCCTGCAGCAGTTAAATGAAGCCAAACAAAAAATGGTTGGGGTGAAATGATTTTGGAGTCAGGCAATAACGTGAATGTTCCCGGTTTATGAAATCATTGCTTTGAGAGGTAAACATTATGGCATAAATATTGCAGTAAATAATTTAGGTAAAGGTAAACGTTTGGGTTTTGTCCAGGCGAAGAACATCAGGGCGGAGCAGTATAAAATAATTGTTACTGAGCAGATAAAAATAAATATTATTTTCATAAATCGCTGCAAGAGCCTGGGTGAGAAAGGCCTGGTTAAATTAAAATTTGGAAAGGAGTTTTTTTGATGTCGACAGTTAGAAAACTAAAATTTTGTGTGAACAATCAGTGGAGGGACACCGATTCGGGGCAGTACATGGATATCACAAACAGCAGTACGGGAGAGGTCATGGCTGAAACTCCCCGTTGCACTGCTGATGAGGTTAATCAAGCAGTGGAAGCTGCAAAAAATGCATATCCTGAATGGTCAAGCACTCCGGTACAAAAGAGGGCCGACCTGATGTTTCAATTTAAGAGGAAAATCGAAGAGAACCTCGATGAGCTGGCCACGTTGGTAGCCAAAGAACATGGTAAGAACATGGCTGAATCGCGTGGGGATGTGATTAAAGCTATGGAAGTGGTTGAAGTAGCCTGTGCCGCTCCCACTTTAATGCAGGGAGACTCCTTGATGAATGTGTCCACAGGACATGACACTGTAATGTACCGAGAACCTCTTGGGGTGTTTGCTGGGATAGTCCCAATGAATTTTCCGGCAATGATTCCTTTTGGCTGGATGCTTCCGCTTTGCATAACCACCGGAAATACTTTCGTGCTTAAAGCAGCCAGCCAGGTGCCTCAAACAGCCATGCGCTTGCTGGAGCTTTTAATTGAGGCAGGTCTTCCTGAAGGGGTGGTTAACCTGGTGACTTGCAGCCGCAACGAAGCAGAACTCTTGTTAAAACATCCTGATGTAGAGGGGATTTCTTATGTCGGTTCCAGTTCTGTAGGCAAACACATCTACAGTACGGCTGCTGCACACGGTAAACGGGTCCAGGTTTTGGGAGAGGCTAAAAATCATGCCCTAGTATTGAAGGATGCTATAGTTGAACGGGTGGCACTGGGAATCAGGAATTCTTCTTTTGGCTGTGCCGGTCAACGCTGTATGGCTTTGCCGGTGGTTTGTGTAGAAGAGGAGATAGCCGATGAGCTGGTTGAACTACTGGTAAAAGCCGCCAAAGAATTAAAAGTCGGTCCGGCTTATCATGATGATACAGATTTGGGACCGGTTATTTCGGCCGAACATAAAGAAAAAGTATCTTCCTGGATTGATAAAGGCATTGAGGAAGGGGCGGAAGTTGTTCTTGATGGAAGGGATGTCAAGGTTGATGGTTTTGAAAATGGTTTTTACATGGGGCCGACAATTTTGGATAAAGTAAAACCAGGGATGAGTGTAGGCGAAGAGGAAATCTTTGGACCGGTATTGTGTGTAAAAAGAGTAAAAGATTTTGAAGAAGGGTTGCAAATAATGAATGGTAGCCCATATGCCAACGGTTCGTGTATATTCACCCAAAACGGTTACTACGCCCGGGAATTTACCTACCGTACCCATGCTGGAATGGTGGGTGTAAATGTGGGCATCCCGGTTCCGGTTTCTTACTTCCCCTTTGCGGGACATAAGGGTTCGTTTTATGGTGACCTCCATGTTATGGGGAAAGACGGGGTTGCATTTTATACCGAGGCGAAATGTGTAACCAGTCGCTGGTTTACTGAAGAAGACCGCAAGGATACCAAGGTAGGGACCTGGGAAGGAACTATTCACAGAGAATAGCGAACAACTTCGTAAAGGGACCAAATTTTGGTAAGGAGGAGTTTTGTATGGATAAGAGGATTTTCCAGGTGCCGGCCAGGATAGTCTTTGGTTCAGGAGCCGTTGAAAATGTTGGACCGGAACTAAAAGGGTTACAGGCACAAAAAGCTCTACTGGTAACCGATGAAGTTATGCAAAAAGTAGGCATAGTGGATCAAGTTATTGGCAACCTTAAGGATAACGGAATTAGTCATGCGGTGTATGATCGGGTATCCAGTGAACCAACCTTAGAGTTTATTGATGAAGGAGTTGGGATTTTCAAAGATAATAATTGTGATTCAATTATTGCCGTTGGCGGGGGTAGCCCAATCGATGCAGCCAAGGCTATTGCTGTAATGGTCAATAACTCCGGAAGTATAGACAATTACAAGGGGTTAGGTAACTTACCCGATCCTGGTGCTCCTTTAGTCTGTGTGCCGACAACAACAGGAACCGGTAGTGAAGCCACGCAGTTTACGATTATTACTGATCCTGTTAAAGATGAAAAAATGCTTATCGGCAGTCATCACCTGATGCCGGATGTTGCTATAGTTGATCCCCAGCTCACCCTTAGTATGCCTCGGGGGTTGACTGCTGCTACAGGAATAGACGCTCTTACTCATGCAATTGAGGCTTATGTTTCAGTTAAGGCGCAGCCCATGAGCGACCTGTATGCTCTTTCGGCCGTAGAGTTAATTTCCGGCAATCTCAGGCAAGCCTGGGCTAACGGGAATAACCTGGAGGCAAAGGCGAAGACAATGCTCGGAGCTCTCTATGGAGGGATAGCTTTCAGCAATTCTTCAGTAGCCCTGGTTCACGGAATGTCAAGGCCAATCGGTGCTAATTTCCACGTAGCTCATGGAGATTCCAATGCTGTTCTTTTAGATGTGGTAATGGAGTTTAGCCTGATAGGTAATCCTGCCCGCTATGCCCAGGTGGCTGCAGCAATGGGTGAATCGGTAGAGGGTCTAAATGCTTTAGAAGCGGCTGAAGTAGGTGTCGACGCAGTAAAAAGGCTTGTCCGTGAAGTTAAAATTCCTTCATTAAAGGAATTAGGTGTAAATAAAAAAAGACTCGAGGAACTTTTACCTAAAATGGCTGATGAAGCTATTGCCAGTGGAAGCCCGGGTAACAACCCACGTCAGGCAACCAGGGATGAAATAATGGATCTATACCTGGAAGCATATGAGCAAAGTAGTTAGAAGAATGAGTTCATTTGTTCTTGCAGAAACAAAGAAATAGAGTGTACTTTTGCGCCTGTTTTAAGCTAAGGGGAAAAGCTAAGTTAAACTGGGGACAGGTTAGATATTTCCCTTGCCAGCTAGGAAGCAGGCGCAATAATTTTTTATTTGTTGAAAAAAAATATCAAGAAAATAGGCAACCAAATCTGCCAAAATAAAAAAAACGGCAAACATAAGCTTATCCAAAGATTGAACTGGTTGTCTAAAAACCACTTTATAAAGTATCTTCAGACAACCCCGGTATAGTCCTTCCTGTACTTAAGGCTACAGTGGTTCCCAACCAACTAAACTTCATCACCATTACTACAATTTGTGTGGGAATATGAAAAAACTTTGTGCTTTTAAATAATACCAGTTTGTTATAATGGTAGTCGACTGAGAAAGCGAAATCGCAAATTCTATCTATTAGTCTATACAGGATTTTGATTCAATATTGCGAATTAGTAAGGGGGAGGGATATAATAAATATGAGCGAACGGATCCTGGTTGTAGATGATGATGAACATGTATGTGACCTGGTGCGAATTGCCTTAGAAGCAGAGGGTTTCCAGGTTGAGGCTGCATTGGACGGAAAAACCGGATTGGAAAAAGTTTTGGAAAACGATTATGCAGTGGTATTGTTGGATATCATGCTCCCGGAAATAGATGGCTGGGAAATCTGCCGACAAATCAGGAGCAGCCATGTTAAAAGTGTTCCTGTTATAATGCTCACTGCACGTGGTGAAGAAGTGGATCGTGTCCTGGGACTGGAGTTAGGCGCCGATGATTATATTACCAAACCATTTAGTCCGCGAGAAATGGTTGCCCGGGTAAAAGCTTTACTTCGACGCTTTGATAATTATAATGTGACCAGGGAGAAATTAAAGTACGGTTATCTGGAAATTGATTTGCACAGTTATACAGCACGGATAGGCGATAAGATCCTCGATTTAACCCCCAAAGAATTTGAACTATTGAATTTAATGATGCGTCACGCCGGCAAACCCTTTAACCGGGATGATTTGTTAAAATCAGTCTGGGGTTTTGATGATCCGGCCGGTAGCACCCGCACAGTTGACGAACATATTAAAAGGCTTCGCAGTAAAATTGCATCTCATGATCAGGTTTACAGCTATATCCAAACAGTGTGGGGCATCGGTTATAAGTTTGAGGTGAAGGAGTATGATTAGATTTCCAAGGAGGCCGCGCAGCCTTTTTGGCAAATTAATGCTTTCTCATCTGGTGGTTGTTGCCCTGAGTATGATTGCTATTGGTATTTTTTTAAGCTACCTAATAGAAAATTATTTTATCACCACCCGGGAGTGGGAAGTAACCGGGCAAGCCCAGGATGTTGCTTACCTGATTGGTGAGGACTTGAGAAAAAACGATATGGAGGCCGTTGAAAAAACCGCGGAAACACTGGCTTATTCTCTTGATGCCAAAATCAGGGTGCTTGATTCCAACCATGTTATACAATTTACTGTCGATCCCGAAGCTGATCAGGATGAACCTTACCAAAATCAAGATGAAGGAGTAGGACTAGAAGAAAGGGAGATTGAACATGTTTTCCAGGGGAACATGTTAACAAAAAAAGTTTACGGACCTGTCCTGCAGAGGCTTTTGGTTGCCGCCCCAATTATTGATAACCAGGAAGAAGTAGGAGGAGAGAAAACCGAGGAGCCACAAGTAATGGGCGCAATTACTTTGAGTGTTCCATTGAGGGGGGTGGAACAAACCCTGGCCCATATCACCCAGTTAATGCTTTACTCAGGAGGGATCGGAGTAGCTGTAGCTGCAATTATTGCCTTTTCTCTTTCAAAGACCCTCACCCGGCCTTTGCAGAAAATTAACCGTGCCGCTCTCGATATGGCTGCCGGAAACTTTAAAAGTAAGATCGAGGAGCAATCGGATGATGAAATTGGCGGTGTAATTAAAACATTTAATTATTCCGTGGAGCAGGTTGAAAAATACCTGGAGGAGCAAAAAAGACTTGATCTGCTGCGCCGTAACCTGGTGGCTAATGTTTCACATGAGTTAAAAGCGCCTCTTGCTTCAGTACGGGGATTTTCGGAGTTACTGTTGGATGGTTATATTGAAGAAGAGGAAAAGGAAAAATATTTTAAGGTAATCCTTGATAATTCAGTTCACCTGAGCAGGTTGGTAGATGATTTGTTAACCCTGTCTCACCTGGAGAGCGGACAATTATCTCTGGAAACAGAGGAATTATCGGTCCGGGATCTGGCCAGCTGGAGTTTTGATAGTGTGGCCCCCCACGGAGAAGCAAAGGGTGTGAACATGAGTATAGATTTGGAATCCTCGCTTTCAACTTTGTGGGGTGACCGCCATCGTCTCCATGAAGTTTTGGTTAACCTTTTAGAAAATGCGATTGAGTACACTGCTGCCGGCGGGGATGTTTTACTTAAGGTAAGGCAGGATAATTCCCGGGTTATATTTGAGGTTAAAGATACAGGTTGCGGTATTCCTGAAGAAGAATTATCAAACATCTTTGACCGTTTTTACAAGGTGGATAAGTCGCGCTGCCGAAGTTCTCAGGGTTCCGGGTTGGGGCTGGCTATCACCAAGCATTTGGTTGAACTTCACGGCGGCAGTATAGAAGTGGAGAGTACAGTTGGCGAAGGCACTATTTTTAGAGTGATTTTACCTGGATAGCTTACAAATACCAGGATGATTGTTTAGATTGTTCAGTGCCGGGAAGTCCCGGCACTGACTATTTTTAAGCAGAAACTATTTATTAATTGCAATTAAAATAGGTGGGGTTTTTAAAAAAACCAGGTTCACCAAGCACTTTTTTAAATTTCCCAAAAAAACTTCGATTAGCCTTGACAGTGGAAAGATTTTTATTTTAACATATATATAGCAGATATGACACATGGGTCAGGATTTAGTTTTTTTGACTTTGGGAGGGTGCTTGTTGCCATATACTAAATGTGGTGATGTAAACCTTTTTTACGAAACTTATGGATCAGGTGAACCTCTGCTTTTGATTGAAGGTTTAGGATATGCGTCCTGGATGTGGTTCAAGCAAATTCCCGCACTAAAAGAGCATTTCATGGTGATTACTTATGATAATAGGGGTGTAGGCAATAGTGACAAGCCTGATTATCCTTATAGTATTCCTATGATGGCCGGTGATGCGGCAAGCTTGTTGCAGTCGCTTGGTTTGAAAAGCGCTCATTTGCTTGGTGTATCCATGGGGGGAATGATTGCCCAGCAGTTTGCCAGTGACTACCCTGCTTTGGTCAATAAACTTATTCTTTGCTGCACTTCTCATGGAGGACCAAATAGCATACCCGCGCCTCCTGAAACGATTAAAGCAATGACTGATGTCGAGGGGCTTTCCCCCGAAGAAGCCCTGCAACAGGCTATGTCTGTCGCTTTTTCCCCGGAATATTTAGAAGATAATAAAGATGAGTTTAATCAAATTATCAACTGGCGCCTGGAAAATCCCACTCCTCAGTATTGTTGGCAGCACCAGTTTAATGCGGTTCTCAACTTCAACTCAGAAGAATGGCTGGGCTCAATTGATAAACCTACCCTTATTATTACCGGAACCGGTGACAAAGTAATCCCGCCTAAGAATTCAGAGAAACTGCACCAAAAAATCAAAAACTCCAAACTGGTTATGTTGGAAGATGGCGGTCACCTGTTTTTCATGGAAAAACCGGATCAATTCAACCGGGAAGTAATCAATTTCTTAAAATCTTAGAAGGTGGCTCTGGGAGGAGGCAGTTTAAATGTTAAATGACTGGCTGGTTAAAAGAAGCCAGTTTACCCCCGATAAGACAGCACTTGTCGATGCTGTTTCGGGAGAAAGACTAAATTACCGGGAATTGGAACGCAGGGTTTCTTCCCTGGTCAGTTATTTGCAGCAATATGATTTGAAGAAGGGAGAGCGGGTAGCGGTAATTGGTTATAACAGCATTTTCTACCTGACTCTTTTATATGCTCTTCCTCGTGTTGGGGCAGTGCTGGTGCCTTTAAACTTTAGGCTTTCACCTGGCGAACTATCCGGTATCCTTAAAAACGCTTCTCCCAGCCTGCTGTTTTACAGCTCTGAACTTATAGGACTTGCCGAAAGTGCGACCGAATCAATTGAGCCTTTAGAAACAAAGGAAATTGAAGAAGCAGAAAACCATCTGGATAAATTTCCTCCTGGGCAGGCAGTTTCCGGTTCAGCCCAATTGGATCATTTGGAACCAGAAGATCCATGGATGATTCTTTATACCGGTGGCACTACCGGTTTGCCGAAAGGAGCAATTCTTTCCTATCGCATGGTAACCTGGAATGCCATTAACACGGTAGTAAGCTGGGGGCTTAATCCGGACGATGTTGTGCTTATGCCTATGCCTTTCTTTCATACCGGAGGTCTAAATGTACTAACCAATCCACTGATTTACCTGGGTGGGACTGTTGTAGTGATGCAGTCTTTCGAGCCTGAGTTTTACCTTGAGGTTTTGGAGCGTGAGAAAGGAACGATTATATTTTTAGTCCCTACAATGTTCCAAATGCTCACTGAAACCGAACGATTTGAAAAGGCTGATTTTACTTCGGTGCGATTTTGTATAAGCGGGGGCAGTCCTTGTCCGGAAAGTCTTTACCATCGTTACTGGCAAAAAGGGCTTTTATTTAAGCAGGGATACGGGTTAACCGAAGTCGGTCCCAATTGTTTTGCCCTTGATGACCGAAAAGTAAAAGAAAAAATCGGATCGGTGGGCAGACCCGTTTTTCACGGCAGGGCTTCCCTGGTGGATGATCAAGGACGGGAAGTGCCTTCCGGCGAAGTGGGAGAATTAATCATGTCTGGTCCCCATGTTTTTTCCGGTTACTGGAACAACCGGGAGGCAACAGAAAAAGCTTTAAGCAATGGTTGGTTCCATACCGGGGACCTGGCCCGCTGTGACGGTGACGGATTTTACTATATCGTGGACCGGAAGAAAGATATGTTTATCAGTGGCGGCGAGAACGTTTTTCCGGTGGAGATTGAAAATGTGCTTTACCAATATCCGGCAGTGGCGGAAGCGGCTGTGGTTGGTGTTCCTCATCCTAAATGGGGGGAAGTGGGAAGAGCTTACGTTTCTTTCCAGGAAGGCGCTTCAGCGACGGAAGAAGAGCTGCTTAAACACTGCCGCGAGCATCTGGCCAAGTATAAAGTTCCCCGGGAGGTGATTATTAAGGATAGTTTGCCCAAATCTCCCGCAGGTAAAATTCTCAAACGCAGTTTGCATTAAAACCGTTAAGCAGCAATCCTTTTGGTACAGTTAAGCTGTTGTTGAAAGTCTCCGTTTGTTTTGCATCAGTAAACCATTGTCTTCTTTGATTAAAACAATCACAACCTGATAACACAAATCCATATTTAATTTAAATTGTTCATTTTTTACGGCTTACCTTGAGCGCATTATACTCCTGGTCTATTTCACTCTTGGTCTAGTCTAGTTGTATCATGTTGCCTGGGTAATACCTTAAAAATAATGGGTTTGCCTTTAATGTGGGAGAATGCATGGGCGTTAGGCATTTTTCTTGTCGGTTTATCAACAATTTTTATTAAAGGAGGTCACTCAAATGCGTGGTAAATTATTTTACCTGTTACTTGTTGTGTTTTTTACAGGGGGGTTGTTGTTTGTTGCCGGTTGCGAGGAACCGGTAGAAGAAGAACCTGAACTGGATACCATTAAGATTGGCGTCCTTACAGACCAATCCGGGGTGCTGGCTTCTTATGGTGAACAGCAGACCCGGGGATTGGAACTGGGTTTTGAGTATGTTACCGACGGAACCATGGAAGTGCTGGGAGCAGATATCGAGTTGATCTTTGAGGATGATGGCAGCGATCCTTCCATGGGGTTAACTGCTGCACGCAGGTTGATTGAGGAAGAAGAAGTTGATATTTTGCAGGGTTCTCCCAACACTGCTGTAGCGCTTGCCGTAATGGATGAAGCTGCTGCTCACGAAGTCCCCTTTGTTGTAGACCCGGCTGCCGGGGATAGCATAACCGGAGAAGAGTGGAACCGCTATACCTTCCGGACCGGATCGAGCACCTCCCAGGATGCTGCAGCAGGTGCATTGTATGCCGTAGAATACCTGGCAGAAGATCTGGATAAGGATCCTTCAGAACTGGTATTTGCCAACCTGGCCCCGGATTATGCCTGGGGTTATGAAAGTGCTAATGCCTGGAGGCACCAGATAGAAGAGACAGGCGCGGAAGTTTTAGAAGATGTGCTTCCGCCTCATGATGAAGTCGACTTTGCTCCTTACCTGACCACCGTCTTGGAAAAAGAGCCCCATGGATTGGTTGTTTCCTGGTCGGGAGACGGGGCAGTCAGGTTGTTTGACCAGATTGATGATTTTGGCTTGTATGAAGAAATGCTTGTCACCGGCGGGGTTGGCGATATGCATTCTCTTCGCGCCATGGGAGATGATGCCGTTGGCTTTACCGGCATGATGAAGTATAACCCCAGGCTTCCCGACAATGAAGTTAATGACTGGTTCTGGGACAGGCACCTCGAAGAATATGGGGAAGATCCCGACCTGTTTACTTCGGGAGGCTTTGCCGCTGCCTCGGCTATTGTTACTGCGATAGAAAAAGCCGAATCAACCGATACCGAAGCTTTAATTGAAACTATGCGGGGGATGAGTTTTGAAACTCCAAAAAGCGAGATGACCTTTAGGGAAGAAGATCATCAAGCTTTGCAGGAAATGTATATTGTTGAACTGGTTGAAGATGAAGAGCTAGATTATCCGGTGCCTGAGCTAATAGAGACGATTTCACCGGAAGACTCTGCCCCACCGGTGATGGTTCCTGAAGACGCGGAAAGGTAAGTTGTCGCCTGGAAGAGGAAGCCCTTCCCCGCTTTAAGTTGCCAAACAGGCGGGGAAGGGCTTGAGCAGAAAAAATAAATTCGGAGGATTAGTCCAATGAATAATAGCTATATTTTAGAGACAAAACAGCTGGATAAGTATTTCGGGGGGTTGCAGGCTTTAAATAAGGTCAATGTAGCTGTGCCCCGGGGGCAGCTGCTTTCGGTGATCGGGCCTAACGGGGCCGGGAAGACTACTCTTTTTAATGTGATCACCGGTAATCACCACCCGGATGGCGGCAGTGTATATTTTAAAGGAGAGGATATCAGTCGGCTCTCACCCAACCGGTTATCGCAAATGGGCCTGGCCCGTTCTTTTCAGATTACCAATATATTTGACAATTTAACCGTCGAGGAGAATCTGCGCCTGGCCGTGCAGTCCCGGGGCAAGTCAAGCTTCAAAATATTGATTCATTACTTAAGTTATGCAGATTATATTGCCAAAGCCCGGGAAATAGCCGGGCTGGTCGGGTTGGAAGGCAAAGAAGGTATGATTGCCCAGTTTTTGCCTCATGGCGATAAACGAAAGCTCGAATTGGGATTGGTTTTAGCTCTTGACCCTGAACTGCTGCTCCTGGATGAACCCACTTCTGGATTATCCATAGAGGAAATCCCTTCAATATTGGAAGTGATTCAACGTATTCAAAGAGATGAAAGCAAGACGCTTGTCCTGGTTGAACATAAAATGGATATTGTGATGGAGATTTCTGAGTACATTTATGTGTTGCATCATGGCAGTGTAATTGCTCAGGGAACTCCCTCAGAGATTAGCGAAAATGAGCAAGTTCAAGAAGCGTACCTGGGGGGTGCCGTATGAATAATTTGTTGGAATTGGAAAATGTGCATACCTATATAGGGCAGTACCATATTTTGCAGGGAATATCTATGGATGTACCCGAAGGTGAAGTAACGGTAATTTTGGGACGTAATGGAGCAGGAAAAACTACAACATTAGAAACAATTTTGGGCATTAAGCCGCCTTCAAAGGGAACAATCCGGTTTAAAGATGAAGAGATTCAGGGATTTCCACTCCACAATATTGTCAGGCGGGGAATTGGTTACGTGCCGGAAGATAAGCGCTTATTTGGCACCCTTACTGTGGAGGAAAATCTTCGTTTGGCTGAAAGAGGCGATGAAAATTTTATCCGCGAAAGGCGCAAGCTTATCTGTGATATCTTTCCGGACCTAAAAGCAGCTTGGAAACGACCTGCTTCTACCCTGAGTGGTGGGCAGCAGCAGATGCTGTGTATCGCCCGGGGCTTGATCAATGATAACAGTATAATGCTGATTGACGAGCCAAGCATGGGGCTTGCTCCAAAACTGGTCCAGGAAGTGATGTCTGCGGTAGATAAAATGAAAGGGTTGACTACGGTCTTGATGGTAGAACAGAACCTGAAAATGGCGGAAACAGTGGGGGATCGCTGTTATATTTTGGATAAAGGAATGATTCTGCACAGCGGCGATATCAAAGAGCTGGTAAAAGATAAGGAATTGCAAAGAAACTACCTTGGTGTGACCACTTGAACAGCGTTTAAGGATTTACACAGGTTATTATTTTAGAGAAAGCGCGGTGTTTTAAGATGAATTTGCCTCTCTTTACAAGCCTTTCATTAAACGGATTATCGCTGGCAATGCTTTATTTCTTGATTGCTGCGGGCTTCTCCTTAATATTCGGGTTAATGAGTGTTTTGAACCTGGCCCATGCTTCTTTTTTCCTGTGGGGCGCCTACAGTGGGCTGGCGATATTTACTTTTACCGGGAATTTTACCCTGGCAGTAATCGGGGCCACAATAGTTGGTGTGATCATGGGATTGCTGGTGGAGTACCTTACTCTTCGCCCTTTATACGGGAAACACCTTTTTCAAATCCTGATGACCTTAGGTTTGCTTTTGGTTTTCGAAGAACTGGTAAAGCTTATCTGGGGGACAACAATCCTTGGCTTCCCCAGGCCTGAAGTTTTAACCGGCTCCCTGGTTATCCTGGGCCGTTATTTCCCCGTTTACCGTATTTTTATTATTATTGCCGGTATTGTGGTTTTTATTGTGGTTTACCTGATTCTTAACCGGACCAAAATAGGGATAACGGTGAGGGCCGGGGTGGAAGATGAGGAAATGGTCCAGGCCCTGGGTATTGATATCCGCAAAGTTTTTTCCGGGGTTTTCGGCCTCGGGGCGGGTCTTGCTGCTCTTGGTGGGGTAATCGGGGCTCCTTTTCTCGGTGTCTACCCGGAGTTAGGCTTTGAAATGCTGGTTCCCGCATTAATTGTAGTGATTATAGGGGGGCTGGGCAGTTTCCATGGTTCCTTTGTCGGGGCAATAATTATTGGTCTTTCCCAGTCTTTCGGGGGTTACTTTATCCCTGAATTCGCGCTGGCCATCAATGTTGCCCTGCTGGCTATTGTGCTGTTAATCAAACCGACAGGGTTGTTCGGCATGGAAGGAGGACATTAACTGTGACATTGAACCACACAAAAATAGCGAATAAAAAGACAGGCTTGCCTGTAGCAATATGGAAATATAAATATGGCTTGATTCTCCTGGCGTTTTTTCTGGTTTATCCGTTGATCACTCCATCGATATATCATCTCACCCTGCTGATCGAAGTATTTATTTTCACTGTTTTTGCGATCAGCTACAACCTCATGCTTGGTTATACCGGGATCATCTCCCTGGGACATGCCCTGTTCTTTGGTATGGGTGGTTATGTAGGGGGTCTGCTTATGGTTGAAGCAGATTATCCCTTCCTGCTGGTCATTCCGATTATAGTAGGAATTGCGATCATCTTAAGCGTGATAATTGGTTTCTTAACCTTAAGAGTTAAGGCAATATTTTTTGCCATGGTAACAATGGCTATTGCTACTTTTTTCTGGATTGTCGCCCAAAGGTGGACTGATATGACCGGTGGAGATGACGGCATGGGTGGGATGATTCCGCCCGACATTCTTTTGCCCCGTGAAAATTACTACTATTTCACCCTCATCGTCATGGTAGTTGTTTACATGTTTTTTATCCGTTTTGTCAATTCACCAACCGGAAGAGTGCTTCAGGCAATCAGGGAAAACGAAGAACGAACCAGTCACCTCGGGTACAATGTGCTGAACTTTAAAATTATCGTAATTGTTATTGCTGGAGTGCTGGCTACCCTGTCAGGCTTTTTCTTTACCTTGTCCATGCGGTTTGTTCATCCTTCCTACCTTGATGTAGATACCACTCTTGATGCTCTCTTGATGACGGTGATCGGGGGTATGGGGACCATCACCGGGCCCTTTGTAGGCGCTGTGGTGGTAAGACCCCTGGAACATATCATGAGTACCTATACCGAGCATTGGCTGCTTATTTTCGGTATTATTTATGTGCTGATTGTTTTGTTCCTTCCCAAGGGATTGGTTCCCAGCCTTAAAGAACAATCTGAGCGGTTAAGGCTGTTGGGCAGGAAGCTCCTGGGCAAAAACTAAAATTAGAAAATCTCTTTTTAAACCAGAGCAAATAAAGGAGTTGGTGCTCTTATGAGCGAAAATAAAATAGGAATAATGAGCCTGGGGGTTTACAGGCCTTCCCGGGTAATGAAAAGCGATGAAATCAGCAGGCTTACAGATATACCGGAAGAAGTTATCTGGGAAAAGTTTGGATTAAAAGAAAAAAGTGTGGCCGACCCGGAAGAACACATTTCCCAGATGGCGGTTGAAGCATCACGCCGGGCTTTAAGCGGCATAGACCCGGCAGAAATTGACCTGGTTATTTACTATGGTTCAGAATACAAAGACCGTTATGTTTGGCCGGTGGGGCCGGTAATCAAGAAAGAACTGGGCTTAAAAAAGGCCTATACTTTTGAGGTGATGGCTTTGTGCGCTACCGGGGCCATAGCTTTGGATGTTGCCCGCAGTATGCTTATGGCTAACCCTGATTACAGGCGGGTCCTTTTGGTAGCAGCGAGCAAGGAGGCGGATTTAATAGATTACTCCAGGAAAAACACGCGGTTCATGATTAACTTTGCCGATGGTGCCGCCGCCTGCGTAATCGGTAAAGGCGCTAATAATGAACTGCTTGCTTCATCAGCCATAACGGACGGCACATTTGCCTGGGATGTTTATGTTCCGGCCGGTGGTTCTATGATGAGGCCACCTCGCAGTAAGGTTAAGGAAAAAGATTTTTATCTCGATGCGCCCGATTTTGAAAGGATGAAAACCGAGCTTGATCAGGTAACCCTGGACAATTTTCTCCAGGTGATCAAAGAAGCTGTAGAAAAGGGAGGGGCAAGTCCTGATCAGATCAAATTCCTTGGGATTACCCATATGAAACCTTCTTTTTATAGAACGATCCTGGAAAACTTCGGTTTATCCTGGGATAATACGATTTACCTGGAGAACTGGGGCCACGTACAGGCCGCCGACCAGTTGATCATCTTAAAAGAAGCGCTTGAACAGGATAAGCTGAAGGAAGGCGACCTGGTAGTATTGGCCGGAGCTGGAACCGGTTACACCTGGAGCGCAGCCTCCCTGAGATGGGGCAGCCTGGGTTAGAACAACTAGATCATAGCTGAAGGGAGTATTGCTGATGTGCAATTACAGTTGGGCACCAACCCTCGATACTTTGGGAACCAGGGCTTCTTTATATCCGCAAAGGGAAATAGCAGAAGATGTAGCTTCCGGCACCAGTTACACTTATGCGGAACTCAACAAACATGCTAATGCCCTGGCTAACTATTTTAAGGAAGAGTTGGAATTAAAACCGGGAGAGCGGATAGCCTTAATTTCCCGCAATTCCATAGAATGCCTGGTTTGTTTTTTCGCCGTCCAAAAGGCCGGGTTGGTTTTGGTTCCCCTAAACTGGCGGTTATCGGTTAGAGAAGTGTTAGAACAGCTAAACCAGACAGAACCCCTGGTGCTTTTCTACGATGCGCAGTTTGCATCCCAGGTGGAGGAGATAACCGGGGAGTACAGCTTTAAAGAAATTGTTTACTGGGTGGAAAACGGCCAGCCTGCCGGTCAATGCAGCGGTAGTTATTTGGGAAATATTTATGATCAGGCCAGTTTAATTTATCGGTCCTATCCGAAAATTGATTTTGATGATCCCTTGATGATTCTTTTCACCGGGGGCACAACCGGACCACCCAAGGGAGCGGTGTTAAGCCACCGGACTGTATTTTTCAACATGCTCTCTGAGGCTCTTTGTTGGGGGCTCGGACCAGGACAGTCAATTCCTGTTTTACTGCCTTTTTTCCATACCGGGGGATGGAATCTCCTCACCCTCCCTTCTATATTTGCCGGAGCTAAAGTTTTTATCTTGCGCGGGTTTGATCCTGAAAAAACCCTTCAACTGGTGGAGCAAGAAAAGTGCCGCACAATCTTTGCCGCCCCGACAATGTTTCAAATCCTCAGTGCCCACGAAAACTGGCAAAAAACTGATTTAAGCTCCCTTGAATGGGTTATGTCCGGTGCGGCGCCATGTTCCAGGCAAATAATGGAACCTTACTGGGAAAGAGGAATTCCCTTTGTCCAGGGCTACGGTATAACTGAAGGTGGTCCTAATAATTTATTTGTTCCCTGGTATGAACTGACCTGGAATGATCTAAAGGAAAAATGGTCTTCAGTAGGCAAGCCTTTCCTTTATTGTTTTGCCCGCTTGGTGGATGATGAAGGGCATGAAGTTAACAGCGGTGAAGAAGGGGAACTTTTGCTAAGCGGACCGGTTACTTTTTCCGGTTACTGGAAGCGTCCACGGGAGACAGCACAGACTTTACATGAGGGATGGGTTCATACCGGTGACATTGCCCGGCAGGACGAAGACGGTTTTTTCTATATTGTCGATCGCAAAAAGGATATGTTTATCAGCGGCGGTGAAAACGTGTTCCCCGTAGAAGTAGAAAATGCCATTGTGGAGCACCCTGCAATCAAAGATGCAGCCGTGATCGGTGTAGCGCATCCCAAGTGGGGAGAAGTCGGCAAAGCTTTCGTTATTCCCCGGGAAAAAAGTGAAGTTTCAGAAGAAGAATTGAACGATTTTTTGCGCCAGAGATTGGCTAAATATAAAATACCGGCACATATTAAGTTTGTGGATCACATTCCCAAGAGTCCGGTAGGTAAAGTTTTGAAAAAAGACTTGAAGGATAAATGAAATGACGTATAATTGTGATAATGCTTTTATATTCTTAGCAGTTGCTGTTTATTTCTTTGTCCAGCAAACTTAACAAGAAAGACTGAGATCAAATGGTTTGATATTTAGGTGCGTGGTATAAGTTTTAGCGTGCACAGGGATGCCTGAAAAAGGTGGGTGAAGCAATGCCTGATGATCAGTACATTAAAGGCAACAGCGGTGATGGTGTATGTTTACCCAAGACCAAACGCGGGGAAGTAACTTTTGATCGCCTGTTGAAGGCGGCTGAAGAGGTGATTGGTGAAAGAGGATACCATGATACCTCAATTAGTGCTATAACCGACAGGGCCGGGGTGGCCCAGGGCACTTTCTACCTTTATTTTAGAAGTAAACGTGATATATTTCGTGAGCTGATCTATTACGTTCATTATGAAGTGAGGAGCTATATCAGGGAATACATCAAAGATATCGATGACCGTAAAGAAGCGGAAGTCGAAGGGATCAAGGCCTTTTATAAATATTGCCTTGAACATCCTCACCTTTATGATTTAATCCGGGAAGCGGAGTTCGTTGATTTTGAAATTTTTAAGTGGCATTATTCAAATTTTGCCCGGGCTTACGTGGAAAAGCTGAAAGAAGCAATGGATAAAAAACAGATTCGCAATCTTGAACCGGAAATGTTAGCTTATTCCTTGATCGGGCTAACCGTTTTTACCGGGATGCGCTGGCCTTCCTGGGATAAATCTTATCCAGGTGAAGCACAACTCGAGGCTCTCAAGGAGTTTATCATTAAAGGAATTGCTCCGGACAATTAAAGACGGGAGGGTGGTAGGTATGGCACTGGTCCCTTTATATGAGGTGCTCGATAAGGCTGACCGGGAAGGTTATGCTATAGGGGCTTTTAACTGTAATAACATGGAAATCGTGCAGAGTATTATAACAGCAGCGGAAGCAGAGAAAGCCCCGGTGATTATCCAGGCCAGCCAGGGTGCAATTAAATATGCAGGCTTGAATTATATAATTGCCCTGGTCAGGCAGGCGGCGGAAGGAACTTCTGTGCCGGTGGTTTTACACTTAGATCACGGGACAGATTTTGATCAGGTGATGCAGTGCATCCGGTTTGGTTTTACCTCAGTCATGTATGACGGGTCCGGGATGCCCCTTGAAGATAATATATCTATGACTTGCAAGGTGTTGGAAATAGCGCGTGTTTTCGGGGTATCTGTAGAAGCCGAACTTGGACGGATCGTTGGGACAGAAGATGATATCAGTGTGGATGATGCTGAAGCCTTTTTAGCTGATCCTGAGGAAGCAGAACGTTTTGTTACTGAGACAGGGGTGGATGCCCTGGCTGTAGCGGTGGGGACCGCCCACGGGCTGTACAAGGGAGAGCCAAAACTTGATTTTGATCGTTTGGCGGAAATAAACCGGCTGGTTTCCTGCCCGTTAGTCCTGCATGGTGCCTCGGGAGTGTCTGATGAAAGTATCAAAAGGGCTATTGAGCTTGGGGTGCGTAAAATAAATATTGACACTAATATCAGGGAAGCATTTGCTGGTTCTATGCGGAGCGCCATGGAAGATAATCCTGCGGAAATAGATCCCCGGAAAATTCTTGGCCCCGCAAGAGAAGCAGCGACTAAGGTAATCCGAGAAAAAATCAGGCTGTTTGGATCTTCGGATAAAGGATAAATATTTTTTTTATTCAAGCAGGATTTTTTTTTAGGTTGTCGAAGAGTACATCAAAGGCAAGTGGAGGACTATAATTTAATAATGCGCGGATGAACCCTGTGGGAGAGTTCCGTTCAGCGGACGCCGAAGGTGCAACTCATCGTCTGGCTGGCGATGGGGAAACTCTCAGGCTTCAGTACCATTGGGGGACGTGACTCTGGAGAGTTCTCGCATTTTGCGGGACACCGACGGGGAAAGCCTTTAATGTATTCATTACAGTGGCAATCTCTCAGGTATTACGGACAGAGCGCAAGCCGGTGGGCTTCCTCTGTCCTTTAATTTTGTACTTATTAGCGGTAAGGCAAATCTATAATGAAAGGAGGATGATTGTACTGATGAGTGAAGCAAAAAAGACGCCATTTTATGAAAAGCACACTGCGCTTAACGGCAAGATAGTTGATTACAACGGCTGGCTTTTACCGGTGCAGTTCCCGCAAGGGCTTGTGGAAGAGGTCCGTGATACCCGGAAACGGGCGACAATTTTCGATGTTTCACACATGGGAGAGGTATCGGTTAAGGGAAGCGATGCAGAAAATTTCTTGCAAAAAATCCTGACCAACGATGTTTCTAAGTTGAAAGACAACGCCATTATGTATAGCCCGGTTTGTTATCCCGACGGTGGAGTGGTCGATGATATTCTAATTTACCGTGTAAGCAGCGATAATTACCTGTTGGTGGTTAACGCAGCCAATACCGAAAAAGATTTTGCGTGGTTTCAGGAAAATTGCTCCGGGGATGTTAAACTGGAAAATTTATCTTCCCAGTATGCCCAAATTGCCCTGCAGGGACCGAACAGCAAGGCAATTTTGCAGAAATTGACAGAGGTAGATTTAACGGAAATGAAATTTTATCGTTTCCAGGCCGATGTTTCTGTAGCCGGGGTTAACTGCATAGTATCGCGGACCGGTTATACCGGTGAAGATGGTTTTGAAGTTTATTGTAAAAATGAAGGAGCCATTGATTTGTGGAATGCTGTGTGGGAAGAAGGGCAGAACAAAGAGCTTCGCCCGGCGGGGCTTGGCGCCAGGGATGTCCTGCGCTTAGAAGCTTCCCTTCCCCTTTACGGCCATGAGCTCAGCAAAGATATTACCCCGTTGCAGGCAGGCTTAAATAAGTTTGTGAAGCTTGACAAACCTGTACCTTTCAATGGGCAGGAAGCATTGAAAAAACAGGCCCAGGAAGGTTTGCCAAAAAAACTGTATGGTTTGGAAATGTTGGAGCGCGGTGTGCCGCGGGAAGGATACACCGTTAAATCCGGCGAGCAGGAGATCGGTTGGGTCAGTAGCGGTTCTTACTCACCGACACTTGAAAAATTTATTGCCATGGCATTCTTGGATCCCGGTATCCAAGAACAAGATGAAGAAGTTGATGTGGCAATCCGGAAGCGGACTTACCGGGCGAAAACCATTAAACTTCCATTTTACAGGAGGGGAAAATAATGAAATACAATGTTATTGAAGGCCTTAAGTATACCCAGCAGCATGAATACGCCCGCCAGGAGGGCAATGTTGCAGTGGTTGGTTTAAGCGACTATGCCCAGGACAAACTTGGGGAAATTGTTTTTGTGGAGCTTCCTGATGTAGATGCTGAAGTTGAAGCCGGTAAAAGTGCTGCAGTGATTGAATCGGTTAAAGCGGTTGCCGATTTATATGCGCCGGTAGACGGAACAGTAACCGAGGTTAATGAAGCTCTACTGGATCAGCCTGAATTAATTAACCAGGACCCTTATGGAGAAGGTTGGGTCTTCAAGGTAGAAATGAAAGATCAAAGCCAGCTTGGTGAATTAATGGACAAGCCGGCTTACGAGGAGTTTATTATCAAGGAAGAGGAGGATTAGAATATGGGCGGCAAGCATTACCTTCCTCTCTCAGATGAAGATCGGCGTGAAATGCTCTCTACCATAGGCGTAGATTCCATAGAAGATCTTTTTAGTGATATTCCAAAGGAAGTACGTTTGCAAAGGGAGCTTGACCTTCCCCCGGCTTTATCGGAAATGGAGGCGATTAATCATTTAAGCGCCCTTGCGGCGAAAAATAGGAACCTTGGTGAATGTACTTCTTTTATGGGCGCCGGAGTTTACGATCATTTTATTCCTTCCGTAATTAAGCATGTTACCGGACGTAGTGAATTTTACACTTCTTATACACCCTACCAGGCGGAAATCAGCCAGGGAATCTTACAGGCAATATTTGAATATCAGACTATGATATGCCAGTTAACCGGTATGGAGGTAGCCAATGCTTCGATGTATGACGGTGGTACCGCGGTCGCTGAAGGAGCAATCATGGGCTGTGGAGCGACGCGTCGTTCAAAAGCACTGGTGTCGCAATCGGTGAGCCCGTTTTATCGGGCAGTGCTGAGCAATTACTTTAACAGCCGCGGCCTGGAACTGGAAGAAATCCCTATGAAGGAAGGGAAAACCGATTTTGCAAGCTTAGAAGAAATGGTTGATGAAACGGTAGCCTCTGTTATTTTACAAACCCCCAACTTCTTCGGGTTGATCGAAGAAATGAACGGGGTTGCCGATGTGGTTCATAAGCATAAGGCTGTGCTGATAGTTTCTACCGACCCCCTTTCATTGCCCTTGCTCCAGCCCCCTGGCGATTATGGGGCCGACATTGTAGTCGGGGAAGGGCAAAGTCTGGGAGTGCCTCCTTCTTTTGGCGGTCCCTTGCTGGGGATCATGGCTGCCCGTAAAAAGTTTATGCGTCAGCTGCCAGGGCGAATTTCCGGGGAAACTGTGGACAAAGATGGAAATCGCGGTTATGTGATGGCCCTCCAGACCAGGGAACAGCATATCAGGCGTGAAAAAGCCACTTCTAATATATGCACAAACGAGGCCCTGGTGGCCCTTGCTGCCGCGGTTTACATGGCTACCATGGGGCCGCAGGGAATGCGTGAAGTAGCTGAACAATGCATGCAAAAGGCAGCTTATGCCAGGGAAAAAATTACCGCCCTGGATGGGTATGAATTGGTCTACCCGGGATATAATTTCAAGGAATTTGCAGTTAAGGTTCCCGGTAAACCGGAGGAGCTTAATAATGCCCTGTTGCAGAAGAATATTCTAGGCGGGGTTGATATTTCACCATTTTACCCGGAACTGGAAAATACCATGTTATTTGCAACAACTGAAAAACGGACCTGTGAAGAAATTGATACCCTGGTTCGAGAACTGGAGGGATGGAAATGAGGAAGCCAAAAGCCCTGATATTTGAAATGGGACGTTCCGGGCGCTGCGGCTATTCTCTTCCGGAAAACGATGTCCCGGAAAAGCCCGTTGATCAATTATTGCCGGAATCTATGAAGCGATCCGAGCCCCTGGATTTGCCTGAGCTTTCAGAAGTGGAGGTTATTCGGCACTACACTGAACTATCTACTCGCAATTTCGGGGTAGATACAGGGTTTTATCCACTGGGATCGTGCACTATGAAGTATAACCCGAAAGTTAATGAAGAAGTGGCAGTTTTGCCAGGTTTTGCTTCACTGCATCCCTGCCAGCCCGAAGAGACCGTCCAGGGGGCCATGGAGCTTTATTACAACATGGAACAATGTCTTAACGAAATAACCGGCATGGAAAGGTTTACCATGCAGCCCTCAGCAGGGGCGCACGGGGAACTGACCGGTTTGATGTTGATCCAGGCATATCACCGTCACCGGGGAGACTATCAACGTAACAAGGTCCTGGTTCCGATAACGGCACACGGAACCAACCCCGCTTCGGTGACCATGGCCGGTTATGAAGTGATCCAGGTCCCCAGTGATGAAAGAGGTAACGTGGATCTAGAAGCCCTTAAAGAAGTGGTTGACGAAACCACTTCGGCTTTGATGCTGACCAATCCCAGTACCCTTGGCCTTTTTGAAGAAGAAATCCTTGACATGGCCAAAGTAGTACATGACGCCGGTGGTTTGCTTTATTATGATGGAGCTAACATGAACGCGATTATGGGTTATACCCGCCCCGGTGATATGGGCTTTGATGTGGTCCATCTTAATCTTCACAAAACCATGTCTGCTCCCCATGGCTGTGGCGGTCCGGGAAGCGGCCCGGTTGGGGTCAAAGAAAGGCTGGTTCCTTTCTTGCCTGTACCGCTGGTGGAGAAAGAAAATGACCGTTACTACTTCAACTATGATTTGCCTGAAAGCATTGGCAAAGTCCAATCATTTTACGGCAACTTCGGTGTGGTGGTCAAGGCGTATAATTATGTTAGAATGATGGGAGCAAAAGGCCTGAAGCAGGCTTCAGCCGATGCAGTGATCAATTCAAATTACCTGGCCACCCTGCTGCAGAAACATTACCATATTCCTTACGACCGTCTTCGGAAGCATGAGTTTGTTGTTTCGGCTAAGCCTGAAGCGAAGAAAGGTGCCGGGGCCGCCGATATTGCCAAAGCCTTACTTGATCGCGGGTTCCATCCGCCGACAATGTATTTCCCGTTAATTGTTGACGAAGCGCTGATGACCGAGCCAAATGAAACAGAAAGCAAAGAAACTCTTGATGCTTATGCTATGGCTATGGAAGAAATCGCTAAGGATATCGAAGAAGATGCTGAAAAAGTTGCTTCCAGCCCGCATTACACGGTAGTCGGGCGACTTGATGAAGTTCGTGCAGCCAAGAACCCGGTCCTGCGCTGGGAGAAAGAATAAATACCTGTAACAGCCATCGCCGGATGGTTTATGAAATCAACTGAGTTTTCATTTCTGGCTTACCGGATGTAGTGTAAACTGGCTAAGTAATTGCAGGTAAAAAGCGTTGAAAAAATGAATCAGGTTTATAATTTATATAGGATACACTAACAAAAGTGACAAGGGGTGGCAGGAAAGGCCGGACATATGCTTTCCTGCTCCCCCTGCTTTATATTAAGGGGTTTAAATGTTTAAAAAAAGTAACCATATTGATGATAAACTGGACAATATATTAAACCGGGCCTGGCAGATTCGTAAGGAAAATTTCCCCGGCAGCGTCGAATTTGTTTTTCCAACCGGAACGCTCGCAATAAGCGTGACCGGAGACAATTGCGAGCTAAATTGTGCTCACTGCAATGGGGTTTACCTGCGAAATATGGCTACCTTGAATGAGGTCCTGGAAAATGGGGATGATGGTATAACGAGCTACCTGGCTTCCGGGGGATCCGACAGGTGGGGGAGAGTGCCTCTTATTGAATGCCTGGAGGAGTTAAAAAAGCTGGCAGCCAGGGGTGCTCTTAATCTGCATACCGGGTTGGTATCAAAAACTGAGGAAGCTGCCTGCCTGGGGGATTTGGCCACAGTGGTTTCTTTTGACTTTGTCGGGGATAAGGAAACTATTGCGGAAGTTTATGGTTTGCCTTTTACGGTAGATGATTACCTTGATTCTTACCGCCTGTTGAAAAAATATACCCGGGTTATTCCACACCTCTGTATCGGGCTTAGTGGCGGAAAAATCAAAGGCGAATACAAAGCCTTAGAAATTCTTAAAAAAGAAAGTGTTGACGCAATTAGCATGATCGTTTTCCGACCTACAGCAAAAACCGGTTTTAGTGATTGTACGCCGCCACCTCCCGAAAAAGTGGCTCATTTAATGGCTACTGCTCGGGTTATGTTTCCCCAAACCGCTTTGTACCTGGGATGTATGCGGCCCGGAGGACGTTACCGGGAAACGATCGATACTTATGCCCTTAAAGCAGGGTTTAACAAGATTGTATTGCCCACACCGGCAGCTCGGCATCAGGCGAGTATGCTGGGACTTTCAATTAGTTATTCCGGGGAGTGTTGCTCGATATGATTCGAGTTTCCGCGGGAAGCGCGGCTTCTATGGGACTTACTTCCAATAAAATGGATGCCTACCCTACCACGGCTTATTTCCTATCAGGCAGTAGTTGTTTGATGAAATGTGCTTTTTGTCCTCAAGGGGTGAGCAATAATGAAGCCCTAAACCGGTTGGGGCGGGTTACCTGGCCTGAGTACAGCTGGCAGGAGGTGGAAAACCACCTGGCCGAAGGTGAAAAGAACGGGATCAAGCGTATATGTCTTCAATCAGTTAGGCACAAAGATGGCATATCCTCCCTGCTAAAGCTGGTTTCCCGGTTTAAAAAAATATCTAACTTGCCCATTTCGCTTTCTGCCTGGATCAAGGACAGCAGTGAGGCTGCAGCCCTGGTAAAAGCAGGGGTAGAAAGACTCAGTATATCGCTTGATGCGGTTAACCCGCAGGTTTATCAAGAAATTAAGGGCGGTTCCTTGCAAAACAGATTGGATCTACTTTTAGAATGTGCCGCAAGGTTACCCGGCAAGCTAAGCACCCATATTATTTGCGGTTTAGGTGAAAGCGAATTTGAAGCATTATCGATTATCGATAAACTGGTTAAAGCCGGGGTAACTACAGCGCTATTTGCTTTTGTGCCTTTGAAGGGAACCCCTATGGAAGATAGGGATCCGCCACCGGTGGATTCTTACCGCCGGATCCAGGCCGGGCATTACTTGATGAGCTGCGGCCGGGCTGATTTTTCTTCTTTCCGTTTTATTGATGGACGCCTGGTGTCTTTTGGGCTGAGCAACCGGGATATTGAAACTTATTTTTCTGATGGGCGTGCTTTCCAAACCAGCGGCTGTCCCCACTGCAACCGGCCATTTTACAATGAGCGCCCGGGTGGTATAATTTATAACTACCACCGCAATTTAAGTGAAAGTGAAAGGAAAAAAGCTTTAAACGAACTGAACCAGTCCTTGCAGGAAAAGTTATGATTGTTCAGCTTATCTTAGTTAAAACCGGCAAGCTTGAAACAAAAAAGCAAGAGAGCAGGATTTTTATTGCAGGCAAGTCAACCAATAGCCTGGTAATGGCAGCAGATTTAATTAGTGTTATTCGAGTACAAACAGATTAACAGGAGGAAGCCAAATGCAATGCGTTACCAGTGGCGTTTAATTCTCGATCCCCCCATGAGCGGCAAAGAAAATATGGAAAAGGACAGGGAGTTGATGGAAGAGGTGGCTTCGGGAGAATGTCCGCCGATTCTCAGGATTTACCAGTGGTCTCCTCCTGCGGTATCCCTGGGCTATTTCCAGGATGAAAACGAAGTAGTTGACCTTGTTGCCTGCCGCGATAGCGGGGTTGATGTGGTCCGCCGGCCTACCGGGGGAAGGGCAGTTCTTCATAATGAGGAGTTGACTTACAGCATCATAGTTCCTGAAGCGCATCCCTTTATCAACAAGGGTGGTGTTCTGGATGCATACCGATCTATCAGCAGGGGGCTGGTTACCGCTTTTAATCTGCTGGGGATCGTAGCCGCTTTAGTGCCAGAAAAGGAAAGTGGGGCCGGTCTTGCTCCCGGATCTTGTTTTGACACTTCTACCGCTTATGAAATTCAGGTTGACGGCAAAAAAGTAGTGGGCAGTGCCCAGCTTCGCCGTGAAGGCGTTGTTCTTCAGCATGGCGCCATAATATTTTCTCTGCCTGCTGAGCTTTACAATAAGGTATTGCAAAAAGAGCCAGCCGGTAGTAAAGCTGACCAGCAAATAGCGCAGAAAGATTTGGGGGATAAAGCAGCCGGGCTTAATGATTTGGGCTACAATATTAGTTACAAGCTTATGACGCGGGCCCTGGTAAAAGGATTTTCCATGGTTATACCGGCAGTGTTTACCAGCCATAATGGAGTAATCAAAAAATAGGAGGGTGGATAAATGAGTGAAAAATACCAGATAACTATAGTGGGCGGGGGCCCCGGGGGTTACCTTGCTGCACTGAGAGCTGCATCGCTGGGGCTTAAGACAGCGATAATTGAAAAGGAAGCCCTTGGCGGGGTTTGTCTGAACCATGGATGCATTCCCACCAAAGTCTTAACCCACGGGACCAGTCTTTACCGCCGCATTTATTCTGCGGAAGAGTTTGGATTTGATTTGAAAGAGATAAATTTTTCTTTTGCCGGTCTTCAGAATAAGAAAAAAGAAGTAGTGAAAGAACTGACCGATCATGTAGAAGAGTTGTTGAAAAAAGGTAATGTTGATATTTATTCAGGAGAGGCCAATCTACTTTCCCCTGATCGGGTAAAGGTAGATTTGACGGACGGAGAAGCAGTTGAGCTTTCCACAGAAAATGTTATTTTAGCCACCGGAAGCGAAGAATTTTACCCCCCTATACCGGGGCTCGATTTGCCCGGGGTAATTACCTCCTGGGAAGCGTTGGCCTTAGAAGAACTGCCGAAATCGCTGGCGGTTATTGGTGGAGGAGTAATTGCCCTGGAAATGGCCTCAATCTTTTCCGGCCTTGGAACAGAGGTGACTATTGTCCACCGCAGTGAGCGCCTCTTGAGGCGAATGGACTTAGAAATGGTGCGCAGGCTTTCTACCTACCTGAGAAAGAGCGGTTTGCAGGTAAAAATGAACACCCCGGTGGAAAGAATTGAACAGACAGAAAAGGGACTTAAAATTACTGCTACCGGTAAAAAAGGCGAAGAAGTAATCGAGGCCGATAAAGTACTCCTATCAGTTGGACGTAAAGCCGCTTTTGGCGGGCAGGATCTGGAGTCGCTAGGCGTTGATTACAGCGATGCAGGGATCAAGGTTAACAGCAAAATGGAAACTACTGTCCCAGGTATTTATGCCGTCGGAGATTGTACCGCCCCGGGGTATTTTCTAGCCCATGTTGCCTATCATCAAGGCCTGGTTGCCGTGGAAAATATAGCCGGGCTAGAGGCTAATTTTGATGGGTCGGTTGTTCCGGGATGTTTGTTCACCGATCCGGAATTGGCCTGTGTAGGAATGAGTGAAGAAGAGGCCAAAGAAAAAGGCCTGGAGAAACTTGAAGTGGGCAAATTCCCGTTTTCTGCTTGCGGTAAGGCATCATGCCAGGGAGAAACCGAAGGAGTGGTCAAGATTATTTCTGCAGGCGAGGATCAAAAGGTGATTGGGGTGCATATTCTCGGACCCCATGCATCAGACCTGCTCCAGGAAGGAACCCTGGCTGTCGACCAGGGAGTAAAGGCTGCGGACTTAGCGAACCTGATTCACCCCCATCCGACCCTTTCGGAATCAGTTTGGGAAGCGGCCATGGCGATCAATAAAGCGCCTCTCCATTTCGGACGCCGATGAAAAAAGTAGGTTTGATTGTCAATCCGGTAGCGGGTATGGGGGGCAAAGTCGGTTTAAAGGGGACCGATGGTCCGGAAATTGTTGAAAAAGCCAGGGCAATGGGGGCACGCCCGGAATCCGCAGACAAAGCTGCGCTTGCTCTTCAAACTTTGGCCGGGGGCATCGCTAATCTTGAACTGATTACCTGTCCTGGGACGATGGGTGAAGATACGGCTTGCCGCTGCGGCCTGGAGCCGCAGATCATCGGTAGTATCAGCGAACCAACTTCCGCAGATGATACTGAAAAAGCAGCGCGGGAATTAGTTGATCAGGGAATAAGCCTGCTGATATTTTCCGGTGGCGACGGTACCGCCAGGAATATTTTTAACGCCCTGGGTGATGAGGCATCGGTGCCGGTAATTGGCATTCCTGCCGGGGTGAAAATTCATTCTGCCGTTTATGCTACAACCCCGAAAAATGCCGGGGAACTGGCGGTACAGTTCCTTAAGGATACCGGGTTGCCTGTGCGCCGGGCAGAGGTTATGGATATAGACGAAGATGCTTTCAGGCAGGGCCGTTTATCTGCAAGGCTTTATGGCTATCTACCGGTTCCTTGCGCCGGCGAGCTGATGCAGCATTTAAAAGTAGGAGGAGCAGAAACTGAAGAATCTGCGTTGGAAGCGATCGCAGAGGGCGTAGTTGAAAAAATGGAACCGGACGTAGTTTATATTATTGGTCCGGGTTCTACTATTGATCCGATCATGAAAAAATTAGGGTTGAGCAATACCCTGCTTGGGGTGGATGTGGTTTTAAACGGGGAACTTTTGGCCTCCGATGTTAATGAAAAACAGTTGCTCGAGCTTATCGAAGGACGAAGAGCGAAGATCGTAGTTACAGTTATCGGTGGTCAGGGCTACATTTTTGGTCGCGGCAACCAGCAGATCAGTGCCGCAGTAATCAGGAGAGTAGGCAAAGAAAATATCATCGTTGCAGCAACCAGGGAAAAGGTGCTATCTCTTGAATTTGGACGCCTTCTTGTGGACACAGGCGATGAAGATATTAACAAAATGTTGTGTGGGTACATGAAAATAATAACCGGCTATCATGAAGAGATGGTCTGCAAAGTTTCCTGTTGATTCCTGCATGGCAAGGCAAAAAGTGTTATAATGGATAGCGAGGTTCGGAAGCCGGAATTTATTTTTAAAGATCAAAGCAGTTCCAATGCGGCTGCTGAAATAAAAAGCTTTTTACTATAAAACTAAAAAAAGCAGATCAGGTTACCCGGCAGCGATCTGTTGTCAATGGGCGTCAAAGCAAAGCTAAGGATCTGTAAACTCCTGGCTTCTGATTCCTTAAATTAATAATCATTAGACGGGAGATGTAAAGTTTGCAGTTATTGGAAGGCGAGAAAGAGGAAATACTTGCCTGCGTTAAAGAAGTCCTTGAGAATAACTCCAAGGAAAGAGAAAATTTAATCCCCATTTTGCAAAAGGTCCAGGAAAGGTTGGGTTATCTGCCGGCCCTGGCCATGGAAAAGATTGCTGATGGTGTAGGTGTCCCTGCAGTAGATGTTTATGGGTTGACCACTTTCTATAATCAGTTCCGCCTCAATCCTCCCGGTAAACACCAGGTCAAGGTATGCCTTGGGACTGCCTGCTACATGACCGGTGGCGACATTACCCTTGAATCATTCGAACGTCGAATGGAAATAAATGAAGGTGAAACAACTGCAGATAGGCGTTACAGCCTTGAACGGGTGGCCTGTGTTGGTTGCTGCAGCCTGGCCCCGGTAGTGGTAGTTGACAATCAGGTTGAAGGCAAGGTAACTCCCACCAGGGTTGATGGAATTATGCTTGCGCTTGAAGAAAACGGTGAAGTTCAACAAGATAAAGGCAAGCCGGAGACAGGGGAGGACAGTAACCATGGGGAAAGCTAATTCGCAAGAACAGTATAATCAATTACAGGAACAAGCCCAGCAGTGGTTGAAGGCCAAAGAAGAAAAACCCAGAGTCCTATTGGGTACGGCTACCTGCGGTCGGGCTGCCGGTGCGCTTCAAGTTAAAGACGCGTTTATCCGGGAACTGGATAAACGAGATATCGATGCCGAAGTTGTCGAGGTAGGTTGTATTGGCCATTGTTATGCCGAACCCCTGGCTATTATTGAAAAGCCCGGATTTCCGGCTGTTTGTTATGGTTATCTCGATGAAGGCCTGGTTAATCGCCTGGTGGAAGATTTCCTGGCCGGGGATGATCCTTCCTATGAGTTTGCCCTGGCTGCCCTGGATCGAAATGATGTATTTCCCACTTTTGAGGATTTTCCGCGTGGGATTTACGAAGAAAAAGTAATCCTGGATAATTGCGGCCTGGTCGATTACCGCAAGATTGAAAACTACATCGGCATAGAAGGGTACAGTGCTCTTGCCGATGCTCTTTCTAAAAATCCGGAAGAGGTGCTTTCCGAAGTCAAGGAAGCTAACTTACGCGGTCGTGGTGGCGCAGGATTCCCGGCAGGCATCAAATGGGAAGCTTGTGCAAACTCCAATGAAGACGAAAAATATGTTATTTGCAACGGTGATGAAGGTGACCCCGGGGCTTTTATGGACCGGAGTATTTTAGAATCCGATCCTCACCGGGTCATCGAAGGAATGTCTTTATGTGCCTATGCTATCGGTGCAAGGAAGGGCTACTTTTATATCAGGGCTGAGTACCCCCTGGCCGTGGAA
>Ga0207421_10001097_pt1 | contig 35212 bp, 30 predicted proteins | sample SodLakKL_010_SED_4_FD_187542 | JGI IMG/M metagenome (GOLD analysis project Ga0207421, IMG submission 187542) | Alkaline sediment microbial communities from Lake Tanatar, Kulunda Steppe, Russia - 8KL_010_SED (SPAdes) (version 2) | ecosystem: Environmental > Aquatic > Non-marine Saline and...
GTAGCTGCGGAACTCGCTCATCGCCTGGTTCTCGGCGCGGACCGCATCGCTTACCTTGCGCGACTCGATCCCGTCGAGCAGCGAGGGGTTGGCGCCGGTGATCGCGATGAAAGCGTCGCCGCGTTTTGCGCCGTCGACCAGTGCGTCGGTTTGGTACTGTGGGTACTCGCTGAAGGACTCGGGCGGCGCAAGCTCAAAGCGTGTGCGCGTTATGCGGTCGTCGGCCCAGAATATCTCAACGTGCCGCGCCCCGATACGGTACGCCGTCTCGGCGAGGATCCGCACAAACTCGGGTTGCTCGATCGGTGCCTTGCGCACGAACAGACGCTGCCCGGGCTGAAGATTGACGCCTTTGCGGAGCAGCAGCTCAGCGTAGCTCTGCAGCTTCTCGGTAATGTGACTCATGATAGCGCTTCCTTGAGTTGAATTGCGCGGCGCGCATGGAGATGCAGATACGTGATCTCAACCGTTACCGCGATCGTCAACGCGATTGCGGCGGTGATTGCGCCCGGGACCGGTAGGAGACGTGCGCCGGCAACGACGGCCAGAAACAACACGCCGCTGTACAGCACAACCGCTTTCCCGATCGCCATGGTCTCCTTGCTATGAATGTGCTTGGCTCGGAACCACGACTTGAGAGTGAACAACAACGGCACGAGCGACAACAGAATCGTGGGCGTCTGTGTAAACGGCACGAGCTCCGGGCTGAGGCCCGCTACCCGCGTAAACCACCACTGATTCGCCGGCGTGAGTGCCACAAGCAGAAATACCGCGCTGAGCCCCAACCCGAGCTTGGCGTTGAAACGCCGGAGCGCCGGCAGGCCGCCCGGCTGCGGTAACAGCGCAACCGCAACCTCTTGGAACGAAAGCGCGAGCGACGCGAACAAGAACATATACGCGTTGATCACCGGCCAAACCGCGAGCGACTGCAGCGGATACGGCGCGCGCGCGATACCGACCGTCATCAAAGGCTGCGCAATCAGGTACAGCACCGAGGTCAGGCTGAGGGGGATATAGAACCGCAACAGGCGCTTCCAGGAGGCGGAAGCGATGTGGTCGCGGTGTTCGGAGCGCTCGGGCATCAGGTCGCGCACCACGCCGCGAACAAAGCCCCAACTGGCCACGGCCGCGGTGATGACGCCCACCGAAAGCGCGAGACCCGCGAGCGCGGCGCCGGGAAGCACGCGCGTGCGGTAGCCAACCAGCAACACTGTGCCCATTGCGAGAAAGCGTAGCACCATCGTGATCGGGATCACCTTTGTGCGCCCGTAACGAATGAGTACGCCCTGCCACAAGCGTCGGTAGGCCACCGCGGCGGTGAACGGTGTCGCGAGCAGAAACGCCGCCCGGCTCGGCCCGATCACCGCAGCCGGTGCGCCGATCACGTGTTCGAGAATCAGCGCGTACAGCGGGGTAGCCGCGAGCAGCAGGTGGAGCCCGGTTAGGCCGACCGCGAGCACGTGCGTGAAGCGCATGAGGCGTCGGTAATGTCCCCGATCGTAGCTCAGCGCGGTGCCCGCGGCGAGGAGCTGAATCACCGGACTCTCGACCGCGAGCGCCACCACGAACGTGATCCCGAATGCGGCGAGCTCAACCTCGGCCTGATCGAGCCGCGCGATGATCGCGGTCATCGCGGGCTGCTCCACCGCCATCAGCAGCCACATCGCGGCGAGCGGGACCCAGAACCAGAAGATTCCGCTTTGCGTGAGGTTGGCGAGTGGTGTGGGATCTCGGCTAAGGGGTTTCTGCATGGTTCTACCGGGCCGACTCGGTAAATGCGGCGGCGGCCGGCGCAAGCGCACCGCCGCCGTGTTCCCGCGCTACGCTATCGTGACCTTTGAATCGAGATAAACGTCCTGGATGGCGTTCAGCAGCGCAGCGCCTTCTTTCATGGGGCGCTGGAAGGCTTTGCGTCCGCTTATGAGCCCGGCACCACCGGCGCGCTTGTTGATGACCGCGGTCCGCACCGCCTCGGCAAAGTCGTCCTTGCCGGAAGCGCCGCCGGAGTTGATCAGGCTCGCGCGGCCCATATAGCAGTTCACCACTTGATACCGCGTGAGGTCTATCGGGTTGTCGCTGGTGAGCTCGCTGTAGATGCGCTCATCGAGCTTACCGTAGCTGCTTCCGCCGGTGTTCAATGCTTTGTATCCGCCGTTGTTCTCCGGTAGCTTCTGCTTGATGATATCGGCCTCGATCGTAACGCCGAGATGGTTGGCCTGGCCGGTAAGGTCGGCCGAGACGTGATAATCGGTGCCGTCTACCTTGAAGGCGTTGTTACGGAGGTAGCACCAGAGCACCGTCGCCAGCCCGAGCTCATGAGCGTACGCGAACGCCTCGGCAACCTCTATGATCTGACGGTTCGAGTCGTCCGAGCCGAAGTAGATTGTCGCACCGACCGCGGCTGCTCCCATGTTGTAGGCCTCGTCGATGCTGCCGAACATGATCTGGCGAAAATCGTTGGGATAGGTGAGAAGCTCGTTGTGGTTGATCTTCACGAGGAACGGAATCTTGTGCGCGTACTTTCGCGCCACCGCTCCGAGCACGCCGTAGGTTGAGGCAACGGCGTTACACCCACCCTCGATCGCGAGCTTCACGATGTTCTCCGGGTCAAAGTAGGCCGGGTTTTTGGCGAACGAGGCGCCGCCGGAATGCTCGATGCCCTGATCCACCGGCAGAATAGAGAGGTAGCCGCTGCCGCCGAGTCGACCGTGACCGTAGATACGCTCGAGGTTTCCGAGTACACGGTTGTTGCGGTCGGACTGTGTCCAGACGCGGTCTACGTGGTCGGAACCGGGGAGATAAAGGTGATCCTTCGAGATCGTTGAACAGCTGTGGTTCAACAGCGCGTCGGCCTCGGCCCCGAGCATTTCTTCGATACTCTTGTTTTGCGTTTGTGTAGCCATGTAATGCCTCCTCAAGGCGTGGTTTTGAACGGTAGGTCAAGAACTGCGGAATCTCGGCTGTACCGCGGTGAGTATACGAAAAAAATGGCGCGCCTGAAAAGGCGCGCCGTATAGCCGTATGGTTGTGGAGCGATCAGTCTATCGCCTCGAGCGTGTACTCTACTTCGTTGTATTGCTGTATGGTACGGATAATTTCCCAGTCGTCCTTGTACGAGATCGGGATGAATCCGTCAACCTGAAACTCCTCGCCCAACGGAGTGCCGGCGAACTCGTACGTAAAGAACGCTTCGCGGATCTTCTCCGCGAGCTCCGGGTGCAGGTTGTGCGCGTAGCCGTACGAGGTGGTGGGAAACGGGTCGGTCTCATAGATGATGCGAATCTCGTCTTTTGAAAACTGACCGCGTTGGGCCATACGATCCACAACCTCCGACGCCACCGGGGCGGCATCGTACTCTCCGGAGATCACCCCGAGCGCCGAGGCTGCGTGGCTCCCGGAAAACTCGATCTCGTAATCCTCACCCGGGCTCACACCCTCACGCGGGAACAGCGCCATCGGCGCCTGGTGACCCGAGTTCGAGGTTTCGGTTACGTGCGCCACGCGACGTCCACGGAGGTCCTCCATGCTGTGGATATCGCTGTCGGCATGAACGTAGACCTGCAGCGTGTACCCAAAATGCCCGTCTTCACCGCCCATGATCGCGAACGGTACATAGCCCGCGAGGTTCACCGCGAACGGCGTCGGCCCGGTGGAGATGCCCGCAACATGCAGGCGCCCGGCCCGCATCGCCTGTATCTGAGCGGTGTAGTACTCGACGGTGTAGTAGCGCACTTCGCGGCCGGTCACCGAGGCCAAGTGGTCGAGAAAGTCGTACCACATATCCTCATACACTACCGGACCACGGACCGGAGTGTAGGAAAAGATCAAGGTGTCGGGGTCGATCCATTTGCTCTCCTCAGCCGGTCGGTCCGCGACGAGATCTCCGTCGCGATCGCAGTAGTAGTGATCGAGCTCCCCGCGCTGGTCGGGTGGGCAGTCTTCGTCCGGTATGGGCTCACGCGTTCGCTCGGGCTCGTCCGACCCGCGCGCGAAGGCGGAATAGACCGGTAGTGAAAACAGAATAGCGGCCGTCAGGAGTATCGCAAACAGCTTCTTCATGCCTTTCTCCTTACATGAGCTTGCGCCGTACGACACCCGTTACGAGCTCTCCGGCGAATACCACGAGTACGATTACGATTAGAACGAGCGATACCGTGTTCCAGCGGAACATGTCGATCGCACCCTGAAAGATCAGGCCGATTCCCCCGGCGCCGACAAGTCCCAGCACGGTTGATTCGCGGATGTTGATGTCCCAACGGAGAATCGTTATAGCCCAGAAGCTCGGCACCACCTGCGGCACGATAGCGTAGGTAATCACGTGCGCTCGCGAGGCTCCCGCCGCCTGCATCGCTTCTACCGGACCCCAGTCTATCTCCTCGATGGCCTCGGCAAGTAGCTTGCTCAGGAACCCGATTGAGCGGAACGCGATCGCCAGGATACCGGCCACCGGTCCGGGGCCGATGATCGCAACAAATACCAGCGCCCAGATCAAGGTGTCCACCGAGCGCGTGGCCACGATGATAAACCGTGCCAGCCACAGGGTGAGTTTGCTCGGCGTGACGGTTTGGGCGCCGAGATACGCGATCGGCAGCGCCAAAAACACCGCCACAATCGTGCCGAGCACCGCTATGTTGATGGACTCAACCAGGGCAAACAGAATCGGGTTTAGCTGAACGAACGAAACCGGAAACATCCGGAACATCATGTCGCCGATTTGAGCGGGGGCATCCCAGACCCACGGCCAGAACACGTCGACGGTTGAGAGCGACCAATATAGCAGGACGCCGACAACCAAGTAGCCGAGGCTCCGTGCCACGCGTTCTTTGGTTGAGTACCGAGCCCAGCGGAAGTGGTCTCCGACTGCTTTGTTGGAAGAAGTTGTGCTGTGCGTACTCATTTTGTCAGCCCCCGGAGTCGCCCGCTGATGCCCTCAGCCACGAGGATGATCCCGATCATAACCAGCAAAATTGCCGAGGCGGTGGCGTAGTCGTAACGTCCGAACGCGGTATTGAGCGTGGCTCCGATACCTCCGGCACCTACGAGGCCGACGATCGCGGAGGCGCGTAAGTTAATGTCGAGCTGGTAGATCGAAAGACCGATGAGACGTGGAAGAACCTGCGGAAACACTGCGTATGCGAGCGTCGCAAAGAAACCCGCACCGGTTGCCCGCACGCCTTCCACTTGTCCGTACTTTATCTCCTCTATTGCCTCGGCGAGGAGCTTACCGACGAATCCGAGCGTATACATGATGAGCGTCAGAATGCCGGCAAATGCCCCGAACCCAACCGCCGACACGAACAACACCCCGAGCACCACAGGGTGCAAACTCCGCGCTACAACCACGATCATGCGGCCCACGGCGTAGATCGGAAGAATCGCGATATTTCGTGCGGCCATGAACGCGATCGGTACGCTGAGCGCCACACCGGCTGCGGTCGCGATCAAGGTCATTTGAATGCTTTCGATGAACCCGCGAACGATCAGCCCCCCTCGTGACTCGAAGTCGGGAGGAACGGCGCCTCGAAACATGTTGATCGCGCGTGGGATTCCTTCGACGATACGCTGCGGATTAACGCGCAGCGTGCTGAGTGCGAAAATCAGGTAGATCGCCGCCAACGCAAGAAGCCCGTAGCGGATATAGGGGGTTTCGATGAAATGAGGGCGTTTCCAGCGGTAGTGTACCGTTGAATCACTCATTCGCACCGTCCTCACTGGCTACTTTCATCTGTTTCTTGAGGTCGTCCTCATGTCCGGCGTAGATTTTTTCCAGCCAGTCGTCGGTGAGATCCTGCGGCCCTCCGTCGAACACTATCACCCCGTAGCGCAACCCGACGATGCGGTCGGCGTAATCGCGAGCCTGCGGAACGTTATGGAGGTTTATCAGGACCGGCAGATCGAGCTCGTCGGTAATACGCGAGATCAGCTCCATAATGCGTTCCGAGGTCTTTGGGTCAAGCGACGCGGTCGGCTCATCGGCAAGCAGAATGCGTGGATTCTGCATCAGCGCGCGCGCTACGCCGACGCGTTGACGCTCTCCGCCGGAAAGCGAGTCACAGCGCGTGTTCACGTACTGCGACAACCCAACGCGCTTCAACAGCGCGTAGGCGCGATCGATATCGCTCTGGGGGAAGCGCCGCAGCACGCCTCGTAGAGTGCCTACGTAGCCCAAGCGTCCTGAGAGTACGTTCTCCATGACCGTTAAGCGATCCACCAGGTTGTAGGCCTGAAAGATCATGCCGATTTGACGTCGGGTGTCCTGTAGCCGCTTCCCGTGCAGCTCGAGAATGTTTATCCCGTCGAGTTCGATACGCCCCGAGTCCGCGGTAACGAGGCGATTGATACAGCGCAGCAAGGTGCTTTTGCCCGCGCCGGACGAGCCGATTATCGCCGTTAGACGGCGTTCGTCGGTGGCGAGATTCAAGCCTTTGAGCACCGGCTCGCCGTTATTATAACTCTTAACCAGGTCGGTAATTTGCAGCATTTCGTTGTTCTACTCTACTTGTGATTTGGGTTTAAGGCGATCGAGATACAGTCTGTCCGGACCGGACTGCGTGCATAACGGCGAGAGCGACGCAACGTGGTTGCGTCGCCCTCAGCTCTTGTCCGAGATCGTGCAGTGTCGTGTACCGCACGGTCGGCAGGTTTAGTCGAGGTCGTCGAGGCGATACTCGATATTGTTGTGCTCCTGAATCGCGCGAACCTGCGACCAGTGCTGCTCATAGGTAATGGGAATGAACCCGTCTACGCCGAATTCTTCACCGAGCGGGGTTCCCTCGAAGTCATACGTCAGGAATGCCTCGCGAATCTTCTCTTGCAGATCGGGGTGTAGATTGTGCGCGATACCGTACGACGTGGTGGGGAACGGATCGGTCTCGAAGATGATGCGAATGTCGTTGGGATCGTACAGGCCGCGCTCGGCCATGCGATCGACAACCTCGGAGGCTACGGGTGCGGCGTCGTAATCGCCTGCCACTACGCCGAGCGCCGAGTTCTCGTGACTACCGGAAAACTGCGGGTCGTAGTCCTCACCCGGCACAACACCATGGTCGGGAAACAGCGCCGAAGGCGCCTGGTGCCCGGAGTTCGAGGTCGGCGTAACGTGCGCAACGCGGCGTCCGGCAAGATCGGAAAGCTCCTGAATGTCGCTATCGGCATGCACGAATACCTGCAAGGTGTAGCCGAACTGCCCGTCTTCGCCGCCCATGATCGCGATCGGCTTGTAGCCTGCCAGATTCACCGCAAACGGTGTGGGCCCGGTGGAGATACCGGCGATGTGCAGACGTCCGGCGCGCATCGCTTCAACCTGAGCGGTGTACGAGTCAACGCTGAAGAAGCGCACATCGCGACCGGTTACCTCGCTGAGATGCTCCATGAACGGATCCCAGATGTCTTCGTAAATTGCCGGATCCTCAACCGGAGTATACGCAAAAATCAGCGTCTCCGGATCTTGCCAGAAGCGTTCATCTTCCGGCAGGTCGGCGACTAGATCCCCATCGTGGTCGCAGAAGTACACATCGAGCTTGCCGCGTGCCTCCGGCGGGCATTCCTCCGACGGGATGGGCTCGAGGGCCGCGCCGCGTTCCTGCGAGCCACCGCCGAACGCCATGCCGGCTACCAATAGCAGCGAAAGGACTAAGATAAAACCCTTCTTCATGTAATCCCCTCCTTAATAGTGGGACGATTAAGTGTACGGCCGAACCGCCATCCCGTTCCGGGCGCCGCCTCCGACCGTGTGACGTGGTTGTATTTTACCACGTTTAATACGGTACGCAACACGAAAAGCAAATTGACGTAACTAAGTTGTTTTTCGGTTTGACAACTGTTAGTTTTCGATTAATTCAAGCCCTACCGACCGGGCGACAGGACCCCGGCGGCGGGCGTGATATGCTCGGGAAGCGAGATGGAGCTATCGAGTACGGCCGTTCGGACGGCCGCCGACATAGTGCTGACCGTTCACGTGTTGTACGTAGCGTTCGTGGTCTTCGGTTTCGTCGCGATCATTTGGGGCGCGGCGCTGAGGCGCGGGTGGGTGCGTAACCCGTTGTTTCGGTTTCTGCACCTCGGTGCGATCGCGATCGTTGCGCTGCAGGCGCTGTTAGGGCTGCCGTGTCCGCTTACGGTCTGGGAGCGAGATCTGCGCCGAGCAGCGGGTCAGGACCCTACCGACCTCGAGTTCATCCCACGCCTGTTGCAGTCTGTGCTGTTCTTTGAGCTACCGCCTGAGTTCTTCCTGGCGTTGTATCTCGGGTTCACCGCGCTCGTGATCCTCACGTTGTGGCTCGTACCGCCGCGGCTACAGCGCAGGCTTCCGCAGCAGCATTGATTGATTGCAATTGACTGATTGCAGCAGTCAGGAATATGTTTGTCTCCAGGCGAGTGCCGAAACACTGGGGCGCTCGAGGAGGATGAAAAAATGGAACAAACGAGAGCACATGGTGGAGACAAAGCTCAGGATCGAGATTGCGCCCGTAACACCGGCGAAGACCGAGGCCACAACCGCCCCGTTCCGCGACGGCGGGCTGCGATCCTCGCCGCCGCGGGCCTGCTTATGTTCGGCGCCTGTGCGGCGGTAGCGGGTGCCGACGGAGGCGGGCCGGCATGGAGCGAGCGCGAGCCCGAGCCGCACGTCGTGAGCGAGCAAGCCGAGTTTCGAGTGGTCGAGGTGGTGACGGGTTTGTCGCGTCCCTGGGGCTTAGCTTTTCTCTCGGAGGACCGTGCCCTGGTCACCGAGCGCTCCGGGCGGCTCTACCTGGTGGAGTTCGCGGGCGCGGAGGTGAAGCGCCTCGGCGGCTTGCCGCAGATCGCGACCGGCGGGCAGGGTGGCCTGCTCGACGTGGCAGTAGACCCCGAGTACGAACAGAACGGCTGGATATACTTCACCTACTCGCAGTCTTACGACGGAGGCATCGGTACCACGCTTGCTCGCGCGCGGCTCAGCGGTACCGAGTTAACCGAGCTCGAAGAGCTGTTTCGCATGCAGCCTCCGGGTAGCGGAGGGCGACATTTCGGTTCGCGCATCGCGTTTCTGCCGGACCACACCGTCGTAATTTCGATCGGAGATCGGGGAGCGCAGAACCGCGCTCAGGACTTTCAGGATCACGCCGGGAGCCTTGTTCGGCTCAACCGCGACGGTAGCGTCCCGGACGACAACCCGTTTCTCGGCGACCCGGATGTGCTCGATGAGCTGTATACGCTCGGGAATCGCAACCCGCAGGGGCTGGTTCTGCATCCCGAGACCGGCGTGCTGTGGCAGCACGAGCACGGCCCCCGCGGCGGCGACGAGCTCAACATCATCGAGGCGGGCAACAACTACGGCTGGCCCGAGATGTCTCAGGGTGTTGATTATCGCACCGGAGAGCCGATCGGCCGGGGCACCGAGGCTCCCGGCATGACGCAGCCGGTGGAGTACTGGTCGCCCGCGATTGCGCCTTCGGGAATGGCGTTCTATTTTGGTGAGCGGTTCCCCGAGTGGGACGGCAATCTGTTCATAGGGTCTTTGGTCGATACGCATCTTCTGCGCCTCGAGATCGAGAACGACCGTGTGGTCCACCAGGAGCGCTTGCTCGACGGTGTGCTCGGGCGCGTGCGCGATGTGCGTCTCGGTCCCGACGAGGCGCTGTATCTGCTTACCGACGAAGCGAGCTCGGGGATTTATCGTATAGAGCCGCGCTGAAACGTCACGCTGAAGCGTCACGCCGTGATAGAATGCGAGGTGACGGGGCATCGCCGATAGCGGAGTGGGGGTGGAATGGAAACGAAGAGTAAGCGGCGGCGCGAGCTTCTGATGCTCGCGGTCCCGGTGGCGGTTGTCCTGGTGCTTGCGCTCCTAAGCCTGCTGCCGGCGTATCGCAATGCCGAGCTCGGCACCTATGACATCATGCTCAACTTCCGGGCCGAGCCCGCCGAGCGGGAGGATATCCTGCTACTCAACGTCGACGACCTCGCGATCGCGCAGGTCGGGATGTGGCCCTGGAGTCGGCATATCATGGCCGACGGGTTGCTCTTGCTTTCGGAACTCGGGAGCGACCGGGTGGTGCTCGACATTGAGTACGTGGATACGAGCCCGATGGGGGTCGACGCCGAGCTGCTGCAACAGGAGATTCCGGCACGGTTCCGGGCCGAGTTCGGCGATCTCTCGCGTCAGGTGCGCGCGTTTTTTGAGGCGCTCGAGGGCGGTATGATCCCGCTCGAGGAAGCCGGTGACTTCATCGATGAGCTCGACGGGCTCACCGCGAACAAGCGTGACACGCTGCTTGAACTCGTCGGCGAGATCGCACGCGACAACGACGAGTACCTCGGTCGCGCCGCGGCCGCGGCGGGCAATGTGTTCGCTACCGTCAACATGCTTCCGGACGAGATCGGGTTGATCGCGGTGAGTGAGCGTCTGCGCGAATACACGCGCGAACAGATTCCGCTCGCCGAACTTTCCGGGGGTGGCGACGGCGGCAACGAGAGCGCCGGCGGGAGCGGATTCCGTAACCTACGGCGTGCGGGTGATATTCAGCCCACCATCTACCCGGTTTTGACCGGGGTGCGTGGTGCCGGGTTTCCAAACGTCGTGGTAGACCCCGACGGTGTGCGCCGCCGGCTCGATCTCGTGATCGAGTACGAAGGGCGCTACTACCCGCAGCTCGCGTTCGGCCCAACCTACGATCTCTTAGGTAGGCCCGAGATCGAGATGAACGAAGACCGCGTGGTGTTGCGCGACGCCGAGCTCGACGGCGAGACGATAGATCGGATCGAGATACCGATTGGGCCCGACGGGCGGGTCTTGATCAACTGGCCGCAGAAAGGCTTCACCGATAAGTTCCGACATTTCTCGTTCAACAACTTAGTACTGCACGACCGCTACGAGCAGAACCTGCTCGCCAACATCGAGATGCTCGATGGGGCCGGATACCTGCGGTATCACGACGGTGAGTACCCGATCATGCAGCTCGCAAACGGGGCCGAGCAGCTACGCGAGCGGCTCTTGGAAGCGCCCGAGGGTGCGATCCGCGAGGAGTACGCGCAGGTGCGCGAGCTCCTGTTCAACGAGATCGGTGTGTTTCTCGACGGCAGCGCCGAGTCCCGCCTGCGTGAGGACATCACCGCCGCGATCGAGTCCGGGCAGCTCAGCGACGTGCAGCTTGCCGAGCAGCAGGAGATCTTGCGGGAGTTGCCGGAAGTGTTTGAGGTTCTCGAGCGTGACTACGCTCGGCTTATGGATGTGCGCAGGCGTACGCGCGAGGCGGTCGAGGGCGCGATGGTCTTCATCGGGCATACCGGGATATCGACCACCGATATCGGGGTCAATCCGTTTGAAGAGCAGTACATGAACGTCGGTACGCACGCCTCGTTCGCGAACATGATCCTGCAGCGCGAGTTCCTGCGCGAGCTTCCGTGGTGGGTCGGTTTGGTAATCGGCCTCGTTGCCGCGGTCGCGGTTACCTTGATCTCACGCCCGCTTTCGCCGCGGGGTGCGATCGCTGTCGGACTCGGCGGGTTGGTGGTTACGCTGGTTGCGGTAGGCGCGCTGTTCGTGTTCGCCGACCTGTACGTTCCGATGCTCACACCGAGCCTCGCGGTTTTCTTAACGTTTCTGGTTATCTCGTTGATCAAGTTTGTGCGCACCGAGTCGGAGAAGAGCTTCCTGCGTAACGCGTTTTCTCGCTATCTCTCGGCCGACGTTATCAGTCAGTTGATCGATGACCCCGACCGGCTCACGCTCGGCGGCGAGAAGAAGGAGCTCACCGCGCTGTTTACCGATGTGAAAGGCTTCTCGACGATCTCCGAGACGATGGACCCGTCGGATCTCGTACGGCTCCTCAATCGCTATCTCGGCGAGATGAGCGACACGATCCTGGATCTCCGTGGTACGATCGACAAGTACGAAGGAGATGCGATCATCGCGTTTTTCGGGGCCCCGCTTGATTTTCCCGATCACGCCGAGAGCGCCTGCCTCGCGACGGTGCGCATGAAGAAACTGGAGGCGGAGCTCAACAAAGCGTTCTTAGAGGAGGGGCTCTCGCCGACGCCGCTGTACACGCGCATCGGGATCAATACCGGTGAGATGGTTGTCGGCAACATGGGCACGCCCAAAAAGATGGACTACACCATCATGGGCAACGCGGTGAACCTCGCCGCGCGGCTCGAGGGTGTCAACAAACAGTACGGCACCTGGACACTGATGAGTGAGGCGACGCGCGAGGCCGCCGGCGACGGCTTTTTGGTACGCAAGCTGGACCGCGTGCGCGTGGTCGGGATCAGCGAGCCGGTGCGCCTCTACGAGCTGATCGACGAGCTAAGCGAGGCCGCCGCTGAGCAGCGCGAGAAGATTGAGCTGTTTCACGCCGGGCTCGAGCGCTTCGAGCAGCGCGACTGGAACGGCTGCAAGGGATACATGGAGCAGGTTCTAACACTCGATCCCGAGGACGGGCCCACGCGCATGTACCTAGACCGCCTCAAGAACTACAAGGCGACGCCGCCGCCGCCGAACTGGGACGGCGTGTTCAGCCTGACCGCGAAGTAGTAGCGTGCAGGAGCACGGTCGCGAAGGAGAGAGGATGCCGCTGTACTGTTCGTTCGTGGGGTGGTCGGGTTCGGGCAAGACGACCTTGCTCCGAACCGTGATCGCACGCCTTTCGGCCGACGGGCTGCGCGTTGGAGCGCTCAAGGCTACGCACCACGATGTACAGCTCGACACGCCGGGGAAGGATTCGCATACCTTCGCCGATGCCGGCGCGTCAACGGTGGTGCTCGCCGCCGCGTCGCGGAGCACCGTGTTCCTCGCCTCGGATGAGCTGCACGCCGGCCGGCTTTCGCAGCTGTTTGGTGACGTAGACATTGTAATCGGCGAGAGCCGCTCGTTCTCGGCCGGGCTGCGTTTTGAGGTAGCCGACGGAGTCGGCGAGTTATCCGGGCTCAAGCGTTCGGTTCACGAGCTCGATGCACTCATCACCGACGATACGCGGCTCGCCGACGCCGGTCACCGCGCGGGCTTGGAGGTGTTCAGTCGCGACCAAGGCGCGGCGGTTGCCGCGTACATCCGGAAGTGTCACGAATCGCGCGGTTTGTAGCGAATTCTTGGAGTGAACTGAAGGCGCGACGCTTCGGGGTCGGCCCTCAGAAGCGTAACGTACTTCTCGGTACGCGCGGGTATCGTGAGAACCAACGGTAGTGTGCGGGTTGCGCGCAGTCCCTGCTTGCGGATAGAGATCTCAACCTCCATCTCTTCCTCGAAGCCGTTCGCGATGAACAGCACGTAGGTGTGATCCAGTTGCTCGGTGCGGAGCTCAATTGAGTCGGTATGTGCGACGCGCTCGAGGTGGTCGGCAAAGTCCTCATCGCGCAAGTCCGAACCGAGTACTACCTCAAACGGTTCGCCTCCCGGGTGGGAGGCATAGTAGAAGCGATTCTCCTCGATTCGGACCGTTTCACCGCTGTGGTCGATGAAGCGTGTGGGAATCGACTGCATGCGCCCGTCTTTCTGTGGCACGCGTACATCGAAATGCAGATGTGGTCCCGAGGAGCGGCCGGTGTTCCCGCTGTAGCCGATATGCCGGCCGGCCCGAACCTCGTCTCCGGGCTCGACAACCGAGCCATTTTGCTTGAGGTGGACGTAGTTTCCGTAGCTGCCGTCGGCGTGTTGTATAAGGATGTAGTTTGCGTGCCCGTCGTAGCGGGCGCTCGGCCCGCCGACGTTCGAGTCTTGCTTCACCTCAACTACCGTGCCGTCGCGCGCGGCGTGCACCGGTGTCCCGATCTCCATATCGAAATCCAGTGCGTAGGTGTTCTCGCCGTAATGCGTGAACTCGCCGTAGTAGCCCTGCGAAACCTGAAACTTCTCGCCGTGCGCAAACGGTAGGAGATAGTGATGATCGTCGTTATGCTCAACCTCGCGCGGGTCGCCGCGCGCGTAGCTATACGAAATGCTGTAGCCGCGCCGCCCGGAGCGCTGAGTGGGCTCGAGCGTAAAGAGATGCCGGCGCACGGTGCCGGGTTCTATCAAGCCGCGAAACGGGAGCTGCGTCTCGGTATCGAGGTTCACGAGATTCTCGAACTCGAGATGAAGCCACACCGGGATACTGTGATCGCTGTCGACGTAAAACTCGAACGCACCCTCGGAGTTCTCCTCGCTGTATACATCTACCGGCTCAAGTGCGCCGAGGGGGGCTGCGACGAGCGCGATTACGATCGCCCATCCCAAGAGTTTGGAAAGACGTGAAGCCCCTGTGCTTGGTATCATCACGTAACAATACCACTACTCCGGAGCGGTTTCCAGCGTTTGGTGGAGCGGCGTTTGGGGGCGGCGCGTGGGGCGGCACGTTGTCGGAGGTTGGCTCGGATGCTACTATACGCGCGGGGCCTGTGGCGCTAAATGAGCGCGCGGCGCCCATAACTCAATGTTCATAATTCAATATAGAGAGCGAGGCGGAGTTGTGGCTCGAACTATAGTACCGGAAGCGGAAGCGATTCTAGATAGGGAGTTTGGGGTGCTGGACAAAGGGTTTGTCCGGTTGGTGGACTACCTTGGAGGCGACGAGCGCATCGTGCAGTCGGCGCGCGTTTCCTACGGCAAAGGAACCAAGACCTTCCGTGAGGACCGCGGCCTGATTCGCTACCTCATGCGCAATCGCCATACCTCGCCGTTCGAGCAGGTGGTGCTTACGTTCCACGCCAAGATGCCGGTGTTTGTGGCGCGGCAGTGGGTGCGGCACCGCACCGCGCGCCTAAACGAGATCTCCGGGCGCTATAGCGTCATGAGCGACGAGTTCTACCTCCCGAGTCTCGAGCAGGTCTCGTATCAAAGCACCACAAACCGCCAGGGGCGCGGAGACCCCGTGCCGGAGGAAGAAGCGCAGCGTTTTATAGAGACAATGCGCCTTCAGCAAGAGCAGGCGTACGTCGGGTACGAAAATCTGCTCGAAGCGGGCGTTGCGCGCGAACTCAGCCGTGTCAATTTGCCGCTTTCCGTGTATACTGAGTGGTACTGGCAGATCGATCTCAACAATCTGTTTCACTTTCTGTCTCTCAGGCTGGACGAGCACGCCCAGTACGAGATACGGAAATACGCGGAGCGGATGCTCGAGATCGCTCAAGCGGTCTGCCCGTGCGCGTGCGAGGCGTTCGAGGACTTTGTGCTCTACGCCGAAACGTTCTCTCGCAACGAGCTGCTGGCGCTGCGGGAGTTGGCGGCGCGCGGCGGCGATGATCGGCTTGAGGACCTCGGCCGTGAAGCGGGCTTAAATGAGCGCGAGCGTGAGCAATTTGTTGCAAAGCTGCAACGCAGAACCTAATCCGGAACACTCCGGATGCGACACGAGGAGGCTATGAATGAGTGAAGGAGCCGAGGTAGCTGCGAATCAGTATCTGACCTTTACCCTTGATGAAGAGCAGTACGCCGTGGAGGTCAGCCGGGTAATGGAGGTATTGGAATACACCACCATCACCAAGGTTCCTCGTACCCTGGAGTTTATGCGCGGCGTGATCAATGTGCGCGGGAGCGTGATCCCGGTGGTCGACCTGCGCCTTAAGTTCGAGATGAGCGCAGTAGAGAAAACGATCGATACCTCGATTATCGTGATGGAGGTTGAGATCGGCGGTGAGCGCGTGACGCTTGGTTGCCTCGCCGACTCGGTTCAAGAAGTAATCTCGCTTGATGCCGGCCAGATTGAACCCGCGCCGCAGATCGGGACCAAGATCAACACGCGTTTCGTTAAGGGTATCGGCAAGCAGAACGAACGCTTCATTATCATTCTCGATATCGACAAGGTATTCAGCGAAGAAGAGATCGCTGCAGTTACCGGCGAGCAGGTGATGCAGGCCGGGCGTTCCGAGTCCTGACCGGCCGCTGCTGCGGGCGACGGGACACAACGAGAACGCTACAGATGTAAAAAGGTTGACGCATGGCACACCTCGAAGGTTCGCAGTACGAGATCACGGTTGAAGTTTGCGGGCAGTTCTGGTCGGTTCGCCTGCATTCCGAAGGCGCGCTCGAGTTCTTTGTTGCGCTTACCGGAGGCCGGCGGCGCGAGCGCTCGTTTGCGGTCCTGGAACGCGAGAGTTACCTGCCGCTGCAGCTCACCCGCGAGGGCGAGCTGTATCGCATTGCTCCCGCCGCTTCGCCGGCCCCGGACGGCGAAAATGGCGCGGGCGGCGTGGGCGGCGCGGACGGCCCGCGCGCGGAACTGCCGGTGACGTGGCTCGACGGAGTGCGCGGTACCCTGCGAGTTGAGAACCGGCGCGGCGACGCGATGCTTGAGAGCGCCGACCCCGCGGTGGCCGCGGAGACGGCGTCGCGCGCCGGCGCGAACGCAGGCGCCGCCGACGCGGAGCGCAGCCCGGCTGCTCGTGCGGTTGAGTCGCGCCGAGCGGTCGCTCGCGACGGTCTTCGGCTCGAGATCAAGAGCGACCAAGACGCCTGCTTCTACGGACTCGGCGAGCGCACCGGCGCGCTCGATAAGCGCGGGCGCACCTATCAGATGTGGAACTCCGACGACCCGTTTCAGCGCGGCGCTACGGATCCTTTGTATCAGTCGATACCGCTGCTGCTGCACGCCCGCAACGGCAGATGCGACGGCGTGTTTCTCGATTTCCCGGGGCGCTCCTGGTTCGATGTAGCCGATACCGATCCTTCCGCGGTCACGGTCACTGCGGAGAACGACTCGATATCGTTCTTCGTGATCCCCGGCCCCGGCCCTGCCGATGTTGTGAGGCGCTACACCGCGTTGAGCGGGCGCATGTTGCTGCCGCCTCTGTGGGCGCTCGGGTATCATCAGTCACGCTACAGCTACTATCCCGACCATCGCGTACAAGCGATCGCCGAACAGTTCCGCGATCGCGATATTCCGTGCGACGCCGTCTATCTGGATATTCACTACATGGATGAGTACCGGGTCTTCACCTGGGACCCCAGCGGGTTTCCGCGCCCGAGTCGGCTGGTGGAGGAGCTGCACCGGCTCGGCATGCGCGTGGTCACGATTGTGGACCCCGGCGTGAAGGTCGACGCCGAGTACCGGACCTTCACCGAAGGCATGCGGCGCGACGTCTTCGCTCGTAACGCCGACGGATCGCTGTACCGGGGTGAGGTCTGGCCGGGGGAGGCCGCGTTCCCGGACTTCACGAAGCGAGAAGCGCGGCGGTTCTGGTCCGAGCAGCACCACGAACTCTTCAGCCACGGCGTAGACGGTGTCTGGAACGACATGAACGAGCCGGCCGACTTCACCGGCGATTTCTTCGACCGTACGCGTTTCACGCCGCCCTCGAACGTGGTGCTCGAGGCCGACGGGCGACCGCGCTCTATCGACCACTACCACAACGTGTACGCAAATCTCATGTGCCGCGCCACCGCCGATTCGTTTGCGCGCTACAAGCCCGAGGAACGTCCGTTCATCCTGACGCGCGCCGGCTACGCCGGGATTCAACGACTCGCGGCGGTCTGGACCGGCGACAACGACAGCAGCTGGGACCATCTCGCGGTCTCGATCCCGATGCTGTTGAACATGGGCCTCTCCGGAGTCGCGTTTGTCGGGGCCGACGTCGGAGGCTTTCAGGGCAACGCCGAGCCGGAGCTGTTCGCGCGGTGGATGCAAGCGGCGGCCTTGACTCCGTTTATGCGCGGGCATACCGCGCTCGGCACCCGCGACCACGAGCCGTGGTCGTTTGGCCCGCGCGCCGAGCGGATCGCCCGCGACGCGATTCGCTTGCGCTACAGCCTGCTGCCGTATCTGTACGCGTGTTTCGTGGAGGCACATCGCAGCGGGCTGCCGGTGATGCGCCCGCTGGTGCTGGAGTTCTTCGATGACCCGCGCTGCCGTCGTATCTGGGACCAGTTTATGTGCGGCGAGGCCCTGCTTGTAGCGCCGGTACTGCAACCGGCGGCCGAGCGGCGCTTGGTGTACCTTCCGCGCGGTGAGTGGTACGAGCTCGCCGGCAACGAGCGCCTGAGCGGGGGCCGCGATCTGGTGGTAGATACCCCGCTCGAGCGACTGCCGGTTTACGTGCGCGCCGGGAAAGTGCTGGCGCGCCGGGAGGCGCTGCGCAGTACCGCGGCCGCCACCGAGGATAGCGGCGAGCTCGAGCTAGCGGTGTACCTCTCCGGTACGGAACACCCGGTGCGAAGCGTGCTGTTCGACGACGACGGGCTCTCCAACGATCACTACGACGGGCGTTACCGCGAGACCGTGTTCGAGCTTTCGGGCGGCCCCGGCGGCTCGATGCTGCGCGTCGCGCCGGTGCAGCTTGGCTACGCGCCGCCGTACCGGGCCTACCGCATCACGGTTCATGGCTTGGCGCCCGAAACCCTCGAGTCGTTTCGGATTGAGCTCGAGGGACCCGACCGGGAGCGCCGCGCGGTAGAGTGTAAGATCGCCGACGGGCGCGCTCAACTCCGTCTGCCGGTCTCGTCCGAGCCGGTTGAGTTGCGCATGAGCTGGTGAGCGGTCGGCATAGGCCCACAGCGGTTTTTCCTGTGCTTGTGCAGCTGAGTGAGATAGACTACGATTGGGGTGCATGATGCAAGAACCTCTACAGAAAAGACTCGCAGTTCTCGTAGATGCCGACAACACGCAGCCTGCCATCATCGATGGGCTCCTGGAGGAGATCGCGAAGTACGGCGTTGCGAGCGTGAAACGCATCTACGGCGACTGGACGAGTCCAAACCTGCGCGGATGGAAAGAGATGCTGCTGGAGTACTCGATCCAGCCGATACAGCAGTTCAGTTACACCACCGGCAAAAACTCGACAGACAGCGCGATGATTATCGACGCGATGGATCTGCTCTACACCAACAAGATGGACGGTTTCTGTATCGTCTCGAGCGATAGCGACTTTACACGGCTCTCGGCACGTATTCGCGAGGCGGGCCTCACGGTCTACGGTTTCGGCCAGGAGAAGACGCCGAAGTCGTTCGTCGGGGCCTGCGACAAGTTCATCTACACCGAGATCCTGCGCAAGAAAGCCAAGGACGACTCGGTTGAGCCCGAAACGCCGAGCGCCAAGAAGGCCAAGGGTACCGACCTGCGCCGCGACTCAAAGCTCGTCAGTCTGCTGCGAAACGCCACCGAGGACTCGGCCGACGACGACGGCTGGGCGCATCTTGCCGAGGTCGGGCAGAACATCGCGAACAAGTCCTCGGAGTTCGATCCTCGGAACTACGGCTACCGCAAGCTCGGCGACCTCGTGCGTGCTGTGGGCTTGTTCGAGGTCATAGAGCGTGCCAACGAGAACTCGCCCGGGAAGTCGATCTTCGTGAGAGACAAACGGCGCAAGTAACGGTGTCCCTCGATGCGGCTTAAGTTTTTCGACTACGTGGCGTTCGCGATCGCGATCGTGGTCGTCGGTGTGTTTGTGGTGCTCGCGTACGGCAGCACCGAGGCCGGCAGCCGCATCCGCATTCAGGCTGCCGACCGCGACTACATGTACGAACTTTCTACCAATCGCGAGATCTCGATCCCCGGCCCTCTCGGCGACACCGAGATTGAGATTCGAGATGGCGAGGTGCGCGTTGTGTACTCACCGTGCCGCGACGATATCTGCGTTGCGGCGGGCTGGGTCTCACAATCAGGGCAGTGGATCGCGTGTCTTCCGAATCGCGTGTTTGTTCGTGTAGAGCACGCCGAGGAGTCGGATGTGGACGCGCAAACCTTTTAGCGAAACGCGAGCAGGTAAGTCTCGACCGAGTCTTTGCGGCAGGCGCGCGGTTTGCATGCTCGTGCAGAAGGAAACTCCGAGCGCAACTCCTTGAGTAACTCACGCTCATCGCCTCCCTGAAAGATCTTAACCGCGAGCTTGCCGCGCTCGGCGAGGGTGTGGCGTGCGATCTCCAGTACCATCTCCGCGAGCGAGGCCGAGCGCGCGGCGTCGAGGCCGCGGTTGCCGGTGGTTGAGGGTGCGGCGTCGCTCAGCACCACGTCAAACGGACCGATCTCGCGCAGGTGCTCGAGTAGCTCGGGGCTAAAGATATCGTCGTTGAGAACCGTGAGGTTGGCGGTTTCTTCGGGCAGCTTGATTGAAGCGAAATCCACTGCGACCACGCGTGCCGCGGGTTGGGTGCGCAGCACGTACTGAGTCCAACTGCCGGGTGCCGCGCCGAGGTCGAGCACGGAGGATGCGTCTTTGAGCACACCGAAACGGCGGTCGAGCTCCTCGAGCTTGAAGACTGAGCGCGCGAGGTATCCTTGTTGCTTCGCTCGCTCGGTGTAATGATCCGGCTTTTCGCGCACTCCCCGCTCCCGCTTAGGGCGTAGTTCGGTTCTCGAGGGCCTTATCGATCTCAGTCTTGTTAAACCCTACGATGATTGTGCCGTCGATATCCACGACCGGGACGCCGAACTGTCCGGATTTCTTGGACATCTCATCGGCGCGTTTTAGGTCGTGCACAACGTTGTGTTCGGCGTACTCGATCTCCAGTTCCTCGAGGTACTGCTTCAGCTGTCTGCAGTATTCGCAAGTCGGCGTAGTGTATATCTCTATCGGCATGGGGAGACCTCTGTTTTGATTGCGTTCTGATCGAAAAGTACTCGCTCGCCGCAGCCGGGTCAAGCGAGACACGCGAGACACGCGGTAGTAATTCAGGCGAGCACGAGGCGAGCACGAGGCGAGCACAGGATTGTTGACCTCGTCTTGAGTTTGCGCGTACATTACACGAGTGAGTGTCACAGCAATCGTCCGAAAGCCGTTCGTCTACAAGCAGTACAATGCCACCTTGGCGCTTATTCTGATCAATTTTTTCATCTTCTTGATGACCGCCACGTTTAGTCCCGGGCTGGCGCAGCCGCTCGCGCTCAACCCGCTTGCGGTGGTCGACGGGAATCAGTGGTGGCAGATCTTCACCTATATGTTTGTGCACGGAAACTTCTCGCACGTGCTGTTCAATATGTTGGGGCTGTTCTTTTTCGGCACCCAGCTCGAGTATCGCCTCGGAAGCTCCGAGTTTCTTTTGTTCTATCTCTTGACCGGCCTACTCGCGGGCGTATTTTCGCTGGCGCTGTATTGGTTCACCGGCGCGTACTTCGTGTTCTTGGTAGGTGCTTCCGGCGCGGTGTACGCGGTCCTGTTGGCGTTTGCCACGTTCTTCCCGAACGCGCGCATCTTTTTGTTCGGCATACTTCCGGTGCCGGCTCCTGCGCTGGTGATCGGATTCACCTTTATCGAGCTGTTCTCGCAGATCTCGGGCGGGCGCGGCAATGTCGCGCATTTCACCCACCTTGCCGGGTTTGCGTTCGCGTTCCTGTATCTGGTGGTTCGCCTCGGGATTAACCCCGCTAAGGTGTTTATGGGCCACCACCGCTAAGGCGCGCCTTCGTTCTCTGCCGATATACATAACATGTACGCCTCGCGGTTCAACCGATCTTCACAGGTGCTTCGGGTGTCGGCTATCTGTACTCTCCTCCTCGCAATGATTGTGCCGGATACGGTGTTCGCCGATTGGCTCGAGAACGAGTTCTGGATCGAGCTCGAACCGGTGGGCCGACCGGATGAGGAGTATCCGCTTGAGCCCGAGGAGGCCGCACGGCGGGTGCTCGAGGAAGCGCGTTACGTGTACTCGGCGCAGGTGTTTGGGTTTGCGTTTCGCTACGTTCCGCTCGATCTTGCTCGAGAAATCGAGGAGCAATTCGAGCTCACACCGGTTGCGGAACTTCCGTGGGGCCATCCCGGCATACGCGTTCGCAGCTCGCGGCAGGACGACGGCCGCCTTTGGGCGCGCGTGCGCTTCACGCTGCGCGAGCACGAGTGGCGGAGGCTCGAGGCCTGGTCGGGCTCACGCATTCCGGTCGCTACCGGGCGCGGCGAGGCTTCGCTGCTCGGCGGGTGGACGGCTAAGCGCGAGGCAATCGAGGACGGGATCAAGCACGCGATCCGCGAGTACGCGCGGGCACGTGTTTACAACAAGCCGCGTGAAATCCGCGGTCGCGTGGCGTTGTACGACCAGCCGCGCGTGATTCAGCGTTCGGGTAACTACGAAGCGCGGGTGCGGGTGCGGCTCGATATCGATGCGATCGAGCCGTACGCGGTGTATTAGCTGCGCCGAATCACTCCATGATCTCGTTGATCGGTATCTCGGCGTCGTTGATCAGCGCGCGAAGCGTGTCGTAGGCGCTGTCGGTGTTCTGCTCCAACGCATCCCAGGAGTACAGGCGCCGTATAAGCTCGTTCCCTTCCGGAGTTTCAATGAGCTGCAGGAGCGCGTTCACGATCTGATCGCGGTGCTCCTCCGAGACCTGCGGCGCAAAATGCACCCCTTCGTTGGGAATGGCGGGCGACTCGGCGAGGACCACGATGCGCTCTTCGAGATCCTCGAGCTCGGCGGCGAGGGGCTCCAAGCCGCCGAGGTGAACGGCACCGGCGTCGGCCTCTTGGTCGTAGATCGCCTCGATCACCGCGGCGTGCGTGCCGCGGTCTGTGGTTGCGCCGAGTTCAGCCGGGTCAAGGCCCGCCGCACGCATCATCAAAGACGGCACGATCCAGCCGCTGTCGGATTGGGCGTCGGGACGCGCAAAACGGAGGTCTGCGAGGTCTGCCGGCGACTCCGCCCCGCTGTCGGAACGCGCGATGATCTGTGCGGCGTAGCTGCTCGAGCCGTTTCTGACCCCGACCAGCGCGGGCTCGAGCGAGCCGCGGTCGGCTGCGACCACGTATGGTACCGCCGACAGCACCGCCATATGGGCTCCGGCCGGGTCCGCAGCAAGCGCTTCCAGCACCTCGAGCTCCGTAGCGGCCGGTACGGGATGCACCACAATTCCGGTTAGCTCGTGAATCCGCTCGGTGAGCTCCACCGCGGCAGCCGGTTCGTCGCCTTCGGGTGCCATGGCCCATAAGATCGGGTGGTCGTCGGTTCCAAGCTCGCCCTCGGGCTCACCGGCGCCGAATGCCGGTGTTGCTCCAAGCAGTGCTCCAAGCAGTAAGACGATCGCGAGGCTTATGATCGGTTTCATCTGCGGTTTCCTTGTGAGGCGGTGCTTCCGCCCGGTCGGCGCAACGCGCGCGTTTTGCAACGCGCACCTCGCCGAGTGTGCTTCAGAGTATCACGCGCAGTATAGCGCATCGGGAGGTTATCGATGAAGGTCCCGGTGGCGCAGGTGGCGCAGGGCCGGCGCACGGCCTCGCGCAGCCGTCCCCTCTCACAGCACCCCGGGCGAGCATTCAGCGGCGATTTTCGGGGCGGTGAATCCGTGTTACACTCCGGTTCCATGGATAATACGGTCGTTCGAGATAATATCGAGGTACTGTCCGGATGCGCTCCGGAGGACGTGTGGCGGGAGTTTGCTGCGCTCTCGGCGATTCCACGATGCTCAAAGCAGGAGGCCGAAGCGCGAGCCTACGTCGTTCGCCGTGCCGAGGAACTGGGGTTAGAGCACGAGAGCGACGAGGTCGGCAACCTCGTGCTTCGCAAACCGGCTGCGGCGGGGCGCGAGAACCGCGCCACGGTTGTGCTGCAGGGCCACCTCGATATGGTCTGCGAGAAGAACACCGAAACCGAGCATGATTTCGCTACAGAGGGCATACGGTTTCGGCGTGACGGCGATTGGTTGCGCGCCGTGGGAACCACACTCGGCGCCGACAACGGAGTAGCGGTTGCCGCGATGCTCGCGGTCCTGAGCGGCGATTACGCACACGGCCCGCTCGAGGCGCTGTTCACGGTAGACGAGGAAACCGGGCTCACCGGTGCAAGCGGGCTCGATCCTAAGCTGATAAAGGGGCGCGTGCTACTCAACCTCGATAGCGAGGAAGAAGGCGCGTTTACGATAGGCTGCGCGGGTGGGATCAACACGCGCGGCGAGCTTCCGGCTCGTCTGCAAGCGCCGCCGAGCGGTGGGCAGGCGGTGCGGATCGCGGTTCGCGGTCTTGCAGGCGGTCACTCAGGGATAGAGATCAACAAAGGGCTCGGAAACGCGGTGTCGATCGCGGGGCGCCTACTGCTCAGGCTCTCCGAACGCTGTGGATTGCGCCTCGCGGAGCTGCGCGGCGGCGAGAAGCATAACGCCATCCCGCGCGAGTGCTTTGCCACGGCGGTGCTCGACGGCGGAGCGCTCGAGGAGGCCGAGCGAATCGTCGGCGAGTTTGAGAGCGAGGTGCAAAACGAGTATCGCGCGATAGACCCCAAGGTTCGCGTAGTGCTTGAGCGGCTCGAGGCACTGCCGAAGCACGCGCTCGAGCCCGAGCAGAGCCTGACGGTGGCGCGTCTGTTGCGCGCGGTGCCGCACGGCGTGCTCGCGATGAGCGCCGAGGTGCCGGGTTTGGTGGAGTCGTCGACAAACTTCGCGGCGGTGGAACTGGCCGAGGGCGTCCTGCGGATTTTGACGAGTCAGCGCTCGTCGGTGGCTTCGCGCGTGCGCGAGGGATCCGAGCGGGTACGGTCGGCGATAGAGCTCGCCGGCGGAAAGGCCGAAACCAACGACGGTTACGCGCCGTGGGAGCCGAACCCTGAGTCGCAGCTGCTCGCGACCGCGAGCCGGGTCTACGCCGAACGGGAAGGGCGGGACCCCGAGATCGGCGTCATTCACGCTGGGCTAGAGTGCGGCGTGATCGGCTCCAAACTCGAAGGCATGGATATGCTTTCGTTCGGGCCGGATATTCGCGGCGCGCACTCGCCGGATGAGCGCGTAAGCATCAGCTCAACCGAGCGCGTCTTCGCGTTTCTTGTGGCGTTGCTCGAACGGCTGTAGATGAAGAGCCAAGCCGACGGCGCGCGTTTCCGCAATATGTTGTAGGTCGGGCCCGCCTGTGATACCTATACGAGAGTAAGCCTAATGTCCGACCTACGTTCCCGATCGATCTTCGAATTCGATATTGTTCTCTTTCTCGCGATGACCGCGCTGGTCGCGATCGGCGTAGCGTTCATCTACTCAAGCGGCGTCACCGCCGCCGGCGCGCGGCTCTCGAGCGAGTATGTGAAACAGAGCATCTGGGCCGGCATCGGCTTGGTGCTGTTGTTCTCTGCAGCCGCAGTCAACTACCGCCGCCTGAAGGACGTCTCGCTGCAGATCTATCTTGTGATGCTGTTGCTCCTGCTGGTGACGGCGTTCTTCGGCCGGATGGTGTTCGGCGCGCGCCGCTGGCTCGGCATCTGGCAGCTTGGAATCCAGCCCTCGGAGTTCGCGAAACTGGCTCTGATCGTTTTATCGGCGAAGTACCTCGAAGCGATTGGGCCGAAGATCGCTACCTTGCGCGGGTTTGTGTTGGGGCTCGCTTTGACGCTCCCACCGATGCTGTTGGTGCTGCTGCAGCCCGACCTCGGCACCGCGATGGTCTACATTCCGATCTATCTCTGTATGGCGTTTCTCGCGGGGGCGAAACTACGCCACATTGTGTTTGTGGTACTCGGCGGCGCGCTTCTGACGGTGTTTGCGGTGGCACCGTACTACGAAACATACGTCGCCGAGCGGCATGTTGCGTGGCTCGCGATCTTTCGCGAGACGCATCTCCTGGCGCGGCTGACCGGGTCGATGTTCGCGGTGTTGGTACTGGCGGTGGCCGGGCTGGTGGTCACGAAGCGTCAATGGTTCTACTGGGTTGCGTACGGATGCGTGCTGCTCGCGACAAGTCTGGTGGGCTCGCTCGGAGCGCGCATGGTGTTGCGCCCGTACCAGGTTACACGGCTGCTGGTGTTCATGAACCCTAACCTGGATCCGCGTGGAGCCGGCTGGAACACGATACAGTCGATCACGGCGGTGGGCTCGGGTGGCGTAACCGGCAAAGGCTTCATGCAGGGCACCCAGACGCACTTTCAGTACCTGCCGCAACAGAGCACCGACTTCATCTTCTCCATTGTCGCCGAGGAGTGGGGATTCCTGGGCTCGCTCGCGGTCTTCGCGTTATTCGGCGTGGTGTTTGTGCGCGGCTTGTTCATCGTCGCGTACGCGCGCGAGCCGTTCGGTTCGTATCTCGCGGTAGGCGTGGTCGCGCTGCTGTTCTTTCACTTCGCGGTGAATATCGGGATGGCGATCGGGGTGATGCCGATCACCGGCATCCCGCTGTACTTCCTGTCGTACGGCGGCTCACCGCTGATTACCGGCATGATCGGTGTCGGGCTGCTTCTGAGCATCTACAATCGCAAGTACCGCTGAGATTTAGCACGTATTTAGGACCATATCCGTTTGCTTCTACGGAGCACATGCGCTATACTCGAACTATTCGAATCGATATTCGGCTGTGATATTGCCGGGTGCTCCTCGGGCAGCGTGCGGCTTGAGTAGGCTGTGAGGGGGATAGGAGAAACATGTTAATGAAACTTAAATTGGGCGCCAAGCTGCTTGGCGGGTTCAGCCTCGTCGCCGCGATCGTGGGTGTTGTCGGCGTTGTGGGGTTCTGGGGCGCAAACCAGCTCTCGGGCGAGGTAGACGAGATCGGTCTGGTGCGGCTGCCGAGCATCGCGTCGTTGCTGCGCGTTGAGGACGCGACTGAGCGTGTCCTGGTGGCGCAGCGCACGCTGCTCTCTGAGCAGTTGGAGATGGACGAGCGGCGCGCGCAGCTCGCCGATTTCCAACAAGGCCGAGACGATCTGTACGAGCAATGGGAGTTTTTCCTTACGTTGCCGGCTACCGACGAAGAGGTGCGCCTCAGCGACCGGCTGCAGGATGAGCTCGGCAGTTGGGCCGAGCTCAACGACCAGTGGCTCGCGCTGAACGAGGAGTTTCAAGACCTCGGGATCCTTGATCCCGAAGAGCTGAGAGCGGACCTTAATCAGTTCCGCGGGGACCACTACGCGCTCGAGCTCGATGTCGCGATGTTGATCCTCGCCGGGCGCGAGTTCACCGGTGGTGAGGATCCTACCGCGTGTAACTTTGGGCAGTGGTGGCCGGAGTTCGAAACCGAGAACGCCGATCTCGCGGGCGTGATCCGCGATATTCAGGAGCCGCATAACCGGTTTCACGAGGCGGTCGCTATGGTGCGCGACGAGCTCGCCGCCGGTAATCAGGCCGGAGCCGAGCAGGTAATGGACGAGGTAATGCTACCGGCCTCGGACGAGGTGTTTGAGTACTTCGACGAGATGATCGCGCTCGCCGCGAATGCCGACCAAGCGCGAGAAGAGCTTGCAGAAATGGCGATGGGGCCCGTTTATGACCAAGCGCAAGTTGCCATTGGCTTACTCGACGAGCTGGTCGCGATCAACGACCGCATCGCCGACACCGCGGTTGCGGACGCTCAGGCGGCCGCCGGACAGGTGCAGCTTTTTGTGCTCGTTGGGATTATCGTCGGCGTTCTTCTGGCGCTTCTCCTCGGTGTGATTATCTCGCGCTCCATTACCAAGCCGTTGTTCCGGGGCGTTGAGTTTGCCGAGAAGCTCGCCCAGGGTGATATGACCGACGAGCTCGGGCTCAACCGCGGCGACGAGATCGGGACGCTTGCCAATGCCTTGGACGATATGGTCGGTCGACTGCGAGAGGTGGTCGTGAGCGTACAGGGCGCCTCCGAGAACGTAGCCTCCGGTAGTCAGGAGATGAGCTCCACCGCGCAGGAGATGTCGCAGGGCGCTACCGAACAGGCCGCCTCGGCCGAGGAAGTGTCGTCCTCGATGGAGCAGATGGGCTCCAACATCCGCCAGAACTCCGACAACGCGCTTCAGACCGACAAGATCGCCCAGAAAGCGGCCGAGAACGCCGAGCAGGGCGGTTCCGCGGTCGACGAAACCGTCTCGGCGATGAAAGAGATCGCCGAGAAGATCTCGATCATCGACGAGATCGCGCGTAATACCAACTTGCTCGCGCTCAACGCCGCGATCGAGGCCGCGCGCGCGGGCGAGCACGGCAAGGGCTTTGCGGTAGTCGCGAGCGAGGTGCGCAAGCTCGCCGAGCGCAGCCAGAAGGCGGCGGCCGAGATCTCGGAGCTGTCTCAGCGCAGCGTAGGCGTCGCCGAGCAAGCCGGTGAGATGCTCAAGCAGATCGTGCCGGACATCAAGAAGACCGCCGAGCTCGTGCAGGAGATCAGCGCCGCGAGCGCCGAGCAGAACTCGGGCGTAGACCAGATCAACAAGGCGCTCGCGCAGCTCGACCAGGTCATTCAGCAAAATGCGTCGTCGGCCGAAGAGATGGCCTCGATGGCGGAGGAGCTTGCCGGACAGTCGGACCAGATGCAGTCCACGATGAGCTTCTTCAAGATCGGCGAGCAGCGTAGGCAGCTCGCCGCGCCGCAACACGGCGGCGGTAACGCGGGCGCACACGGCGGAGCCCAGACGCGGCAAGGACAAGCCCGTCCAGCCCCGGTGCACGGTGCCGGCGCGCAGGGCGGTCAGGGGCGCCAGGAAACCGGTATCGCGCTCGCCGATAAAGGCGGCCAAGGCCAAGGTCAAGGTCAGGGCCAAGGCCAAGGTCAGGGCCAGGCGCAGCAGAAGCGCGGCGGTGTGGGTCCCAAGAGCACCGGCGGCGGCATAGATCTCGACCTCTCGGGCGGCGGCGGTGATGCCGGCGACTCGGAGTTTGAAGAGTTCTAAGAATAGGTTTCGGTAACAGTTTTCGGTAACAGTTTTCGGTAACGGCTAATGACGGCGGCGCCTGCGGGCGCCGCCCTTCTTTCTTTGATTCGTACGGGCTCGGAATCGCGAAGATCTGTGGGGAACAACACCTAACTCCGGCTCGCGGTTTGAAGCTGTGAAGCGAATCTGCGCGTGGACAACGCCGGGGCTCTCCGCGTACAGTAGGGTATGAGCTCGTCTTCGCCGGAGGCCCGATCGTTCTACGAGCGGTTGCTGAAGCAAGGTTTTAGTCGCGAGGAGATCGCGCAGGTGCATCGTCGCTTGCGCGAGAAGGGGTATGGCGAGCGCCTGAGCGAGGGTGTTCTGCAGCGCGAGCTCGGCAGCGTACGGCGAGACCGAGTGGTAGAGCGGCGCGAACGCGCGGCGTCCCCCGAGGCTGCGGAGCAGCAGGCGGGCAGGCGCGCCGAGGATCGCTTCCCGGCGGTTTCTCCGGCGTTGCGGCGGCGCATCAACGCCTACGCGCGTAGTTTGCGCCTCCCGATTGTGGGTGCCCGCGAGTGGCTCGACGACGTCTTGAGTTTGCTTCCGTTCAAGGTACCCGACTGCATCGCTCGAAGTTTTGTCGACCGGCTCACGCGGCAGCGCGGAATAGAGGCTCTCGAGCCCGGTGAGCTATCGCTCTACGATACGCTGCAGGCGCTCTCCTTTGCCGCGCAGAAGCTGCTCGGGGAGTTGTTACCGCCCGGAGGGCCGCCGGGCAGGGGCCGAACCGGCGGAAGGCGCGTGGGGGCTGCGCAGGCCGGGGCGAGCGATTCCGAGAACGCCAAGGCCGACTTGAGGCGGCGCGACCCGTTCGGGTACCGCGTGCTGCAGGAGTTCGTTTCACCCTACGGAGAGATCAAGAAGCACCTCGAGTATCTGCAGCTGCGCTACGCCAACGGTGAACGCATCGAGGCGGCGGCGCTGTCCGAAATCACGCGCGTGACGTATCGAGTATGTCTCAAGACCGAGCGGGTCGACAAGCAAACTATCGCGCACCTGCTTGAGCTCACGCGTGAGATTCAAGGCGCTTACCGGCGAAACGAGGCGTATGGCGCCGAGCTCGATGAAGCGGCGCGCATCTTCCGGATCGCGCGAGAGAATCTTGACCGGCATAAGTTCGAGCTCTATCCCGTGATGCTGCGATTGCTCGGAACGGTTCACCCCTGGCGGCCACAGGACGAGGCGTTCAACAAGCGAATGCGCGATTGCTTGGGCGTGGCCGACGGGGAGGTGCTCGAGTATCACAGTTTTCACAAGCAGTTGGAGCACGCGCAGGCCGAGCAACGTCGAGCGGTTGAGCAGCGTGAGCTCGAACGCCTCGAGCGCGAGAAGTCCTCACGGTTTCGAGAGACCTACGCTCCGGTTCTGCGTCTGCTCGGGTCTTTGTTCCCCGGCTCCGAGATCGCGCAGATCGATCAAGGCGCGTTTGTACTGCCGTACTTCGAGCGAGTGCTGTTTCGTGACTCACCGCGCTTCGTCTCGGTTGAGTACGGTCTTACCTCGCTCTCGGCCGAGGACCCGCTTGCGGTTATCATTCCGTTGCATCGGGTAATAGACGACTGGCTGCACTCGCTCGACCCTTACCGGCTCGAGCGCCTCTTGGGTGATGAGGCGGTCTCGTCGGCACTGCTCATGATCCGCGAGGAGTGGCAGGCCGTGTATGCCGAGTTGTTCGACCTCTATCTGCGCGATATCGGCGCGTACGCCAAGGAGGTCTCGGTTTCGAGCGAACGCGCACGCGAGTTTCTCCGGAGCCGAAGTGCGTACGTCTTGCAACGCGATATCGAGGCGCTTCGTACGCGGTTGCTGCGGCGCGGCGAGCGCAGCGCAGCGGCGCGCGATCGCTCGGACCGCATCGTGCTTCCGATGCTCGCCGAGCGTCTCCACAACGAGCTGATTGCCGTCGGCAAGCAGGTAAGCCTCGCGACGTTGCGGCGCGAGGACCCGGCCGCGAGGCGCCTGATCAAGTCGCTTACCGAGAGCCCGTTGGTTGAGTACGCCGGTCATGCCGAACCGAGCTCTTACGAGTACAAGCCGGCCACACGGCAGCTCAAACGCTATATCGAGGCGCGCAAGCAGCAGCCGATCGGCGAGATCGGGGCGTACGCTTCGCTTTTTCCGCTCGACACGCTTCGATCGGTGGCGGATCTCTACCGCTTCTTGCTGCGCGATCCCTCGAGCTTTCTGATGCTCGCGGGCTCACGGGTTGAGATCGCGGGACCGTTTGAGCACGCCGCCTGGGAGGAAGCCGAGAGCGAGTCGCGCGACCCCGGAGCGTCGCTTCGTATAGAGTTCGCCGAGGAGCTCAGCGCGCAATACCTCGATCAGCTGACCGGACTGCGGAACAAGAACTTCTATCTCGAGCGGATGCCGGAGCTGTTCAAGCGGTTACGCCGAGACGGTAAACCGATCACCACCGTGATGCTCGATATCGATCACTTCAAATGGATCAACGACACGCTCGGGCATCAGTACGGCGATCGAATGCTCGCGGCGGTCGGGGAACTGATCGGCACAAATACGCGGCCCTCGGACTGGGCGATTCGCTACGGCGGTGAGGAGTTGCTGATCTTGATCGGTGACGATCTCAACGCCGCGGTGGTGGTCGGCGAGCGATTGCGCTATCAGCAGCAGGAGCGGGTTGAGTCGGCATCGGAGTACGAACCGGTGCGGCAAATCGCGCGCGAGAACGGAGAGCCGTGCGGCACGTTCTCGGTGGGAATCGCGCCGGTTGAAGACTGTCCCGCGCTAGAGCCCGCGCTCGAGCGTGCCGACGGGGTGTTGTACGCCGCGAAGCGTACGCGCAACCTCGTGATGGTGCTTGCCGAGGCAGGGGGCGCGCCGCTACCGTACGAGCAGTACCGCGCTCGGCTGTCGGCGCCCCCGGGGGTCGGGGCCGCCGAAGACACCGAGACCAACGCTGAGGCGGACAACGCTGAGGCGGACAACGCTGAGGCGGGAGACGCTGAGCCGGGAGGCGCTGAGGCGGGAGACGCTGAGGCGGGAGACGCCGCAGGCGAGACGCCCGGCGCCGGCGATGCGCGCGTGAGCTCCGATGCCGGCAACCGGCCCGACGACACGGGCGGCGGGCCCTGAGTTGCGCTGCTGCCGCGGAACTCGGTACAATCGCACCGGATGCAAACGGTATATCTCGATAACAACGCAAGCACACCGGTTGCCGAGGAGGCGCTCGCGGCGGTTCGCCGGTGCCTCGAGACCGTCTACGGCAACCCGTCGAGCCTTCATACCCTCGGCATTGCAGCCGAGCGTGAGTTGAACGCCGCGCGTCGAGAACTCGCTCGGCTGCTCGGCACCGCCCCGGGAGAGGTCTATTTCTGCTCCGGGGCTACCGAGGCGAACAACACACTGATCTCAGGGGTCGCGGGCGCCTACCGCAAGCGAGGGGCGCACATCGTCACCACGACGGTGGAGCACCCCTCGGTACTGGAGCCGGTTCAAGAGCTGGAACGCAACGGATTTGCGGTGACCTATATCGCGCCGCACCCGGTCCGGGGGATCTCGCCGCAGCAGGTCCGCGATGCTCTGCGTGAAGATACCGTGCTTGTGAGTATTATGCAGGTGAACAACGAGACCGGCGCGGTGTTCCCGGTCGAGGAGATAGCGCGCGCAGTGAAGGCGGTTCGAAGCGCGATCGTAGTCCACAGCGACGGCGTGCAGGGCTTCGGCAAGCTGCCGGCTCCGACAGGCGCGCTCGACGCCTACAGCGTAAGCGCGCATAAGCTTCACGGGCCTAAAGGCGTCGGTGCATTCTATCTTCGCGACGGTGTGCGCTGTAAGCCGTTGTTGCTCGGCGGCCGGCACGAGAACGGGCTCCGCGCCGGAACCGAGAACCTGCCGGGCGTAGCGGGGTTCGCGGCCGCCGCTACGGCGGCCGAGGAGCACCGCGGTGCGGCGTGCGAGCGCCTGCAGGGGCTACGCAACGAACTCGTTACCGCGTTCGAGGAGATTCCGGACGCGCTCGTGCTTTCTCCGCCCGACGCCCTTGCGAGCACCGTGACCGTGGCCTTCCCGCCGATACCGGGAGAGGTGATGGTGAACGCGCTCTCGGAGCAGGGTGTTTCGGTTTCAACAGGCGCCGCATGCGCGGCGTCTCGTGGTAAGCGCTCGCACGTACTATCGGCGCTTGGGTTCGAGCGGCGGTCTATTGATTCCGCGGTGCGATTCAGCCTTTCCCGGCTAACCACCGAGGATGAGATTCGCCGGGTTATCGAGCTACTCGAGCAAACGGTCGCGCGTCTGCGCCCGGTGGCCGAACGGGTGCTCCAATGAGCTCCACGACACCACAAAACGAATCAGACACGGCCGCCGAGGTGCACCCGCTTCGCGAGATGCTTCTGATCGCGTTCGACGAGGTTGCGCTCAAGCGCGGGCAGCGCGCGCGCTTCATCGAGCGACTGCGCGAAAACATCATCGCCCAGGCGGGCTGCTCACCTAAGCGGCTCGCGTTGCGCCACGGCAGACTCGAGCTCGATCTCGGCGATCTCGGCGAGCCCGAGAGCACCGAGGTCGTGAGATCGCTCTCGCGTGTGTTCGGCATCAAATGGATCGCGGCGGCCGAGGCGGTGCCGGTGAGCCTCGAGGCGCTCGAATCCGCGGTTGTGCGGTGCGCGCGCGCGGCGGTTGCCGGCGGGGCCCGGAGTTTCAAGCTCGAGCATTCACGCAAGAACAAGGCGTTTCCGGTGCGGTCGCAGGATCTGAACCGCGACGTGGGCGCACTCGTACTCAGCGAGATCCCCGAGCTACGGGTCGATGTCCATAATCCCGATCTGCTGATCATTAGTGAGGTCCGCCGCGATCAGGTCACGGTGTTCGCCGAGAAACAGCCCGGTCCGGAAGGTCTGCCGATCGGAACCACCGGGGCAGCCTTGGCACTGCTCTCGGGCGGTATCGATAGCCCGGTTGCGGCCTGGTACGCGATGAAACGTGGGCTGCAGGTGGAGTATATCCATTTCCACAGTCCGCCGTACACCGGTTTGAAGGCTCAAGAGAAGGTGCGCGATCTTGTGCACGCGCTCAATCGGTGGGCTCCGGACTCGGCGCGCTTGTTTCTCGTGCCGTTCGCGCGCATTCAGGAAGTGATCGCGGAGCGTGCGCCGAGCGGTTACTGGACAGTCCTTCAGCGCCGCGTAATGCAGCGCATCGCCGGCACAGTCGCGGAGCAGAACGGCTTCGACGCGCTCGTCGGCGGCGACAGTATCGGCCAGGTTGCCAGCCAAACGCTCTCCAACATGGCCGCGATCGACGCCGCGACACCGCATCTCGTGCTCCGTCCCCTGCTGGGGTTCGATAAAGTAGCGATCGTAAACCTTGCGCGTCGAATTGGGACCTACGACATCTCGATTCGGCCGTTTGAGGACTGTTGCGTGCTGTTCGCTCCTCGCAACCCGGCGATAACGAGCGACCCCGCGGCGGTCAACGAGCTCGAGAAAGATCTCGGGCTCGAGTCGCTCATCGAGACTGCGCTGCGCGAAAGCGAGTGGATCGAGGTGTGAAACCAAGAGAAACAAAGAAACAAAGATATATGCTTGACGCGGATCTGGGCTGTGATATATATTATCGAAGGACTAAGGATTGCCGTTCAACCGGCAAACTGCCTCCAAGACGCTCGCCGTTGCCCCCTCACCTCCGGCGAGCGTCGTCTTTTTCCGGACAACAAGAAGGACCACTGCCATGAACGAGCTCAAGCGCTTTGAACTCGAGATGCGCGGCGTTGAGTGGTCGCGCTTGGTTCGCTTCTTTCGTGACGAGCTCAACGGCGTTGACCGCACCGGCGGCTTGGATCTAGGCGAGGCTTCGGCTGTTGGCGGGTGTTCGGAGGTTCGGCGGTTTGACGGCGGCTCCTGGCGTGCCGAGCTCGGTAAGCTCCCGGTGCGGCGGCTGGGCTCGATCTCGCTTCCGGCGTACAGGGTCCGGGTCGAAGCGCCGGACGCCGAGCTCGCAGAGCTTCGCGAGCGCCTGCGGATGCGTTTCGTATCGGCCGGAGCCTGAACGCGGCACGCTTGTCGCGCCGCGCGGCCTCGGACGCCGGCTTGACCGGCGGGGGAAGCCGGAAGTACACTACACCTAACAACGAGTTCCGTTAGGGGAGCTGTTGCTGTGCGCAACGGCTGAGACTAAACCCTTGAACCTGATCCGGGTAATGCCGGCGAAGGAAAACGGATGAGCGTGACCGCGTGGCGAAGCAACGATCCCGCGTAAGCGGCCCCCGGCGGCTGCTTCCTGCTTGGTTCGGCTCGCTTCATCCCACCGGAAACCCGCCGTTCGCTTGTCTCTCACCCTGTTACAGATCGCGGAACCGAAACACCTGGGAGGTTCTATGGACGATCGTACGCAGGCGGTCGCACAGGTGAGCGAGACGCTGGTGAAGATACGCAAGAATCATCCGCTTGTTCACAACATCACCAACTACGTCGCGATGAATAGCTCGGCGAACGCGTTGCCGGCTCTGGGAGCCTCGCCGATCATGGCGCACGCGTCGGAGGAGCTTGCCGAGCTCTCGGAACTGGTGCAGGCGTTGGTGATCAATATCGGGACCTTGAGCGCCCCATGGATCGCGGGCGGGATCGCGGCCGAGGAACTCGCAGCGGTTATACGGGAGGCACGCAGATGACGCTTAGGGATATCGGCGAGTTCGGATTGATCGAGCGCATTCATGCGCGTTTCGGCGGCAACCCGCCGGCCGAACCGGCGGCCGAACCGGCGGCCGAACCAGCGGCCCAAACGCCCTCGTCGAAGGTGCACCCCGCACCGAGTTCG
>Ga0207421_10001101_pt1 | contig 35126 bp, 18 predicted proteins | sample SodLakKL_010_SED_4_FD_187542 | JGI IMG/M metagenome (GOLD analysis project Ga0207421, IMG submission 187542) | Alkaline sediment microbial communities from Lake Tanatar, Kulunda Steppe, Russia - 8KL_010_SED (SPAdes) (version 2) | ecosystem: Environmental > Aquatic > Non-marine Saline and...
TCCCGATGATTTCAGATTCTTCCTTGCCAACCAGTTCGCAAAATGCCTTGTTCGCCGCTTTGTAAACGGAGTTTCGATCCTGAAGACTGACGAAGTCGGGTGTGGCATTGAGGATGGTCTTGAGAAGCTCCTGCTGCGCGGTCAGGGTGTTTTCCGCTTCCTGGAGTTCAGAGAGGTGTCCTTTGAGAGTGCGGACCATGAAATCGAAAGAGTCGGCCACCTTCTGAAGCTCATCCCCGGCGCAGGACCTGTAAACGGGGCAGGTGGTGCAGCTTTCAATCTTCCTGGCGTATTTGCCTTCGACGCAATGGGGGCATAGGGTCCCCGCCACATACCAGCACCGGATGTGTTTTTCGTTGTAGGCGGGACAGTCTTCCTTTTGGCACTGGGTGATGTCCCAGCAGTTTTTCTCGAGGGGTTTGGCCGTCTTCACATCGAGGTCTCCGCGAAGGACCTGGTCAATGGACCCGTGCAGAGTTTCCACCCGTTTTCCCACCGTACGGGCGAGAGCCGTCCCCAGCAGGCCAGAGAGAAGGAGAAAGAGGGTGGTGGCCAGGAACATGGTGAGGGACAGGTTGTTGATGGCCTGCTGAACTCCTGTCTGCAGGAGTCCCACGCGCACCACTCCGAAGCGGTTTTCCTCTATGGACAAAGGAAAGGCGTAATCATAGACCAGGCCGGCCTCCGTATCCAGGAGTCTCCTGCTGTGGGATTGGGAGGGCATGGGCTGGTTCGCCTTCAGAAGCTCTGTGGGAAATCCTCCCTGAAAGGTGTGGGCGAGAACCTCGCCGCGCGCGTTGGTGATGAAAGCGTAAAAGACGTCCTTGTTGGAAACAACGGCGTCATCGACCAGGTTTTTGAGACGCAGAAAGTCCATGGCGAGGACGGGTTCGATGGCGTGGGAGGTGAGGCTCCTGGCAATGACATGACCCCGGGTTCTGTTTTCTTCCAGCAACGCGTCGCGCAGGATTTTGCTGGCAGCCCAGTAGGCTCCCGAGCCAAAAAGAAAAAGGAGGGAAAAGAGTCCCACGTAGATTTTTGTTTTGAAGCTCACTTGCATGGAGAATCGTTGAAAGCCTTTCTGCCAAACTGTTTTCAGTGAATGATCAACGGTCCAGGCTGATTTCAAGTTTTTCCGCCAGGTCTCTCACGGAATCAAAGTCCTCGTCACCGGCGGCGATGATGCCAAAAATGTCCGCGGCATCCAGTATTCCCCTGTGATGGGGATTGTCGTGATCGAGCCTGACCATGGCTTCCTGTATCTTTTGCCGTATTTCTTCATCCAGGCCATGCCGGGAAGAAAAAACCCAGCCAGGATAAAAACGGGATTGCGCCACGACTCTGATCTCGCTGACGTCGACCTTGTCGGCCACCACGTTGAGTGTCCCTTCCCGAATGGACCCAATGTCGTATTTGCCGGCATACACGGCCAGAACGACTTTTTCCTGCTGGCCTCCCGGACCGGGAGCGAAATCGATGACGGCAAAGTCCTCTTTGGTCATTCCGTGTTCCGCAAACAGCCCCAGGGGATAGATGTAGCCTCCCGCAGAACCGGGATCCACGGCGATCCACGTTTTGCCCCTGCAGTCCTCGATGGTTTCAATGGCGTCATTGTCCATTCTTGTGATGATCTGGCCACGAAACCTTTCCTGGCCATAGACTTCGAGGGCCTGGGCGAAAGCGGATGAATGAAAGCGATGGGCGAGCTTTATGTAGATGACCGGGTTGGTGTAGGAAATATCAATCTTTCCACGCCCGACCATTTGAATGTGATCGTCAAAGGTGCTTGGAAAAACCTGTTTGAAATTGAGTCCTGTTTCCTTGTGAAGATACTCGAGCAGCTGGTGCTGGCGTTCGTAAGAGACCGTGTGAGAGTACTGGGGAAGAAAGGCATAGGTCACCACATTCCTGTCTTCGGCGAGGCTCACGTGCTCCCGCTTGCTCAGATCCACCCGGTGAGGTTTCTCTTCGGGGCCGCAGCCCCATGACAGCATCAGGAAAAATAGAGAGAGAGCGAGGCAGGCAGTCCGTTTCACTTGCATGGGGCATGATTCCTTTTCAGCACAGGAAGCTTGGACTCAGGGGCAATGGTGCATGAGGCAACATTTTCATCTACGCTTTAATCATAGCATGTGGCGTGAATGGCGGCACCATCGCCTCCTTGGCATCAAATTTTTTTTGCCCCGAATGCCGGTCAGTCCTGTTTTTCCTCCTCCTGAGCCTCCGCATCATCCGTTTTCAGGGGAAGGTAGAAGGTGAACGTCGTTCCCCTCCCTTCCCTGCTCCAGACGGTGATCTCCCCATGGTGATCCTCTATGATCTTGTGGCAGACCGCCAGGCCAAGGCCTGTGCCCTTTTTCTTGGTGGTGAAAAACGGTTTGAAGAGATTGTTGAGCACTTCCTCGGGCATGCCTTTGGCGGAATCGGCGACGGCGACCCAGACTCTCTTTTCATCCCATCCGGAGGAAATGGTGATCTTACCCCCTTCGGGCACGGCCTCCATGGCGTTTTTCACCAAATTGATCAGGACCTGCCTTATCTGCCGGGGGTCACACCACACGAGAGGAGGGTTTTCGGGCAGATTGGTTTCAAACTGGACCTTTCTTTCGTTGGTTTCATCTTCCATGAGTTCCAGGGTCCTGTGGACGCAACCGTGCAGGGAAGACCAGTTTTTCTGGGGTCGGGAGGGCCTTGTGAAGTCTTTGACGTCGTTGAGCAGGGACTCGAGGCGTCCTGTCTCCTCGGCGATGATCTTCAGTTTTTTTTGGTTGGGATCGTTTTCGGGAAAAGAACGTGAAACCTGGCGGGCGAAGCCTCCAATGAGCATGAGGGGATTCTTTATTTCGTGAGAAAGGTGCGCTGCCGCTTCTCCAATGGCTGCAAAGCGCTCCGATCGTATGAGTTTTTCCCGGGTTTCCACCAGTTCGGCCATGCTCTCCTTGAGTTGTTCCGTTTCCCTTTGAAGTTTTCCTTCGGAGCGTCGCAGGTGTTCCGTCTTTTTCTCCACTTCCTCGGTCAGGGTTTGCGACCAGCGCAAACTCACGAAGAGCAGCATGGAAAGGGCCACGAAAACGACAAAAAGGAGGAGTCCCACCAGTGTCCACTGGCGAATGAGAAGGTCCCGAAGAAGGCCGGAAACCTCTTCAGCAGGAGCGACCACTCCCACAGACCAGAGATTGGTCATATCCTGGTGGTTTTGCAGCACGACGGGGCTGTAGGCCAGAAATTTTTTCATCTCGGCGATGACGCCCCTGTGCCATCCCGAGATATACGAGTCAGTTCCTTCTTCTCCCCTGAGGAGATGGTTTTTCGCCAGTTCGTTGATCCGTTCGAAGGAGATGAGAGGGTTTCTTTCCTGCCGGACACGAATGTGGTCCCGCCCCACGAAGGATTGTTCGTGGTGTGACAGGAAAACACCCTCCTGATCCAGGACCCAGGCGTAACCTGTTTTTCCCGACCGTACATTCCTTGTGTACCGCTCGGCGATGTCCATGGCGTTCACAATGAAAAAACTGAGCCCGATAAAACGGGGGGCCTGGAGGGAGTCTTCCTGGTCCGCGGGAAGCAGGTATGACGGGGTGGCCATGACCATGACCCGCATGTGCTGAAAGGGTCCCCGCTGCGGGCTCAAAGCTTGACCGATGAACACCTTGCCCCGGTTGTGAGGGTGTGCGGCCCATTGTTCATAGAAGCTCAGGTCAAGCCCCGGTTCTTCCCGAATCTCATGCCCTTCGACGATGGTGCGGGGTAGATCTTCCTCCTGAGGCAAAAAGCCCATGGCCGCCACGTTCCAGTCAGGGAGCGCGTGGAAAATGGGGTCTGCGTCTTTCAGGGGATCTTCCGTTGCCGCCATTGCCTTTTGTGAACCGCGGGCAAAAGTGAGAAGGGCTGTTTCCAGAAAGGAGAAGTGCAGGCTGATGTCGCTGGCGATTTTCTGCGCAATGATGAGTTGTTGATTGTTGAACTGGTCCGAAACGATCTGTTCTGTCTCGCCCACTGCGCGCTGGGCCACCACAAAAATGAGAAGGGAGAGAACTGTGAAAACCCCTGCAGCCGCAACCAGAAACTTCTTGTGCATTGTTCCTGTCCCTTTCTCATTGTGAAAGATGTGCCGTGGTGTCAACACGAACAAGGGAATGAGTCTTGACTGAGTCCCTGAAGCCGGAGAGGTGGCGCCTGCAGTTTATGATTCCTCTTGTCGTCGAGGGGGAGGCCATCTGCCCATGGAGAGGCCACCTGATGGTTCCTGGTTTGGGGTGATGATGCTCAAAAGTCATTCATGAACGAGATGCTTATCCTTCCAAGGAGCTGGGACCTTCTGAAGGGGCGCGCCATCTGTCTGATTCTTTGATTTCCCGGGGAAGTGCTCCCTGCTGAACGAGTTTTCAGGCTTCACAAAGGCAAGGGTGAGGGAACTTCCAAGGGTTGAGCATTTTAAAACCGGAAAGGCAATGGGCGAAGGCCTGGATTTCACCCTGCCACAAAGGGCCACAGCCCTTATGGATTGATACCATTCAATCTGTTGCCGGGCAAAAACAATTCCATGGAAAGTATGAATTTTTCCTGAAAGAATTTTGTTTTTGCAGGGAATGTGTGCGTGTGAGGAAAGAAAGCCGGTTTTCGAGGAAAGGGTTCGGGAGGATGGGTCTGGAAGGCCCCCTGGAAGCGCCTTCGGGGGCGATTTGCTCTTCCAGGGGATTCCCCATCCAGGGAGACTTTTTTCAGGTGTCAGGGGGTTGCGCCTCCTGCAATCATGCTTTGCAGAAACCAGGTGGCAATGGAAAAATAAATGATCACTCCGCCGATATCCGCTATGGATGTGATGAGAGGAGCGCTGGCCGTGGCGGGATCCATTTTGAGCTTGCTCAGAACAAAGGGCAGAGACATGCCCACCAGGCTGCCGAAAAGAACGGTGCACACCATCGTCACTGCCACCACGAGGGCCACTTCGGGGCCCGCCCTGAATATGCCGATCAATGACACCGCCAGTCCCATGGAAATGCCAAGGACCAGGGCGACGCCCACCTCTTTGCCCAGCAAGAAAAACCAGTCCTTGAGCTGGGCCTTGCCGGTGGCCAGCGCGCGGACCATGAGAGTGGCGGCCTGGCTTCCGGCGTTGCCGCCGCAGTCGATGAGGAGGGGGAGAAAGAACACAAGAGAGACGACGGCCGTTATGGTGTCTTCGAAATAGGCGATCCCCGCTCCCGAAAAGATGTTCATGAAAACGAGTATCAGCAGCCAGGGCAGCCGCTTCTGGATGAGCAGCCCCAGGCCCGCATCGCGCATGCTGATGTCCGCCAGCCCTGGGGCCTTGTGTGACAGGGCTCCCATGCGGTGGAAGTCTTCGGTGCTCTCCTCGACCATCACGTCCTGAATGTCATCAAAGGTGACAATTCCTGCAAGGGCCTCATTGCCGTTGATGACGGGAATGGCGAGCAGGTCGTACTTGTTCAGCTTTTCCGCCACCTCTTCCTGGTCGTCTTCAACGCGCGCGAAGACGGGATTGGTGAACATGATGTCCCCCACCTTGTCGTCGGGGCGTGCAGTGATCAGCTTGCGAAGAGAGACCAGGCCCAAAAGCCTGCGGTGGTCGTCGATGACATAAACGTAATAAATGGTTTCCTTGTCGGGGGCTTCCACGCGGAGCTTTTCAAAGGCCCTTTGAACCGTCAGGTCAGGGGTCAGCACCGCATAGTCCGAGGACATGATGCTGCCGGCCGTGCCTTCTTCGTAGGAACCCAGTTTGCGGATGTCTTCCCGTTCCGCTTTGGCCAGAAGCCCGATCACCAGTTCTCCGCGTGAGGAGGGCAGCAGCTTGAACAGGTCGACCCGGTCGTCGGAGGGCATGTGGGTCATGATTTGGGCCAGCTCGTTGTCGCTCAGAACAGCGGCAACCTCTTGCTGGTCGTCCGTTTCCATCCGCGCCAAAACGGAGGCGGCATTGCTGTGGCCCAGAACGGAAAGAACGTGGAGCTGTTCGTCCCTGGAGAAGTCGGACAACTGTGCGGCCAGGTCTTCCGGATGCAAGGATTCACAAAACTCTCTTGCTTCCAGCTCCTGGTTTTGGGAAAGAAATTTGCGAAGAGTTTCTTGAATGAGAGGCTTTTTCATGACTCATCTCCTCTTTCAGGATGTGTCCAGCCCGTGGGACGGGACGCGAGTCAATGAGCCTCAGAGAAGGGAATGCCTGCGCAGGACTCCAGCTGTCTCCGTCCGTGCCGAACGTGTTCGTTTGGTTGAGCGGATCGCCATGGATCCGAGGGTCTTGAAAGAGCGACTACTGCCTTCTTCCAATTCTTTGTTCTCCTCTGTGAGGGTTTGATGCTCTGGACCAAAGCTTAAAGCCCGGGCTTCTGAAAGGACTTTCCCGATTGCCTTGCTGAACCTGAGGCTTTGGACCGGACGGAATGAAAAACAATGGAGCAGTTTTTGGGTTTCAGGTGAGCAAAAAAGCCCTGTGAAGCCTGTTTTTGCCCTCCAAAACTGGAAACTTATAGACCATGGCGGCTCCGTAAGTCAAGATTGGGGAATGCTTTTTTTGGAACGGAATCAAAAAAACGGGCGAAGGTTGGCTGCCAGCTTTTCAGGCCGTTGAATGATGATTTCATTTTTGAGGAGTTTCTGAAAGTAGTAGTCGTCGGTCCTGTGATGGGCCGTCACGTTCTGCCGGTTCACCAGTCTCAGAAAACATCGGAATTCGGGGGACGCGCGATCCACGGGACCGCTGAAACAGGAGAAGTTGAAGGTGGAGAACTTCATGTGGTGGTAGCCTTTCAGAACCCGGGAGATGCCCTCCGCCATCTGCCGCACCTCTGAAGCCTTCCACTCCAGAAAATGAGAAGTGTCAGGCCAGATGGCGTTGACTTCATTGGCTCCCATGGGAGAGTACGCCGCGAACCATGCACTGTCACTCATTTGCCCGATCATGCGCACTTCCCTGAATTTTTCCTCCTCCAGCAGATCCAGCCAATAGCAGGAATCGTGTTTTTGAAAATGAGCGAGACTTTTTTCCAGAAGCAGCTGGTGATGCGTTCCCGGAAAAGGCGATCCCAGCAACTGAAGATGAGGGTGAATGAGGCTGGCTCCCGCTGGAAGAAGGAAGTTGGCGTTGATGGTGAAATGGCGAAGGGATGGGTCCTGACGGTGGCATTCCCTGAAGGACTCCATGGAGAGTGCAAGGGCGTCTTCCAGGAGGTCCGCGTGAAGTTCATTCATGAGACGCAAATGCCGGTCACCCAGCATGATGACCGCGTGAAAGGCCGCGAGGGGGAAAAGGTTGGGGAAAAGGACCGCTTCGCCACGCTGCGGCCTACTCTCGGGCAAGAAGCCGGTGCTGTAGGATGGCGTTGCGGTGCGCCAACCGCCATCACACATGAAACACGCCGCCTCCGTTGCCTTGGCTCTTTCTTCCAGGTAGGCGTAGTCCGTGTCCGGAAAAAGCATGGACATCTTTCCTTCCATGGCCTCGTTGAAGGTGCTTTGATGTCCCGTGAGAGGGTCCACGCGGACCTCGATGTTTTGGGTGTCCAGTTGTCCCTCTTTCAATGGATTGTGGAAAACTGCGGTCTGTTGCCATGACTGGAAAAGGATTTTTTTCATGAACTCACTCCCCGTGGCGTGAAGGTGATAAAAAAACGCCTGCCTAAGGCTTCCTGCACTGTGTGAATCCCGTTTTGAGAAGGGATTCCCGGCTCACCATTCCCCGGTAGTGCCCCTCCGAGTCCAGGACAGGCAAGCGTTTGAGGTCATTTTCCGCCATGACTCCAATGGCTTCTTCAATGGGGGTGCTCTCGGTGACCGTCATGTGAGACGTGTCCATGACATCCGATGCCTTCGTGGCTTTCAGCTGCTGGAGGAGTTCCCTGTGTTTTCGTCCTGACTCCGTGAAGACCATTTTGCTCACGATAAAATCCCACAAACCTGCCCGATGATCGCTGAAAGCCGCCAAAAGGTTTTCATCGGAAATGATGCCCTGGTAAAGCCCTTCAGAGTCCACGACGGCCACCCTTCCCATGTCATCGGAATGAATGATGCTGATGATTTCCTCGATGGGCGTTTGAAGATTCACCCTGTGGGTGTCTCTTCGCATGATTTGGGAGACGGAAACCAGGTTTTCCACATGGATGTTTTGCTCCTGAAAGGCTTGCCAGTCGGGAGATTCTCGGGTGATGAGCCGGAAAATGTCCATGCAGGAAAGAATTCCCACCAGTTTGCCCTCCGCATTGACCACGGGCAGCCGTTTCAGCCGTTTTTCCAGCATCATGAGTTCAACGGCGTCCGTGAGCATTTTGTTTTCCTCCAGGGTCACGGCCGGACTGCTCATGATTTCCAGGGCCTTTGTGAATGACATTTTCTCGAGAAAGGAATCCAGGCGGTTCTGGTCCGATTCCGCCAGCAGGCAGAGCTTGAGGGGCATGCCCGCCCGATTGATGAGGTCCCCCTGGGAGATGACTCCCACGGGGCGTCGTTCCTCGTCCACCACGGGCACTCCCGTGAAATGGGAGGACAGAAGAAGTTGCACCACTTCGCTCACGGGCGTGGATGGGTTCACCGTGGAGGGGTCCCCTGTCATGGCCTCTTTCACCCGAATATGGCGGGGGATGAACCGGTTTCGCGTCTTGTGGCTGACCACGTTGAGGGTTTTCACAACCACAATGCCGTCTGTGACCATTTTTTCCACGGTGGGCAGCACGCGCTCCAGGTCACCCTGGGGAAGGATCACTTGAATGAGAAGGGGCATGTTGTAGGAAAGGATTTCCAGTTTTGGGGTGGCGATTTCGCCGCTTTCATAGCATCCTTCCGTGCCGTGGGTCACCATGCAGCGTGCGGGGATTTTTGAGTCGCAAATGAATCTCACCAGAGCTTCGCTCAGAGTTTTGCCTTTCCATCGGGCTTCCGAGCTGGTGAAAATTTCAATGGCCTTGTACTGCATCATCGTTCAACCTCCTCTCAGCGCAGGCGCCCCACCCACATTCCCGCAAACACCAGGGCCACTCCCAGGATGTTGTTGGCGAGAATGCTTGCCAGGGCTGGCCAGTGAGTTCCCGCCCGAAAGAAGGTGGTGCTTTCCAGGGCGAAGGCGGAAAAGGTGGTGAAGCCTCCCAGGTAACCCGTCACGAAAAACAGTCGGGGAAGGGTGCCCATCCACTGACTTCTGTCGGCCAGGCCGAAAGTCAGGCCGATGAGAAAGCATCCCGCCAGATTCACCATGAGCGTTCCCCAGGCGAAATGGGTGCCGAAAAAACGCACGGCCAGAAGAGAAGCGCCGTAGCGGCAAAGGGCTCCGAGGCTTCCACCGGCCATGACCAGAAGGATCTTGATGAATTCCTGCTTCATGAAATCCTGTCAGCGTTTGGGTTTTAGCTCGAACAGAAAACCTGGTCTTTTCAGGACTGTTTTCCGGGTGAAGCAGAGACCCTTTTCAACTCTTCCTGAATCTTCAGGAGCTCTTCCTGAATGCCTTCCACGGAGGCCTGGCGCTGTGAAAGTTTGGTGAGTCCCTGTTCCATTTCAGCCTGACTTTGCTGCTTCATGGCCACAGCCTTTCCGAGAGCCCTGCGTATGCCTTCCAGTGTCTGGTCGATGCGCTCCGTGAGGGTCCTGTGAAATTCTTTCACGGTATTCTGCACGCGCTGAATGAGGTCATAGCGCACGCGTCCGCAGTGCCGGTCCACCAGTTCGGACACTGCGGTCTTCATGTTGTTGAGGATCATTTTTCTGACCAGAAACTGGGGCAGGGAGCTGGTGACCGCCAGCTGAATGAGCTCGAGACCGACGGGATCATCCTTCAAGAGAAAATAGAACTGGCTCTTTTGGGAGAGGGGTTCCACGGCCGTGAAGGGTTTCAGGGGCAGGTGGAACAGGTCGCTGGTGAGTTCCAGGATGCGCTCGATCACCCTGTTGGTGTGCATGGCCAGTTCCTGGTGAGCCTCCTCCAGGTCGGCGGCGATCATCTCCGTGACCTGAAGACGCCACGGGGTGAAGGTTTCCCGAATCTTGTCGAAAACAAACTTCTCCAGTGCCTCGCCCAGATTGCCGCCCTGATCCACTCTGTGCAAATATTCCTTTTCCAGGGCTTCGTGCAGGGCGGGAAGGCTGTTTTGCTTGAAAGTCCGGATTTCATCATCCAGTTTTTGAGTGATCTTCCCCATGCGTCCCTGAAGCAGGTAGCCGTGATGTTCCTTGTCCTTGGTGATCCCCGCTATTTCCTTTTCAAATTCAGTGATTTTTTCGTTCAGCTCCTTAAGGGGGATTTTTGTCGCCTCCTGTTCCAGTTGCAGGGTGACCGTTTCCCCCGCCACAAGCCTGAGGAGGCTCTGGTTGGCCGATTGAAGCAGCACCAGTCCCTTTTCGTGGAGAAGAAACGCCCGCAATTGATCTTCGAAGTCGGGCAAAAGGCTCCTTTCAAGCTTTTCCGGGTCTTTGTCCTGCTTGGCTTCCAGGGCCCACCGGGCAGAAAGGGGATGCACCGTAACCTCCTCACAGCCCAGAGCTTTGCACAATATGCTTTGAGTGAACGCCATGGATTCTGATTGGTCCGCCTTGTCCACCTGATCGATTTTGTTGACGACGAAAAAGATTTTGTCCACATAATCCCGAATGTCTTTTAAAAACTGATGTTCGCTTTCCGAGAGAGGAGGATCGGCGGAAATGACAAAAATCCCCGCATCCACTTGAGGAAGGTAGCGATAGGCCACATCGGTGTTGTGGGTGTAAACGGATCCCACACCGGGAGTGTCGATGATGCGCACCCCATCCCGCAGGTAGGGCGAAGGGTGGAAAATGGTGACCTCTCCAACCCCTTCGCGGTTCTCGGGATTCCCCCGCTCCGTGATATAGGCGGGCAGCTGGGAGAGGGACACTTCCCTGGTCTTTCCATTCAGAAACTGCACATGAACGGAAACCTGGGCGCCATACTGAATGATGGTGACCACGGAAGTGAGGGGCACGATGGCCGTGGGCAGAAGATCTTCCCCCAGAAGCGCATTGATGAAAGTGGACTTTCCCCGTTTGAATTGTCCCAGGATGACGAGGTTGAAGACCTCGTTTGTGAGTTTGTCCTTGATTTCGGCAAGGGTCTTCTGGTTTTCGTGGTGAACCAGGGATTGGAGACGCTCCGGAAAGGTGATTAAGTTTTGTTTTAAGAGATCGTAATCATGCATGCCGAGGACTCCTTGGATCTTGATGGAAAGGAAAAGTCCCTCGATCACCACCTGTCTTCAGGGGATGAACAGGCCCCCAAAAACGAAAAAACTTCCACTCCGTATCTGGGAGCAGAAGTCATCAGCCCTAAAAAAGGCGGTTCCGGTGGACCTCATCACCTGTCAGTTCACACACAACTTAGCACGGCCCCCCGGGAAGTGCAAGGATCGAAGCTGTAATTGATCGAAGGTGTAATATTTGATTCGCTTGTTTCACCCACATGAAAGGAGCCCATGGCAATGAAAGATGAGATGAAAGCCCTTTTGAAATCGCAGGACATGTGTGTGTTGGCCACTTGCGCGCACAACCGCCCCCATTGTTCTCTCATGGCCTGCACCTCAAATGATGAAGGGGACCGGGTGTACATGGCCACTCTCAAGAACACGCAAAAATACGAAAACCTGCAGGCGAATCCCTCCGTGAGCCTCCTGCTCGACACGCGGTCACATCAGGGGGACTCCAGGGAAAAGATTCAGGCCCTCACGGTAACGGGCACCTGCGTTCCCATGGAGGAGGAGGCTCACAGTGAGTCCGTTCGTGAAAGGCTTTTGCAGAAACATCCCCACATTTCGGGATTGCTCAACGACTCCCGAGTGGCGCTCTTGTGCGTGCAGGTCGAGTCCTTTCTCCTGCTGCGGGGAGCCCTCGACGCCCATTTCGTCAAGCTCTGAGGCACAGGTTCCTGAGCTGTTTTAACGGGCAATGACGTTGACATGGAAATCTTTCAGCTTATTTTCATATTTGAAAACCGAACTCAAATAAGGAATTGATCAGGAAAACTCGCCCATTGCAAATGGGGCCACGAGCCGGGTTTGAACACCCGGCTTTTTTTATTGGGAGGAAGAATCATGAGCGGTATGCCAGAAGTCACGTTGAGGGACCAGACCCTCGAGAAGATCTTGCCGGAAGACGCATTTTCGCGCATGGACGAGATGGATGACCGGGTGTTTTATGAAAAGGATCGGTTTGTGGAGCATCTGGATTCCCTGGCTCTTTCCACAGTGGAAAAGATCACAGGAGACCTCATCGTGGAAGAAAGCCCCGTCATCCTGGACCTCATGGCCGGATGGGATTCCCACATACCCCCAAGGGTGCGGCCATCCAGGGTCGTGGGGCTGGGACTCAACGCCAATGAGCTCGAAGAAAACAAGGCGCTCACGGAAGTGGTGCTCCATGATCTCAATGCCAATCCCAGGCTGCCTTTCGATGAAAACACCTTTGACGTCGTCCTCAATACGGTGTCTGTGGACTACATGACCAGGCCTTATGATGTTTTCCGTGATGTGGCGCGCATATTGAAACCGGGAGGCCTGTTTCTTGTTATTTTCTCCAACCGCATGTTTCCCCAGAAAGCGGTGAAGTTATGGAAAGAGTCGGGAGAGAAGGACCGGATCACCCTCGTGGAAGATTTTTTCCGCGCATCCCATGCCTTTGAAAAACCCAAAGTGTTTCTTTCCAAAGGCAGGCCACGCCCCGGGGATGACAAATACGCCCACCTGGGAATTCCCAGTGACCCTGTTTACGCCGTCTATGGAGAGAAGAGGGCAGAAGAAGGAATGAAAAAGAGCCGGCCTGAGCTGCATGTGGCTGCATGCGGTGAGATGACCGGGGGAAACCTTCAGGCTCGAATGAAGACCATCAAGGACAATCTCTGCTGTCCTCATTGCGGGCAAAGGATGAAGAAGTGGGCCGTGCCCCAGTCACCCTTCTGCACCTGGGACGCGGAATTCATGTACATTTGTTTCCATGACGAATGCCCTTACCTTCAGAGGGGCTGGGAGGTCATGGGAAAGCAGGGGAACATGGGGTTGTCCTACCGCTTCATGTACGATCCCGTCCGCGATGCATCCCTGACTGTTCCCGTTCCCACCCTGGATGCACTCAAGGAGAGCATCGTGGAAGAAGGGGATGAATTCTGATGTTTACCCAAGCAAAAGGAAGGGAGCCGGCCGTTTGTGTGTCCTTGCTCTCCCTTTTTGATTCAAGTCTTTCTGCTCATGAAACATGCCCACGGGACAGTTTTTTTCTCCATGTCTTGACGCCAGGGAGCTGTGTGCCTACCTTCCCGTGAATCAAGGAGCAACAATCAGTGTTGCCCGGTGGCTAATGGCTTGAATATTTTTGTTTTTGTGGAACCATATCACGGAGGTAGTCATCTATGGCAGGAAGATCTGGTGCAGTCACTTTTCAGGGGGCCCCTTTGACTTTGGCGGGCGATGAGTTGAAAGTGGGGGACAAGGCCCCCGATGCAGTGCTCCTCGGCAATGATCTCACTCCCGTGAACATTTCTTCATATTTGGGGAAAACATTGGTGATCGTCTCGGTTCCCTCACTGGATACCCCCGTGTGCGACCTGGAAGTGAGGCAGTTCAATGAGAGGGCCGCCTCTCTCGGGGAAGACGTGGTCATTCTCACCGTGAGCATGGATCTTCCCTTTGCCCAAAAGCGCTGGTGTGGTGCCGCCAACGTGGAGCGGTTGATCACCCTTTCAGACCACAAGGATGCGGCTTTTGGGAGTGCCTATGGTCTGCTCATAGAAGAATTGCGTCTTCTTGCCCGTGCGGTGTCCGTGGTGGATCCGACGGGGGTGATTCGATACGTGGAACTGGTGAAAGAAATCACCCATGAACCGGACTATGACGCATGTCTCCAGGCGGTGGCAGCTTGTCAGGGGTGAGCCATATGATGGGCGACTGTTTCTTTGACCGTGGCTCCCTGAGTTTTTGATCCCGTGGCAAGCTGTGAGGTCAAAGAGGTGTAAAGCCTTTGTGTGAAATCGCAGTCATTTCAGGTGAAACCCTTCCAATTCAAATTCCGGGCCCCACGGGTCATCTCCTTTGAAGTCCCAGGAAACCTCTCTTCGGAGAGGTTTCCTGTCTTTGGTCAAACGCCTTTTCCCTTTCATTGTTTTGAGCACTGTCACAAACACGCCATCGCACCATTCCCGGTCGACCCTTTCCCGCAACCAATGGGCACCAATTTCCTCCAGGGCAACTCTCAAGTCAACTTCAAGAAAGCTCACCAAAACCCATAGTGTCCAAAAGCCGGGTGCACCTCATGGAAAAAACCTTCTGCTGCGGGGAAAATCGCTCTCTGCGGAAGGAGCGTGCGCCGCCATCCTGTGCAACTCGGTGCGTAAGACCATCCAGGCGTCAGGGGTCCTGACACAGGGGTGGAGTGAGAACCAGCCGGGAGGAAGGGACCCACGGGATGAAGCTGAGGTGCTGTGTTGTGGATTGAAACTTGCATATCTACCGTTCGCCCTGGTCCTTGGTCCTGCACGCATAAACTGGACGGAGTTTATTCAATCTGATAAAGAACCCATTCCTTGAACCGGTGTGAGCTGGCGGGGCACCTTTTTCCTTTCCAGGAAGGGTATGCCCGCGGCAGGATGGGGCCGGGGAGATTCGTGAACCCCTGTAACGAGTGTAGCGAGCTGGGTTTTTTCATGACTTTGAGGCAAAAAACCATCGTCATCATGGGTGTGGCACTTCTGGGACTCATCCTGGCCTCGTACGCCATCCTGCCCAGGTTCTTTCTTCCCCCATTCCACAAGCTGGAGCGGGAAAAGGTTCTTCAGGACCTTCATCGATTCAGGTCAGAATATGCCAGGAACCAGGAAGATCTCCGCCGTCTTGCCTGGGACTGGGCCAATGGCTATGGGAGCCGTCATGGGCTCAATCTGGATGCGGCCCTGGGTTCATTCGGGGACGGCTTTCAGGCTGAAAATCTCTTCAGGAGACTGAAACTTGACGCCATGGCTGTTTTCAGTCCTTCGCATGAAATGATTCAGGGACGGGTTCGCCATCGCCACGATGAAGGGTGCGGCCCTGTTCACCCTTCTCTGCGTCAGGTGCTGTTGAGCGGCCCCTGGAGCAAGGCTGAACCAGAAAGCAGGTGGGTTTCTCAATCGGGAATTCTCATGTTGCCCGAAGGGCTCATGGTGGGAGTGGTGCAGCCTGTTCTGGCTTCGGGCCTCGATGATGAATTCCAGCAGAGTGTTTTCATGGGCCGTTATCTGGATGTGAAGGCACTTTCCAACGTGACGGTGGGAGAGAACTTGGGCATTCATTTCAGGCCCTGGTCTTCCCCTTCCCTCTCCCGGGACTTTGAAGAAGCGAAGGCTCATCTCATGAGTGAGGAGGAATTCATCCATGCCCTCCATGAGGATGTCATCGCAGGTTACACGGTCATCAACGACATATGGGGGCAGCCCGCCTTGATTGCCCGTGTGGATGCGGACCGGGCCATTTCCAGGGAGGGACGCGCCACAACGGGAGTTCTGGTCTTTTCTTTTTTCACCATGGCGTTCATCTTCAGTGCCGTCATTTTCCTCCTCTCGGAAAAGTGGATCCTTTCCCGCCTGGTTCGGCTCAGCCGGACGGTGAAGCAGTTCGGCAGGAAGGGCGCGGTGAAGGGAGGAGTCGCCGTCGAGGGAAAGGATGAAATCGCGCAGCTGGGAATGACCCTCAATGAATTGCTCCGTTCCACTCATGAGTCCCACATGAAGCTTCACAAGGCCATGGAGGAACTCAAGGAGAGTGAGCGTCGTTACAGGGAGATCGCGGACTTTCTTCCCCAGGTGGTCTTCGAGTTGGATCTGGAAGGGAGGCTGACCTTTTCCAACCGCACCGCTTTCCAGTGGTTTGGATACACGCAAGAGGAGTTTGACCGGGGACTCGATGCTTTCATGATGGTCCACCCGGAGGACCATGAGCGGCTGGCTGTGAACATGCAGCGCAAGCTGGCGGGCCAGGAAGTTCACGACTCCGAGTACAGGGGCCTTGCAAAGGATGGCAGGATCTTCCCCGTCATGATCTACTCGGACATCATCAGGCATGAAGGGGAAGTGGCGGGCTTGCGGGGCATCATCGTGGACATCACGTCCCGTAAAAAAAGGGAACAGGAAAAGGAGGCCATGATTGAGCTGCTTCACATCACCAATGGGGCGGGCAGCACCCATGACCTGATCCAGGACGTGGTGCCCTTCCTGGAAGCGTCCACCCTTTGTGAGGAGGTGGTGATCAAGCTTCATTGCCACGGCACCTGCCTGCCTTGCCGGTGGGGGCATGGCGGGGGGCAAGGGAATGGGAGGCGTTGTTTGGATTCAGGGCATGCCCCTTTTCTTTTGCAGTGCGATCATGACCGGCGGGAAAAGAGGTTGTTCTGCCCTTGCGGGGCTCCAGACGTTGAGCATTTTGACGCCTCTTTCACTGAGATGAGTGAAAGGGGAAGCGTGTGGTGGAACCGTCTGAAGGAAATGAGGCGAAATTCTCGGATCCTGCATGAGACTCATTCCCCGGAGGTTTCAGGCCCCCATGAAGATTTCGGTTCCCTGGCCGTGATCACTCTGCGGGCAGGCAAAAAATTCATTGGAACGCTCCACCTTCGGTCAAGGGAGGAAAACCATTTTTCACCGGCCCGCATCGCCTTCATGGAAAGCATGGGGGACAGCATTGCCGTGGCGTTGGCTCAAAGTCAGGCGGAGGAGGAGCACCTGCGCCTGAGTGCCGCTGTGGAGCAGGCAGCGGAAATGATCGTCATCGCGGACACGGAAGGGAAAATTCAATACGTGAATCCTGCCTTTGAAAAGGTCAGCGGCCACTCGCGGATGGAAGTTCTCAAGAGGAATCCCCGCATCCTGAAAAGTGGAAAACAGGACCACATCTTCTATCGTAAGCTCTGGACAACCATCGCCGGGGGAGCCGTGTGGCAGGGCCGCCTGGTCAACAGAAAAAAGAATGGTTCCCTGTACGAAGTGGAGGCGACCATTTCTCCCGTGAGGGATGAGAGAGGACGCATCATCAATTATGTGGCCGTGAAGCGTGATGTGACTCATGAAGCGGCTCTTCAGGCACAGCTTCGGCAGGCCCAGAAGATGGAGGCCCTCGGAACTCTGGCAGGAGGCATCGCCCATGATTTCAACAACATCCTCACAGCTGTCATGGGGTATGCGGAACTCACCCGTCATTCTCCAACGGAACTGTCGCGGGTGATTTCCCACACGGAGCAGATTCTCAAGGCCAGCGAGCGGGCCAAAGAGCTGGTGCAGCAGATCCTCGCCTTCAGCCGGCCCTCTGAGCAGAAAAGGAAACCCCTTGACCCAGCTCCCATTGTGAAGGAGGCTCTCAAGCTTTTGCGCGCGTCTTTGCCGGCCACCGTCGAAGTGCGCCTCTCCCTTGAATCGCAAGGCCACCATGTTTTGGCCGATCCCACCCAGGTGCATCAGGTGCTTTTGAACCTGTGCGCCAATGCGGCTCATGCCATGGCAGATTCGGGGGGAGTTCTGGACGTGAGTCTCAAGCACCTGGAGCTGAACGATGAAGGAACTGATTTTCCTTCGGGCATGGCACCGGGAGGGTACCTGCAGCTGATGGTCAGGGATTCGGGGTGTGGAATGGATCATGACACCCTCCAGCGGATTTTTGATCCCTACTTCACCACCAAGCCCAAGGGGGTGGGAACGGGCATGGGCCTGGCCGTGGTGCACGGCATCGTCACGCGCCATGGAGGGAGGATCGAGGTGGAAAGCGAACCGGGGGAAGGGACTGCATTTCACCTGTTTTTCCCCGTGTGCCATTCCGTGAAGGAGCAGGGGGAAACTTTTGACCCCGGGGAAGAGTACAAGAGGGGGTCCGAAACCATTCTTCTCGTGGATGATGAGGCAGCGCTCCTGGACCTGAGCGAACAGGTCCTGACCCCCATGGGGTACCGGGTGCAGAGGGCCGGCAATGGTGAGGAGGCCCTGGAGCTTTTCCAAAAAGATCCAGGCCGGTATGACCTGGTGATCACCGACATGACCATGCCCCGCATGTCCGGTGCGGAGCTGTCCCGGGCATTGCTCCAAAAGAGGCCCAATCTGCCCATCGTGCTTTGCACGGGCTACAGTGAACTGATCTCCAGGGAGGAGGCAAGGTCCATGGGCATTCGCGAGTATGTGGAAAAACCTTTTGCCATCAGGGATCTGATCACGGCCGTTCAAAAGGCTCTCAGCCACAGCGGGAAAAGTGACCCCGGTGCCCTGGCCGTGTGACGTGCTTTTTTCTCCATTTCTTTTTTGCACAGCTCCTTAGCTGCCCCTTGACATGGGTCGCCCGGCTGTGTTATTCGCTTGCCTGAAAAATTAGAATATGATCATCAGGTGCTGTGACGCTTAAAAAGGGAATCCCGTGAAATTCGGGAACGGTCCCGCCGCTGTGATCGGGGACGAAATCCGAAGATGCCACTGTTTCGCTTGGCGAAATGGGAAGGCACGGAGAGTAGAATGATCCGGGAGTCAGAAGACCTGCCTGATGTCGAAAGGTTGTCGGTACGTGGACCTATACGATGATCTGCTGAAGGACCAAGTGAATCAGGGTGCAATCCTCAGAGCTTTTCGGCTCTGGGGATTTTTTTTTGGCTGAAGCCAGGCGCCATTCGTATCCCTCACGAAAGGCTTTAGCTCTCCTCAACGCATTTCATTAACCTTTCAGACCATTGGAGAGTCTGCCGGGACTCTCCAATGCCCCAAAAACTCACAATGTTCCGGAAAGGCACGCGCCCGCTGTGGGGGTGTTCAATGCGTGTGGGGCGATTTGGAAAAAAATCGATGAAGAATGATCACGGCCCTTGTCATTGACGGGGAGGAGAACAGTTGAAATGAGGGTGTTTTCAAAAGAATCTCAGCTTTCGTGCTTCGTGCGCTGGTCCAAACACGGGAAACAGGGAAAGGCGGTCGTGGCCTGCAAGTCCATGAAGGTTGAATTTCCCTGCAGGCAGTGCGGAAAAACATTTGTCCGGTATGCCTACGACAAGATCGTGCGGTGTGAAGCATGCCGTAAGCTCAACAGAGAGGGTGGATTCCAATGAAGGCTTCCGGAACTTTTTACCCTACCCTTTCCGGGAGAAGAGCCGGGCAGAGGGTCTCACATGCGTCCCCCGCAAAAAGCCTTTGGGGAGTGAAGCTTCTCCTGGCTGCAGCAGGGTTGCTTTTCTGTTTTGCAGCAAGCCCTTTTTCCCCGAGTGCCGCCCATGGAGGGGAGTCCGGTCCTTTTCCTCACAAAGCTCAGCTGCGTCATGCCGAGGGGTTCACCCTCCAATACCATGACACCCACAAAAAAATACAGGTGTTGAACCCATGGCGCGGCGCACGCGTCACTTTCACCTACATCCTCATTCCCCGTGGCGGCACCCCACCTGAAAACATCCCCTCAGACGCCATGGTGGTGGAGATTCCCCTGGAGCGCGTGGTGCTCGGATCCACCACCGTCATCACTTTTTTCCCCATGCTGGGAGTGGAGGATTCTCTGGTGGGTTTTTCCGGCTTGAAGCTGGTCAACACTCCCGAGGTGGTGGAACTGATCGGGCAGGGAAAAATCCAGGAAGTGAGCGCCGCGGGGGAAGGCATGACCCGGCAGCTCAACCTGGAAATGCTCTTCGTGCTGCAGCCCGACCTGGTCATGGTCCACGGGACGGGAATTCCCCAGTTCGACACGCACCCCAAGCTTCTGGAAGCGGGTTTCAATACGGGTGTTGCGGGCAATTACATGGAGTCATCCCCCCTGGGGAGAGCCGAATGGATCAAGTTCGTGGCGGCTTTTTTCAACAAGGAAAGGAAGGCCGAAGAGCTTTTTTCTCGAATGGAGGCAAGGTACCAGGCCCAGGCCGAAGCTGTGCGCGGCCTGAAAGAGCGGCCCACCGTTTTTTGTGGCATTCCCCTTCAGTCCACCTGGTACATGCCTGGAGGCAGCGGGTACATCGCCACCTTCCTCAGGGACGCCGGAGCCGATTACCTCTGGAGCGAAGACGACACACGGGGCAACATGGCCCTGAGCGTGGAAAACGTCCTGGAAAGAGCCAAAGACGCTGACGTGTGGATCAATCCCGGAGCGGCAGGAACCATGGACGAGCTCTTGGGGGTGGATGAGCGGTTCTCTCTTTTTCGGGCCTTTCAAAGGGGGCGCGTCTACAACAACAACGCGAGGATCAGCCCGGGAGGCGGCAACGACTACTGGGAAACGGGAGTGGGCCGCCCCGACCTGGTACTGGCGGACCTCATCAGGATATTCCATCCGCACCTGGCTCCCTCTCATGAACTCCACTGGCATCAGAGGCTTCCCTGGCAGAGGGAAAAACCGCGGAGGGAAAAACCATAGATGAACCCGTCGGCCACCAAGGACGCTCCGGCACAGGAGGTTCATCCCATACCCCGGGTGAGCCTGCTCCTGTGGTTCGCTCTTTTGGGGGCACTGGCGGGAGTGTTTCTTCTGGAACTCTGCCTGGGATCCGTGACCATTCCTTTTGGAAGCGTCCTGGCCATTCTCATGGGAGACAGCGAGGTGCCCGAAGGGTGGCGTCAGATCGTGCTTCTCTTTCGGCTTCCCCGGGCTGTCACCGCCATGCTGGCGGGAGCGGCCCTGGGCATGGCGGGCCTCATGATGCAGACCCTTTTCCGCAATCCCCTGGCGGATCCTTTCGTTCTGGGCATCAGTTCAGGAGCGAGCCTCGGGGTGGCTATCGTGGTCATGGCCGCCTGGGGTTTCGGGTGGACGGCGTTCATTCAAAAAGCGGGCATTTCCGCAGGGGCGTCTCTCATCCTTGCGGCCACCGCGGGCGCCATGGGCATCCTGAGCGTCATCATGGCTCTGGCGCGCAGGGTGGAGAGCAATGTGACCCTGCTGATCATCGGGCTCATGTTCGGGTACATCAGCGGCTCCCTGGTGACCATCCTTTTTCAGTTCACTCAGGAGCAGCAGATGCAGACCTACATAACCTGGACCTTTGGCTCTTTCGGGGGAGTCACCTGGAGCCAGATGACGCTCTTCGCCCCCACCCTTTTGGTGGGACTGCTTCTGGCCTGGTCCCTTTCCAAGCCCCTCAACGCCTTTTTGCTGGGGGAGGGCTATGCCCGCAGCATGGGGGTGAACGTCCGTGCCATAAGGCTTTGGATCATAGTGGGTGCGTCCCTGCTGGCGGGAACGGTCACCGCATATTGCGGTCCCATCGGCTTCCTGGGCATCGCCATTCCTCACCTCTGCCGCATGCTCATGAAAACCTCCGATCACCACGTCCTGGCCCCCGCCGTCATTCTCGTGGGCGCCATCGTGGCTCTCTCCGCAGATCTTCTGGCCCAGGTTCCCGGCGCAAGGATTGTTCTGCCCCTCAATGCGGTCACGGCCCTCATAGGGGCGCCGGTGGTGGTGGGCATCATTCTGCGCCGTCGCCACACCATGGAGGTGGGAGCATGAAAGAAAGGCCGTTCCTCGAAACACGCGATCTGGTCGTGGGCTATGCCAGGCCCCGCCATCCCCGGCGGGTGGTGGTGGATGACATCAATGTCATTTTGAGGCCTGGGGAACTGGTTTGCCTGCTGGGTCCCAATGGTGCGGGAAAGTCGACCCTCATTCGAACTCTTTGCGGCATGCAGGCGCCTCTGGAAGGAGAGGTCCTGGTGGAAGGAGAACCTCTGGGAAAGCTTTCGCCCTCGGATCTGGCCCGGCGCATGAGCCTGGTGCTCACGGAAAGGGTGGCCGTGGGCATGATGCCTGTGGCGACCCTCGTCTCTCTCGGACGTCATCCCTACACGGACTGGGCGGGGCGCCTGGGCGCCCGGGATCGGGAAGCGGTTCGCCGTGCCATGGCCGATGTGGGCATTGAACCCCTGGCCCACAGACCCGTGTGCGAGCTGAGCGATGGAGAGAGGCAGAAGGTGATGATCGCCAGGGCCCTGGCTCAGGAACCGGGGGTCATGGTCCTGGACGAAGCCACGGCCTTCCTCGATCTCCCCCGCCGTGTGGAACTCATGCACCTTCTGCGGAGCCTGGCCCATGAGGGCCGGCGGGCCATTCTCCTGTCCACCCATGATCTGGACCTGGCTCTCCGGTGTGCGGACCGCCTCTGGCTTCTGGCTCCGGGAGGACCACTGGTGCAGGGAGTGCCCGAAGACCTGGTGCTCACGGATGCCTTCGCAAGAACCTTTGCCGATGCGGGAGTCCTCTTCGACAAAGGTTCCGGAGCTTTCACTCTCGCCCTTGAAGGGCGGGGCACGGTGGCCCTTTCGGGCAACGGCATTCCGGGCATGTGGACCTATCGGGCTCTGGAGCGCGCCGGTTACCGGGTGGTGCATGAAAGGGACGCAGTCACCTGCGTGGAAACCCTTGAGAAAGACGGGAGGCTTTGCTGGCGCATTCGGGGGCGGGAACCGGTCCATCACTCCCTGGAATCTCTTCTCGCTCATCTGAATTCTTGCGGCGCCGGGGAAGGTTCCTGAGAAGCGAGAGGAAGCAAGTCGCTTTTTGAATTTCACCCTTGCCGGGAAGGAGGTGTGATCTTTGCCGGACCGATTGATCATTGGATTGCTGCATCTGGACGTGGTCTACAAGAGCACCCGGGATAACCGGGCTGCTCTTGTGGCCCATGCGCAGGAAGCGGCCGAAAGGGGAGCGCAGGTCATCGTGGCCCCCGAACTGGCCGTTTCCGGCTACAGCTTCGATGGCCGCGGGGATGTGGCCGGCCAGGTGGAAGTGCTGCAGGGAGAAACCTTTCAGGCCCTCGCCCGGGTGGCCCTGCAACATGGTGTCACCATCTGTACCGGCCTGGCCGAACGGGACCCGGCCACAGGCATTTACTACAACAGCGCGGTGGCCATCGGTCCCGACGGATGCCTGGCGGCCTTTCACCGCAAGATCGCTGCCGAGCGGCGATGGGCCTGTCCCGGCTTTCCCTCCCCGTCCAGTCTTTTTGACACACCGTGGGGCCGCATGGGCGTGCTCATATGTGCCGACACCTACTATGGCCTTCTGCCGCGCTCCATGGCCCTGCAGGGTGCGGACCTCCTGCTCGTTCCTTCCAACTGGCCTCCCTCAGGATTGGATCCCCGAAAGATCTGGCGGGCGAGGGCTCTCGAAAACGGCATGGGAGTGGTGGCCTGCAACCGCACGGGGATGGATCGTTCCATGGACTGCCGTGAGGGGAGTTCCTACGCGGTCACCCATGAGGGGGAAATCCTCCTGGACGGGGTGAGCGAGAAGTCCCGGGTGATGCTCCTGTCCTACCCCCTGGCCAATGGAAAGCTTCCCTCCGCACACCGGCTGGACATTATGGAAAGGCGCCGTCCTGAAGACTTCGCCTCCGTTTATCTGCATGTGAACGGGCTCAAAGACTTCAGCGGTCTCTGGGGACTGCCCCCCGGCGGTCCCTTGAGAATACGGTGCCTGGTTCCCTCGTCCCGGGGTGCGAGTGAAGAAGTTCCGAGAGAGATGGATCCGGGTGTGAATGAAGATTCCCACACACTCCTGGTGCTGCCCGAGGGAGTGGATTCTCACCTTCTTGAAAGGCTCCTGAAGCGTTTGAATGGAAAAACGGCGGTGGTGGCGGGAGGTGTTCGCGGTGCTTCCCCCCATGCTTTCCATCCTTTTTATGCCTGTGCAAAGGGGCGCGCACAATTGTTGCCCGGTAATCCCTGGATGAAGGTGGATTTCGGGCCAGCGCGTGTGGCTCTGGTGTCTCATGAAACTCTCATGCATCCCGAGACCGTTGTTTCCCTTTCCAAGGAAGGTTGCGATGTGGTGGTGGCCGTCGGCGTGGAGTCCCTGCATGAGGAAGCTCGTTTGGTCCTGGGGGTGAAGAGCCTCGAACGATCGGTGGTGGTGGCCGCTTCCCCCCATGGAGCCATCATCTGTGAACCTCCCGAGGGGCATGCACCCTGGAAAGAAACGTCCCTGAACGGTTCGGGGACGTGCACTTCCCTGGTGGACACGGCGCCCCTGCGTCAAAAGACTTTTCAGGACCGTGTGAACATGGAAATCCTTTTGAAACCCAATGCCCTGCAATGGTCCTCATCCCCCGGGGAGAGGGAAGGGTGAAGGCTTCTTCCGGAGGGGAAGGTTTCAGGGTGCCTCCTGTGCGCCACCTGGTTCTGTGGCTCACCACCGCCTGCAACCTGCAGTGCGCCTACTGTTACCGCGGGTCCCAGAGGGCCGTGACCATGCCTTTGAATGTCATGGCTTCGGCCCTCGGGCTGGCCGCTTCTTCCGGTCAACCCTTTCACGTGCAGCTGGCCGGGGGGGAACCCACCCTGGAACCGGACCTGGTGGCTGCGGCGGGCCGCTGGATCCGCCAAAAGAAGCTGCCCTGCACTCTGGCCCTTCAAACCAACGGAACCCTTTTGGATTCTCATCTCGCAGAGGTCTGCCGCCGCTATGGCATCACCCTGGGTGTGAGCGTGGATGGCCCTCCCGCAGTGCAGCAGCGCCTTCGGGGAGGAGCTGCGGCCACCTACAGGGCTTTGGGGCTTCTGGCGCACCATAACATTCCCTTGTGCGTCACCACCGTGCTTTCTTCAGGGAACGTGGATCATCTGGGAGAACTGGTCCTCGCCCTGTCGGCGTTCCCCAACGTGCGGGGATTGGGGCTGGATCCGGTGGTTTGCAAAGGGGAGGCTCTGACGCTGAAAAATCCCTTTCCTTCGCACGAATCCCTGGAGGCGGGGATCCGAAATATGGCCGCCACATTGTTGAAGGTGAACGGGCTTCGAACTGTTCCCATTGCGTGGCGTGAGTGGGATGCAGTCCTTGGGGCCATGGCGGGGGGACGGAAAGAAAGAGCCTACTGCCATGCGTGCAGGGGAGAGAGCCTGGCCGTGTGCCCTGAGGGCAAGGCCTATCCCTGCAGCCAGACGGTGGGTGATCCTGCCATGGAGGCGGGGACTGTGGATGGGGTGGATTGGGAACGATTGAAACACCTCTTCAGGGGATTGGAACTGAAGGGCGATTGCGGAAAGTGTCCCCTGGACGGCCGCTGCCCCGGAGATTGCCCATCCCGCCTCCATTACAACGCACATGCGGGAAGTTCCTCCCTGTGCAGGGTCTATCAGGCCATCATGAACCATATTCAAGAGAGGACCATCCATGAAAGAACTGAAAATTTGCTATTTCAGTGCCACGGCCATGGAGCTGCCGTCTCTCAGCGCGGGTGTGTCCCGCTACCGTGACGCCGGTGGTTCCATTTCTTTGATGGCCCGCACTCAAAACCAGCTATTCGACAAGGCGCGTGTGGCGCACTTCGTGAGAGAAGCGCTCCGGGCCCACGTGGTCATTGTCACCCTCCATGGGGGAAAAGCTTCCTGCCCCGCTTTCGACGATCTGCTGCAAGCCATGGGAAAAGGGGCGGATCAGGAGGCGGCGCTTTCCCCTTCCCCGGAGGTTTCCCCCTCTCATCCACCTCATCTGCACATTCAGCCCATGGGCGGTGACGACGAAGCCATCCTCCTGGCTCAACGGCATTCCGATGGCATGACCGATGGGACCTGGAAGACCCTGCAGCAATACCTGGCCCTTGGGGGCGCCGTCAATATGGAGAGGGCCCTGGCTTTCCTGAGCGCCCTCCTCAAGGGAGGGAAAGAACCCGCTCCCGGACCTCAGCCCGTGGTGCAGGAGGGCCTCTACCACCCCCGGTCGGGGCTCGTGCAGGATTTGGTGGCCTATCTGAAAAAGCACGTGGATCCCCGAAAACCCACGGTGGGCCTCTGGTTTTACCAGACGCTCTGGCTCAACGGAAACCTGGCCCATGTGGACGCGCTCATCGAGGAAACAGAAAGGCGCGGCGCCAATGTGCTGCCCGTTTTCAGCATGCGTTTCAAAGACAGCGTGCTGGGCAATCGCGGGGCCGACGAAATCGTTTCCGCGTATTTCATGGATGGGGAGAAACCCCGCATCCATGTCCTCATCAACGCCATGTCCATGTCCATGACCCTCACTCAGCCCCATTTCTCCAGTGTCTTTCCGGGCCTCAACGTGCCCGTCATTCAGGCCATGAGCAGCTCCAGTCCTCTTGCCGTGTGGAAGGAAAGCCCCCAGGGCATGTCCGTCATGGATGTGACCTTCCAGGCGGCCCAGCCCGAATTTGACGGCGCGCTCATCCATGTGCCCGTGGCCACGCGGGAGGAAGACAGGACAGACCCCGTGACGGGAGGGCTCATTCCCCGATGGCGCCCCCTGCGGGACCGGGTGGCTGCCTGCGTTTCCCTGGCTCTCAACTGGGCCCGGCTTCGCCGCAAGCCCAATGACCGGAAACGGGTCGCCATCGTGTTCCATCATTATCCTCCCCGCAATGACCGCATCGGGTGTGCCGCCGGCCTGGACAGCTTCGCGGGGGTGAAGCACCTCCTGGATGCCATGGATGAGGAAGGCTACCACCTCGAGAGGCTTTATGAAGATGGGGATGAGCTGGCGGGGGAAATGCTTCAGCGCATGACCTGCGACCGCCGGTGGCTTACCCCCGACCAGATGTTTCAGCGGGCGGAGGCTTTTGCGGACCGCCAGGCCTTTGAACCCTGGCATGATGGTCTGCCCGGAAACGTGCGGCGGAAGATGGCGGAGAGCTGGGGGCCAATGCCCGGTGATCTGTTCGTGCACGAGGACACCCTCTGTTTTGCGGGATTGCTCAACGGCAACGTCTTTCTCACGGTTCAGCCTCCCCGGGGGCAGCTGGAAAATCCGGAAGCCATCCTTCATGACCCGCACCTTCCTCCCACCCATCACTACCTGGCCCACTACCGGTGGATCAGGCACGTGTTCCAGGCGGACGCGGTCATCCATGTGGGAAAGCACGGCTCCTTGGAGTGGTTGCCCGGCAAAGCCCTGGGACTGAGCGAAGAATGCTATCCCGACCTCTCCATCATGGATCTGCCCAACATCTACCCCTACATCATCAACGACCCCAGCGAGGGCACTCAGGCCAAACGCCGGTCCTACTGCTGCATCGTGGATCACCTCACCCCCGCCTTCACCAACGCGGACCTCTATGAAGACCTGGCCCAGGTGGAACGCACCCTGGCCGAATATACGGAAGCCAGCCGCCAGGATCCTTCCAAGCTTCGCGTCCTTCAGGGGCTTTTGTGGGAGGCGGTGGAAGGGGCCGACCTGCACCGCGACCTGGAGCTGACCCGGGAGGAGGCCCTGGGGGACATGGACCGTTTTCTGGAGCGGCTTCACACTCACCTTTCAGAGCTTTCCGACACCATGATCGGCGACGGCCTCCACGTGCTGGGCCAGCCTCCCCAGGGAGAGCGCCTGGTGGAGTTCCTCGTTCAGCTCACCCGCCTGGGCAACGGCCATGTGCCCTCCCTCCGCGAGGAAATCATGGCCGCCATGGGACACAACCATGACGACCTTTTGGCCTTCCGCGGAAAGGTCATGGGTGGAAGCGGAGGGAAAACGGGAGGACAGCTCATTGCCGAAGCTCATGAACACGCTGTGAAGCTTGTGAAAGCCCTGGCTCAAAAGGGGTTTCAGTCAGGGGCCGTGCCGCTGATCGTCAAGGAGCACTGGGGCACTTCCTTTCCCCGCCTGGAACGGGTGCTGCATTATGCGGCCACTGTTCTGGTCCCTCATATTCAACGCACCACGGAAGAAATCGACGCCTGCCTGAGGGCTCTCTCGGGCGGCTTCGTCCCTCCCGGACCTTCCGGCGCCCCCACCCGCGGGCAGGCGGACATTCTTCCCACGGGCAGGAATTTCTATTCCCTGGATCCGCGCATCATTCCCACGCCCGCCGCCTGGGAAACGGGCAAGGCGCTGGGAGACGCCCTCCTTCAGCGTTACCTGGAAGAGGAAGGGCGCTACCCGGAAAATGTGGGCATCGTTGTGTGGGGAGGCCCCACCATGCGCTCCCGGGGAGACGACATGGCACAAATCCTCTACCTCCTGGGAGTGAAGCCCCTGTGGCAGCCAAGCGGCGTGGTGAGCGGTCTTGAAATCATTCCCTTCAAGGAGCTGGGACGTCCCCGCGTGGACGTCACACCGCGTATTTCCGGCTTTTTTCGGGACGCCTTTCCCAACCTGGTCCAGCTTCTGGACGAGGCCGTGCGCATGGTGGCGGCCCTGGAGGAAAGGGAGGAGACGAATTTCATTCGGAGTCATGTGCTGGCAGACCGGGAACAGTACCGGCAGAACGGTTTGAGTGAGGAGGAAGCCTGGAGGCTGGCCACTCTCCGTGTTTTTGGATGTCCGCCGGGAACTTACGGAGCGGGTGTGGCGGAGCTGGTGGAATCCAGGCAATGGAAATCCCCCCAGGACCTCGGAAACGCCTACATCCGCTATTCGGCCCATGCCTACGGGCAGGGGCACTACGGAACGGAGACTCCGGAGACTTTCCGCCGTCATCTCTCCCGCATGGACGTGACCGTCAAGAACGAGGATTCCCGGGAATACGACATGCTCTCGTGCACGGACTTCTACAATTATCACGGAGGACTCATCGCCGCCGCCGCGGCGGTTCGCGGAAGCCTTCCTTCATCCTACGTGGGAGACGCTTCGGACCCGAAACGCGTGAAGTTTCGAAGCACGCAGGAGGAAGCCCGTCATGTGCTCCGCTCGCGCCTCCTCAATCCCAGGTGGCTGGAAGGCATGAAGCGCCATGGATACAAGGGGGCGGGAGACATTTCCAAGGTCATGGACATCCTCCTGGGCTGGGATGCCACGGCGGACGTGATGGAAGACTGGATGTATGAACGGGTGGCGAAAAAGTACGCCCTGGACAGGGAAATGCAGCAGTGGCTCAAAAAGGTCAACCCCTATGCCCTGCAAAACATCCTCGACAAGCTCCTGGAAACCATGGAGCGGGGAATGTGGAAAGCTGACGAGGACATGCGCCGTCAGCTGGAGGAAAGCTACCTGGAAGTGGAGGGGGACATCGAGGAGGTGCAGGAGTCTTGGGAAACAATGCAAGGGTGAAAAGGGCACATTTGGAGGAGAGGGTGCAGGAGTGCTTCGGGGTGATGCGCTCCTCCTTCATGGCAGCGGGAAAGGGAACGGACGGGGCTTTCTGAAGGAGAAACAATCCGTTTCCCGATCACTTCAGACCATGGGGCTAAAGTCCTAATTTTTTTTGATGAACAAGGCATGTCAAGGGGAGGGAAAAAATGAGTTGGTGGCTTAAAGTTTTCGGGGTGTCTTTGGTTTTTTGTTTCGTGATTTCAAATTCTTTTGTGGGCATTGAGGGTGTTTCCGCAGCAAATTCACCGGCGGAGCACGGTGAAACGCAGGAAAAGAGGAGCACCGCAGAGGCCGAAGGTCATTCTGCGGGAGGCGAAAGGCACCACATGGAACCTTTGGTGGTGACGGCCACGCGTGTGGAAACGCCCTTGTCCCAGATCACCAAGAGCGTCAGCGTGGTCACCGCTGAAGACCGGGATGCCCAGCAGAAATACTTTCTTCCCGACCTGCTCGATGGGGAGCCGGGGGTTTTCCTGAGACGATCCGGGGGCCCGGGACAGCATTCACAAATCAGCATTCGGGGCGCGGGTGCCCAGCACACCCAGTTTCAATACGATGGTTTTCCCCTCCGGGATGCGGCCCACACTCAAAGCACCTTCGGCCATTTCGTTCAGGAGCTCCACAGCGGCAGCAATCTGCAGCAGGTGGAAGTGCTCAGGGGATCTCAGAGCACCTTGTACGGTTCCCAGGCCATGGGGGGAGTCATCAACATACTGCCCGAAAGGTGGATGGAGGGATTCGGAGGTGAACTGCGGACGGAAGTGGGAGACTACACCACCTACCGTGTCAATGGGCGCCTCTATTACGGGGAGGACCGCTTCTACCTGGATGTCAATCCCCTGTTCGTGAGCACCCAGGGGCCCACCAACAGCGGTCCCGAAGGGTATGATTACGAAGCCTTCGGTTACACGGCGGGTGCCGGGTTTCGCATCACCCCCCACATGAGCATCGAGTACAGTTCCTTGTATTCCGATTCGGACCAGGCCTTGAGCAAAACCAATCCAGGCCTGGATGCCGACGGCAACCTGGTCACGACCATCGCCGACCGGGACAGGCGCCGTGACGGCCGGATGTTCCTCCACGGCCTCACATTTTCTCATTCCGTCTCCCCCCTTTGGGATTACACCCTCAAGGGCGCCTACAGCGAAACGGAACGCCATTATTCCTGGTCCCCCATAGATGGAGACCGGTCCCATTACGACGGGTCGACGACCTACCTGGAAATGCAGCACAATCTGCATGTGCTGGACTGGCTCTCCTTCCTGGTGGGAGCCGATTACGAACTGTCCAAATATGACGGCCGGGAACCCAGGGACCCCTGGGGAGGAGATTACAGCCCTGTTTTCTACAAGCACGACTGGTATTCCTGGAACCTTTTCACCCAGGCCCGATTCAACTTTCTGGATGAATCCCTCCTCCTGGCCCTGGGGGGGCGCTTCAACGACCACGAAAAGTTCGATTCCAAGCTGGTGGGGGAAGCTTCCGCCGCCTACATCTTCAAAGATACGGGAACCCGGATTCACGGCACCGTGGGCACGGGATACCGAACCCCCTCCCTTTATGAAATCTACGGAGGATACCTCTGGAACGGGCAGCTGGTCACCATCGGCAACCCCGATTTGCAGCCCGAAGAGAGCATCAGTTATGAACTGGGAGTGGAGCAGCGGTTGCTGGGAGATGCGCTCACGGTGGGGCTCACCTGGTTCCGCACCGATTTCGACGACCTGATCATCTACGACGGCTTTCGCGACATGTACATGAACGCTTCCAGGGCCAAGACGCAGGGGGTGGAAACGTATGCCCATTTCCGTCCCTGGGAATGGCTTCACCTGAACATGGCCTATACTTATGTGGATGCGCAATACAGGGATCGTCAGACGGACGATTGGACGAGAAGGGAATACCTGCCCCGCAACAAGGTGAGCGGAACGGCCACGGTGCGCTATCCCGAGGGCCTGACCACTTCCGTTCGGGCCACATGGCAGGGAGAAAAGATCGTACCCCTTTCCGATCCCGACTGGAACCGCGTGCGCTGGGAAGAACCCAGCGTGGTCACGGTGGATGCCGCCGTCTCCTACAGTTTCCTCGACAATTACGAGGCCTGGGTTCGAGTGGAGAATCTTTTTGACAAGGATTATTCCGAAGGGGGTTGGACCATGCCCGGCCGATGGATTTATGGGGGGCTGAAGTTGTCCTTTTAGTTCGAGCGTGCCTTTGCGGCCTTCCGCTGCAACGCGGTAGCGGTCAGCTACGGGCCGCAAAGGCATTGGTTTCATTGTCGCGGGCGGCTGGCTCAATGGAAAGGTATGGACGGGACACTTCCCGCCAAACCCGGGGTGATTCGTGACACTGGCTTCAAGTGCCACCGCAAAAGGGTTTATGGAATCGAGCGCCAGGCTCAGTTCCCGCCGGTCTTCCACTTGGGATTCCATTTCTGCACATCCCGGGTGGTCATGACGTCCACACTGGAGCCTTGGAATTCCTCGCGCGTTTCGCCCATCACTTCCTCCATGTCCCCTTCAATGAGGAGAGCCGCTTCCCGGACCTCTTCGAGAGTGTCGGGGTCGGGCTCCCACAGACCCCGGCTGTGAGCTTCCAGCAACCGGCGCGTCACCTCCTCAAGGGCGTAGGGGTTGCTCGACCGCAGCCACTCCAGGTTTTCCCGGTCCCCAATGTAGGTTTCCACCACCGAGTCGAACACCCATTTGTCCACCTGTCGGGTGACGGCGCTCCATTTGTAGAGATTGTTCACGCGGCTGGAAACACCCCCGGCGCCCTTGTAACCGTGCTCCTTCTGGTGCTCGATCCAGTTTTTGTTCAGCAGCTTCGCCCGGACGGAGGCGGAGATGTCGTCCTTCAAGTCGCGCACGGACAGGTCTCCCACGGCGTTGGTGTCTGCCCAGTACAGCCGGGCACGTTTCCCGCTCACGGTTTTGGCGGCCACGGACATGCCCCCCAGGCAGTTGCTGTACGATCCGCAGTCCATGAGGTCGTATTCGGGGGAATACTGACGCATGTAGGCCACGTCCAGGGTCTTGAGGTTCTGAGCGTAGATCTTGTGAGCCTCCATGCCCGACACTCTCCCAAAACGCCCGAAACGGTCGGAGCCGTAGGCGTATCCCCCCGAGTTCACATGGGCTTCGGCCAGGTCGTCTTCCGTTTCCCAGGCCGATGCGTCCAGGGCGAGCCCCACCCCCGTGCCGCTGGTGCCGGGAGCCGAAGAGAAGACGCGGAAGGTCGCCAGCCGCCACAGCTCTTGTTCCGACAGCCGCGTCCCCAGTTCCTTTTCCAGGTCCGCAAGGCGCTCACGGGTGTGCTTGCGGATGAAGTTCCGGTCCGCAGGCTCGTGGAGTTCCCCCGCCGTGACGGCTGCCTCGTCCAGCAGGTCCGCGAAATGGGGCACCATGTCCCGCAGGATGCTGCTCGTCTGAATGACCACGTCCACGCGGGGCCGCGGCCTCTTTCCACCTTCTTCCATTTCGAGAGTCAGCTCATCCAGGTCCATGGGCTCCACTTTGGACACCCGGCCGTTGGAGCTCCAGGTGGGGCGCATGCCCATGAGGTGCAGAATCTGGCAGAACACTTCCCCATCGGATTTGAAGGCATCGATGCTCCAGAGGCTGATGCCCACGCTCTCGGGAAAACGCCCTTCATCCCGGACAAACTTGCGCAGCAGGTTGTCCGCCAGTTCCTTGCCCACTTCCCAGGCGGCTTTGGTGGGCATGGACAGGACATCGCTCGTGTAGAAATTCCTTCCCGTGGGCAGGGCCTGCGTCTTCCCCAGGGCCAGGGAGCCCGACAGGCCCGGTTCCATGTAGCCACCGTCCAGGGCCTTGAGGAGCTGGGGAATTTCCCGGCTGCTCATGGCCATGCGCCCACCCACATCCAAACACCATTCCTTGAGGGAATGGAGCCGGTGCGGGTCGGGACTTTCCATCTCAAGGGGCATGTCCGGCTCCAGGAGCGAACGGATCACATCCCTTGCGTCCTCGAAATGCTTGCCTGAGGGGTTTTTCGCCCAAAGGGCGATTTCTTCCAGGGAAGGCCGGTCTTCTGAAGGCTTCATGAGGATGGTGGTCAGCATGGTGGCCACTCCCTCCACGTCGGGCGCGGTCCCCAGCCGGTGCATTCCCCGGGAAGCCAGGGTGCGCTTGCCGCGGGCAATCTGGCGCGAAAGGAGTTCCACCGTTTCATGGAAGGCCTGGCCGTCGTCCTCCGGAGCCGTGAAGTGGAGGCGCTTCATGAGGGGGACCATCTCTTCCTGCAAAACCCTTTGCCGCCTGGTTTCCCCGTTTTCCCGTGCCTTGAGGTACTGGTCCAGAAGATTTTCCAGTTTGGTGGTTTCCCCATGGAACTCCGCGGGGCGCTGCACGGGAGTGAGGTGGGTCACCATGACACCCCGGCCCCGGCGCTTGGCCACCAGCCCGTCCCCCGGCACATCCATCACGTACAGGTAAATGTTGGGAAGGTCGTCGAGGGTGACTTCCGGAAAGCAGCCGCCGGAAAGGGCCGCGCGCTTTCCCGGGAGGAACTCCAGGGCTCCGTGGGTGCCGAAGTGCACCACCGCGTGGGAAGTGTCACGAATGTAGCGGTAGGTGGCCAGCCAGTGGGGAGGCGGGGAGAGTTCGGCATCGTGCAGAATGCGGCACACTTCGCCGTTGCATTTGGCGCCGTAGCATCCCCGCTTGGGCTGCACCATGACCTGAATGTTGCCGAAGCGAAGGCCGGTCACGAGGAGGGTCGCCTCCCCGTTCTCCCGGTACACCATGCCTTCTCCGGGAAAGGGCCCCCAGTCGTCCAGGATGCGGTCTCGGACCCTCGAAGGCAGCTCCGCCATCAAGGCTTCGTATTCTTCCCAGGTGGTGCGGTGCAGGACTCCCCCTTTCTTCACCATTTCGTCCACGGTGGTCCATCGGAATTCGGAAATGGCCTTGCGCTCTAGAAAGAGGTTCAAAATGGCTTCGCCGTCTTCGGGAGCGTCGCCCACCTGGTAGCCCGCTTCTTTCATGGAGCGGATGAGGTCGGCGAGGCTCTGGAAGGTGTCCAGGCCCACGGCGAGCCCCAGGGTGGCTTCCACGCCCTTGCAGGGGTTGTTGTTCAAAACGATGGTCACCCGCTTTTCCCCGTTGGGAAGGTTCCGCAGCTTCACCCAGCGCTTCAGGCGGCGGCACAGGTGCTCGATGCGCTCCTTCACGGGAAGGGAGCGCCGGAAACCGAGCCCCGTCCGCGCGTCCGTTTCCCGCACGGAGCCCGAGAGGAGGGAGGGCTCGATGGCCCCCGACATTTCCGGCTGGGCCAGGGAGCTCACGATGCCCAGGGAGCCGGGGGCCAGCCCGGTGGTGTCCTGCTCCCATTCTTGGGGACTCTGCTGGTGAAGGCGGATGAGCTGCACCACGGGAACGTTGAGGGATTCCAGGATGGGGACGTCCTCGGGTTTGGACAAAAGTCGTCCCGCCAGCAGGTTCAGGAGGACGGACAGCCTGGGCCCGGCGTTTCGGAAGTAGGAAGCCCAGGTATAGCGCATGTTCGGGGGAAGAGTGCTGTCGGCGAAGCCATCCGAGCAGACGCACAGGGGCATGAGTCCGTGCTTCTCCAGGGAACGAATCAGGTGGTCGATCTCGGCGCAGTTCTTTTCCATGATCTGCCCGTAGTAGCAGAGAGCGCCCACCATGGGCCCGTTGAGCAGACCGGGGGCCCGTTCCTTTTGAAACTGCAGGTAACCGGAAACGTCTGCGAAAAAGGACGGCGCCTCCGGGTGATAGATTCCATGAGTGCGCACGGGTTCGGGTTTTTCATAGTTCACGGCCTTGCCCGCACAGGAAGCGAGGAACCTGATGCCGTTTTGAAAGTTTTGGGCCGATACCTCCTTGAGGTAGTGGTCGAAGGTGTTTTTCTGGTCGGGGGTGAAGGTGGAAAACCCCTGAGGGGCGTCCATTCCCAATCCCAGGCGGTGTCCGGCCTTTTGAGCATGGGTGAGGAGATCCTCGTAGCCGGGAAGATCGTGGAACAGGTTCCCGATGAAGACGTCCACCTCGTGTTCGTGAAGGAAGTCCACGGCCTTTGAGGCCATGGGCATCTGGGAGAAGAGGCGGAGTTCGATGCCTTCGGCCTCGAGAAGCTCGCAGGCCTGGGACCAGGTTTGCACATTGAACAGATGGCCATGGACAAAAA
>Ga0207421_10001103_pt1 | contig 35087 bp, 34 predicted proteins | sample SodLakKL_010_SED_4_FD_187542 | JGI IMG/M metagenome (GOLD analysis project Ga0207421, IMG submission 187542) | Alkaline sediment microbial communities from Lake Tanatar, Kulunda Steppe, Russia - 8KL_010_SED (SPAdes) (version 2) | ecosystem: Environmental > Aquatic > Non-marine Saline and...
TTTCAGTTTCCCTCCGCTTCCGCCCGGACCGCGGCATCACTGAGGGCTTCATTGATCATTTCCTCCGCCTCTTCCAGGTCCACACCCAATGACAAGGCCACTTCACTGCAGAGAATCTCACGCGTCTCATCCAGCATCTTGCGTTCTGATGTAGCCAGACCGCGCTGCTGGTCACGTACTGTAAGGTTACGCACTACTTCGGCGACCTCAAAGATGTCACCGGTCTTGATCTTCTCTGTATTGGCCCGAAACCGGCGATTCCAGTTGGACGACATGTCCGTGGTGTCCGCACTGAGCAGCCGGAAACACTTCCGGATTGATTCCTCATCGACTACCTTGCGAAGACCGACGGTCTCGGCCTCATCAACCGGTATCATGACCTTCATGTCACTGGCCTTCAGGCTGACCTCAAGGTACTCACATTCTGAATCCAGCACCGTCTTGTTCTCAATACTCTCGATGGTGCCGGAGCCGTGACTGGGATATACCACTCTATCTCCAACTCTGAAATCCAACTCAGAACCCCCATCCTAGTGCCGCGAATATTGAGGTAGGCATAAATACCGATTCTACATGCTGAATCAGCATCCTGTACAATTATAGCACACAATCCATCCTGACGATAGAATAGTGGGCGCGCTTGTCCTCTCAAGTACTCGCGTACTGTCTACAGGCATTAAGCTGCCAGGGGATGCCGTCTTAACCGCGCTTTAGGCCCCTGGGGCGGCAGACTGTCTCGAGAAACTCGGAATCAAAGAAGCTCTTGGCGTGAGCCGGTTTCATAATGACGGCGGTATCCGCACCACCGCCTGTCCCACCCAGGAATATCGCTTCGGTGCCGTGTGGGATCAGACCCGCGTCCACGGCCATCACCGCGATTTCGAAGCAGACCTTCATTCCCTGGCCGAAGATGCGCAGGGTCGCCGAGACGACACCACCAGGGTAGAGACCTCCCCACTTCCCTGTAACGGAACGTTCAATGTTAGCGAACAGGTGGGTGCTCGTGAGAACAGATACCCCCTTTTCGTTCAGTTCTTCGCGTTTGCCGTCCCCCATCTCGTCTTCACCCGGTTCGCGGAACCCCACATGATGTGTAACTGCCACAATATTCAGGTCCGCTTCGGGGCAGACATTCTGCTTTTCACGCAGAAGAACATCGACCGTGTATCCTGTGTTGGTCGCAACCACAATGTCCCTTATACCCAGCTCCCTGGCGCGCTCCAGGGCCGCTCTGGCGGTTGATTCTGTCCATTTGCGTCCTCCGTAGTCCCAGAGCTGCATGAGTAAACTCACCTCTTCCTTCCCTTCAATTCTGACATCTATTCGAAATTATAACTGTTAATGTCAGTTTCCGCAATTAGGGATTGACCCGCGTCAGCACTAGCACGAAATCTTGAGGAAACACACCGGAACTCTGTATACTTATGTCGTATGTGCCAATGCACAGTAGGGAGTTAGGAGAAATCGATCATGTCACAGGTTGTGCACGGGTGTACCTTTCATAATACCGACTGCATAAAAGGAGCAAGGACACATCTGGACGACGATTCTGTGGATCTCATCATCACCGATCCACCTTATGGAATCGATGGAGACAAGCTTCACCGCCACTACAACCGCAATGAACTGCACGTTGTCGACGGATATGTGGAGATACCGTCGGATGAGTACCCCCGATTCAGCCGCGAGTGGATTGGCGAAGCAGAGCGCATTCTTCGGCCCGGCGGTCAGATCTATGTGATATCCGGCTACAGCAATCTGGTGCACATACTGAACGCACTGCAGGAGACCAAGCTGCAAGAGATAAATCACATAATATGGAAGTACAACTTCGGGGTGTATACTAAGCGTAAGTTCGTTTCCTCCCACTACCACATACTCTATTACGCCAAGCCCGGAAGACGCAGGACGTTCAACCTGCAGTGCAGATACGGGCTCAAGGAACGAGATGCTTCGGGTGGCTCTCTGAACTACCGCGACCGTGAGGATGTATGGTTGATTGATCGCCAGTATAAGCCTGGTCAACAGAAAAACAAAAACGAGCTGCCCGACGAACTCTTGATCAAGATGATTCAGTACAGCAGCAACGAAGGAGACTTGATATGCGATCTGTTTTTGGGTGGCTTTTCAACTGCCAGGGTTGCTGTGGGCCTCAACCGCAGGGCTACAGGTTTCGAAGTGTCCGACGAAATCTTCTCACACGGGATTGGTACCCTGTCCGAGATCGAGCCCGGATATCTGTGTGATACGCTGCGGGTGCCTGATGCGGGTCAACCAAAAAACCAGGGAAAACGCTGGACTGAACGGGAGATACAGCATCTGCTGGAGCGCTTCAGGCAGATCAAGGATGCGGGTCATACCAAGAAGGATGCTGTGAAGGAGCTCTGTGCTGAGTTTGAGCGAGGCCGATTCTCCATTGAGCGCATCCTTCGCGAACATCATCGTCCCTGATCTCTGTTGGATCTCATACAGATCGGGAATCGATGATCATGTATACCGCGAAAAAAGGTTTGGCGCCATAATACGGCAGTCCGACCTGTTCTCACAGCAACGGCCGGCGTCGACCACCGCCGTCCACGACTGCTGTGATGATATCAAAATGGGAAGTGGGATGCAGTACCGTAGCGCAGCAAAGACACAAACTAAACTGTGGTAGGATAATAATGCCCCCGCTGGAACCATCCAGCGAGGGCATCGGTGGACGTGAGGGGATTCGAACCCCTGGCCTCTAGAGTGCGATTCTAGCGCTCTCCCAGCTGAGCTACACGCCCCCCTGCGCACCCAACATGTTACACCACGGCAGGATACCGGTCAACATCCTGGCGCTGCGTGCTTGCCGTACGGGATGAATAGTGTACCTGAGGCGTGGAGCAAACTAACGCGGCGTCCGACTTCTCAGGGCATCATCCCGGTTTGCCAGGCGGCAGCACATTGGGAAGCACTGAACTGCCGCTTCCCGTGTGGCTCGCGTTGGACCCGATATCTGATCCCCATCCCCATCACTTTGCGCGCTCGACAGCGGCGGTCCCGCTGACCTCCCGCAGTACCCGGGGTGTCTCACATTTCCGCTGTACAAGGTCCGTGCGACGCGGGCCGGTGCGGGAATGTATAAACACCCGTTTACCTGCGCATTTCTACTAAGGAAGCAAATCTCATGAGCAATGGAAAAGGTGATCCCTGATGACGACATTTCATGTGGTGCACATTATTGCTGGTGCATGGTTGATCCTGGCGCCCTATATGAACATTCTGGATGCACGCAGCATGATGGTCAACAGTGCTGTGGTCGGCGGCGTCGTGCTTCTCTATAATCTCTGGTACCTGTTCGCCCGGGACAACGTAGACGTGCGACCTGAACGATAGGGATTTGCCAAGACGAGACACACCAGACAGAGCCCGGGACGGTGCATCCGTAAAACACTGAGACGCCAGCCCGCATCAAAAGCTGCGTCTCAGTGTTCGTTTTGCCTCTCCTGCAGTCCCTCAGAGCATCATTCTGACAGCGACACGATATCCACATCGGCCTTCTTCAATACCAGTGCGAGCATGTACAATGAGAATCGAAGAAGCGAGTCTACTGGACTGCCTGATTGGAATGGTTACAGTGTCAGATGAGCAAATCAGCAGCTGCCCTCTGTGCCGCGGCTCAAGCTACCCCGTGCCTGCCGGTGACGGAGGCTATATGAGCTATGATCACTGCCCGAACTGTGATCTGATATTTGCCCATGAATCAGCCGTTCCCACCCGGGCAGACGAGCGAGCCCGTTATCTTGAACACGATAACACTATGGCAAATGAGGGGTATGTCAGGATGCTGCGCGGGTTCCTGAAGACCGCAATACTCCCATATGTCAGCTGCTCCCGGGGGTGTGCACTGGACTTCGGCTGTGGACCCGGTCCTGTACTTGCGTATCTCATGGAGAAGGAGGGCTTCGCCGTTCGTCTTTACGACCCTTACTTCTTTCCCGATAAGACATACACGAAATACAACTACGATGTGATAGCCTCGACAGAAGTTTTTGAGCACCTGCAAAATCCATATAACAGCATGCGGAAGCTTGTCCAGCTGCTGGTCCCGGATGGTATTCTCGCCGTGATGACTCACTTTCATCCCGGGCCAGAAAGCTTTTCCGACTGGTGGTATCATCGTGACCCAACACACATCACGTTCTACAGCGAGAAAACCTTCCGGTGGGCAGCTGACCATCTGCCTCTGCGGCTTCTGGCCAGTGATGGTATCAAGACCCTGACGTTGCAAAGAGATACGCCTCGCAGCTCTTCAGGCACTCTTTGATGCCGGCTGTGAACAGGTCGTACCCTCATTCGGGTGGTGGCAGGAGCCGGTCCCGACCCTGCCAATCTGCAGCTGCTCCATCATCATATGACTCGTTTTCCGCCCCAAGCAGTACAGTCAGGATTATATACAGAAGTGGTCCACCCAGGGATCGCGTTCGGTCTGAGTCCTGAAGGACAACGGTAAGAAGCACAAACAATAGCATTGTTATGGCCGACAGTTCTTCTCGTGAGAGCAAAGCCCAAAGACTGATGGCATTCATGGATCAGCCTCCCTTCGCTGCAGTGCAACTGCAGTTTTCAAGCATGTTATGCAGTAAAAGGACCATGCGGGAATGAGGCAGCCGTCAGTGTACCAATGCCTTGCGATGTCGATCAGCGAGGATGAAACCGGCAGCGGAGGCGGCACGCTGTGCCGGGATATTGCCGGCTTTCGTCAGAAGAACAACGGACCGTTCCCCGCCTTCGAGGACCCGCAGCAGGCGCCGGGCACAACCGCGACCCTGCCACCTGGGCCTCGTCTCGAGGCCGCATATCTCAACCACTCCCCTGTCCAATGGAACGACATGGCACCGGGTCAGCCAGTGCCCTTCAGAGTCGAGCAGTGCGGCCGCATCGATACAGTGCGCTGTGCAGAAGAGGCGGAGAAAATCCCCGGAGTAAGCTCCGGATTCAGCAAGCGCCCTGCGCCCATCGGCCTGCAACGTAACTATGTCAGCGCACCCCGGACCATCTGTCCCTCCTCCTGCTCCTTCGCATGCTTCGGCCCCGGTGCGCCAGTACAGCAGCTCATCGAAATCTCTCATCCTGGATTTACCCGGCAGCTGCTGAAGGACTCCTGTCTGCCCGGAGTTGATAGAAATGAGGGCGGGGAGCAGTTTCTCTGGGACGATATCCAGCACCTGCTCCGCTCGCAGGGAATCGGTGTCGCTGCTCAGCATGTGAATTTCTGTATAGCCCGCGTTGGCATTTTCCTGCGCGGACAGCAAGGCATGCCCGCACTGAAAAATGTGCGTTCTGTGCTGTTCTCCCCAGGGATCGGGAACATCCCCGCATATGCGCCCCAGGGCCGCTGCGACATATATATGGCGTACATAATGTGCAGGGTCGAATGATCTGGCTCGCCTGAGCCGCCGCAGAACTCTTTGATGCTCAAACATGGACTGCTCCCGTCAGGCTGAAGAGGTGGACCGCACTGCATCAGCACATATCACGCCGCGATCCGTCACAATAAAGCCAACTGGCCGGTCATGTTCATCACGTGCAACCCGGCCGGTAATCTGTTCCGAGTAACATAAGCCCACAGCCGTCACACGTTCCGGCAGTCTTGCGAGAAAGCGGTCGTAGTAACCACCGCCGAATCCTACGCGGTATCCGCTGTGATCGAAAAGCAGGCCGGGAACAAAAACCAGATCCAGCTGCTGGGGATCTTCCTCGCTGCCCTTGGGTTCCCATATGCCGTACTCTCCGCGCCTCAGGCCGGCAGGGAACCCATTGTCCCACTGGATCTTGACCGGTTCCATACGACGGCACTTCCGATCAGTTCGGGGCAGATATATGGTCTTGCCAGAGGCTCCGGCCACCCTCATGAGCCCCCAGGTGTCAGCCTCATTTTTGAAGGACGCGTAAAACATGAGGTGACGCGAATCGCGGTATGCCGGCAGTGACAGGACATACAGGCGGATCCGAGTGTCTCTGGTATATCGCGCACTCTCGGAGAGGCCCTCCCGCCAACTGCGCATTCTCTCCCGCATCCTCTCCTTCGCACCTTTCGACGGTTCAGATGTAGACATATTTTCTCACTACCCCTCAGAGCGGAATGTTGCCATGCGGGTGCCGCCCGCTTGCATACCGGGCCCGCTTGTCGCTGAGGGCGGTGAGGCGATCCACGAGCTCCCGGCGCGTATCCCTCGGATCAATCACAGAATCAATATATCCGCCGGAGGCAGCCACATAAGGGTTGGCAAACTTCTTACGGTATTGATCTATCTTCTTATTCCGCATTGCCTCCGGATCTTCTGCCTCGGCAATTTCCCGCCGGAAGACTATGTTGCAGGCCCCTTCCGGACCCATTACCGCAATCTCTGCCGATGGCCACGCCACAGCCGCATCGGCGCCCAGCGACCTGCTGCACATAGCCAGATACGCTCCACCGTAAGCTTTTCTGAGCACTACCGACATTTTAGGCACAGTGGCCTCGGAGTAGGCGTAAAGGACTTTCGCGCCGTGACGTATGATACCACCGTGTTCCTGATCAACACCGGGAAGATAGCCGGGGGTGTCCACCAGTGTTATGACTGGTATATTGAAGGTGTCGCAGAAGCGAACGTGACGGGCAATCTTGTCAGAAGAGTCGACATCCAGGCATCCGGCGAGGAAGCGCGGCTGGTTGGCCACGACTCCAACCACCCTCCCGTCTATTCTGGCCAGTCCCACGATCGCATTGGTGGCAAATTCCGCATGGATCTCGAAGAAGGAACCATCGTCGACAATACCGTCAATTATCAGCTGCATATCGTAGCTCTTGTATGGGGAGCCTGGAATGATTTCCCGTAGATGCTGCGGGTCCACGGCCGGTGCTGTGCCATCTGTGCATGGTGGGTTATCTTCATTGTTGGATGGCAGCAACCCCATCATCCACCGCAGATCAGCGAAAAGCTGGTCCTCGTCCGGGTAGGTAACGTGGGCAACGCCGCTTTTGCTGCCATGGGCCTCTGCCCCACCCAGCTCCTGCGAATCCACTTCTTCGCCGGTAACTGAATTGATCACCGCCGGACCGGTGATGAACATCTGAGCACTCCCGCTGACCATGAGCACCAGGTCGGTAAGCGCGGGTGAATAGGTGGCACCTCCGGCGCACGGTCCCGCTATGACGGAAATCTGGGGTATTACTCCCGACGCCTGTGTATTGCGACGAAAGATCTCGCCGTAGCCGTTGAGAGCATCGACTCCCTCCTGGATCCTGGCACCACCCGAATCATTGATGCCGATGAACGGGCAGGCATTCTGCAGGGCAAGATCCATGATGCGACAGATCTTCTGGGCGTGCACCTCGCCCAGCGATCCTCCCATGGACGTGAAATCCTGTGAGTACACATACACGGGACGTCCATTCACCCTCCCATGGCCGGTTACCACGCCGTCAGCTGCAACTTCACGGTCCGCCATACCGAAGTCACGAGAACGGTGTGTGGCGAACTCACCTATTTCTGTAAAGGAATCTTCATCCAGCAGCAGGTGAAGTCTCTCACGCGCGGTGTACTTGCCTTTGGCATGCTGCTTGGCCGCACGTTTCTCTCCCCCACCTGCGAGCACTCTTCGCCTTCTTCTATTCAGATCTCTCAGGAGTTCATCCATACGGTACCTCCCCACAGTCATTTGCCTGAGCGTGCATTACAGTGAAGGGCATCGGGCTGGAGTATTCCAGCACCGCACACCGCATACAGCTCAGGCACGTCCATACTGGTAACTTCAACCATTACGGGAAGCTGCTCACTTTTGCAACTTGCCGGACGGCATCCGACGGATGCCGCTGAGTTCGTCAGATCATCCCGTGTTCTCGTGCACAGAGAAGGTCCACTACCCCTTCGATTACAGCAGCATGCCTCCCTCAATTTGCACCATAAATTAACTCTAGCATAATGCCGTTCGGCGGCCAATCACCCGCGGCGCCGTTCGCTCCCGCTTGAAGCTCCGAGCCATACTGAGCTAGCTGTCCCTTCTGTTTACACCTGAAAGTGGTATCTCGCGGGCCTCAGAGCCACCGCGCTCCGATTGCACGCGAAGAGTCACAACCGCATCCTCTGGGGCCCTGATCACCCAGACCGTCCGCGCGCAGGAATCGGCGCTTCCGACGCCGCGCGGGTCATGTCCGCTGATGTAGCCCTGCAGGTAGCCAATTTCCTGTTCAGCTTCGCCAAACAACATCTCTGCTTCGCCGGGCAGCTGCAGCTGTACCGAATCCGGCCTCACCACCTGCATTTTCCGTGCCTTGTTCGAGCCGCATGTCGGCAGGTAACCCGAGTTGCCCACTCGTGCGCTGATCCGGAATATGTTCTCCCCTTCGCACGTTACCAGCACGTCCTCCACCTCCACCTGCGGAAGAGCCGACGCATGCTTCAGTATCCAACGGGTATTTTTGTAACATTCTTGCCGCAGCAGTTCGGGTGGAGGGTTCTGCACGGCGAACTTCGGATCCCAACCGCCCAGTTCCACCTCTCCCAGCTGTGGGTGCCTGAACTGCTTCCAGTTGTGAAATGCACGGCCGCCCAGCTCGCGATCGTTGTACTGCATGAGCTTGATCTCCATCTCCTCGCGCTCCCGCGGGTCGACGGAGTGACGGTACTGAGTGCGGTCCACGCCCGCACGGGCCAGGCGATCCCAGACCTCGGTGGTGTAGCCGAGAATGCCGCGGTGCTCATATGCCCATTCGGTAAGCGTGCTGCAGTTGTCAGATTTCTCATCGGTGTAGCCGGTGACCTCTTCCCCCGCCCGCGCTATTTCCCGCGTGGCCTGCAGGTCTTGTTCGTCCATCTCCTCTTCCGGGTACTGATAGGGATTGCGGTAGAAGAAACCCCCACAAGTGTGAAAGGCCTGTAGACCGGCAATATTGCGATGCTCAGTGATGAAATTTACTATGGCTCTTACCTCGGGTTCAGACGTCGGGTACGGTCCTCCTCCCTCGATCTCGGGATGCCAGTTTGACGGAAAGTTGCGGTTAATGTCCAGTCCCCAGGGGCCTGGCTGCTCATCAAAAGGCTCCTCCGCCGTCCCGCGCAGTTCCCCCTCGCGGTAAAGACGATAGAAGGGACCATCGCGCTCGGCCGGGCCGCGCGGCAGCATCACCCGCGGGTCAGACCTGGAAGGGCGCCATTCCCCCCGGCGGTCATCGCGCACCCTCATGGTCAGTATGCGGCCATCTCCGTCAATGTCGCAGGGATACAGACCCGGAAGATCCGCTGCCTTTTTGTCCGGATAGCAGCGCACCGAACTGCGCAGCAGGTGAGGGGTGGTTAGATATTTCTCCGCCCCATCCGGGTTCACCCGGGGCAGGAAGTAAAAGGTTCGACTGCTCAGAAGATGATCAACTTCCTCATCTGTGCCAAATCTACTTGTGAGGTAATCTATAGCGTACAGAAGAATCATCGAGGGAGCCACTTCCCCGGCGTGTATATTACCGTCGCAGTAGATCGCCGGCTTTTCCCCGGGTCGTCCGGATTCCCTGTCTGTCACGGTGACCGCCAGGATCTTTCTTCCCTCGTAGCTCTCTCCCGCACTCCGGAGGGTTATCAGGTCCGGATGTCGGGCTGCAATCCCCTCCAGCTCCTCTGCAAGCTCCTCATATGTCAGGTAACGATCAAAGGCAAACGACTTTTGCTCGGACATTCAGCTGACCTCCAATAGTCCACTTGTGCCCCAACTGCAGGGGGTGCCTGAATAGATTGTTCTTCGGATCGGCCGGAGTTCCCTGCTGGTATTAGACGGATAAATGGTAACCGGGAGGCACAGACTTCCTACCGGAAGACTCCAGCATTCGAAAGGTGTGAGAACTCATGCAGATGATCAAGCTGCTGCTGATCAAGTACGTCATATTCGTGGTCGTCATCTGGGGCGTTCTGAACCAGCTGACATTCATCACCACGGCGGAATCACTGGTAATCGCCACTGTGGCCGCCCTGGCCAGCTACCTCATGAGCGACCTGGCCGTGCTGCCGACATGGGGAAATGCAGCTGCCTCCGTCGTGGATTTCTTTACCGTCTGGGTGGTGGTGTGGGGATCTCAGCTGATCTGGCAGGTGCTGAATATCAGCGTGTGGGAAGCCATCCTCTGCGCCGGCGTCATAACCGCAGCCGAGTGGTTCCTGCACCCATCACTTTTGCTCACTGGGGCCCGGCGACTGCGCGTCAGTGAGCACGAAAGAGCAGCGGCCGACCGCACATGATGACCGTCTCTCGTAACGACGGGTCGGCCGTTTCTCGCCGGATCCGGCCGACCCGTCATACATAGTCTCTGTTGAGTCCCGCCTTATTTGCTCAGCCAGCCGCGGACCTCCATGGCCTCGGCAATGCGCTTGATCGCAGCGAGATAAGTGGCGTCTCGCATCTTTACGCCAAATTCCTCGTGATACCCGTAAATGCCTTCGAAGGCATCGACCATCTTTTTGTGCAGGCGCTGTGCGACCACATCATCTTCCCAGTAGTACCCGTAGTTATTCTGCACCCACTCGAAGTAGGAGACGGTCACTCCGCCGGCATTGGCCAGGCAGTCAGGAATGACGAAGACGCCGTTTTCGTACATGGTCTCGTCGGCCGCAGGGGTGGTCGGGCCGTTGGCGGCCTCGCCCACGATCTTGGCCTTGACGTCAGCCGCATTCTCGGAGGTGATGACGTTTTCGAGTGCAGCAGGAATGAGGACATCGCATTCCAATGCGAGCAGCTCTTCGTTCGTGATATCCTCGGCTCCCGCGAATCCCTGGACGGAACCGTTTTCTGCCTTGAAATCGATAACTGCCTGGGCATCGAGTCCATCGCGGTTGAGGATTCCACCCCGCGAGTCGCTGACCGCTATGACTTTTGCACCCAGGTCCTCCATCAGCAGTGCGGAGAAGCTGCCCGCATTCCCGTAGCCCTGAATGACGGCCGTTGCGCCCTGCATGTCGATACCGAGCTTCTTGCCCGCTTCCTCTACACAGTGCACAGTTCCCTGTGCAGTGGCCTTGTTCCGGCCCCTTCCGCCTCCAAAGTTCAGCGGCTTACCGGTGACGACGCCCACTCCGGGCTTGCCGGAGATCTTGCCGTACTCGTCCGCCATCCAGGCCATGATCTGTGCATTGGTGTATACGTCCGGTGCGGGGATGTCGATCTCGGGACCAATCATGTTGTAGGTCTTCTGGATGAAGCCACGGCTGACGCGCTCGAGCTCTGCTTCAGACAGCTCGCGGGGGTCAACCTTGACACCGCCCTTTGCACCACCGTAGGGTATGTTAACAACTGCACACTTGACGGTCATCCAGGTGGACAGGGCCTTCACTTCGTCGGCGTAGACTTCTGGGTGAAAGCGGAGTCCGCCCTTGTAGGGGCCGAGAGCGTTGTTGTGCTGCGCCCGGTAGGCACTGAAGTTCTGCACTGAGCCGTCATCCATAGTTACCGGTATGGAAACCTCGTAGAATTGCTGCGGCTTGCGCAGGATCTCGTAAACAGCGGGGTCGAGACCCAGCTCATCGCAGGCCTCCTTCATCTGGCCAGCGACGATCGCTAAGGGATTCAGTTCTTCCGTCATTCTTTTCCCTCCTTGGGTGAGTGGGTGACTTTACCGCGTCTGTCACCAGCTTTATAACACAGGTTGTCGAAAAACTCTACCGTCTACACGCAATTTCTCCTGCCATCTTCAAACCCTCGTCGAACGCGCGTTCATTCAGCTCCTCAGTGCCGGGCGGGACGCGATCCAGAATGGCGCGCCGCGCCGCATCCTCGGAGACCGCTTTCGTCAATTTGACTACCACTCCCAGAGCAATTATGTTGGCGACAATCACCCGTCCCAGTTTTTCTTCGGCCGTACCGGTGATGGGCAGGGAGTAGGCATCGTCACGCGCCTCGACCAGGGTCCCATCGACCAGAATCACAGCGTCGTCACTCACCTGGTGCGCATACTTGTCGTATCCCTCTTGACTCATGCACAGCAGAAGGTCGGCCTCGGCAACTTTGGGGTAATCAATCGGCTCGTCGGAAATTATGATCTCAGCTTTGCTCGCGCCTCCGCGCGATTCGGGCCCGTATGACTGGGTCTGCGTCGCTTTCAGTCCGTCGTAGGTTACCGCAGCTTCTGCGAGGATGATGCCGGCCAGGACCTGGCCCTGACCACCTCGACCTGCCAGGCGAATCTCCTTGCGCATTATGACCTACCCCGCTTCTGTGCCCGATCGGCGATCAGATCCTCGTACGACTGGGTGTACTCGGGAGTATCCCCGTCGACGAACTCTCCGATCACGAATTTCCCCTTCAATTCTTCGGGCTCCATCTTCTCGGCCTGCTGAATCGGCACGGCGTTGTCTCTCTGCCAGTCCAGAAGATCCATCACCTCGGGCATCTTGTTCCGCCGCCCATAGTAAACGGGGCACTGGGAGACGGCTTCAATGAAGGCAAACCCGTTCTTCTCCAGTCCCTTGGCTACGTAATTGATAAGCTGCGTGATGTGATACACAGTGCTGCGGGCCACGTAGTTTCCTCCCGCGCCCTCCACGAGGTTGCACAGGTCAAAAGAGGGGTCTATGTTGCCGTAAGGAGCGGTTGTGGCCAGGCTCTCGGGAGGAGACAGCGGCGAATACTGACCCCCAGTCATACCGTAAATGCTGTTGTTAAAGCAGACGGTGGTGATGTCAATGTTCCGGCGGGCGGCATGGATCAGGTGGTTTCCACCTATGGCCGCTGCATCGCCATCGCCGGTCATCACGATGACATTCAGCTCCGGACTGGCCATCTTCACGCCGGTAGCAAAGGCAAGTGCGCGACCGTGTGTGGTATGAAGCGTATTGAAGTCCAGATAGCCGGGCGCCCTTCCGGAGCAGCCTATGCCGGAGATGATCACGGTATCATCCTGCCCCATACCGACCCGATCGATCGCCCGCACCACTGCGCCAGTGATGGTCCCGTGTCCACATCCGGGGCACCAGATGTGCGGCAACGTCCATTTCCTGAAGTACTTCTCAATGGCCGCCATTTACAATACCTCCCGGATCTCACGGTAGATTTGCTCGGGTTGGAACAGCTCTCCGTCGGCGCGGTGTATGCCGACAACCTCTGCACTATCGCCCATGACCCGCTCGACTTCTAACCGGAGCTGACCCATGTTCATCTCCGGCACCAACACCTTGTCCACATGGCCCCTGAAGGCCTTCAGCCGCTCCTCGGGAAACGGCCATACGGTGACAACTCGCAATTGACCGACCCTCAGCCCGGCTTCCCGGGCCTGCTGTACTGCCCTCGAGGCGGCCCGGGCGGATGACCCATAGGATACCACCAGCACCTCTGCATCTTCCGTCTGCGTCTCCTGCACCCACTCGTATATGCCGCGGTGTTGCTCCATCTTGGACATGAGCCGGTTCATAAGCCCCTGTGCGTTATCGGCACTCATGTCCGGGAATCCGGTCTCATCGTGGAACAACCCGGTCATGTGATACCGATAGCCCTCTCCGAAGTTGGCCATCGGTGGAACACCGGTCCCGTCATCCCTGTACGGGAGGTATTCCTCCGGTGCAACAGTTGGCCCCTTGCGCATTTCCTCTTCAATCTCTGACTCGTCGCGCACCCGGACACCCTCGCGCAGATGCCCGATGACTTCGTCGATGAGCAGAACCACGGGCACCCGCAGCTTCTCGGATATGGCAAAGGAGTGCACGGCAGCCTCAAACGTCTCATCCACAGACGCGGGTGAGATGGCCACTATCGGATGATCGCCATGCGTTCCCCAACGAGCCTGCATCACATCGCCCTGTGCGGGAGAGGTAGGCATCCCGGTGCTGGGCCCAACCCGCTGGACGTTTATTACCACGACGGGCACCTCTGTCAGGGCCGCGTAGCCCAGGTTCTCCTGTTTGAGCGAAAATCCCGGACCCGACGTGGCGGTCATCGACTTCTTGCCGGTCAGAGATGCGCCTATGATCGCGGCCATACTCGCGATCTCGTCCTCCATCTGAATAAACTTTCCCCCCACCTCTGGGAGGCGGCGGGCCAGGTGTTCAGCTACCTCGGTCGATGGCGTGATGGGATATCCGGCGAAAAACCGGCAACCAGCCGCCAACGCACCCTCAGCCGCCGCCTCATTCCCCTGCATTAACTTCATCTTCGCTTCACTCATCGTCTTCACTTCTCACAACTATGGCAAAATCCGGGCAGCGAATCTCACACTGCATGCATTGGATGCATGCATCTTCATCAGCAACGACGGGCTTTCGCTCCTCGTCCGCTTCAAGCACATCTTTCGGGCAGAACTCAATGCAGATGCCGCAGGCCTTACACCATTGCCGATTTATCCGAATTAGCGGCATCTCCTTCTCCTTCTGTGCGTCCGCTCCCAAGGGCTTCACTCCTTCCGAGTCTTCTCCAGAAGCCGGCTCTGCAGTGCGTTGATGGAACCCGCGTCAGGTTTGTATATGAACTCAATCACGGACCTTCCATCAGCCATCTCCTCCACTTCGCTCCTCCGCCCGGGCGAGACGATAAGTGTACCCACCTCGCGCAGCAGCTGGTGCACGACGGATATCTCCGGCGAGGTCTCGATCCTGATATCGAGACCATCCAGTCCGGACTGGCACATGGATTTGATCACACGTTGGGCAAAGTTGTTCGACGAGCACAGAAGACCCACCGGCTCATCGCGTGCGAGCTGGGCTATTTTGACCATCGTCTCCATATCCGGGTCCAGTGCTATTCCCAGCACTTCAACTTTCTGTCCCAACACCTGCTTCACCTCGCGCAGGTGAAAGAACGTGGTCACCGTCAGATCTGCCGATCTTACCCGGCGTATCAACTCTTCCCTGCTTTCGCCAGCGAAAAGCTCGGACAGAAGGACGGGCATGACGTGCACGCCGGCGCCGAGCTCGAGGGATCGGCTGAAGTAGTCCAACTGCTCCCGGTTGCACTCCACAAAAGCCACCCGTACCTCCGCCAGCCGAGCCCTCCGTTCCTGCAGCTGGCTATGAAAGGTCTCATGGATGGCAGTAAGGTCATATCCCAGCTCTGCCGCCCGGTCGAAAAAAGAGTCAACCAGGTGGTCAAGGTCATGCGTATCATCGTCAGTCGGGATTTTTTGACTCCCGGTTCGCGGCTCCGCCCCGGAGACGAAGGTCCCGCGACCCTGGTGGCTTTCGACCAACCCACGTGCGGCGAGATTTCTGTAGGCCAGACTGATGGTATTGCGGCTCACCTCGAGGTGACGGGAGAGATCCCGTTCGGTGGGCAGCCTGTATCCGGGGGGGCATATTTCTTTTTCGATCAGGCGGGCGATCTGATCCTGCAGCTGCAGGTACAGGGGTACACCACTGGTTCGATTGATGCGCAGAGTATCCAGAAATGAGGAATTGGAGCTGTCGCCAGACCCAATATGAGGCCGATTGGACTCCACTCTGCACCTCCAAGCCTGCCATTCTGCGTCCTGTGCTCCCGGACTTGCCGCAGGGAGAGCCAACAACCCTCGCTTTGGCTCTTTGGTGCATCCCACAATCCATTATAAGCAGTTCGGTGCTTCACGTAAACCGCAATCTGGAATCAGGACTGGGCGCCATCATCTTCTCCGCCTTCGGTGCCGGCGACTGCATCTCTGGTCATCTTGAGAGACACATTCTCGCCGACCTCGACGGTGAGAGATTTATCGCTGAGAGCCCTTATCGTGCCGTAAATTCCGCCGATCGTAACCACCCGGTCTCCAACCTCCAGGCTCTGCAGCATCTGTTCCCTCTCTTTTTCCCTCTTCTGCTGCGGTCGGATGAAAAGCAGGTACATCAGGGCCAGGATCAGCAGCCACGGCCACATTGCCATGATCAAGTCTCCAAAATCCCCCATTGCAACCGTCTCCTTTCTCTCAGTGTCCCGCACTGGGCGCAATGCCCGCGGGGATCATCCCCCGGCGGTCGGCGAGATCAGCAGTATCTCACAGTCCTGATCAACTACATAATCTCTGCGTACCGCCTCACCATCTATCACGATGGAGGCAAACACCATGGGGTTTATCTCCAGTCTTTTTTCAATCAGTTCCGACACGTCCGTTGGTTGGCAAATTTCAAATTCGTACTCACTCTGGTCCGATGACAGCAGCGACTTCACGTGCCCGTGCACGGTAATTTTAACCCTCAACCCTGCTCCCTCCCCGCGGTACAGAGTGTGGATCCTGCACAGAACGATTAACGACTCTCAGCACATCAACACCCGTTCATCTATCAAGTCTACATCATATAGGCAGATACATGTAACGGTCATCATCAGCGATCCGGGGGATCAGGCCACCGAACCAATATGTATGGCGCACAGAGCACGCGAGGACCGCCATCTGCCGCATCCGGCGATCCTCGCGCACGGGCGTGGGCGTGCTGCATGTACCTGCAGCAATCAGTAGTCGTCCGGGAGACGTTCCAGCTCAGCCAAGCTGAACACGGGGCCGTCTATACAGATGTACTGGCTCCCGACATTGCACCGGCCGCACTTTCCCACCCCGCATTTCATCCTCTTCTCCAGCGTGGTGATTACGTTCTCGGGCTGGTACTGCATCTTCTCCAGCGACTGGACCACGAATTTGATCATGATGGGTGGGCCGCAGGTCACCGCGATTTTGCCGGCCGGATCTGGATCCAGCTCCTCCAGGAAGGGAGGTACAAAGCCGACCGGTCCATCCCATTTTTGCCCTTCGGCGGCATCAACTGTGACGTCTACGTCCACATTGTCCACCTCAGGCCAGTTTTCAAACAGTTCCTCTTTGAATACCAGATCAGCCGGGCTCCGGGCACCGTATATGATGTGCCCGTGTCCGTAGTCAGCCCGGTGATCGAAGCAGTAGTTGATCAGCGAACGCAGGGGGGCAAGACCTATTCCACCCCCGATAAACAGAAGATCGCTGCCCTTCATTGCGTCAACGGGGAAACCATTCCCGTAGGGTCCTCGAATGCCGATCTCCTGACCGGGCTCCACCCGGTGCAGCACATCGGTGAGTCTCCCTATCTTCTTGATGCTGAACTCCATAGGCTCCCGGGTGGGCGAAGAGGTGATGGAAAACATGGCCTCCCCTACGGCCGGTAAGCTCAGCATCGCGCACTGGCCCGGCATGTAGTCGAAGGGAGGATCCCAGGGAAACTCCACGCGAAATGTCTTGACGTCCGGTGTTTCGTCTATTATTTCAGCGATCCGTGCCCTCTGGGGAATCAGGTGCTCACTCATCGCAATCCGCCCCCCTCACCGTGTAGATGAAATCCGCGATATCAATACACGCGGGGCAGTGCGTGATGCATCGCCCGCATCCCACACATCCGTATACGCCGTGTTTTTCAGAAAAGTACTGCAGCTTGTGCAGGAAGCGGTTGCGCACCCGTTCGCGCTTGGTCGGGCGCGGGTTTTCCCCGCCGGCCATACGGGTGAAATCGGAAAACATGCAGGAATCCCAGCAGCGGAACCGCACACCCTCCGTTCCCCGCGTCTCACCATCAAGATCGTAGCAATGGCAGGTGGGGCAAAGGTAGGTGCATGCCCCGCAACCCAGGCAGCGGAAGGCCATCTCCTCCCATATTGGGTCCTCATGCATACCGGCCAGGGTTTCTGCCAGGTCGTCTGCTGCAGGGGCAGACACTACGCTCTCACGCACCGCCTCCCGCAGGCTGTCCACCTTATCCTGGGCCCCTTGATCAGCATCGGTGAGATGCTCCGCCAGGTCGTCCAGGATGGTGCCGCCCCGATCGCTGGTCGCCTCGAGGACGAGCTCGTCATCCAGATCTGTTACGTGAATGTCCCCGGTCTGTACCGGGCCGGCCGGGTCTATCCCAAATGTGGGGCAGAAGCAGGTATCCTGGACATCTGTGCAGGCCCACGTCACCAGAATCGCCCCGTCCCGCCGTCGGGCATATGTCGTCTCTGGAAAGTCTTCATCCAGAAACACCCGATCCAGCATCTGTATGCTGGCGGCGTCGCACGGCCGGATCCCGAAAATAACCGGGGGTGCATCATCCGGTTCCCCGGACATGATCGCAAGATTCTGGGCGTTGGCGACGAAGCGGAACACCTCCTCCGTCTGGGGAAACAGCAGATCCTTCGCCGGCAGCGCGGTATTTCCGGCCCGGAGGGCGTCCAGTGACGGGGAGTCTCCCTCCCATCGCCTGAACAATATGGTCTCATCCTCTAACCGGGGAAGGAACACCCTCCCCTCATCTGACAGTCGCTGCAGCAGATGCATCAGCTCGTCTGTTCGCAGCAGTTTCATGTCGAGCCCTCCTCTTTTACCTCGGGATCATCGAGGCTGTAAGCCTGAAGCGGTGGGGTCTCATCCGGACACAGACCCGCTTCATGCGGTTCAAACAGCTCCTCGATGTCCGCCGCGGTCTTCTGCATTATTGCCCGCAGCGGGATATTGACCGGGCAGACCCTCTCGCACTCGCCGCATTCAATGCAGCGGCCGGCCACGTGGAAGGCACGAGTAATATGATACACCTGGTTGTCGGAGATGTCGCTGGCTTTGCCCAGCCAGTCCGGACGATCGGGAAGGTCACCGTCGAAGACGCATTCGGTGCAGTTGCATGCCGGGCACACATTTCTGCAGGCGTAGCAGCGGATGCACCGGGCAAACTGGCGGCTCCAGAACTCGTACCGCTCCCCCTCATCCATGTCCTCGTACTCATCCAGTGCAAAAAAGCGGACCTCCCCATCTGCGGTCCTGGCGGCACCACCGAAGTGCTCATCGGCCCGTACCGGTTCCGGATGGGTACAGGATGCGCATCGATCAGCCACAACCTCAGAGATCTGCAGCTGCTTCTCCCCTGCTTCGGTATGGACGACAAACGAGTCACCGCCGTCTTCGCTCCAGCAGGTACAGGATGCACCGGCGAGGTCGACCACCTCACCGACGCGCTCCCGGTCAGCAATTCCCGGACAGCTGAAACCCAGCACCATAACTTCGTCTTCGTCCAGTACACCGTCGGCTATCAGTCGATTGATGGCCCGCGCATCGCAGCCACGGGCCCAAACTGCCGTACGTCCGGGCGGCTCCTCATCCCGTGCGGGATGCTCCGGTCGGACTATATCGATGAGGTATTTGGTCAGATTAGCGGCGGAAAATGGACCGACTTCCAATCGCTGCACTTCCTCAGCACTCTCAGCGACAGTCGGTGCACTCTGCCAGGCGAGTCTGCCGGGCCGCCACCCCAGTACCCGCTGAACCTCTCCCTTTCGCAGCAGTTTTTCGGATCGCCTCCGCAGCTTTTGCACAGTGTCTTTCATAGCAGATTGCTCCTAAACCGCGTATTGGGTCCAAGTTTTCTTACTCGTTCCGTCATCTCCGTCACGACATCGGCGAATCGCTTGCCCTCGGCAGCGGAGACCCATTCCAGCTGCACCCTCGCAGGGTCCAGGCCAAAAAACTCAAGGTGCCGCTGGAAAATGTGAAAGCGCCGGCGGGTGTAGTAGTTTCCGGTGGAGTAGTGACAGTCACCTGGATGACATCCCGCAACAAGCACGCCGTCGGCACCCTTCTGCAGCGCACGGAGAATGAACATGGGATTGACGCGACTCGAGCACAGCACCCTGATTATCCGCAGGTTCGGCGGGTACTGCAGTCTATTTATCCCGGCGAGGTCCGCTCCGGCATAACTGCACCAGTTGCAGCAGAATCCGACCAGATTCGGGGTCCAGTCCTCGCCCCCCTCCGACCGAGGAGAACCCGCACCGTCCGGTCCGGGCGCAGGTGCCAGGTCCTGGCCCTCGCCGGGACAATTTTGATTCAGAAGCATATCGCCTCCACCTCCTTCAGCAGCTGCTGGTTGGTGAAGCCTTTTGTGTCGATCGCCCCGGCCCTGCAGGCCACTGTACAGGCACCACATCCCTTGCACAGCACCTCGTTGACCGTCGCAACGTGTTTGTCTTCATCAATGCTCACTGCTGAGTAGGGGCAAACGTTTACGCAGGCCTCGCATCCCGAGCAGCGCTCATCACTCACCCGGGCAACCCAACCCTCTACCGCCAGCTCGTCCTGACTGAGAAGGGTCGTGGCGCGTCCGGCTGCGGCCTCGGCCTGACTGATGCTTTCAGACAGGTTCTTCGGCGCGTGCACCAGACCGGCCATGTAGACTCCGTCGGTGGCGAAATCCACCGGGCGCAGCTTCACGTGCGCCTCGAGGAAGAAACCGTCCTCATTCAGCGGGACCTTGAACATCTTGGCCAGATCCACCGCACCGGGGGATGGAACCAGGCCGTTGGCCAGCGCCAGCACATCCATTTCCACTGTGATCTGCCGGTCGACGACTTCATCGAAGAAGGATACTTCGAGCTGTTCACCGGCGGAGACCTCCGGTGGGTTATCCTCCTCGTACCGGATGAAATGGACGCCCAGGTCGCGCGCCCGCCTGTAGTGCTCCTCAATGAACCCGTAGGTCCTGACGTCGCGGTAGAAGAGATACACTTCCTTGTCGGGATATCGTTCCTTCAGTTCTATGGCGTTCTTGATCGCAGTTGAGCAGCATATCCGGCTGCAGTAAGGGCGTTCTTCGTCCCGGGATCCGACGCAGTGAACGATTCCCACCCGCCGGGCGGAGCTGATGTGTTCGCTCTGCTTTTCAATCTCGTTTTCCAGATCGGCACAGGAGATTACATCGCCGTGCAGCTCCCAGCCGAACTGTCCCTCATGCGGTACGTACGGCACTGCACCGGAGGCCAGGATCACTGCGCCGTGTTCGATCTCCTCCTCGCTTTCATCACCTGAACGCAGGGTGGTGACGAAGTTACCCACATAGCCGGCCGATTCGATCACCTCGCAGTTGCGATGTACGTCTATCAGCGGGTCATCGTCCACCCGCCGGATCAGACCGGCCAGGAACTCGTCCACACTCTCACCTTCGATGGTGCGGCGTACCGCCCGGGCGTTTCCTCCGAGCGATTCTTCCTTTTCCACCAGGTGTACGGGAAAGCCCTGCTCGGAAAGCGTCAGGGCGCTGGTCATGCCGGACACCCCGCCGCCGATGACCAGTGCGCTCTTGTTCAGACCAATGGTGATCTCAGGAAGAGGTTCCAGTTCCACGACCTTTGCCACAGCCGCCCGTACGAGATCCTTGGATTTCTCCGTGGCTCCTTCGGGGTCTGAGCTGTGCACCCAGGAGCACTGATCCCGGATGTTGGCCATGGTGAACATGTACTTGTTCAGCCCGGCTTCCCGCACCGTCTCCTGGAACAGCGGTTCGTGGGTGCGGGGCGTACATGAGGCCACCACCACCCGGTTCAGGTCGTATTCCTCGATCTTTTCCTTGATGATCTCCTGCGTATCCTGCGAACACGTGTACAGGTTCTCCTCAGCAAAAACCACGTGCGGCAGCTCCGCTGCGTACTCCTTCACCGCCGGGACATCTACTACCCCGCCGATATTGAGACCGCAGTGACAGACAAACACCCCGACGCGCGGCGGCTCCTCCGTCACATCCTTTTCCACCGGGTATTCTTTGACCTCGGTGGCGGAAAAACGCGCATCTGACAGCATCTGCGACACGCGGCCCGCAGCAGCTGATGACTGCATCACCGTCTCCGGGATATCGCGTGGTCCCCCAAAGGCACCGGACACGAAGACCCCGGGTCGCGTACTCTCGATCGGCTGGAAGTACCGGGTGCGGGTGAACCCGTAGTCGTTCAGCCCAATGCCGGTTCTCTCCGCCAAATCGGCCCCATCTGCGGGGGGACGCAGCCCCACCGACAGCACCACCATATCGTATGTGGTCTCCCGCACCGCACCGTCTGTTGTGGCATAACGCAGGATCAGCCGACCTTCCTCGTCCTCTTTGATCTCATGTACCTTGCAGCGGACGAAGTCAACATCATGCTCATCCTGGGCACGATTGTAGTATCTCTCGAAGTCTTTGCCGTGGGTGCGCATATCCATGAAGAATATGCCCATATCCAGCGGCGTATCGCTGTGTTCCTGTGCCACCTGCGCCTGCTTGATGGCGTAGGTGCAGCAGACGGACGAGCAGTACCCACAGCCCACCTGTTCATCACGGGAACCGATGCACTGTATCCACGCTATACTGTCGGGATGTCGACCATCCGATGGTCGCACCAGCTCCCCGCCGTACGGGCCGGATGCGCTGAGGATTCTCTCGAACTCGATGCTGCTCACGACATTTTCCGAGCTGCCATACCCGTACTCGAACAGGGTGTCCGGGTCAAACTCCTCAAAGCCCGGACTCAGGACCACCGCTCCGACATTCACCGACCGCACCGTGCCGGGGTCATCGTGATCGATCGCATTCGCCTCACAGGCGGCCACACACTCCAGACACTCAGAACAGACTGCGCAATCCAGGCAGCGCTCGGCCTCAATGGCTGCCGCTTCCTCTTCCAGTGCGGCGACCACCTCATTGAAGTCGCCGGTCCTATCAGCAGCATCGGCCAGCTCCGGTTTCTGCCTGGATCTTCTCTGCACCGGGGCCGGCAGATCATCCATGGCCGGATCCGGCCGGATATCATCCTCGCGATCCGCGCTGAGGTCCATACCGTTGAGGTAGCGGTGAATGGACTCGGCGGCTTTCCGTCCATCTGCGACGGCCTCCACAGCCACTGAGGGTCCCGTGACCCCATCACCTCCGGCGAATACACCTTCGCGGTTGGTCTCGTAGGTGAGCGGGTCGGCGCTGACGGTCCAGTCGTCGTGCTCAACCCCGGCCTCGCGCGCGGCATCCAGGTCGACGCTCTGACCGATGCACTCTATGAGAACATCGACGTCCAGATCGAATTCCGAACCCGGTACTGGCTCCGGCCGGCGCCGGCCGCTGTCGTCTGGCGCTCCCAGCTGCATTGTCACGCAGCGCAGCCCGGTCATCTCACCATCTACGGTGAGGACCTCTGTCGGGTTGACCAGAAGCTCGAACTCGACTCCTTCCTCGTGTGCCTCCTCGATTTCCTCCGCCAGAGCAGGCATTTCCTTCTGGCTCCTTCGGTAGAGAACACGTACATCTTCTGCACCCATTCGCAGCGCGGTGCGGGCGGCGTCCATGGCTACATTCCCGCCCCCCACCACTGCAACGCTGCGCCCTTCGACAGGTGGTCCCTCGTAGGGATGCCCGTGCGCATGCAGGTTGGCCTCGCGCAGAAAATCCACACCCTGCACGGCCGTCTCTACGTCCTCGCCGGGTATACCCATGGCGCGCCCGTTCTGCGCGCCGATGCCGAGATACACCGCATCGTAACCCTGTTCAAACAGCTCATCCACGGTGATGTCGGTACCGATGGCCGTGTCGGTGATGATCTGCACGCCCATCTTCTCGATCACGCGGATCTCCCGCTCCAACACGTCGTGCGGGAGACGGTACTCGGGTATACCGAGGGCCAGCATACCGCCCGGTACGGGCTGCGCCTCGTATATGGTGCACTGGTATCCGGCCCGGGCCAGATAGTAGGCACTCGTCAGACCCGCGGGCCCCGAACCGACTATGGCTACCTTCTCCTCCCGCGGCTCTTCCACCTCCGGGAGCACCTCCAGCGGATCCACCTGATCAGCCACGAACCGCTTCAGGGCCGCGACGCTGACCGGCTCGTCGATCCCACTGCGCCGGCAGTTTGACTCGCAGGGATGGACGCAGATGCGCCCCATTACCCCGGGCAGGGGGACGGTCTCACGTATCAGGGACAGCGCCTCCTCGTACTTCTGTTGACCGATGAGGGCGATATAACCCTGCGCGTCGCAGTCGGCGGGGCAGTTCAGCTCGCACAGCCGCCTCTCGCGGTGCTTCTCAATGGTGAACGCGTTGGGGGACGCCTGAGGGAACGGGCGGTACACCGCCTGTCTCTCCGTCAGGCACTCCTCGTATTCACTGAGGGCGGAGACCGGGCATACCTCTGCGCACTCCCCACAGCCGGTGCAGGCTTCGACGTCCACGTACCGGGGCTTTTCCCAGATCGTGGCGGTGAAGTCTCCCGCCTCGCCCTGCAGATCCAGCAGTTCGGAGTAGGTTATATTCTCAATGTTAAGATGACGGCCGCACTCCACCAGCTTGGGCCCCAAAATACACATGGAGCAGTCATTGGTGGGAAACGTCTTGTCCAGCTGCGACATGGTCCCGCCGATGGACGGGGATTTTTCGACCAGGTAGACGTAGTAGCCACTGTCGGCTAAATCCAGCGCAGTCTGAACGCCGCCTATCCCACCGCCGACGACCAGAGCGGAGCCGACGGGGCCGTTCATTTTCTCAGACATTCAGCAGCCCTCCTCCCCCTCTAGTTCCTGTGCCAGCTGCGTCATGAGCGACCGCAGATCAACCTCAGCATCGGCATCCGCGCATCGCGTCTCCAGGACCTTGCTCACCAGCCGGTTTCTCAACTGCTGCGTCATGCAATCCATCTCCTCGGACAGCCGCAGGAAGGAGGCGTCCACATAGCCCTCCTCCACGGCCATCCGGCGCAGGGCGCCTACCACGTCAGTGAACTTGACGTCCTGCGGGCAGTGCGCGTAGCAGGAGTAGCACTGGTTGCACAGCCAGATAAGATCAGAAGACAAAATCTCCTCCTTCATTCCCCACATGATCATGCGGATCATCCTGCGGGGATTGAAGCGCTCCTCCACCTCACTGACGGGGCAGCTGGCAGTGCACACCCCGCACGTGAAGCACACCCGCACATTCTCCGCGCCGGGCAGGGAGGCAACTTCATATTTGAATTCAGGGTTCAGCTTACTTGCGTCGACGACCACTTCGATTGCACCCCCTATCAAGATCAGCTGAGATCCGGCCGGGGTGTGAGACCGGCGCGCGACACTATTTCCGGCAGAGCCGACTCCCACATGATGGGCATGATGTGTACGCCCCGCACCCCTTCGATCTCGCGAACCTGTTGGATTATTTCTACGGTAATCTGTATACCCTCTTCCTTCGGGTCTTGTGCCCCGCTCATGCGCCTGATCAGCTCCTCCGGTATGCGCATTCCCGAGACGTTGTTTTTCATGTATCTGAGGGCACCAGCCGACTTCGGCGGCACAAGGCCAGCCATGATGCTGACCTTTTCGTGCAGTCCCATATCCCGCGCGGCCTCCATCCACCGGGCGAAACGGTCAACATCGTACACCGCCTGCGTCTGGATGAATTCCGCTCCTGCCGCCACCTTTTTGGCCAGTCGCACCACCCGGAACTCAAACGGGTCGGCAAAAGGGTTAGCCGCCGCACCGACGAAAAAGCGAGGCTCTGCCCCTTCCAGATCAGTACCGGACATGAACTGCCGGTCGTCCCGCATCTTGCGTACCATCTGCAGAAGGTGCATCGAGTCTATATCGTACACATTCCGCGCGGTGTCCTCGTCGCCGAACACCTGATGATCGCCCGACAGACACAGCAGAGTGTTCAGGCCCATCGCCGCGGCCCCCAGCAGATCCGCCTGCTGTGCGAGCCGGTTCCGGTCCCGGCAGGTCATCTGGATCACCGGCTCCAGCCCGACTTCCCGCAGCAGCGCGCCCGCGGCGATGCTCGACATGCGGACTATGGCGGTCTGGTTGTCGGTGATGTTTACCGCGTCCACATACCCGTGAAAGTGCCTGGCGTGATCGGCAATGACTTCTGCATCGGCACTCCGCGGCGGTCCCAGCTCCCCGCAGACGGCGAACTCTCCCGCCGCCAGCACCCGTTCCAAATTACTGTTGGTGTTGGTGTGACCGGTGGGTCTTTCAGTCATAAGATCATATCCTCTCGCTTCACCTTCCTGGGCCCGCCGTCCGAGCTGTGGGACCAGTTCTTCGGGGGCTCGATTTCCTCCAGCATATGCAGTCGGCCCAGGCGCTTGAGACGATCAAAAATCAACTGCCATGCGCAGTCCGTTTCCGGATTGATTTCACACTTTCCGTCCTGGGAGCCCCCACACGGCCCATTCAGGATAGTCTTCGCGCAGCGGGCAATGGGGCATATCCCGCCCGTCTTGTCCAGCACGCATTCACCGCAGGCGAGACAGTGTTCCGTCCACACCCCCTGCTCCTCGGGAATACCTATAAACTGCGTATTCAGTCCGGGAAAGACCGGCGTATCTTCAAATTGCGCCGCCAGTGTCTGCACCCCTGCACCGCACGCCAGGGAGACAATAGCATCACAATCGGCGACCAGCTCGTCCAGCTCCCGAACAAACTCCCACTCGCACTGGCGCTCTATTGTGGCTTCGGCCACAGTCAGGTCCCGGTCCTCCCCCTGATTCTGCAGGCGCAGCAGGGAGGCGCACACGGCGACTTCTTTCTCTCCACCGGCGAGGCATACTGTGACACAGGTACCGCATCCTACGACCAGCACGCGACCGGCACCCTCGATCATCTGCAAAATATCGGAAATAGCCTTTCGTTCGGCCACAATCATTGCTCAATCGCCTCCTCCCGGTCGACACTGGCGAGGTCATCTGCAAAAGTGCGCAGTATCCGCGCCGCGCGCGCCGCCTCGGCCGGTGCGGCAGAGGCGTAAAGAACAGCGTCAGCCGGGTAGCCTATCTCGTCCAGAAGCCCGCGCAGACGGGTCAGGCGCTTCTCTGCCCGGACGTTACCCTGCAGGTACTGGCAGTTCTCCGTGTGGCAGGCAAAAAGCACTACTCCCGCCGCCCCCGACTCCAGTGCCTTGAGGATGTGATCCTCTTCCACCTTGCCGGCGCAGGGCACCCGGATGGTCTGGACGCATTCCGGCATGGTCATACCGAAGTGCCGCGCGTCCTCCACCGCCTGCAGCGCGGAATTCTCACAGCAGAAGGCGATCACACTGGTGCGCAATTCTCCGGTCGTCATGATCACTGCACTCCCCTCAATACGTCCAGAGCGGCTGCGAAGCTGTCGTCGGAGTAACCCTCCAGCTGGATCGCATCCGCCGGGCACTCGCCGGCACAGATGCCGCATCCCTGACAGGCCTCGCGGTGCACCACCGCGGCTCCCTCGTCTTCATCGACTGATATAGCTGTGTGCGGGCAGGACCGGATGCAGGTCAGACATAGGGCGCATTTTTCACCCTGAACGATGGCAGCTGCGTGATCCACCGTCATGACTCCTCCACCGAGGAGATCCTGCACCGACAGCACTGCGTTGGCTGCATCGACGCGCCCGGCCTCGGCAGTTTTCGGCCGTCCGGCGGAGCCTACGACGAAGATCCCGCGCCGGTTAGTATCCACCGGCAGCTGGAATATGTTATCGTCACCCAGGAAACCGTCCGCCCCGCGCCGCAATTCGAGGAGATCAGCGAGGCGTTCTCCCATCCGGCTGAGACGCAGCTGGTCTGCAACAAAAACACGGTCACAGGGTAACTCCCAGCTTCCCGCCCCCCCAGCGCCATCGAGATCTTCACCTGCAAAGCGCAGGGTCAGAGGATGGGCCATTTCGCCGGGGTCGGTGTAGGTATGGGGGACATCTGCCTCCTCCAGGCTCAGCGTTTCCTCATCGAACCGTATCACCGTCACGCCGTCGTCCCGCAGATCCCGGTAGGCTCGCTCCATGCCTGAAGCAGTAACCTTTGCATCATTGCACAGCAGGTAGACATCGGCATTGAGCACCCGACGGGTTCGTCTCGCCGCCCGGACCGCAGACATGAACGGCACCTCAGTATCTGTCGCGTCTGACGGGACAACAAATGCCACCTGATGCGGACGGACACCCGCAAGAACCGACAGTCCCTCCTCGCGCGCCATAGCATCGTCGAATTGGCTGACCGGTACGACCTCGGCACCGACGTCGACTCCGAGAAACTCCCCGCGCTGCACGGGCTCGCACCCGGGTGCCAGAACAATCGCTCCAAATCTGTCCGCAGAGCTGTGGCCATCGGCATGGGCGAAGGTGGCCGCAAAACCACCGACTTGGCCCTCTATCCCCGTCACCTGCACCGGGGCGCGGACACACACTCGATCCGACTCTGCGACCCGGTCCCGCAGTGCACAGACATCGTTATGTCCAGAAAGATCCGGCGGCAGGTGCGAAAGAGCCCTCCGCGCCAGCTCCTCCTCATCGGCAACGGTGACGTCGTAACCGGCTTCTGCCAGGTCTATGACGGCGCGGAGCCCGGCTGCACTGGAACCTAGGACCAGCACTTTTTGAGGTACGGACACGGCTTCCCGTACGGAAACGGGCAGCATGTTCTTTTGGTATGCCGCGGCCATGAGAACCTCACGGCGGCGCACGTCGGGCGGCAAATCCCGCAGTCCGATCACCGAAGTCATGATGGGTTGTACGTCTTCGGCGGCCGCAGTGCGGCGCCACAGGCGGGCCTTGTCCTCATCCGCGCAGGCGCAGATCAGAACTCCCTCCAGGTTAGCACCGGCCATCCGCCCAGCTATGAACTCTGTGCCATCCTCCGTGCACAGCCCGTCATGCCGCCAGCAGAAAATGTCACGTGACTGCAAAGCCTCCTCAACTTCTGTAAGATCAACCTGTCCGCAGCAGCTGCAGAGAATGGCTGCTCTTTGCTGTTGTGCTTTCATGACGATCGGCCTTTCTCAAGTGATGATCGTACTCCCAGGGCGGCCTGGCGACCGTGGGCTATGGACTGCTCTATGTCGCGGGGGCCCGCACAGGTTCCGGCGACGGATATTCCCGGAATATTGGTCTCAGTCGCTCCGGCTTCGCCCGGCCCGACAGTGAAAAAGCCGTCGCGGTCGCGCGTCAGCTGCAGGATTTGACCCATTTGCCCGGCATCTTTCGCCGGGGCAATCCCCACAGACAGCACTACGAGGTCGTGCTCCGCGCTGCGCCGCCCTCCGTCTGACGGGTCCTCGCGCAGCACTGTGGCGGTATCGCCCGGCCCGGCCCGGACAGCAGCGGGTTTTCCGCGCAGCATCTTCACGCCCAGATCGGCGCTGCGGTCGCGGAACTGTCCCCAACTGCGGCCGAAACTCTGCAGGTCCATGTAGTACACTGTCAGCTGCAGGTCTGAAACCTTTTCCTGCAGCAGGCGCGACAGGCGCATGGTGTAGGCGCAGCAGACCGAAGAGCAGTAGCCGTTTTCCGTTTCATCCCGTGAGCCAACACACTGCACAAACGCGATGCGCCTCGCATCGCCCAGGTAATCTATCGGGTCCCCGGCGGTACGCAATCCATCCTCCAGATCCTCGGCCGTTACCACTGCGGGGACTGTCCCGTAGCCGTATTCCGCCATCGTTGTGGCCGGGAAGGGCTGAAAGCCCGTGGCCACAATCAGGTGCCCGAATTCGAAGCTGAGGGTTTCGTCGGCGGGCGCGAGATCGATTGCCCCAACCGGGCAGGCCTCCTCACAGGCCCGGCAGTCTTTCTCGCACCGGCTGCGCTCCAACCGGTAGGTCCGGTCTCCGGGCAATCCCGCAAGGTACAGGGGGCTTTCGCCGCCCGCAGGGCACTGCACGGTGCAGAGACCGCAGCCCGTACAGAGGGCGGGATCGACAGCGACTCCCTTCCTCTGGGCTCTCAGCTGGAAATCGCCCCGCTCCCCGCGCAGGTCGCGCACCTGTACCCCGAAATGAGACTCGATCATCGGATGAGAGCGCGCCTGCTCTGCCAGATCGCTCACCAGGCAGACATTACATCGCGCACACTCCGATGTGGCCTTGCAGGTGTATTCGGCCGCCCGACCGCCAACATGCAGGTCCCGCTCCAGAAGCAGCGTCTGCACACCCCGATCAGCCAGCTCCACAGCCGCGCCGAGGCCGGCCGGTCCCGCGCCCAGTATTGCTACAGATTCATGCATTGTTGCACCTCCTCTGCGGAGCACTCCTTCCGATTGCCGGAGGTCGTGCATCCGCTGCCGTTGATGTCTTATTTTCAACCCAGAATGCGATCAAGGTCTATGTGCTCGCGTATGAGCGGCACCAGTGCTTCAACTTTCTCATCATCGCCTTTGCGCAGCTTGACGCGCATACCCTTGATTCGCGCGACCGTGTTATATGTGTCCTGATCAGTGGCGAGCACGAGAATGCCCAGCCTCTCGGCAACATCGAGTATGGACTGGTGCGGCTCCATTCCGCCGGTGACCAGAATCCCCACCACGGCAAAACCCGTATCATCGTGCAGCGACATGGCACTGCGGCAGAGAACGGAAATAAGTATGTCCCCGCGGTCGCCACCTGTGATCAGCAGTTCGCCCTGACGGATGTAGTTGAGGGCGTGATGCGGTTTCATCGCACCGACTACGATGCGGCCGATGTTCTTGTCCACATCGGGCTGGTCCTTGAGTGTCAGCCTCCTGACTTCCAGCTCGTCCATAATGATCTGCAGGGTCGGGTAAGAAAGCACGGGTTCGTAGGGGACCACCCCGAGCACGGGGACGCCGCGGCGCTCCAGGCCCCGCGCAGTGACCTCCACAATTTCGTCATATTTTTCTCGGTATACCTTGTTGATGATCACACCGCGCACATCAACGCCGTATTGCTTCATATAAGCCATCTGCAGCAGGCAGGCATCCACGGTGCTGCCTATGCCGCCCTCGGCCAGAAGAACTACCGGCGAGTCGGTCATTTTCGCCGCCTGCATGTTGGAGAGACCGAAACACTCGCCCACACTGCACTTTCCCGCCCCCTCCATAACTACCGGCCCGTGTCTATCTGATATGTGGTGATAGCCACGCATCACCCGCTCGATCAGATCATCTGTGCCGGTGAGGTCCAGGTATTTGCGCGTGAAGTCGCGGTCCACGACGATCGGGCTCATGTCCTCCAGGGCGTCCGGGTACGAAAAGATGGAGTTGATGACCGCTACATCCTCATCCACCTTCATCCCGTCCTGCACCACATACCGCTGTCCGATCGGCTTCATGTAACCGACGTCTCCCAGTTCTTCGCGCAGAAGTGACAGCAGACCTACAGTGAAGGCGGTCTTACCCACGTCCCGTTCCGTCGCTGTCACAAATAGATTCTTCATATATCCTCCATTCACAGAGCGCTGGTATCGCCCGGTGCCGCGGAGGGAAACCTCTCCATCTCTGTGTGCGGCAGAAACTCCGCGGCGACGAATTCATCCATGAAGGCGGCCGCCTGCTCGTCCGCGCTCAACTCCAGGTATGTCATCCCCCGGGCCAGCTCCTGTGCGTCACGCATGGAGTCGCGGTCGATCAGCGCCTGCCTCGCTCCACGCAGCGCACTGTTGCCCACAAATTGAAATCGATCGCGTTCAATGTCCGGGAACAGCCCTATGGACACCGCCGCGTCAAGGTTGATGTGTGTTCCAAACCCTCCCGCGATCAGGATCCGGCCGACAGCGTCTTCATCCAGGGCCAGGTTGGTCAGGAGCATGCGGATTCCCGCATAGATCGCCGCCTTGGAGCGGATCAGGTTCCGGATGTCCGCCGTCTCTATGGTCAGATCGGCGCCATCCCGGGTCTCATCGCCGGGCACCAGAACATACTCATACCCTTCGTCCGCCTCACGCAGCCGATCAGATTCCAGTTCGGTATTGAAGCGTCCTGAGCGATTGATGACCCCGGCCTGCAGCAGGGAGTCGAGCAGATCGATGAGCCCGGTCCCGCACACCCCCACGGCGGGTTGTCCACCGATGGTTCGGTAGGTGACATCATCGCCTCCCGGCGCAATACGAAAGCGTTCCACCGCACCGGGCACCGCCCGCGTGCCGCATGAGATACCCCCGCCCTCAAAGGCGGGGCCGGCGGAAGCCGAGCAGGCCAGAAGCGACCCCCCGGCTGCCAGGACGATCTCTCCGTTTGTGCCTATGTCCACCAGCAGGGTCATCTCTTCCCTTTCAGTGAGGCGGGAACTCAGCGCACCGGCTACAATATCTCCCCCAACAAAGCTGCCCACCGCTGGGAGACTGAAAACCCGGGCGTCCGGATCGGTATTCAGCTCGATTTCTGCCGCGCGCAGCGGGGGGACGGTCCCCACGGTCGGGATGTAGGGCTGTCGCCTGATGTTGTTGGGATCGAGACCGTAGAGAGTGTGGATCATGGTGGTGTTACCTGCACACACCACAGCGCGAATCCCACGTTCGCACACGCCCGCCTCACGCACCAGCTGCTCGATGAGCCGGTTAATGGTACCCGTCACTGCCTCCTTGAGTATCTGGATCCCGTTATCCTTTTGGCTGGCAAAGTTGATCCGCGAGATCACATCCTCGCCGCAGCGCTGCTGTTCATTGTACTCCCCGGCGCGACCGAGGGACTCACCGTTTCTGAGATCAACCAGATCGGCAACTACTGTCGTGGTCCCTATATCAACCGCAAGGCCGTAGGCCTCCCCGGCCGCCTCCGGGGAGAGAAGATCAATCAACTCGCCGTGCGTCTGTAGATCCACCCAGAGCGCCGTCGACTCCCAGTCATTTTCCCGCAGGCTGCCGGCCATTCCGCGCAGGACTGAATGGGAGGCGGAAAATGCCTCCCGACCGGTCACCTCGCGCAGCGCGCGGCAGGTCCGGTCAAAGTCACTGGTGTTGTCTGCTAGAGATGGAGGAGTAAGTTTGACGGGCGTAACCTGGCACACCGGATCGACCGGCACCTCGCGGTCGGGTCGCACCGTCCCGAGGACATGCCGCGGTTCATCGGCAGAAACCTCGCCTTCTGCCCGTCTGGATTCTTCAGGAACATGCAGCTGCAGATCTGCCGTGACTTCGGTGCGGCAGGCCAGGGGATCATCGCCCTCACTGATGACATCCCCGTCATCGGTCCGGGCCTGCCCCGATTCGACGATCACGCGGCAGGAGCCACAGGTCCCCGCTCCCCCACAGAGACTCTTGATTTCCACTTCTGCCCGGTGAAGGGCCTCCAGCAGATTATCTCCCCGGCTACACTCAATTTCCGCTTCGTCCGGCATGACGGTGACCGTACATCTCGTGTTCGTCGACAACACTCAGACCCCTCTCGCCCGCATCTGGTGCGCAGGTGGCTGCTCATATTCCTGCATTGCCCCGGGCCCGGATCACCTCCGGGCGGGTGGATTACGTACGTCGTTTGCTGGCGCGATAGGCGGAGAGGAAGGAGTCGCTGTAGATCTGTCTGTTCAGCAGAAGCTCCGCCGTAATCATCGCGTCCATCAGTTTTTCGTCCAGCGGATCCGCAATGGCCGCATCCAGACCGTTGGCCATGCACATCACCAGGTAGGTCCGGTTGATCAGGCTCCTCTTCACCGTGCTCTGCGATACATTGCTAAGGCCAACGATGAAATGCGGCGGCGGGTTCGCGATACCCTGCAGCTGCTGGAGGGCATCCAGCATTATGCCCGGCTGCTGCTGCGCGGCACCCACGGGCAGGGCAATGAGATCAATGTACAGCTGATCAAAGGGGAATCCCGCCTCCATGGCCGCCATGACAATATTGCCGGCCAATTCGGTCCGCTTTGCCACATCATTGGGTACCCCGTCCTGATCTGTGGTCAGTGCCACCAGGGCGGCGTCGTGCTCCTGGGCCATTTCGATGTATTTGCTGAGCTGCTCGGGCTCAGCGCTCGTGGAGTTGATCATGGGTGGATTCTTGACCTTTTCCAGTCCCGCCCGCATGACAGACTCCACCGGGCTGTCTATGGCCAGCGGCGCGTCGGTACCCTCCTGAATTGCTTCCACCATCCACGCCATGGCCTCGGGCTTGTCGCGCGACGCCACGGCAGTGCCCACGCTCACGTCGAGATAATCTGCGCCGGCATCGACCTGCTCCTGAGCCAGCTTTTGCAGGACTTCCGGATTGCGATCCTGGATGGCCTTGCCGACGTCGTCAAACTGACCGTTGAGCCTCTCGCCCACTATAATCATGGGGGACCTCCCTTTCTTCACTCAGTATTCATGAAAGTATCGATGTACTGGCGAATCAGTCGAATCGCCTCCGGGTGGTTCATGGTCACTATGTCCGCACCGGCCTGCAGGTAGGAGGTTGCGGTGGTTGCCTCCCAGACGATTCCCCGATCGGCACGGGATCCCCACTCGGGGAACTCGTCTTCTTTCGCCTTTACCTCCTTGGACCGCTGGGATTCTGTTCCCGCCCGGATGATAATGGGCATTGCCATCATACGATCGCCGCCAAGTGCTGCAAGGCGGGTGCGCTCCAAAATGGAGTAAGCGTATTCCAGGCCGTAGCCCAGGGCGCCGTTGGTCGGAAATACTACGATGCGGTCTTCGGACATTCCCATGTCCGTGACCAGGATGTTCACCTGCTTACAGATGTTGATGTCTATCGGTGACTCCCCGATGATGTTGTGTCCATCGGCTATGCAGGTCGCTGTCAGGGTTTTGTAGCTCTCTTCGCTGGCGCTGCCCAGCAGGCACCTCTGCCCAGACAGGGCCTGGCTCACCACCGGGTAAACATCGCGGTCCGGCTCCTCCTCGCCTGCACCCCAGACGATCATGGGCAGCCCGGTGGCTTCGGCAATTTCCTCTGCCAGCTTGGCACAGTCCTCTGGAGATGCCGGGTCTTCCTCGAGGGCATGCTGCGTCAGGTTGAGTGAGATCAGCTCCACACCCCACTCCTCGACCCCTTTCTGCGCCCACTCTACCGGATCATTAATCTCATCGCCCGTCGCCTCTATCAGGTCCTCCGTCCACGTATCGGGGACCGCATCGAAGACATCCAGGGCAATGCGTGGCGGATTGGGCATGTCACCCTCATCGTGCAGAAACGGAAGCGTCGTCTCGCCTCCGACGGTGACAGCACTTTCGCCTGTACCGATGGTAACTTCCTTTATCTGGTGGTTCCAGCTTTTCTTGACTGGGGTCAAACTCACGTCCGTCCCTCCTTCATTTCACTTCTATAGCGTCGAGCGGCCGCCCGCAGCGCGGCCCGGGTGACCAGGGCCGATCGGTAAATCAGATCATGCGAGGCCAGACACGGGTAGAACTGGTGAACAAGTGGTCCCCGCTTCTCTGCCGCCTGCGCGCCGAGGCCGCGCACCTGCTCGACTACGTAAGCAGTGTTGCCGCACGGGGCACACCGCTCGACGCTGAATCCTTCTATCTCCCCGTCCTCGTCCGGCACAGCAGCGAGTTCGGGCCTGCCAAACCGTTCCGCAAAGGCCCGGATGAACGGGCCGCGGCCGTGATGTACCGTCAGGGTGCAAAACGGTGACGGAAAGGCAACCTCCACATCCATCGATTCCAGGGTGCGCCGGATCTGATTCTGCAGACCCAGCGGCAGGATCGCCTCGTCATCGACGGGAACGATCACTTCCGAGACACC
>Ga0207421_10001104_pt1 | contig 35086 bp, 37 predicted proteins | sample SodLakKL_010_SED_4_FD_187542 | JGI IMG/M metagenome (GOLD analysis project Ga0207421, IMG submission 187542) | Alkaline sediment microbial communities from Lake Tanatar, Kulunda Steppe, Russia - 8KL_010_SED (SPAdes) (version 2) | ecosystem: Environmental > Aquatic > Non-marine Saline and...
GGCGGTGCAGCTGATCGGGCGTCGCGGGGAGGACGCAGCGCTGCTGGCGGCCGCCGCGGACCTGCTGCGTCGGGTCGAGGGCGGGGCCTAGAAGCCACGCTCGGGCGTATCGCCTCGTGTCTTTGACGTCTCGTCGTTGCGTGGCCGAGGCGAGGACGGCGCGGGGCCGGTGCGTCGGTGGTCCAGGTGCCCGAATCCTGTCGTTACGTCCCCGCTCGTAACTGACATGTTACTTGACCGTCCAGAGATTGGCTGTTAGACAGCCCACATGGGAACGGCAGCTCTGGATGCGCTGCGGCGCCAGCTCTCCGGTGAGCAGTGGTCTGCTGACCGGTCGGCGCTCTCCAGTGAGGAGGCGTTCCATCGGCTCCTGAGCGCCGTGGTGACGTTGCGGTACGAGCCTGGGGAGCTGCTCACCGAACGGCAGATGGCCGATGATCTCGCGCTCACCCGTGAGCCCGTGCGGCGAGCGGTGGCGCAGCTCGAGACCCTCGGCTTGCTCGAGTCCTTGCCGCGCAAGGGGATCAGGGTGGCGGGGATCGGTGCGCTCGACGTGGCCACCGTCTACGACGCCCGGCTTGCGATCGAGGTGCAGGCGGCGCGCTTCGCTGCGCTGCGTCGCCAGGGCTCCGAGCTCGAGGTGCTGCTGGAGCATGCTCTGCCGCCAGCCGACGAGGCGGCGGACGCCGCGAAGGCCTCACGCTTCTTGGAGCACGATCAGGCGCTGCACCTGGCCATCGCGGCCTTGGGGCGCAACGCCTATCTCGAGGACGCCCTCACACGGATCCTGCCCGCAAGCGCTCGGCTGTGGCACTGGGTGTACCGGGAGCTCGGACCCGACACCCAGCTCATGTTCTCACATGACGACATCGTCGAGGCGATCCGTGATGCCGACCCCGACGCCGCCGAGGCTGCGGTCGAGGAGCATCTGCGCCAGTCGCGCGGTGTGCTCATCGAGGCGCTGACCAGCGGCATCGCCGGTGGACCCCGCTAGAGAGGAAGCGAACGCAGATGCCCAGAATCGGGAGGTCCATGATGAACAAGACAAGCAGGTTGCTCGTGCTGGTGCTGCTGCTCGCAGCTTTCGCCGTCCTGGTTGCCGCTTGCGAGGTGGACGAGGACGAGGCCGCCGACCCTGAAGACCCCGAGGAGGAGCCCGACGACCCCGAGGAGGAGCCCGAGGACCCCGACGACCAGGTCCGCATCGGCGCGATGTTCCCGCAGACCGGGGACCTCGCCTTCGAGGCGACCGAGGCGCTCGAGGGCGTGGAGACCGCGGTCGAGATGTACAACGAGGACGGTGGCCTGGACGGCACGCCGGTGGACTTCGTCGACGCCGATGCCCCGGATCCGGAAGCGGGCACCTCGGCGGTGCGCCAGCTCGTCGAGGAGGACGAGGTCGACGTGATCGTCGGCACCTATGCCAGCGCCATCGCCAGTGCGGCGGTGCCGGCGGCACAGCGCCTCGACACGCCCTATCTGGAGACCACGGCGTTCGCTGCCAGCATCACCGAAGGGCCCGAGAACGTGCTGCGCACCACGATCTCCTCGAGTGACCTCGGTGCCTACTCGGTGGAGTTCATCGAGACCGGCCTCGCCGACGAGCTCGGGGAGAGCCCCGAGGACATGAACGTGGCCATGGTCTACACCGACGACGAGTTCGGCACCTCGATCGCTGACGCCGCCCTCGAGGCCATGGAGGATTCTCCGGCGGAGCTGGTGGTCGAGGAGAGCTACGACGCCGGCACGATCTCCGACTTCTCCTCCACCCTGCTGCAGATCGATGAGGAGGACACGGACGTCGTCATCCACGTGTCCCAGATCTCCGACGGCATTCTCTTCTGGCGCCAGGCCCAGGAGCTGGACATCGACATCCCGGCCGCGGTCGGTGCCGGCGGCGGCTACGGTCAGACGGACTTCGCCGAGCCGCTGGGTGATGCTGCGGATGGCATCTTCAACATCGTCCCGCCTACTCCTGGCTCGATCGACACCGAGGCGCTCACCGACGACGCGCAGGAGCTGCTGGCCCGTTACGAGGACACCCTCGAGGAGCAGGGCTACGACCAGGGCGTGTACACCGACTGGGGCTTCATGGGCACCTGGGTGTTCCTGAACGAGATCCTGCCGAACGCCGAGTCGACCAGCATCGACGACCTGATGGAGGCTGCTCAGCAGGTCGATGTCGCACCCGAGGACTCCATCACCGGGTTCGGCTTCGAGTTCGCTGGCCCGGATCATGAGACGCCGGGGCAGAACCTGCGGGCTGAGCCGGTCGTCCAGCAGTGGCAGGACGTGGATCTGCAGGTCGTGTTCCCCGAGGAGTTCGCGGTCGCGGACTACCTGAACGTCCCGCTCCCCGATTGGGAGGAGCGCGACGAGATCGAGGAGCCCGACGAGGACGACGAGTGACAGGCCGGTCGGTCGGGGGCGAGATGCGGGCATCGCCCTCGACCGACCCTCCGCTGTGTGGCCGTGGCCACGCCACGGCCACACAGCGGAGGCCAGTCACCCGGCCGCCCACACTGTGACCGCACGAGGCGTCTGACGGGGGACCGTGGTGGACCTCGCGTTGCAGATCATCGCGTCCGGATTGCTCACCGGCGGCATCTACGCGCTGCTGGCCGTGGGCCTCACGTTGATCTTCGGCGTGCTGCGAGTGGTCAACTTCGCCCACGGCGAGTTCATGATGCTCGGCATGTACGGCGCCTTCTGGATGTGGGCGCTGTGGGACATCGACCCCTACCTGTCGGTGTTCGCGGTGGTGCCGGCGATCTTCGGACTGGGCCTGCTGACCGACCGGTTGATCATCAAGCGCACCATCGGCGCGCCGGAGGTCACGGTGGTGTTCGCCACCCTCGGCCTGTCCATCCTGCTGCAGAACGCAGCGCTGACGGTCTTCTCGGCCGACACCCGCTCGGTGACCACCGGCTACACCGGCACCGCGCTCAGCTTCGGCGAGGTGCGCGTCAGCATACCCATGCTGATCTCGTTCGTGGTGGCCATCGGCCTGGCCCTGGCGCTGTGGGCCTTCCTCAGCCGGACGCGCTTCGGGAAGGCCATCCAGGCCACGGCCCAGAACCGCGACGCGGCTGCTCTCATGGGCATCAACGTGCAGCGCGTGTACATGATGACCTACGCCATCGCGGTAGCCGGCGCGGGAGCCATGGGAGCCATCGCCGCACCGGTCTTCTCGGTGTATCCCCGTGTCGGCCTGTCGTTCGTCATCACCGCGTTCGTGATCGTGGTGCTGGGCGGACTGGGCAGCGTGCTCGGCGCGGTGATCGCAGCGCTGCTGGTTGGCCTGGTGCAGTCCGTGGTGGGATTCCTCGTCGGTGCGGCGTGGGCAGAGATCGCGTACTTCGTGCTGTTCATCGCCGTCCTGGTGCTGCGACCCCAGGGGTTGTTCGGGCGGCGCGGCGCCGAGGTCTATCAGGGGGCCTAGATGGCAGACCAGACAGGAGCCGGCCCCGCAGTCGCGGAGGAGACCACCGCCGCGGCAGCCGCACGGCGGTGGGGGCCGATGCGCGTCGTGGCGGCGCTTGCGATCATCGCCGTGCTGCTCGTCTTCCCCTACCTGCTGCCCAGCGGCTTCTGGGTGGACATGGCAGTCCAGGTGCTCATCTGGGGTGCCCTGGCGAGCGCCTGGAACCTTTCTGCTGGCTACGCCGGTGGGCTCTCCCTCGGGCACGCGGCCTTCCTGGGGGTGGGCGCCTACACCTCGACCCTGCTGTTCCTCGAGCTGGACATATCTCCATGGCTAGGGATGTTCGCGGGTGCCGGGGTGGCGGGCCTGCTGGGCTTGGTGCTGGGTGCCATCACGCTGCGGTTGCGGGGACCGTTCTTCGTGCTGGCCACGTTGGCCTTCGGGTTCGTGGTGCACATCCTGGCCGTCAACCTGCGGGATCTCACCCGGGGAGCCGCCGGGCTCGTCATCCCCTTCGACGGTGGGTGGGAGAACATGCTGTTCGCCTCCCTCGAGGCCTACTGGTATGTGGGTCTCGGGCTCGTGGCGGTGGTCGTGGGCATCACCCTGTGGCTTGAGCGGTCCCGCTTTGGCTACTACCTCACCGCGATCCGCGAGAACGAGGACGCGGCCCGTTCGGTTGGGGTCAAGGTGGTGCGTTGGAAGATCGTGGCCGCGGCGCTGTCGGCGGCGCTGACCGCTGTCGCGGGGACCGTGTATGCCCAGTTCGTCCAGTACATCGACCCTGACAGCACCACCGAGTTCGAGCTGTCGGTGCAGATCGCGCTGATCGCCATCGTCGGCGGGATGGGCACGGCCTTCGGCCCGCTGCTCGGTGCGGTGGTCATCATCCCGTTGGGGGAGGTCTTGCGAGCCGAGCTCGGTGGTGGGCCGTCGCTGATGGTCTACGGTGCGTTGCTCGTGACCATCGTCCTCGCCGCACCGCGCGGCGCGCTGCCGTGGTTGCAGCAGCTGGTGCGTGCCGCCCGGCGTCGTCGGGAGGTGAGCGCCTGATGCTGACTGTCTCGGAGGTCACGGTCGACTTCGTCGGCTTGCGCGCCGTCGATCAGGTCAGCTTCTCGGTGGGCCACGAGCAGATCGTCGGGCTGATCGGCCCCAACGGCGCTGGCAAGACGACGCTGTTCAACGTGGTCTCGGGCATGATCCGCCCGACCGGCGGCGCCGTGGCGCTCGAGGACGAGGACATCGGGCACCTCGGGCCCGCCGACCGCAGCCGCCGGGGCATCGGGCGGACCTTTCAGATCGTGAAGCCCTTCGGCAACCTCACCGTGCGGGACAACGTCGTCGTGGCAGCGCTGACGCAAGGGCACTCGGTCCCGCAGGCTCGTCGCGTCGCTGATGAGCAGCTGGAGCGGCTGGGGCTCGCCTCGGGAGCGGACACCCTGGCCCGAGGTCTGCCGCTGGCCTCGCGCAAGCGGTTGGAGCTGGCGCGGGCCCTGGCTACCGACGCCCGGCTGCTGCTGCTCGACGAGATGATGGGCGGTCTGACGCCCACCGAGGTCAACGATGCGCTCGCGCTGGTGCGAGAGCTCAACGAGGAGGGGATGACCTTCCTGATCATCGAGCACAACATGAAGGCGATCATGCAGCTAGCCGACCGCATCGTGGTGCTCAACCAGGGCGCCAAGCTCGCGGAGGGATCACCGCAGGAGATCGCCCACCACCCCGAGGTGGTCGCGGCGTATCTCGGCGAGCCAGTCGAGGACGCGTCGGACTCGGAGGACGCCGATGGCGCTGCTTGAGATCGACGGCCTCTCAGTCCACTACGGCGACATGCGGGCGCTTGCCGCGGTGTCGCTGGAGGTGGAGGAGGGCGAAGCGGTCACCGTGCTGGGCGCCAACGCCGCGGGCAAGACGACCCTGCTGCGCGCCATCTCGGGCCTGGTGCCCTGCTCGGGGGGGTCAATCACCTTCGAGGGTCAGGAGATCACACACTCCCCGGCGCATGAGCGCGTGGAACGGGGCCTGGTGCAGGTGCCCGAGGGGCGGCTGGTGTTCCCCTTCCTGTCGGTGCTGGACAACCTGCGTCTTGGTGCCTACACACCGCGCGCGCGCCCGCAGCAGGAAGAGTCGCTCGCCTTCGCGCTCGAGCTGTTCCCGCGCCTGCAGGAGCGCGCCCAGCAGATGGCGGGCTCGCTGTCTGGGGGCGAGCAGCAGATGCTGGCTCTGGCGCGCGCGCTGATGACGCGCCCGCGCGTGCTGATGCTCGACGAGCCCTCCCTGGGCCTGGCGCCGCTGCTGGTGCGCGAGGTCATGGACCGCATCACTGCGATCCATCAAGAGGGGGTGACCGTGCTCATCGTGGAGCAGAACGTCGCCCAGACCCTCAAGCTCGTTGACCGAGGATCGGTGCTGGAGAACGGAGAGATCGCCCTCGAGGGGACCGCCGAGGAGCTCCAGGCATCTGACGAGGTGCGCCGGGCGTACCTGGGCATCTGATGGCAAGACCTTCATGTCCCCGAGCAAGGAGGTTAGAAGATGGCCGATGCAAGCGGAACCAACAAGGAGATCTTCTGCGCCTTCGGCGTGCACGTGGACGCCGTTGCGGGGTGGTTGGGCTCGTATGGAGGCGAGGACTCGCCGGTGGACATCAGCCGTGGGGTGTTCGCGGGAGAGCGTGGCATTCCCCGGCTCGTCGAGTTCTTCCGCCGCTACGACCTGCCCTCGACCTGGTTCTTCCCCGGCCACTCCGTTGAGTCCTTCCCGCACCAGGCACGTGCGGTCGCCGAGGCCGGCCATGAGATCGGCCTGCACGGGTACTCGCACGAGAACCCGCTGAACCTGAGCCGTGAACAGGAGCAGGCGATCCTGCATCGCTCGATCGAGTCGATCGAGAACGTCACCGGCCAGCGGCCGGTCGGCTATGTCGCGCCGTGGTGGGAGCTGTCGGTGAACTCGGTGGAGCTCCTGCTGGATGCTGGCATCAAGTACGACAACAGCTTGATGCACGACGATCACACGCCCTACTACACGCCGGTCGAGGAGTCGTGGACCAAGATCGACTACAGCCAGCCGGCTGACGCGTGGATGCAGCCCTACCAGCCGGGTCGGCCGACCCCGATGATCGAGCTCCCGGCGAGCTGGTACCTCGACGATCTTCCCCCCATGATGTTCATCAAGGCGAACCCCAACAGTCACGGGTTCGTCAATCCGCGGGACATCGAGGAGCTGTGGCGCGACCAGTTCGACTGGATGTACCGCGAGATGGATTACGGCGTGTACCTGCTCACCATCCACCCCGACGTGTCGGGGCGGCCGCAGGTGCTGCTGATGCTCGAGCGCCTTCTGGCCCACATCAACGCGCATCCGGGCGTGCGCTGGGCCACCTTCGAGGAGGTCGCCGATGACTTCGCTCGGCGCTCCGGAGGGCCGCCCAGCTCCGCGCGCTGAAGGGGAGGTCGAGGTGGCGATGCCGCAGGTCGCGGTCCTCGGCACGGGTGGCACCATCGCCACCGTCGAGCACGCCGAGGGTGCGTCGCTGCGCACGTGCGCCGAGCTCCTGGCTGAGGTCTCGGGGCTGGAGCAGATCGCCGCGGTGCGGTGCTCCGAGGTGCTCCGGCTGCCCAGCCAGCTGATGGGGCAGGCCGAGATGGCGCAGGTCGCCCAGTCCGCGGTGGAGCACGCCAGGTCGCCGGCAGTCGACGGCGTGGTCGTGCTGCACGGCACCGATGTGCTCGAGGAGACCCTGTTCCTGACCGACCTCTGGCACACGGGGCAGACGCCGATCGTGTTCACCGGTGCCCAACGGTCGGCGGGTCACCCCGCGCCGGACGGTCCGGCGAACATCCTCGACGCGGTCACCGTGGCCAGCAGCGCCGAGGCGCGCGGCCTCGGCGCTGTGGTGTGCCTCGGTGGCACGGTGCAGGCCGCGTCCCGAGCGGCCAAGCGCGATACGGCCTCGCTGGATCCCTTCCACGGTGATGCGCCGCCGCTCGGGCAGGTCTCCGGGGGGCGCTTCCGGCCCGCGGGCGTGCCCGGGCGGCGCTCCCGCGACGCATCGCTGCGGCCTCGGGCGCTGGAGCACCGGGTCGAGCTGGTCCGTCTCGCCTCGGCCTGCGACGGGGCACTGCTGCGTGCCGCCAGCGAGCTGGGCGCGAGCGGACTGGTCGTCGAGGCCTTCGGCGCCGGAACAGCACCGAAGGACGTGGTCGCTGCGGTCGAGGAGCTGGTCGCCGGCGGCATCGTCGTGCTGCTGGCCTCGCGCTGCGACCGCGGTGGGGTCTGGCGCCAGGACGGCCCCTGGGCCTCCGAGCGGATCGTCCAGGCAGGGGCCCTGCCGGTCGGAAGGCTCGAGGGGTCGAAGGCTCGGATCGCGCTGCTAGCCGCTCTGGCAGAGGCTGACGGCGATGGAGCGCGGGCGGCTGACCTCGTTCGCACCTGGCTCGACGAGGCTGGCTGGTCGTCGGGCTGGTGAGCGTCTTCCCGCTCGCGGCCTGGTCAGGAGCCGTGGGTCGCGGGGTCCTCGGCGAGCTCCAGGCACGGGGGCAGGCCGCTGTCGAGCAGCAGCGCGACCGCCTCGCTGGCCGACAGGTCGACCTCGACCGGCCCGCGCAGGCCGCTGGCCTCCAGGTGGAACGAGGGGAGGATGCCGGTGCGGATCGTGACCCGTGCGTCCTCGCCACCGAGCGCCTTGACGCACTGGCACAGCGCCCCAGCGCAGGTCGAGGGCTCCTCGGGGGCGCCGTCGCGGCGTGCGGTCAGCAGGTGCTCGACGGCCTCGCGCTGCGCCTCGGGCAGGTCGACCTCGAGGCGGGTGACGCCGGCGCGCGACAGCAGCTCGAGATGCAACGTCGCGTCGCGCAGCCCGACGGTCGCCAGCTTGCAGCGGTGGCTGCCGGCAGCGCCCATCGGCATCTCCTCGTTGCGGGTGGTCGGGGCCTGTAGGCCTCGTCAACGCCACCGCGTGTAAGGGTGGCCTTACTCGCAACGGTAGGTCGGGAGCCTGCCCACCGCAAGCGGTGCGTCCTGCCGCAGGGCCGGGTGCATCCGGGACCCATGGCCCGTGACGTGGGGCCGTCGCGGGGCCGGGCGCGGCCCCACAGGCTCAGGGCTCGAGCAGCAGCTTGCCCGTGGTGCGTCCGTCCTCGAGGTAGCGGTGCGCCTCGGCGGCCTCGGCCAGCGGCCAGGAGCGGTCCAGGCGCACCTCGAGCTCGCCTGCCGCGGCGAGCTCGAACAGCTCGCCCGCGCGCCAGGTGAGCTCCGCGCGGTCGGCGATGTAGTGGGCGAGCTGGGGGCGCGTGAGGTACAGCGAGCCCTTGCGGTTGAGCACCAGCGGGTCGATCGGCGGCACCGGGCCGCTGGCGTTGCCGTACAGGATCAGCATGCCGCGGCGGCGCAGGCAGTCCAGGCTCGTCTCCCAGGTGTCGGCGCCCACCGAGTCGTAGACCACGTCGACGCCCTCGCCGTCGGTGGCCTCGCGCACCGCGGCGACCATGTCCGCGTCGCGGTAGCGGATCACGTGGTCGGCGCCGGCCGAGCGCGCCAGCTCGGCCTTCTCGGCGCTGGAGGTGGCCGCCAGCACGGTCGCGCCCACGTGCTTGGCGAGCTGCACCAGCAGGCGTCCGACGCCGCCGGCGGCGGCGAGCACCAGCGCCGAGGAGCCGTGCGCCAGCCGGTAGGCGCTGTAGGCCAGGTAGTGGGCGGTCATGCCCTGCAGCATCAGCGCTGCCGCCGTGCGGCTGTCGACGGCCTCGGGCACCGGCACCACCTTGGCGGCGGCCACGGCCACACGCTCGGCGTAGGAGCCCGGCGAACCGGCGAACGCGACCCGGTCGCCCTCGCTGACCTCGGTCACGGCCGCGCCGACCTGCTCCACCACGCCTGCGGCCTCCATGCCCGGCACGTAGGGCAGGTCAACGGGATAGAGCCCCGTGCGCTGGTAGGTGTCGATGAAGTTGACGCCGGCGGCCTCCACACGCACCACCACCTGCTCGGCGCTGGGCTCGGGTGGGGCCAGCTCGGCGGGGGTGAGCACATCGGGTCCGCCGTGCTCGGTCATCTGGATCGCGCGCACCGTTGCTCCTCTCGCGGGTCGTGATCGGCCCGGCGCGGGTCGCGCACCATCCTGCCCGACCCGCGCCCACACCCCAAGCGGGGCGACGCGCGCGAGCGGGGCAGCGCGCGCGGCCGGCGCAGGCGCGCGCGGCCCGTGTAGCCTTCCGACCAGCATGGCCGATCGCGACCTGACCGAGGTGCTAGGAGCCGGCTGGGCCCAGGCGCTGGCGCCGGTGCACGACCGCATCCGGGCGCTCGGCGACTTCCTGCGCGCCGAGCAGGCAGCCGGCCATCGCTTCCTGCCGCGCGGAGATCGGATCTTCGCCGCGTTCGCCACCCCACCCGCCGACGTGCGCGTCCTGATCGTGGGCCAGGACCCCTATCCCACACCGGGTCACCCCATCGGCCTGAGCTTCGCGGTGGCTCCCGAGGTCGACCCGCTGCCGGGCAGCCTGCGCAACATCTTCGCCGAGTACCGCGAGGACCTATCGCTGCCCGCCCCGCGCAACGGGGACCTGACGCCGTGGGCCCGCCAGGGGGTCCTGCTGCTCAACCGCGTGCTGACGGTGCGCGCCGGCGCTCCCGCCAGCCACCGCGGCCAGGGGTGGGAGGAGGTCACCGAGCAGGCGATCCGCGCGCTGGCCGCGCGGGAGCAGCCCCTCGTGGCCGTGCTGTGGGGGCGGGAGGCGCGCAATCTCAAGCCGCTGCTGGGTGACGTCCCGGTGGTCGAGAGCGCCCATCCGAGCCCCATGTCGGCGCGGCGCGGCTTCTTCGGGTCGCGGCCGTTCAGCCGGGTCAACGCCCTGCTCGCCGAGCAGGGCGCCGACCCGATCGACTGGCGGCTCCCCTCGGCGGCGAGCTAGCCCGTCGTGTCGGGGGTCACCGGTCCCGACACCTCGGCTTCGATCTCGACCTCGAGCTGGCCGGCGTCGACCTCGGCCTCGAAGTCCCATTCGATCGCGCCGCGGGTGAACTCGACCTCGACCTCCTCGCCGCCCTCCTCGTCGATCTCCATGCGCCAGCCCGGGTTGGCCTGGGCGTCCACGAGCGTCAGGGTGCCCTCGGAGAAGCCGATCTCGACCTCGCCGGCCGGCCCCACCTGGTAGCGCCCCGGCTCGGCGGGCTGCCGCTCGTGCTCGATGCTGACGGTCAGCACCCCGTTGTCGTAGTGCGCCTCGAACTCGTACTCCTCGCCGCCGGTGAGGAACTCGACCTCGAGGCGGTCGGGCTCGTTGCGGCGCAGCGTGTGGAACCAGCCCTCCCGGTGGCTCGCGTCGAGCAGCTCGATGGCTCCACGGCGGATGCGAAACGACACCTCGCCGGCATCGGCGATGGTCCAGATGCCGTCGCGGGCCTCGGTGATGTCCAACATGGTGGTCCTCCTGTGCGGGTGCGCGTCGTCGGCTGGCGCCGCGGTCAGTCGTCGAGGCGGGCGAGCGCCCCGTCGGGGTCGAGCTCGCCGAGGAAGGTGGCGCAGCGCAGGGCCTCGTCGTCCTCGCCGATCGCCTGGGCAGCCTGCCCGAGGGCGCGCACGCTGCGCAAGAAGCCGCGGTTGGGCTCGTGGTCGCCGGGGATCGGGCCTTGGCCGCGCCAGCCTGACTGCCGGGCGCGGTCCAGCCCGCGGTGGTAGCCCACGCGGGCGTAGGCGTAGGCGTCGACGGGGCGGTCGTGGGCCAGCGCGTGCTCGGCGAGGCGCCCCCAGCCCTCCAACAGCGTGGGATGGGCGGCCACCGCCTCCTTCAGCCGGGCCTCGCGTGGGGCATCCTGGGCAGCGAGCGCGTCGGCGAGCGCTGCGCGCGCCTCGTCGGGCTCCGGTGCGAAGCGCACCGGCTCGGCTCCGTGCAGTGGAAGGCTCATCAGGCGATCATCTCCTTGCGCATCGTCACGTCACTCGGAGGGTTCCCACCTGCGCCGCGCCCCCATCGACCTCATCCGCCAGGTCGTCGCCCGCCAGCCCGAGCCGCCACGGCTCGTGCCGCACTGGGCGCTGCTGGAGCGCGTGGTGCTCACCGTGCCCTCGCTGGCGCTGATGCTGATGGGCGGGGTGCTGCTGTGGGCGCTGTGGCAGGTCGGCGGCACGCCCGAGCCCACGCCGGGTGCGCTGGACGCCCTCGATGCCGAGACCGGCGACCCCGGCCCCGTCGATGGCGACGACGTCAGGCCGGTCGGCGCGCCGGGTCTGCTGCCGTGGCTGCTCGGCGCGGTGGGGGTCGGGCTGCTCGCGCTGCCGCTGGTGACGTGGTGGCGCCAGGTGAGGGTGGTGCGCGAGGGCCTGGTGGTCACCGGCCGGGTGATCCAGGCAGAGCCGCTCATCCGCCGCGACAACGTGCCGGTGGGCACCGTCGGGGTGCGCCGCGTCGACCATCCCCTCGGTACGTTCGACGAGCCCTTCCGCTCCCGGCCCTCCGAGCACGACCCCGATGTGGGCACCATCCAGACGCTGCTGGCCCACCCCCATCGGCAGCGCGTGTGGCTCGAGCTCGCAGCGGAGGACGCATGAGGCGCGGGACACCCTCGCCCGGTGTGCGGGTGACGCTGCTCGGCCTGGCTGCTGCGGCGCTGGTGCTGCTGGCCGCGGGCTGCGGCGACGACGACACCGAACCGGGCGCCGGGCTGCACCTGTCGGGGCAGGTGGACGGGCGCACGGTCAGCGTCTCCCAGCCCCAGCCGGTGCTGCTCGAGGGCGACTGCGAGGCCAGGGCGGGGCTGCCCGCCGCGGTGTGCTTCGCTGCGACCGCCACCGGCGGCACACCCCTGACCGTGGGTCTGGCCAACCTGGACCAGGTCAGCGTCGGCGAGCCCACCGAGGTGGTCGCGCCGGGTTGTTCCAGCGCCTCCTCGTGCGCGCGGATCGACGAGGGCGCGGTGGTGCTCCTGTCGCTCGACGAGGAGCTGGTGCGCCCCCGCGAGGGCGTGCTGACGCTGCGCCAGGCCACGGCGGGGGAGCGCTACGTGGGCGAGCTGCGCCTCGAGCTGCCCGGAGGGCGGCTGACCGGTGGGTTCGATGTGGCGCCGCGTCCCGACCCGCAGCCACCCGGTGGTCCCGAGTCGCCCGCCGACGACGGGCCGCCCGCCGAGGATGGGCGTCAGCGTGACCGGGGTGAGGATCCCGGGCCGGGCGAGGCGTTCACCCCCGACGAGGTCGAGCCGGCCGACCCCGACGACCTCGACGACTGACCTACCCGCCCAGCGCGCGTCGCAGCCGCGTCAGCGCCCCCGGGGGCTCGGCGCCCAGATCCGGGTCGGTGGGCTCGCTGACCGCTGGCCCGAGGACGGCCTCGGGCGCCTCGTCCGGTGGGCTGATGAGCACCTGCAGGATCAGCGGATCGGGTGCGTCGTTGCGGACGCCGTGCGGGGTCGCCGCGGGGATCCAGACCGACTGCAGCGCGGTGAGGGTGACCCAGGCGTCGTCGGCGACCAGCCAGGCGGTCCCGCCCAGCACCGTGTAGATCGCATCGGCGGTGGCGAACGTGCGCGCCTCGATGAGCTGGTGCGGCTCCAGGCACACCACGTCCACGGCGAGCACGTCGGTGGCGTAGACGCGCCGGCCGGTCGCACCCGCCTGATCGAAGGTGACGTAGTCGCGCAGGTCGACCGCAACGGGAGGGCGCGGCTCGGGCGGCTCGGGCGGCTCGGACGGGGAGGCGCTCATGACGACCCGCCAGGCTATCGGGCGCCGACGCCCATCGGCGCTCGCTGCCGGCGGCGAGCGGCGGCGCCGGCCACCGCTCGGAGCGGGCCGGCTTGTGGCTAGACTCGCCCGGACCCGGCTCCCCGACACAGCCAGAGGCATCACATGGTCACCGTCTCGTTCGCCAAGCAGAAGCCGACCAAGGCCAAGGTCGACGCGCTCGCGGTGTTCGCCACCAAGAGCGACGACGGCGTCAGCCCCCTCGCCGACGCGCGGGCGGCTGCCGAGGCCGCCGAGGTCGATCTGGACGCCGCGCTCGCCGGCCTCAGCGCCAAGGGCGACACGGGCGAGGTCAGCCGGCTGCCGGTGCGCGGCAAGCTCGGCTGCGACCTGCTGCTGGTGGTGGGGCTTGGCAGCGCGGACGCCGTCGACGCGGAGGCGCTGCGCGCCGCTGCGGGCGCCGCAGCGGGGGCTGCCCAGCGCGATGCGACGCTCGCGGTGACGGTCCCAGCCCGCGTCGGCCCCGACGACGACGCCGCCCGCGCCCAGGCCCTCACCGAGGGCGCGGCTCTGGGGTCCTATGCCTTCACCAGCTACCGCACCAAGACCGACGATCTGCCGCGCCTTGCCGCCATCGAGGTGCTCGCCGGCGAGGAGGTCGACGACAAGGCCGTCGAGCGCGGCGTCGCGACGGGCACCGTGACCGCGCGCGCCACGCAGGTCGCGCGCGACCTCGTCAACGAGCCCCCGCAGGCCAAGCGACCGCCCGACCTCGCCGACCGGATCGTCAGCCTGGCCAAGGACGCCGGGCTGAAGAGCAAGGTGCTCGACGAGAAGGACCTCGCCAAGGGTGGCTTCGGCGGGATCCTCGGCGTCGGCCAGGGCTCGCAGGCGCCGCCACGCCTCGTGGAGCTCACCCACGACCCGCTGCGAGCCTCGGGCCACCTGGTGCTGGTCGGCAAGGGCATCACCTTCGACTCGGGCGGCCTGAGCCTGAAGACTTCCTCAGGCATGGCCTGGATGAAGGCCGACATGGGCGGTGCTGCCGCGGTGGTCGGGGCGATGGTCGCCATCGCCGCGCTCGCGCCGAAGGTCAAGGTGACCGCGCTGCTGCCGCTGGCCGAGAACCTGCCCAGCGGCACCGCCTACCGGGTCTCCGACGTGCTCACCCACTACGGCGGCACCACCGTCGAGGTGCTCAACACCGACGCCGAGGGCCGGCTGATCCTCGCCGACGCGCTCGCCTACGCCGCTGAGTCCGACCCGGATGCGATCGTTGACGTCGCCACCCTGACCGGGGCGCAGATCACCGCGCTCGGCAAGAAGGTGTCGGCGCTGATGAGCGTGGACGACGCCCTGGCCGAGGAGCTGCTCACCGCCGCCGAGGCGACCGGCGAGCAGACCTGGCGCCTGCCGCTGGTCAGCGACTACCGCGAGCACCTCAAGAGCTCCGTGGCCGACCTGAAGAACATCGGCAAGGCCGGGGAGGCGGGCAGCATCGTCGCCGGGCTGTTCCTCAAGGAGTTCACCGCCGGACAGGCCTGGGCGCATCTGGATGTGGCCGGCACCGCGTTCTCCGAGGACGGCAACGGACCGTACACCGCCAAGGGCGGCACCGGCGTCCCCGCGCGCACGCTGGTGCAGTGGGTCGTGGACCGCGCCGAGTCCTGACCGCAGACGCACGCAAGGCTGCCGGTCGCGTGGCGATCGGCGGCGCTCGCCGCTGCGGGCGTCGGAGGTGATGGTGCGAGCAAGGCGCGAGGTGAGCCGGTGAGCGGCGCGCTCGGCACGCTCACCGTGGTCCTGCTGGAAGCCGCGGTCGGCGGCGCGGTGGCCCTGTGGCTGGTTGGGCTCGCCGGGGTGGCTCGGCGCGGCTTCTTCGTGCTGTCCGGGGTGGTGCTCGCGCTGCTGGCATGGGGCGCGTGGCTGCTGGCCCGCGGCGCCATCGCCCAGGCAGGGGAACGCGTCGCAGCCGGCGCCGAGGAGGCCAGCGCGCTCGCGGCGACGGGCGCGCCGGGCACGTGGCTGCTGTGGTCGCTGCTGGCCTTCGCGGTCCTGCTGACGGTGTGGCAGGTGGTGCTGGTGCTCACCGACAGCGACGCGGGCGCCCCCCTGGGCATCCTCGCCGCCGCCGCGGGCGTCGTGGCGCTGGGCCCGGCCGCGGCGGTGCGCGGCGACGACGTGCTGCTGGGGGCCGCGGAGCTGGTGCTGGGCGCGGCCCTGCTCGGCAGCGCGCTGCACGGCCTGGTGCTCGGCCACTGGTACTTGTTCCAGCGGCGCCTGCCCGAGGTGCACATGCAGCGCGGCGCGCGGCTGTACACCGCCGGGGTGGTCGCGGGCGCCGGGGCGCTGGCGCTGAGCGCGCTCAACCCCGAGCCGCCGCTGACCGGCGCTGCCTCGCCGCTGCTGACGATCCCCGGGTTCTCGCTGCTGCTCGGCGGTGGGCTGCTGGCGATCTGCGCGCTGATCGCGCCGTTCCTGCTGAAGCTCGCCGCCGAGGGCGGCCGGTCCATCCAGGCGGCGACCGGCTACTTCTACCTCGCGGTGATCATGGCGTTCTCTGCCGAGGTCGCCACGAAGTTCCGCTTCTTCTCCTAGCGCGCTGCCGGGTCGCGCGCCGTCTCACCGCGCGTGGTAGCACGCCACGCGGTGATCGGAGGTCACCTGCTCCAGCGGGGGATGGTCGTTGGACTCGCAGGTGTGGTCGGCCCACGGGCAGCGATCGATGAAGCGGCACGTCGGCGCGGGGTTGACCGGTCGGCTCACACCACCCTTGATGTCGGGCACGGGCCGCTCATAGGTGGGGTCGGGGACCGGCACCGCCGAGACCAGCGCCTGCGTGTAGGGGTGCCGCGGGTTGGCCAGCAGGTCCTCGGTGCGGGCGACCTCGACGACCTTGCCGAGGTACATGACCGCGATCCGGTCGCACATGTAGCGCGCGACGCCGAGGTCGTGGGTGATGTAGAGGTAGGAGACGCCGAGGCGCTCGGCGAGGTCGCGCATCAGCTGCATGATCGAGATGCGGATGGACACATCCAGCATCGACGTCGGCTCGTCGCAGACCACGAAGCTCGGGTTGATCACCAGCGCCCGGGCGATCGCCACGCGCTGGCGCTGCCCGCCCGACAGCTCGTGGGGGAACCGGTAGGCGAAGGTCTCGGGTGGGGCGAGGCCGACCAGGCGCAGCATCTCCGCGCCGCGCTCCTGCTGCTCCTCGCGGCTGCCGAGGTCCTGGAGCCGCAGCGGCTCGGTCACCGCGTCGATGATCGTGCGTCGCGGGTTCAGCGACTCGTAGGGGTCCTGGAAGATCATCTGGACGTCGCGGCGCAGCCGGTTGACGTCCTGCTTGTCGAGGTCGGTCAGGTCGTGGTCGGGCAGCTGATCCGAGCGGATGGCCACCGAGCCGTTGGTGGGCTCGGCCAGGAGCGTCAGCATGCGCCCGACGGTGGTCTTGCCGCAGCCCGACTCGCCCACCAGCCCGACGCTCTCGCCGCGCCCGATGTCCAGGTCGATGCCGTCGACTGCGTGCACGAACCGCGAGGGCTTGCGCAGGATGCCCTTGTCGAGGGGGTAGTGCTTCTGCAGCTCGTACAGCTTCAGCAGCGGCGGGCTCACCGCAGGACCTCCTGCTCACGCGGGTCGGGGACCTGGTCGGCGTACCAGCAGGCCGAGGCCTGGTCGCTGGAGAGCAGCTCCAGCGGCGGCTTCTCGGCGGCGCACCGGTCGGTGGCCATCGGGCAGCGCGGATGGAACGGACAGCCCGCCGGCGGGTCGTGGAGGTCGGGTGGCTCCCCGGCCAGCGGTGACAGCGTCCGCAGCGGCCCCTTGATGCTGGGCGTAGAGGTCAGCAGCGACCAGCTGTAGGGGTGGCGCGGATGGCCGAACACGGTGTGGCTCGCGCCGATCTCGGCGATGCCGCCGGCGTACATCACGGCGAGGCGGTCAGCGACCTCGGCGATCACCGCGATGTCATGCGAGATGTAGATGATGCTCATGCCCAGCTCGGACTGGATGCGCTTGAGCTGGCGCAGGATCCGGTCCTGGACGATCACGTCCAGCGCGGTGGTGGGCTCATCGGCGATGATGACCTTGGGGTCGCACGACAGCGCCATGGCGATGACCGCTCGCTGGCGCATGCCGCCCGACAGCTCGTGGGGGTAGCGGTCCATCATCTGCGCGTCGAGCCCGACGAGCTCGAACAGGTCGCCGACGCGGCGGCGCGCCTCGCTGCGGGTCATCGAGCCGCGCTGGTGGATCGTCAGGGCCTCCTCGATCTGGGTGAAGATCGTGTAGACCGGGTTCCAGGCGTTCATCGCGCCCTGGAACACCATGGCGATGTCGTTCCAGCGGTGCTTGCGCATCTGCGATTCGGGCAGGCGCAGCAGGTCCTGGCCCTGCAGGCGGATCTCACCGGCGTCGACCCGCGCGTTCTTGGGCAGCAGCCCCAGGAGGGACAGGGCCACCGAGCTCTTGCCGCAGCCGGACTCGCCGACCAGGCCGAGCGACTCGCCGTCGCCCACGGCGAAGCTCACATCCTCGATGGCGCGGACGTCGCCGCGCAGCGTCTCGTAGCGCACGGTGAGCCCGTCGACCTCCAGCAGAGGCGTCGAGCGCTGGCCGCCCGCCTGGGCTGTGGTGGTGGTGGCGGTCGTGGTCATGAGGGATCACCGCTGCCGCAGTCGGGGGTTGACGACCTCGTCCATGCCGCGTCCGAACAGGTAGAACGCGAAGGCGAGGAAGGTGACGGCCAGACCGGCGGGGAACAGCAGCCACCAGTACTCCACACCCCGCAGGATGTAGCCGGCATCGTTCGCGGTCTGGATCATGATGCCCCAGCTCATGGGCAGGTCGATGAGCCCGAAGGTCGACAGGATCGCCTCGGCGCTGATCGCCCCCGACACCGTGAACATCATGTAGAGGAAGGTCAGGGGCAGCACGTTGGGGATGACGTGGCGCAGCACCACCTGCATCCCCGAGGCCCCGGCCACGCGCGCCGAGTCGATGAACGGCTTGACCGCCACGGTCAACGCCTGGGATTTCAGCACGATGGCGGTGCTGCCGGCCCCGGACACGAGCCCGAACACCAGCCCCAGCGTGACCATGTTGAGGTCGTAGATGGCGCTCAAGAAGATGAGGAACGGGATGGGGGGCAGCAGCAGGAAGAAGTCGGCGGAGCGCATCGACACGGTGTCTACCCAGCCGCGGAAGTACGCGGCCACCGACCCGATGAACGTCGCCACGATCACGGTGGTCAGCGCCGCGACCGCGCCCATCCCGAACGCGGTCTGCGCGCCGAGCATGAGCTGGCTCAGCACGTCGCGCCCCAGCGGGTCGGTGCCCAGCGGGTGATCCAGCGAGGGCGGCGCGGGCTGGATGGTGTCCTCGACGGTGTCGCCCACCTGGATCGTGGGGTCGTGGCGCAGCTGGGCGCGCTGGAGATCGATCTCCTGACCGGGGTTCTCGATCTCCTCGACGACGGTGAGCTCGACCTCCTGGGCGCTGTAGCCCACCACCGGGTGGTAGCGCTCGGGATCCCAGACGGTGTCCATGAGGATCGGGTGCAGCAGGGCCATGATCGCGAAGATCGCGATGACCACGAGCCCGACCACCCCGATGCGGTTGCGCTTGAACAGCGCCCAGTTCTCCCGGAACGACGCGCGCAGGACGCGGATGCGGTTGGCCAGGCGCGCGCGACGGCCGGTCGCAAGGCCGCGACCGGACGGATCGCTGCCGTCCTGCGGGGTCCCGGGCGGACCTTCGGCGCCGGCACCCGTGGTGGTCGCGGTTCGCTGGGGGGAGGTGGTCATGGTGCGGGCCCCTTGCGAGCGTCAGGTGCGCAGGCGCGGGTCGAGGGCGCTGTAGACGAGGTCCAGCAGGAAGTGCACGATCATGAACAGGAAGCCCAGCGAGATGATCCCGCCGATCGCCAACGGCACGTCGCCCTCCGTGGCGGCGTTCAGCAGGGTCAGGCCCATCCCGGGCCAGGAGAAGACCTGCTCGAAGACGATGCTGCCGGTGATGACCGTCACCAGGCTGATCAGGAACGAGGCGACCACCGGGTTGAGCGCGGTGCGCGCCACGTGCTTGTCGCGCACCGCGCGTTCGCTCAAGCCCTTGGCGCGCGCGGTCAGGACGAAGTCCTCCTGCATGGTCTCCATCATCGCGGTGCGGGTCAGCAGCATCGTGCCGCCAAAGGACAGCAGCGTGAGCGTGAGCGTCGGCAGCACCGTGTGGTAGGCGATGTTGGCGGCGTACTCCGCCATCGGCGTGGCGCTCCAGCCGAGCAGGAACACCGCCACCACCGCGGCGAGCCCACCGATCCCGCCGACCGTGCGCATCCATGGTGCGTCGAAGCGGCGGCTCAGCAGGAACACGGCGAACGCGGCGATCAGCAGCGCGGTGATCGACAGCAGCAGGGCGATGAACACCTCGTTGGCGGCGTAGGGGCCGCCGCGCCACAGCGCGGTGGTGATGAAGCCGCGCGAGGGGAACCAGTCGAGCTCGAAGGCGAAGATCCAGATCATCACCAGCGCCGCCCACACCGGGAAGACCGTGAGCAGGAACACCGCCACGATCGTGGCGCCGTGCTCGCGGCGGGTGCCGCGCAGCCAGGCGACGCGCTTGCCGACGGCGAAGCCGGCCACGATCGACACGACCGTGGCGACCAGCAGCAGCCCGAAGGTGCGTGGCAGCCGCTCGACGATGATGTCGCTGACCTCGCGGGGGTAGAGGTGGAAGCTGACCCCCATGTCGCCCTGCAGCAGGCCTGTCAGGTAGGTCCAGTACTGGATGTGCATGGGCTGGTCCAGGCCCAGGCGCTGGATCTGCAGCTCGCGGGCCTCGGGCGGGATGTTGGGGTCCATCGCCATCTGCTGGGTGGGATCACCCGCGAGGTTGACCACGAAGAACATCACCGTGACGAGCAGCCACAGCACGAACACCAGCTGTCCCAGGCGGCTGAGGAGTCGCTTCGCCATGTGCGTCCCTGATCCTCACTCGGTGGGCTGGAGCAGGATGTGGGAGGAGCCAACCGCCAGGGCGACGGCGGCGCTCCCGTTGGCGGCGCTGCCAGGGGGTGGATCGTCCCACTGTCGGCTGTGTTGGGCGCCACCTTAGCGATGGTGAGGGCCGGGGGCGAACCCCCGGCCCTCACCAGTTCGATCGTGGGTCTCGAGCGGGTGGGACGCGGGAGAGCGACCCACCCGTTGGATCAGCTACTCGGCGGCTGGCCGGACGAGCTCGGGCTGGCCGTTGACGAACTCGAGGCCACCCAGCACCTCGGTGTAGGGGTACTGCACCTCGTCGGGGCGGTAGCCCTCGACGTTAGGCGTGTCGAACAGCGGCACGTAGGGCAGCTCCTCCTGCAGGTAGGGCTCGAGGTCCTCCCACAGGATGTCGTAGGCCTCATCGAGCGAGTCGGCATCGAGGAAGGCGGCGGCCGCCTCGTCGTAGCCCTCGTCCTGGTGCCCGGTGTTGTTGATGACGCCGTCGCTGGCGAACATCGCCTCGTAGTAGGTCGGGTAGGCCACGTTGCCCAGGCTCCACCCGAGGATGTGCATGTCGAAGTCGAGCTCCTCGAACTGGCCCTGCGGCGTGTTCTCCAGCAGCTGGCCGAACTCGAGGGCCTGGGCGTCCACCTCGACGCCGAGCTGCTCGATCATGTCGGCGATCTGCAGGCCGGCGGTGTTGCGCAGCGGGTCGTAGCCGGCCGTGGGGTGCTGCAGGTCCAGCTCGCGGATCTCCTCGCCGTCCGGGTCGGTCAGGCCCTCGCCGCGGATGACCTCGCCGGTCTCCTCGTCGATGTCGGGCTCCTGCCCGGCCCAGGTGTAGCCGGCATCAGCCAGGATCTCGGCCGCGTCGAGGACGCGCTGGGTCATGTCGTCGTACTGCCACTGCTCTGCGAGCTCCTCGCCGACCTCCTCGTTCCACCAGGCCTCGTTGCCCGAGGGCATGAAGGTGTACAGCGGCAGCGCGCCGCCACCGAAGATGTCATCGGTGATGAACTCGCGGTCGATGATGGTGCCCACGGCCTGACGGAACGCGGTGTCGTCCATCGGCTCGCGCATGAAGTTGAAGCCGAGGTACTGCATCCCGTAGTCGGGGTTGATGACCGCCTCGACCTCCTCGGAATCGATGATCTCGTCCTGCTGGGCCTCCTCGATGCCGGGGCCGGTGAGCAGGAACGGGATCTCGCCGTCGACCAGGGCCGAGACCGCGACGCTGGCCTCGCCGTAGACCTCGTAGAGCACCTCGTCGGCGTAGGGCCCGACGGTGTACTCGGCCACGACCTCATCTTCCTCCTCGCCGGTCAGGCCGAAGCGGTCGTCGATGCCGAGGTCCTCGTTGACCATGTGGATGCTGCCGTCGGAGTAGTGGGTGTACTCGGTGCCCTCGAGGAAGTACTCCTCGTTGGCCTCGGAGGCCGCGAAGGCGCCCTCCTCCCACTCGACGAACTCATACGGCGCGCAGGAGGGCGTGCCCTGGCCGGACTCGGCGAGGAAGTCCGCGACGTCGTCGACGTCAGCGGCGAGGTCGCCCCAGTAGTGCTCGGGCATGATCGGCGCGGTGGCCATCTCGATGGGCCAGAAGCCAAGGCCGGGCTCGGTGTTGAACTCGATGCGCACGGTGGTGTCGTCGAGCGCCTCGACGCTGCGGACCTGGCTCTCGTCCTCGAGGAACTCGCCGGTGTCCTCGTCGAAGGACACGCCGTAGTTGCTGCCCCACTGGCCGCCCGGGTTCAGGTCGACCACCGTGTCGAAGGTGAACTCCATGTCCTGGGCGGTGATGGGCTCGCCGTCGCTCCAGTTGACGCCGTCGTGGATGTCGATCTCGACGAAGTAGACGTCGCCGTCCTCCTCGGGCTCGGGCGGCGCCTCGGCGGCCAGCGACGGGGTCAGCGTGAAGTTCGGGGGGGTGAGCCCGTAGAGGGTGCACGGCTCGCCGTCGATGACGTAGCCGGTCCACACGTCGGTGTCGGCGAGATACGCCCAATAGTTGTCGGCGTCCATGTCGTCGAACATGCCCATGGTGTAGGTGAAGTCCTCGACCTCCACCACCTCGTCGGGCTCTTCCTCGTCCTCGGGCTCCTCGGGATCCTCGGGCTCCTCCTCGGGATCCTCCTCGGCCACGTCGTCGGGATCCTCCTCGGGATCGCACGCGGCGATCGCGAGCGCGAGGATCGCAAGCGGGACGAGCCATCTCAGCACGCGTCGCGTGGAGCTGCTCATGTGCCGGACCTCCTGTGACGATGGGAGCCCCACCCGCCCTGCACAGCGAGCCCCTCCGTGCCTGCTTGATCCCCGAGTGCGCCCTGGGGCGACCCTTCAGGGCCCACTGCGGCCAGCCTGGTGGGGTCTTCTCCTAGTGCGGTGGGAGGCTAGCAACCGTCCAGGGGTGCGCGCACTTCGGACAGGTTTGCTCCCTGCCCGCAGTGGAACCGGCGGGTCGCTGGCGAGGCGCTGGCCGCCACCATCGATCAGGCCCCGTCGTCGTGGTCCCACTCGGCGAGGGCGCAGGCGCGCTGGAGCACCGCGTCGAGCATCGCCGGGGTGAGCCGACCCGTGAAGGTGTTCTGCTGCGACACGTGGTAGCAGCCGAGCAGGGCCCGGCCGTCGGCGAGCGTCGCCTCGGCGGCGTGCCCGAACCGCGGCTTGGGTCGCGGGGCGCCTCCCACCCGCAGCGCCGCGTCCCACGCGAAGCTGCCCAGCGCCACGATCACGCGGGCGGGCAGCAGCGCCAGCTCGCGGGCCAGGAACGGCTGGCAGGTGTCGCGCTCGGCGGTGGTGGGCTTGTTGGCCGGCGGGGCGCAGCGCACCGCGGCGGTGACCCAGCAGCCGTGCAGCGCCAGGCCGTCGTCGCGGTGGGTGGCGTGGGGCTGGTTGGCGAGGCCGGCGCGGTGGAGCGCGGCGTAGAGCGCGTCGCCGGAGCGGTCGCCGGTGAACACCCGACCGGTGCGGTTGGCCCCGTGCGCGGCCGGCGCGAGCCCCAGCACCACCACGCGCGCCTGCGGATCGCCGAAGCCGGGGACGGGACGGCCCCAGTAGGTCCAGTCGCGGTAGGCGGCGCGCTTGTCGGCGGCGACCTGCTCGCGCCAGGAGACCAGCCTTGGACAGGCGCGGCAGGTCGTGATCGCCTCGGCCAGCGTCGACAGGTCCTCGCTCATGGCCGTGGTCGGTGACGGGCCCCACGGGGGCGGGCGCTCACTGCTGCTCGGGCAGCGCGCGCACGTGATAGGTGATCTCGGCCTGGTGCAGCTCGCTGGCGCGGTCCATGGCCGACACGACCGCACCGACCGCAGCGGTGGCCGAGGTCGCCTCGAGGACCACGCTGCCCTCCAGCCACTGGTGGTCGGCGCTGGCGCGCGGCTCGACGGGACCGGGGGTGCCCACCGCGCCCAGCCGGTGGGCCACGGTGGTGTCGGCCTCGAGGCCCACGCCGGTGACCGTGACCACCACCTCGAAGTGCCCGCTGGTGCCGTGCTCCACGATCACCATGCGGCTAGAGGGTGGCTGGGCGGCCTCGTCGGGCACCGGCGTGGCGTCGAGCGCCTCGGCGAAGGGGGCGTGGGGGCGCACGCGCTGCCCGATGGCCACCAGCAGCCACGACTCGGTGCCCACCGAGGGCAGTCGTGCCGCGCGCGCCACGGTCCCCGCATCGGGGGCCACCGGCACGATGACGGCGTCGTCGGGGCGCTCGAGCCCCGCCAGCACGTGCTCCAGCGGCCGCGGATCGTGGTGGATGGGCCCCTCCAGCAGCCCGGCGTCCTCGGGCAGCCCCAGCCGTCGAGCGCCGGCGCGCACCACCAGCGCCTGGCCGTTGCCGCCGTGCACCAGCGCTCGCGCGATCGTCAGGGCGAGCGTGCTGCTGTCGGCGCGCGTGCTGCTGTCGTCGTGGGCCGAGGTCTCGGGGTCGGATGGCGTTGACGCGACGGCTGCGCTCTCCTCGTCGCTGTCGGAGGGGATCAGCAGCTCGTCGTCGGACAGGGCGACGACGGTGCGCTGGAACGGCGCCGACCCGGGGCGCACCAGCAGCAGCGGGGCCTCGGCGTCCTGCACCAGCTGATCGACCAGGCCACCGAACTCGCCGGGGTCATCGGGGGCGCGCCACCCCATCAGCACGAGGCTGGCGTCAGCGTCGGCGCGCTCGGCGCGCACCGCGGCGGCGACCGAGCGGTGGGCGACCGCGCGCGCACGAGCGCTCGCACCCGCCTCCTCGGCGGCTGCGGCAGCCGTCCGCGCAGCACCCCGGGCGCTGGCCTCCTGCCCATCCAGGGCCATCACTGACAGGGCCACGACGTCGCCGGCTTCGTGGCGGGCGAGCTGGCCAGCCAGACGGCCCAGCGGTGCTGCGGTGTCGGGGCTCGCGACCAGGGCGAGCACGGTGCGTCCCGGTCCCATCGCGCTCCTCGTGATCGGGCAGGCCCGCCATCATCCTTCGTCGGGGGCTCCTCGGCAAGTCGTGGCGCAGCGCCGGGCGCGCGCCGGGTGGCGGGCGAGTGAGCGGCGCGGCGCACGCGGGTATGACGGTGGGCGAGGTGGGCGCGCCCCCGACGCGCGCCGCTCGCAGCCGAGGGGGGCCGCGAGCGCTGCAGCCAGAGCGATGGAGGGTTGCCATGCCAGACACTCCGACCGGCACCATCGAGGTGCTCGACCGCCAGACGTTGCGCGAGCTGCTGCAGGAGGGGCACGCGCCGGTGGTGACGCTGGCGCACCCCACCGAGCGCGCCGTCGCCGACCCCCAGCAGAACGCGCTGCGCGCCAAGCAGCAGCGCAAGCTGGCCGCGGACGCGCTGGTGGCAGCCGGCGTCGATGAGCGCACCCAGGGAGCGATCCTGGCCGACATCGATGCGCTCATCGGCGACCACGACTACTGGGCCCACCAGCTCGAGGGCCTGGTGCACTACGCCTGGCAGGGCGGCTCGCGCACCTACCGCGTGCCCTACCCGGTGGACGCCCGGGCCGAGGTCGACCAGCGGCCGCACCTGCAGCCGCTGCTGCCCGCGCTCGAGCTTGGGGGAGCCTTCCACGTGCTCGCGCTCAGCCAGGGGCAGGTCCGGCTGCTGCGCTGCACGCGCAGCGCTGTGGAGCGCCTCGACCTGGCAGACGCCGGGATCCCCGCCAGCCTGGACGAGGCCGTCGCCGCTGACGACGCCGACCCGCCCCACCTCGACCATCGGGCCGCCTCGGCGGGCGGCGACCGACAGGTCTTCCACGGCCACGGCGGCTCGGAGCACGACAGCAAGCAGGTCGAGAAGTTCCTGCGGGCGGTGGTGCGCGGGGTCGACCGGCTGCTGGCCAACGCCAAGGCGCCGCTGGTGCTTGCCGCCGTCGAGGAGCTCGCGGCTGGCTTCCGCGCTCGGACGCGCCTGCCGACGCTGGCAGGCCCGTTCATCAGCGGCAGCCCCGACGAGCGCCGCGACGAGGAGCTGCGCGATGCTGCCTGGCCGATCGTGGAGGACGTCCTGCGCGCGCCGGTCCACCGCGCGATCGAGCAGCACCGCGCCAAGCAGGGGACCGGCCTGGCGTTGGCCGACCTCCCCGAGGTGCTCATGGCCGCCAGCATGGGTCGCGTCGGCACGCTGCTGGTGCGGCGCGGCGCCCAGCGCTGGGGTCGCTTCGTGCCCGGGGAGGGCCTGCAGGCCGAGCACGACGAGCCCACCGGGCCCCACGACGAGGACCTCGTCGCGCTGGCGGTCGCCACGACCCTGCTGCACGGCGGCGACGCGTTCTACCTGGACCCGAGCGAGATGCCGGTGGACGAGGCGCTCGCTGCGGTCACCAGGTTCTAGGCCGATCGCCTCCAGGCCGACCGCGCGGCGCACCCGGTGTCGGTGACAGCGGGTGCGCCGCGCTCACCAGCGCACGCCGGTGGCCCGCAGGCGCGGGCGTCGCCGCACCGGGTCGTAGCCCGTCGGCGCGTAGCCCTCGGCGTGGATCGGCACGCGGTAGCGCGTCGCGGGGGTGAGCGCCCGCAGCCGCTGGATGCGCTGCTCGGTCGGGGGATGGGTGCGCAGCAGCAGGGGATCGGGGCCGCGGCGGTGGGGCGCCAGGATGCGCTCCCAGCCACGGCCGTGCGCACGCTCGAGGATCGCCAGCGCCCGGGCGAGCCCGACCGGGTCGCCGGTGAGCCGGGCTGCCTCGAGGTCGGCGTCGTACTCCCGCGACCGCGACAGCGCGAGCTGCAGCAGCGTCACCACGGTGGGCAGGGCCAGCAGCGTCAGCGCCACCAGCACGATGTCGGTGGCCTCGGCCTGCAGCAGGGGCAGCCCCAGGGCGAGCAGCACCAGCCCCGCGTAGGCCAGGGCGTGCGCCAGACGCGTCAGCACGTCGGCCAGCGACATCACCCACAGGTCGTCGGCGCGGACGTGGCTGATCTCGTGGGCCAGCACCCCAGCGAGCTCGCGCCCGTCGAGGCCGCGCAGCAGCCCGTCGGTGACCGCCACCGCTGCCTCGTCGGGGCGTCCCACCGCGAAGGCGTTCAGCAGCCGCGAGGGCACGTAGTGCAGGCGGGGCGTGGCCGAGAGCCCGGCGCGCTCGGCCAGGGCGGCGACGAGGCGGTGCAGCTCGGGGGCGGCCCGGGCCGGCAGGGGCACCGCGCCATACATCCGCAGCACCACGCTGGTGGGCACCTGGGGGCGCAGCAGGAGCAGCACCAGGCCCGCCACGCCGACCGCGACCAGCCCCTGGCTGCCGGCCAGCAGCCAGGCCGTCACCGACAGCACCCCGACCATGCCGGCCAGCAGGGCCAGGCCATGCAGGACGTTGCGGCGACGCTGCTGCCGCAGGTCCCGGACGTCGAGGCTCATGGGCGGGCTCGCTCCGCGGGATCGCCCCGCAGCGGGTGGGCGCGGATCAGGCGCGCGCCTCCTCGAGGGCCTTGGCGACCACGCGGTAGTCCTCTTCTGGCCACTCCCTGATGTTGCCCTGGAAGGCGAGCTTCCAGTGCTCGCGCGGCCACTTCTTGACGAAGGTGAGGTCCTCGTAGAGCTCCGCAGCCGGCACCCATCGCTCCTCGTCCTCGAGGGTGACCTCGGGGCGGATCTCCACGCGCCAGGGGTAGTCCTCGCCGGGCTTGGACACCCAGATCGGCTCGCGGTCCTCGAAGCACTCGCTGGCCACCTCCACGACCGCGCCGAACGCTTGGACCTTGGAGAGGTAGTAGATCACCTTGTCGCCCACCGCCAGCTCGCGGGCGGTCTTCTCGCGGCGCGACTTGATCCCCTGGACCGTCCAGCCGAGGTTTGCGGTCCGGCGGAAGTTGTCGGGATCGGTGGTCAGGCACCACACGCGCATGGCGGCCTCCTGGTCGAGCGGGTCGGCGGCGGGTCCGGTCGGTGAGGCGGCACCGGTCCAGGGCGAGCATGCCGCGGCGCGCCCGCTCCGGCACGCGCGGCGGCGACGTCAGCGCCCGTGCCGGCGGCGACGTCAGCGCCGACCTGCTGCGACCTCCTCGGCGGTGGGCGGGTCGGCGCCGGGGCGCGTGCAGGCAAGCGCCGAGGCGGTGGCGGCGTGCGCCAGCAGCGCCTCCAGCGCCGGTGCGTCCAGCGCCGCCAGCGTCTCGCGGCGCAGCGCGCCGCGCTGGTGGAGGTGCGCCAGCGTCCCGGCGGTGAAGGTGTCGCCGGCGCCGACGGTGTCGACCACCTCCACAGCCGGTGCGGCGGCGGTGGCGCGGGCGCGGTGGGTGAGCGCTATCGAGCCGTCGCCGCCGGCGGTGACGATGACCAGCGCGGCGCCGCGGTCCAGCCAGGCTCGGGCGATGTCCTCGGGGTCGACGCCGGGGTGCAGCCAGTCCAGGTCGGCGCGGCTGACCTTGACCAGGTCGACGCGACCGACCCAGTCCGCCAGCCGCCGGCGGTACACCTCGGGCTGGTCGATCATCGCCGGCCGCACGTTCGGGTCGAGGGTCAGCAGGCGCCGTCCCGCCTCGCGGCGTCCCAGGTCCTCCAGCGCCGAGGCGCCGGGCTCCAGCAGCAGCGACAGCGACCCGAAGTGCACCGCTGCTGCCGCGTCCGGCAGGCGCGGCACCGCGCCGGGGCGCAGCGCGCGGTCGGCGGTGCCCTGGATGTAGAAGCCGTACTCGGGCTCGCCGTCGCCGAGGTGCACCAGCGCCAGGGGTGTGGGCTCGTCGCCCTCCTCGGTGAGGCGGGTGTCCACCCCGTTGGCCTCGAGGTGGGCGCGCAGCTGGCGACCGAACCGGTCGGTGGACAGGCGCCCGAGATACGCCGTGGGCGCAGCCAGCCGGCCCAGGCCCACCGCGACGTTGAACGACGAGCCGCCCAGCCGCGGGACGTAGCCCTCCTCGGCGCCGCAGCGGGCGGGGGTCAGGTCGATGAGCGCCTCTCCGGTCACCACGATCACGGTCGGGCTCCTTGGGCGGTCGCTTGGGGCCAGGTCAGGTGGGGTCGTGCAGGGCGGCGAGCAGCGCCGCGCTGGTGGGCAGCACCTGGGCGTGCAGGGCGGGGTCCTCGACCACGGCGGCGTTGACGGCGCGCAGCCCCTCCACCGCGGGATCGTCGGCGGCCACATCGGCGACGTGCCCGCCCGCCAGCGCATCGTGGACCAGCAGCAGCCCCCCGGGGCGCAGCAGGCGGCGCGCGTGCTCGAGGTGGTCGAGGTGCTCGGAGGGGTCGCCGGCTAGCAGCAGGAGGTCGTAGCCCTGATCCGCCAGGCGCGGCAGCACCGTCGACGGGGCGCCCTCGATGGAGCGGACCCGGTCGCCGACCCCGGCGTCAGCGAAGGCGCGCAGGGCCAGCTGACGGACCTCGGGGTCCTCCTCGACGGTGGTCAGCGCCGCCCTGGGGCCACCACCGCCTAGCAGCCAGAGGCCGGAGGCGCCGCCCCCGGAGCCGACCTCGACCATCTGGCGGGCGCCGCTCACCCGCACCAGCCACCGCAGCAGCGCCCCCTCCTCGGGGGATACCGGGGCGAGGTCGGCCTCCTCGGCGCGGGCGCGCGCTGCGCGCAGCGGCTCGTCCTCGGGCTCGCGCAGGCCCTCCAGGTAGCGAGCGATCTCGGCGGCGGACGGCATCGGCGGGGAGCTCCTCGGATGGGCGCGTGGTGGTGCGGACCCTAGCCGAGGCGGCCACGCGGTGACCAGCGGCCGGGCCGTGCGGCGGGCGCTGCGCCTGCTAGCAGCTGCGCCTGCCAGCAGTCGGTTGCGCGCGTGCTCGCGCGGACTGTCCCATACTGGAGCCATGGCCGAGCCAGACGAGGCCGGCGCGGCTGATCCCGCCGAGCCGGTCGACGCCCAGCCCGACGGGCAGGACGCCGGGCGCGCACCCAGCTGGGAAGAGGTCGCCGAGGGCTACGGCGACGCCATCTACACCATGGCCTACCGCCTCACCGGCAACGCCGAGGAGGCCGCGGACCTCAGCCAGGACGTGTTCGTGCGGGTGCTGCGCAGCCTGCACACCTACCGTCCCGGCACCTTCGAGGGGTGGCTCTACCGCATCACCAAGAACCTGTTCCTGGACCGGATGAGGCGCCGCAAGCGGGTGCGCTTCGAGCCGCTGGCCGACGAGGAGTGGCGGCACCCGGTCTCCTCCGAGCCGGGGCCCGCCGACCTGATCGACCGCAGCACCTTCGAGGCCCGGCTCGATCGCGCGCTGGCCTCCCTGCCGCCGCACTACCGCTTGGCTGTGGTGCTGTGCGACGTCGAGGGGCTGACCTACGACGAGGTCGCAGCCACCACCGGCTGGCCGCTGGGCACCGTGCGCTCGCGGATCCACCGCGGGCGCCGCCAGCTGCGGCAGCTGCTCGAGTCCGGGGCGGACGCCCCCGCAGACGAGACGGCCGAGCAGGCAGCCGACGCGGGCGGTCCGGATCCGGCTGACGCGGCTGACGCGGGCCCGGTGGCGCACACGCGCGGCGGAGGTGGCCATGCCTGACTGCCGCGGCGTCGAGGTCCTGCTGTCGGCGCACCTGGACGGCGAGCTGCCGGCGCCCGACCAGCGGGTCGTGGACGCGCACCTCGCGGTGTGCGAGGCGTGCCGTGCCGAGCAAGCGCGGCTGGCCGAGCTCCGCAGCCTCCTGCGCAGCCTGCCCGCGCGCCGCGCGCCACATGGGCTCACCTGGCAGCTCCACCGCGCCGCCGCGCGGGACCGCAGCCGCCAGCGAGCGCGGCGCGGCCTCACCGTCGCCGCGGTCGCGGTGGCGCTGACCACCGGCGCGTTCGTCGGCGCTGATGACGATCCCGATCCCTCGGACACCTCGGCGCGGGCGAGCATCGACGACCTGGTCAGCGAGCACCTGTCGGTCATCGACGCGCCGGAGGAGGCGACCGCGCCGTGAGGAGCAGGCGCTGGTCGGTGCTGGTGGGCGCGGTGGGGCTCGTGGTCGCCGCCGCCGCCCCGAGCGCCGCGGCGGTGAGCGTCGAGGGCGAGCCCGCCTGCCTGACTGCCCGCACCGAGGCGGTGACCTCTGCTGAGCCCGCGCCGGGGCTGCTGCCTGGCCGCGACCACAGCGCGATGCTCGTGCTCGGGCGCGCGGCGGTGCTCGCCCACGGCCGCGCGGCGAGCGGGGCCATCACGACCCGCACCACCCCCCGTGCCGAGACCGGCGCCAGCCGTGGTGACCGCCACCGAGCCCGCGCCCTGCGCCGGGCCGGGTGGTCGGTGCCAGAGGAGCTTCCGGGCGGCTACACCTTCGCCGAGCTGCGCACCCTGGAGGACGGCGCGCAGCCCCAGGGCCTGCTCCAGGTCCTCTACGTGCGCGACGAGGAGCGGGTGTCGGTGTTCCAGCGGCGGGGCTCGGTGGAGCACAGGGGGCTGCTGGCCGACGCGACCCCCGAGCGCGGGCGTCAGGCCTGGTGGTGGCCGGAGGCCTCCCCGCCCCGGCGCGCCTGGGAGGCGGAGGGGACCGTCTACATCGCGGTGGGCGGCGCCTCCGCCGAGGACCTGGCGCGTGCGACGGCCGGGCTCCCCCCGCCCGACGCCGCCCCGGTGGAGCGGCCGCTGCTGCGACCGCTCATGCGCCTGGTGGAGGGATGGCTGCGCCTTGTCCGCTGAGGGCGTGCAGCTCGGACGGACCGTGATGGCGGTGCAGCTCGGACGCACCGGGTGCGGCCAGCGACGCCCCGACGCCGGCGACCCACGCGGCGCGCGCGGCCTAGGCTGGGCAGCCGCGCCGGGCGCATGATCGTGGCGCGGGAGGGAGCAGACGCGGTGGAGGTCGAGCAGCCCAGCGAGCGACCAGCAGCGCGCCGCGGTGGGCGAGCGCCCTCGCCGGCCACGGTCGCGGCGCTGGCCGGGCTCATCGGGGTGCTGGTCGGCTCGGCCACGGTCCTGGTCGCCCTCGGGGATGCCGCGGACCGGCCCGGAGCCGAGGAGCTGTCGGCCCAGCAGACCGGGCCGACCATCGAGCTCGAAGGCGGCGGCCAGGATCTCGACCAGGTCGCTGCGGTGGCCCAGGCCGTGCTGCCCACGGTGGTGCGCCTGGACTCCGGCAGCGGCTTCGGCGCGGAGGCCTACGGCTCGGGCGTGGTGTACCGCGCCGATGGCTACGTGGTCACCAACGAGCACGTGGTCAACGATCGCGAGACGGTCAACGTCACCTTCTCAGATGGGTCGGAGACCCAGGGCACCGTCCGCGGCACCGATGAGCGCACCGACCTGGCGGTGGTCGAGGTCGATCGCGACGGGCTCACGGCGCTGCCCATCGGCGAGAGCGAGGACCTCACCCCCGGGGCGCCGGCGATCGCGGTGGGCAGCCCCTTCGGCCTCGAGGGGACGGTGACGTCGGGGGTCATCAGCGCGCTGAACCGGCCGCTGCAGGTCACCACCGACGAGGGCCCCCAGCAGTACGACAACGTCATCCAGACCGACGCGGCCATCAACCCGGGAAACTCTGGTGGTCCGCTGGTGGGCACCGACGGCACGCTGCTTGGCATCAACTCCGCCATCTTCACCCAAGGGCCGACCCCCGCCAACGCCGGCGTCGGCTTCGCCATCCCCGTGGAGACCGTCACCAGCGTGGCCGACCGCCTGATCGAGTCCGGCGAGGTCGAGCACGCCTTCCTCGGCGTGTCAGGCGAGGACGTCACGGCCGAGGTCGCCGAGCGCGTCGGTGTGTCCCGGGGCGCCTACGTCGAGGAGGTCTTGGAGGGCACCCCGGCGGAGGAGTCCGGCCTGGCCGCCGAAGACGTGATCGTGGGCGTGGAGGGCGACGAGGTCGCCTCGTTCACCGAGCTCATCGGTCGCGTGCTGCGCTTCGATGTCGACGAGGAGATCGTCGTACGCTACGTGCGCGAGGGTGACGAGCGCGAGACCACTGCGACGCTGAGCGCTCGCCCGGAGGACGACACCCTGGATTGAGGCCGCCGCACCGCAGGCGACGAGGGAGAGGACGAGCATGAGCACCCCCGGTCTCTGGGAGCTGGTCGCGCTGGCGGTGCTCGCACTGCTGATCTTCGGGCCCGACAAGCTGCCGGGGATGCTGCGCAGCGCGGGCAAGACGCTGGGCGGCCTGCGCCGTGAGGCGCGCGCCGCGGTGCGGGAGCTCAAGGAGACCGGCGAGCTCGACGAGCTCCAAGAGGTCGCGCGGGACCTGCGCGGCGAGAGCGAGGAGCTGCGCCGCGCCGCCGACATCCGCGGCAGCGTCAAGCGCCCGCCGCGCAGCGCCCGCGGCATCGCCGCTGCCGCGGCCGGCTCGATCATGTCCGATGCCGTCTCCGACGACGGCGATCAGGGCGCGCGCGCCGCGTCCACCGACGATGACGCCGCCGGTGATCACGGCCACCCCGAGGCCGCCGAGGAGCCGACCGAGCCCACCGACGAGGGAGCCGCGGCCCAGCCGGTGGCTGCCGGACCGGCACCGTTCGATCCCGACGCCACGTGAGCGGCCGCGCGCCGCGGCCGCCGCTGCGACGCGCGCTGCTCGGAGCCGCGCTGCTGGGCGTCAGCGTCGCCCTGGTCCGCTGGCCACAGGGCCGCGCGCTGGATGTGCGCGCCGGCGCGGCGCTGCGCGGCGCGGTCGGCGCGCGCGGTGATCGGCTCGCGGTGGGCACCACCGACCTCGGCAGCCTCTACGCGGTCGCGGGGATGGCAGGGGTCCTGGCCGCCGCGGGACATCGCGACGACGCCGCCGATGCGCTCGCCGTCGGCGTGGCCGCCTGGGGCCTGTCGCAGCGGAGCAAGCGGCTGCTGGACCGAGCGCGACCCTACGAGGCCGACGGTGTGCGCCGGCTGCTGCGCCCGCCGTCGGGCTCGTCGTTCCCCTCGGGCCATGCAGCGGTGGCTGCGGCCTGGTCGACGCTGCTCGCCGAGCGCGCCGAGGCGCCGGTGGTGCGCGCGGCGCTGCCGGCCGTCGCCGCCCATGTGGCCGCTACGCGCGTCCACGTCGGTGTGCACTACCCCAGCGACGTGCTCGCCGGCGCAGGCCTCGGGCTGCTGGTCAGCGCGGGCTGGCGCGGGGCGCACGCCCGCATCACACGGGCGGCGGCACGCCGCCTGATCCGCGGTGTGCGCGCCAGCGCCCCCGCGGCGGTGGGCGTCAGCCCATCTGCAGCGGGAGGCTCTTGCCGACCAGGGAGGTGCCCTGCTTGGACAGGTGCTGCGCGATCGCCCTGACGGCCTTGCTGGCGGGGGCGTCGGGCTCGCCCAGCACCAGTGGGCGCCCGTCGTCGGCGCCCTCCCGCAGCCGCGGGTCGATCGGGATCGAGCCGAGCAGCTCGGTGGACAGCTCCTCGGCGAGGAGCTCGCCGCCGCCCTCACCGAAGATGGCGTACTCGCGGCCGGTGTCAGGCGCGATGAACGTGGCCATGTTCTCGATGACCCCGCTGACCTTCATGCCGGTCTGAGCCGTGGTCTGCCCGGCGCGCAGCGCCACCCGCTGTGCCGCCGGCTGGGGCGTGGTCACCACGAGCATGTCGGCGTTCGGCAGCATCTGGGCCAGCGAGATGGCGATGTCGCCGGTGCCCGGCGGCAGGTCGCACAGCAGGAAGTCGACCTCGCCCCAGTGCACGTCGGAGAGGAACTGCTGGAGCGCACGGTGCAGCATCGGCCCGCGCCAGATGACCGGTCGCTCGCTGTCGACGAAGAAGCCGATCGAGATCACCTTCACGCCATGGGCCAGCAGGGGCAGGACCAGATCGTCGAACGCGACGGGCTTGCCGCCCGCCCCCATCATCCGGGGGATCGAGTAGCCCCAGATGTCGGCGTCCATGATCCCGACGCGGTAGCCCTCCTCGGCCAGCGCGCACGCCAGGTTGGTGGTGATCGAGCTCTTGCCGACCCCACCCTTGCCCGAGGCCACCGCGATGACCTTGGTGGTCGACTCCACCGAGTTGAACGGGATGTCGCCCTCGTCGCCCCCACCGCCGCTGGGGCGCTTGCTCTTCGCCTTGGCGACAGCGGCCTGGCGCTGCTCCTCGGTCATGATGCCGATGTCCACCGCCACCTGTTCGAGCCCCAGGTCGCGGGCGGCAGCGGCCGCGGCCTCGCGCAGCGCCCCCTCGGCGGGATAGCCCGGCACCGGCAGGCGCAGCGTCACCTGGGCCGAGCCGTCGTCGGTGACCTCGGCGACGGCCACCGCGTCCAGCTCGCCCAGCGTGTGATCGAGCAACGGATCTCTCAGCGCGGCGATCGCCTCGCGCAGCTCTGCTGACGTGGCCACAGGAGCCTCCCAGGGTCGCGGGCGAGCGCCTGCTCTCGCGGGCGGTGGCTCGCCGTCCGCGAGCGCCGATGGTGCGCTCGCATCCTGGCGCGAGCGTATCGGCGCCCCTGCGGCGACGCACCGGCTCGGCGGTGCGCGCTCGCACGTCGGCCCGCTACGAGCCCTGGCGCTGCTGCTTGATGAAGGCGCGCTTGGCCTTGGCCAGCGCCACCCGCTCGGGGTGGCCCTCGGCGAGCAGGCGGTCGTAGGTCTCCTGATCGACGCCATCGGGCGCGGGCTGCGGCTGCGCCGAGCCCTCGCTCTGGTCGGGCTGCGGCTGCGCCGAGCCCTCGCTCTGGTCGGGCTGCGGCTGCGCCGAGCCCTCGCTCT
>Ga0207421_10001105_pt1 | contig 35070 bp, 26 predicted proteins | sample SodLakKL_010_SED_4_FD_187542 | JGI IMG/M metagenome (GOLD analysis project Ga0207421, IMG submission 187542) | Alkaline sediment microbial communities from Lake Tanatar, Kulunda Steppe, Russia - 8KL_010_SED (SPAdes) (version 2) | ecosystem: Environmental > Aquatic > Non-marine Saline and...
CGCTGGCGTGGAGCCCCGCCGGCCGCGAGGTCGTGCGCTCGTGCGGTGCCGGGGTCCCCCGTTCCTCCAACGCCGCGTCCAACCATCCCTCCTGCCACGCGCGCCAGAGTCGGGACAGGTCCCACGCCCGGGTCCCGGTCACGGTCGCGCCGCGGTGGCCCCGACGGGTGAGCCGACCTTCCGCGACCAGCAGCCAGGCATGCAACACCGTCCACGCACAGTCGTCGAGGTGGCGTTCGAAGTAGGTGGTCTGGGTCTGGCCGGTGCGATCGTCCAGCGACAGGAACAGCACCCGCTGACCGGAGCGTTGCGCGGGGGACTGCACGGCGACCTTCACCCCGACGACCCGCACCGTCGACTGCGTCGCCACGTTCGGTAGATCACATGCCCGGGTGATGCCGAGCACCTCGATCAGCGGTTCGTAGAAGCTGATCACGTGGCGGGAGACGTCCAGGCCGGTCGCGGCCAGTTCCGCACGGACGCGATCGGCATCCCGGTCCTCGGGCAGCACCAGTTCCTCGTCGATCGCGAGCTCCAGGGTCGCCTGCTCGGCCGGCGCGCCCCCCGAGGCGCCCCCGAGCGCACGGCTGCTCCCACTCCGGTCACGTCGGTCACGCCGGCCACGGTCGTGCCACAACTCCTCGACCGCCAGGACCAGGGCGCGACGTCCCGTCGGGCCACCTCGGCGTCCGACCCCGGCGACCAGGTCGATCGCGCCGGCGTGCACCAGGGAGGTCGCGGTCGGTCGCGACAGCCCGGCCCGGGTGCGAAGGTCCCCCAGGGAGACGAACGGACGCGCTTCCACCAGCGAGGCGATCTCCGTCCCGGTGATCCCCGCCACGTCCTGCAGGCCGATCCTGACCGCATAGCGGTAGCCGCGCCCCGCATCGCCCGCATCACGACCGGAGGGGGGTACCGGGCGCGGCGACCCGGCCGGCCACCGCCATCCGGGTGGCAGATGTGGGCCGGCCGCCTCACCCGAGCCCGCCGCACGGATCGCCGCGGTGAGGCCCAGCCGGTGATCGGCGATGCCGCGGTCGACCACCTCCACGCTGGCGGGGCCGTCGGAACGGTTGACGTCGGTGGGCAGCAGTGCCACCCCGAACAACCGGCACTCCTCCATGATCATGCGTCGCGGGTACATGCCGGGATCGTGGGTGAGCAACCCGGCGACGAACTCCGGGAAGACGTGCGCCTTGAGGAACGCGGAACGTTCGGTCGGCACCGCGAACGCCGCGGCGTGGGCCTTGCAGAACCCGAACGAGGCGAACGAGGCGAGTTGCTCCCAGATCCGCTGCGCATCTGCCTGGGTGACCCCGCGGTCGCCGGCGCGGGCCAGCACCCAACCGCGGATGGTGGCCTGCTTCGCACGGTCCCCCAGCTGCCGACGCAGCAGGTCGGCGTAGGCCAGGTCACAACCGGTCAGGGCCGCCAGCACCCCCATCACCTGCTCGTGGTAGACGATCACCCCGTAGGTCTCGCGCAGCACCGGTTCGAGACTCGGGTGGGCGTAGACGAAGGCTTCCCCGTGCCGCCGCGCGACGTAGGGCGTGACCATGTCGGCCTTCACCGGCCCCGGCCGGAACAGCGAGATCTCCGTGATCAGGTCGCCGAACCGGTCCGGTTGCAGGCGTCCGAGCAGTTCGCGCTGCCCCGGTGATTCGATCTGGAAGATGCCGACCGAATGGGTCGATCGGATCAGTGCGTAGGTGTCGGGATCGTCGTGCGCGATCGCATCGAGCGACAGCCTGCCGCGGGCATCGCGTCCGGGCAGGGAGGCATCGGGCTCGCGGGTGGCGGGGGTGGTCCCGGTGCCGTTGACCAGATCCAGGCACCGGCGGATCGACGACAGCATCCGCACCCCCAGCACGTCCAGCTTCAGCAGCCCGAGCGCCGCGACGTCGTCCTTGTCGAACTGGCTCATCGAGTAGCCGTGCCTCCCCGAGCCCACCCTGCCGTGCGCGGAACGTTCCAGTGGCATGCGGGTGGTGAGGTCGGCATCCCCCAGCAGGATCCCGCACGGATGCATGGCGATGTGCCGCGGGAAGCCGGCGATGCGCTCGACGATGCCGAACAGGGTCTCCAGCTGTCCGGCGTCGAGGCGGCTGTGGGCCAACTCGGGCAGCTCGGCGAGCGTGCGACGGACGTCCTCGGCCCGGGCATGGGAGAAGCTGCCGGCGATCGTGTCCAGTTCGTCGCGTGGGATGCCGAGCACCTTGCCGACCTCACGGATCGCCATCTTGGCCTGGAAGGTCTCCATCATCGCCACGCACGCGGTGCGGTGCTCCCCGAACCTCGCCATCACGAGGTCGTAGACGTCCTCGCGGCGGTGGGATTCGACGTCCAGGTCGATGTCCGGCAACTCGTCGCGATAGGGGTTCATGAACCGCTCGAACGCGAGCCCGTTCGCCACCGGATCGACGTCGCTGATCCGTAGCGCGAAACACACCAGGCTGCCGGCGGCCGATCCCCGGCAGGACACCAGGATCCCGGCCTCACGCACGTCGTCGACCACGGTCGCGACCGCCAGGAACAGATCGTGCAGCGCCAGCCGGTCGACCATCTCGAGTTCGTGTTCCAGTCGTGCACGCAACGCCGGGGTGACCCGGGGATAGCGGGCGGCGACACCCTCCCAACACCGACGGTGCAACTCCCCCGCCGCGGCCTCCGGCGGCAACCCCGACAGCCGCGGCACGTGCAGTCCCCCGATGCCGAGGTCGACCTCGCACGAGACCGCGAGCTCATGAGCCGCGGCGAGCAGGTCGGGTCGCTCGTGGAACCGCGCGTACTGCTCGCCGGGAGTGGTGAACCAGGCCTCCGCGGTGGTCCTGCCGAGGTGGCGTGCCGCCAGCGGTACCTGCTGGCGCACGCACCGCAGGACGTCGGCGAGCACCACGTCCTCGCGGCGGAGGTAGCGCACGTCGTTGACGGCCGCCGCGCGCACCTGCAGCGTCTCGGCGAGCGCGAGGGTGCGCCGGATGCGGGCGTCGTCACCGGGTTCGTCCGGATCCCATCGACTCGAGCCCTTGCCCTTGCCCAGGCGTCGACCGCCCTGGGCCACACGGTGATCACGTACCCCGAGCACGACCTGCTCACGACCGAACACCTCCAGCCACCGTCGCAGCTCGTGTTCTGCGGCGTCGAGCTGCCCGCGGGCCACCAGACGCCCCACCGGCGAGTCCGCCCCCAACAAGGCGACGACCCCATCGGAGCGCGCGGCGAGTCCCAGGTCGTCGGCCGCCAGGTGCGGATCGGAACGGACCTCGGCGTGCGCCGCCGAGATGGTCCGGCACAGCTCCCCGTAGCCGGCCTGCGAACGTGCGAGGAAGGTCACGCGGGGCGCGTCGTCCTCGAGCCACGCACTGCCCCGTCCGGGCCGTCTCCGGCGGGGATCGGCAGCGCCACGCTCCGTCGGGGAGGACGCCCTGCCCCCCGAAGCCGTATCGACGGGCAGGCGCACCCGGCCGGCCCGGGTCAACTCCCACCCCGGCCGCCCGGTATCGGGCGCCAGCGCGAGATCCGTGCCGAACACCGGGGTGACCCCGGCCGCAGCTGCGGCCTGCGCGAACCGCACCACCCCGTAGAGCCCGTCGCGATCGGTGATCGCGACGTGGCTCATCCCGGCAGCTGCCGCAGCTTCGGCCAACTCCTGGGGACGTATCGCCCCATCACGCAGCGAGTACGACGACCGCACCTGCAGATGCGCGAACGGTGGTGGATCCGAGGAACTGTCCACCACGACCGCCTTCCGACGAGTACGCCGACCGAGCGCGCATCCGAGCACGCCACCCACCAGGGAACGAACATGCGTTCGACCCGTTCGGCACCGTAGCGCTCCTGGCTCGAAGCCCGCCAGTCCTGATGCCCCGACCGGTCGTACCCGGCCTGGTCGGCCGTCGTCGGCCGTGCACGCGATCCGACCCGCACGATCCGCGAGGGGCCTCAGCCCGTGCACCTCGCCCGGGCGCCACCTACGCGCGCGTGCGGTCCCCGTCGTCGGGGGTGACGGCGGCCGCGACGAGCCACCGACCGTCCTCGGCCACCATCAGGTAGCGATGATCATCGCGTGCTCCGCCCTCGCCGGTGACCTCGATGCGGATCTCGGCGACACCCTCGGCGGTGATCGTGCACGCCCCCGACCGGTGCACGGCGGCGTCGGTGAGGTTGGGATAGGCCTCGAGGATCAGGGCGCGGAAGCTGGCGACATCGACCCCGGCCCGGAACGAACGGGACGCGAAACCGATCGCCGCCTCGAAATCATCGGCCGCGAAGGCCGCCAACTGACCGGCGATGGTCGCATCGATGGCCGCGACCACCTCGGCGTCGCAGGGACCGACCGCCGGTTCGCTCGAGCCGCTCGGCTCCGACGGGCCCGATCCGCTCGACGCGATCGGATCGGGATCGCCCGTGCAGCCCAGCACCAACGCGCCGAGGCCCACGGCGACCCCCAGTGCTCTCCGCATCGCCGTCTCCTCGTCCTCCGGCGGGGTACGGAGCACCTCCCTCCGCCGGACGAGCGGCACCCGTATCGACTCAGGTGGCGCTGCCGTCGCCCTTCTCGATGGGTGCGCGCACGAGGTTGCCCCACTCGGTCCAGGACCCGTCGTAGTTGCGCACATCGGGGTAGCCGAGCAGGTGGTGGAGCACGAACCAGCTGTGGCTCGAGCGTTCCCCGATCCGGCAGTAGGCCACCACCTCGGAGTCGCCGCTGAGGCCCTGTTCCTGCTCGTAGAGCTCGCGCAGCTCTTCGATCGGCTTGAAGGTCCCGTCCTCCTGGGCGGCGCGCCCCCAGGGCACGCTCTTCGCGCCGGGGATGTGCCCGCCACGCATCGCGCCCTCCTGCGGGTAGTCCGGCATGTGGGTGCGCTCGCCGGTGAACTCCTGCGGACTGCGCACGTCCAGTAGCTGGCCGTGGACCTCGAGGTGCTTGTCGACGTCCTCGCGGTAGGCGCGGATCGGCGCGTCGTTGCGCTCGACCACGGGGTAGTCGGTGGGCTCGGGCGACGGCTTGTCCTTGGTCAGCTCGCGGCCCTCGGCGATCCACTTGCCGCGCCCGCCGTCGAGCAGGCGCACGTCCGGGTGCTCGAACAACGAGAACACCCACAGGGCGTAGGCCGCCCACCAGTTGGACTTGTCGCCGTAGAAGACCACCGTGCTGTCGCGGCTGATGCCCTTGGCGCGCATCAGGTCGGCGAAGCCCTCACCGTCGACGTAGTCGCGGGTGACCGGGTCCTGCAGTTCGGTGTGCCAGTCGATCTTCACCGCACCGGGGATGTGGCCGGTCTCGTAGAGCAGCACGTCCTCGTCGGACTCGACCACCACCAGCTCCGGGTCATCGAGGTGGTCGGCCAGCCAGTCGGTGGTCACCAGCACGCTCGGGTCGGCGTACTCGGTGATCTTCGGGTCGGTGTCGTGGTCGGTCACGGCCATGGAGAACTCCTGGAAACGGTGTCGTCGCGTACACGGGTACGTTGCGGGACAGCAGCGGGGATGCGCCGATCCCTGCCTTCGGCCACCCAACGTAGGAGCTTCTCGCCATGACCATGCCGGAGAACCTTGAGAACGTGGTGAACGATTTCGCCGCGGCACCGATGGAACTCCGCATCGAACTGCTGGTGGAACACGCCGAGAACGTCACTCCGCTGCCGGCTCACCTGGCTGAGCACCCGGAACTGCTCGAACAGGTCGAGGAATGCCAGACCCCGTTCTTCCTCGCCACCGAGGTCGACGACGACCGGCGCGTACAGGTCTGGTTCGACTGCCCGCCGGAGGCACCGACCACCCGGGGGTTCGCCGGCATCCTGGCGACCGGCCTGAACGGTGCGACCGTCGAGGAGGTCCTGGCCGTGCCCGACGACTTCCATTACGCGATGGGCCTGGCCCAGGCGATCAGCCCGCTGCGGCTGCGCGGCATGGACGCGATCCTGTTCCGCCTCAAGCGCCAGCTCCGCACGGCGTAGCCGCCCGGAGACCGCCTCGGCCCACCGGCTGCTATCCGCTCGCGTCGGGAGCGAGCGGCGTGGGGCCGGGCAGCAGGTGCTCGAGGTCGCTGCTGTCGACCATCGGGTCGTCGAGGTCGATGACGGTCCGCGAATGCGCCAGCGTCCACGCCCGTCCGGTGATGTGGGTGTCGAGGCCGATGTGATGACCGACGGCGGCCGTCCCGAGGACGGTGCCACGGAAGCTCGAGTCCCGGGGCGAGACCGTGTCCAGCCACTGTCCTTGCGCGATCTCACCGCGCTCGTGCATCCGCGCGAGGCGCGCCGAGGTCCCGGTGCCGGTGGGACTGCGACAGATCACTCCCGGATGGACATAGGTGGCCGACCGTGAGCGGAAGCCCCGATCGGAGACCCGCTCGACCGGTCCACAGAAGTGGACGAACGGCAGCGGCCCGACCTCGCCGAGATGGGGGTGGACCTCGACGAACTCCGGACGGACCGCCCGAACGAAGGCGTCACCGAACGCCGCCAGCGCGGGCTCCTCGACGCGGGTCAGCTCGAAGCCTGCAGCCGCCGCATCCACCAGCGCGAAGAACGCCCCGCTCCACACCCCGTCGTAGCCCACCTGACCGTGACCGGGCACCTCGACGAAACGGTCGCGAGAGGCCACGTAGGCGGGTTCGCCCTTGGTGGTGATCGAGGTCACCCGGCCGTCGACGACGGTCGCGGTGATCCTCGCGAGACCGGCCGGGGACTCGAGCACGACGTCCTGCACGCCCTCACGCATCGGGATGCGACCGCTCTCGAGCACCGCGGTCGCCGTGCAGATCGTGTTCGACCCCGAGTACAGCGGGTAGCCCATCGCCTCCATGATGATGTAGCCCGCCTGCGCTTCGGGATGACCGGGCTCGACGATGAGGTTGACGCTCATCGCCGGGTCGCCGTACGGCTCGGACAGCAACAGGCGGCGCAGACCGTCGCCGTGGTGCTCGAGGAAGCGCAGTTGCTCGCGCACCGATCCGCCGGGCAGCGGTCCCACACCGCCGACCACGATCCGGCTGACGTCACCACCGGCCTGGGTGTCGATCAACTCGAGCGAGCGCATACGACCCGGGACGTCACCCTGCATGGGGGGCGCCGATCTCGTCCCACCGGGCATCCGGCACGACGACGAGGTTGCCGATGAACCGCTTGGCGACGAAGTCCGCCTGCGCGCGGTGGAACTCCGAGAGCGGGTAGGTCGCGTGCAGCAGTGGCTCGATCGATCCCGCCTCGATGTAACCGACCAGGCGACGGAACGCGGTGCGCGTCCCCTGCGAGGAGCCGTGCAGTTCGAGCTGTTTGAGATACATCGTGCGCAGGTCGAGCTCCACGACCGGGCCGGCGATGGCACCGGCCGTGGTGTAGCGGCCCTCGGGGCGCAGGATGCGCAGCAGGTCGTTGAACATCGGCCCGGCGACCAGGTCGGCGACGACGTCGATGGGCTCGCCGCCGGTGGCGTGCGCGACCTGCTCGACGAGGTCGCCCTCGCCACGGACGACCGTGGCCTGTGCACCCAACGCCAGCACCGCGTCCTGTTTGTCGGCACTGGTCACCGCATAGGGGATCGCACCCCGGACGCGGCAGAGCTGGATGATCCCCGAACCCACGCCGCCGGACGCGCCGGTGACCAACACCCGTTCACCCGGAGCGACACGGGCACGGTCCAGCATGTGCTCGCCGGTGAGGTAGGCGCAGCAGAAGGTCGCGAGTTCCGCGTCGCTGATCGGGGCGTCGACCCGGTAGGCGTGGCCACTGGGCACCGCGACGTACTCCGCGTAGCCACCGTCGCGACCGTGGCCGATGTAGTCGATGTCGGCCAGCGAATCGTCGCCCTCCGGGCGGTTGTAGATCGAGAAGTCGACCATCACCCGCTCACCGATACGACCCTCGGCCACGTCCTCACCGACCGCGACCACCTGTCCGACGGTGTCGGTGCCCTGGATGCGGGGGAAGGTGAGTGTCGACCGCCCCCGCCGCCACGTCGAGACCGAGCCCGGGTCGGTCTCCGTGCCGTAGGCGCCCTCGCGGACCCACACATCGGTGTTGTTCATCCCACACGCACTGACCTCGATCAGCACCTCCCCCGCCGCCGGCTCCGGGACGGGAACGTCGTCGCGGAGCACCAGCTGGTCGGGTCCACCGTGCCCCACCAGCTGCACGGCGGTCATCGTCTTCGGGACCAACTCGGACTCCCCATCGCTCGTCGACCCCGACGCACGCTCGTTGATCCTGCCCGCGTTCGGGGTGTTCCGCGCCCCGACGACCGGGACGAACCGGCAACGATACGCCTGCCGCCACCTGGTGTCATTCGCCTCGGTGACGCGTTCGCGCGGGCGCACGGCACGCCGATCCTGGCCGTCAATCCCAGATCCGATCGAGCCGCCACGCCTCGCCCTTGCGGACCAACTCGTAGACCCCGTCGGTGGGTGCGCCGTTGCGCGCCTCGACCCGCCAGAGATCCGTGCGCTCGATCCGTTCCGGGAGCCCGTCGGCCCGCCGCCACCATCCCTCGTCCTCGTGCCAGTGCCCGATCACCGACAGCACCCGGTAGTGCTGCCCACGCCAACGGAACGCGGCCGGTGCGTCGGAGGCGAGCTCCACCTCCTCGATGCGTTCCCGGTACCTCTTGGTCATCGTTGCCCCTTCCATCTTCGCCATACGCAGCTCGTCACCACGCAGTTCGTCACCACGCAGATCGTCACCACGCAGATCGTCACCACGCCGGTCACACGAACTGGTCGAACGTGTGTTCGACTCTGCGAGACAGTAGGGACGACGTGTGACAACCGCTGCCCCGTCTCGCTCCCCGCACGACCTGCGCGCACATCCCGCAGGATCACGATGGGCCGCACGCCCGGCCACCCCTATCCTCGGCCGGGAGTAGCGTCAGCCATCCCGCCGAGCCGATACGGCCCGCCGGAGCCCGGGTGCACGCCCCGGCATCGGATCCCGGGCGCACGCCCCGGCAGCCCGACACGGAGGACACGAAGTGGAGAAACCGGGCACGAAGCTGATGTTCGACCCCGATCAGTACAACAAGCAAGGGGTGTTGAAGAAGGCGCTCTACGAGGAAGAACTCGCTCGTCTCCAGATCGAACTGGTCAAGCTCCAACACTGGATCAAGGACACCGGCCAACGCGCGGTCGTGGTCTTCGAGGGCCGCGATGCCGCCGGCAAGGGTGGGGTCATCAAGCGCATCTCGGAGCGGACCAACCCCCGCACCGTGCGCACCGTGGCGCTCGGGGTGCCCTCCGACCGCGAGAAGACCCAGTGGTACTTCCAGCGCTACGTCGAGCAGCTCCCGGCCGGTGGCGAGCTCGTGATGTTCGACCGCTCCTGGTACAACCGGGCGGGCGTCGAGCGGGTGATGGGCTTCGCCACCGAGGAACAGGTCCGCGAATTCATGCGCACCGGTCCGGAGTTCGAGCGCATGCTCGTGCGCGCCGGCATCAAGGTGATCAAGTACTGGTTCTCGGTCAGCGACGAGGAACAGGAACGCCGGTTCCAAGCCCGCAACGAGGACCCCACCAAGCGGTGGAAGCTGTCACCCATGGACGTCGAGTCCCGTGCGAAGTGGCAGGACTACTCGCGCGCCAAGGACGAGATGTTCGCCCATACCGACATCAAGCAGGCGCCCTGGTGGGTGGTGGACGCCGACGTCAAGCGCCACGCGCGACTCAACTGCATCGCTCATCTGCTCGAACAGTTCGACTACCCGGACGAAACCCCGGAACCGATCGCGCTGCCACCCCGCCCGGAGCGGACCATCGGCTACATCCGCCCACCGATGGAGGACCAGTCCTTCGTCCCGGCCTACTACTGAGGCCCTCAGGTCCGCGGCACCGGCGGACTCACGGGGCGCCCGGCCCGGCGCAGGAGCTCGACGGCCAGATCGTCACCGACCTGCTCGAGCGACTCCTCCGCCTGGACACGGGCGTTGCCCGCCGCGAGCAGTTCGGTGGTCAGCTGCGCGGCGAACGGTCCGATCGACGAGCGCAGCGACCGGTGGGTCTCCGCCGCCTCGTCGCGGACCTGCGGTAGCGGCACGAACGCCGGGAACACCCCGAGGTCGTCGACCAGCGGCCGCAGGCCCGCTCGCCATGCCGCACCGTCGGTCGCCGTCGTGAGCCCGGCCAGGCAATCCCCCGCCGCGACCCCCAACACGGCCTCCTGTGGGTCGGCCGCCAGCACCGGCTGATCGCTCCGGACGCTGTAGGCCGCGAGCACCGCACGCAACCCGTCACTGCGCGAGACGAACTCCTGATCGACACACAACGTGGCGTCCGGACGCTCGGAGAGGCGGGCCGCGAGTTGTGACACCGTGCCGAGGTCGGCATCGATCGACGGCGGCCCCGCGACCACGAACGCGAACGTGGCGTTGGCAGGAGGCGTATCGACCCCCTCGTCGAACCGCGGTCGCAGCCACGCGATGTCCCGACCCCGATCATGCTCACTGACGGCGAGGTAGCCCTCCAGCGCATCACCCGGAGGATCCGGCCGGCCCAGCGTCTCCAGCCACGCTTCGCCCGTGTAGGCGGGTCGGACGTCCACCCGACCGAGTTCGAGCGCCTGTCGGGCGTCACGGGCATCCGAGAACGGCACCACCTCGGCGGCCAGACCGCCCCTGGTCAACAGTGCCGCCAGGGTCTGGGCGAGCAGCGCCGTCTCCGGGTCGGGCCCGGAGGCCACCCGGATGGGCGCGACCTCCTCGTCCGAGGCGTTGGCGGAGCCGCCGGCCGGCGGTTGCAGGTCGGAACCGGGCGCGCCCGTGGCAGCACCGCCATCCACCGCCGTGCAGGCGGTGGACAACAGCAGCAGCAGGACAAGCAGTGCACGCATCCCCGACAGGCTACGTCGCGAACACCCACCATGAGTTGCCATACCCTCGTGTGAGCGCCAGATCCCCACCGGAGGCCCGTGTGCCGACCCGCCCTTCCCGCCCTGCCCGGCGGTCGTTCGCCGTCATCGCCGCGGCCTCGCTCCTGCTCGCGGCCTGTGCCGGGAACGGGGGCGACGCGGCCACGAGCCAGCCGTCGGATGATGCCGCCGCCCTGGTCGAGGGAACGGAACTCTCGGTCGCCATCGCCAGCTTCGACCTGGCGGTCGGTGACGATCAACGCCTGCTCGCGGGCGTGTTCACCCCGGAGCGTCAGTTGCTCGGCTTCGGTGCGGTCGGTTTCCAGTTGGGCTACCTCGGTGAGGATGCCGGCGGGGAGACCGAGATCGACCAGAGCGTCACGGCGGACTTCCTCGCCGTTCCCGGTCGCGAGCCCGAGGGCGAGGCCACCACGCCGACGCTGATCGACGATCCGGCCGGCCAGGGCGTCTACGCCGGTCAGGTCGACTTCGACCAGGCCGGGATGTGGGGGTTGCGCGTGGTCGCCGAACTCGACGACGGCACCGTGGTGGAGGGCCAGACCACCTTCCTGGTGGGCGAGGACCGCGAGGTCGTCGACATCGGTGAGCAGGCACCACGCAGCCAGAACGCCACGATCGCCGACGTCGAGGCCGGCGACGTCGAGGCGGTGGCGGTCGACTCCCGGGCCCAGGGCGACGACGCGGAGATCCCCGCTCCCCACCTGCACGACAAGACCGTCGCGGACTCGCTCGACGCCGAACGACCGGTCGTGGTCGCCATCACCACCCCGGTCTACTGCGTGAGCCAGTTCTGCGGTCCGCTCACCGACGTGCTCGCGGACGTGGCGCTGGAGTACGAGGACCGCGCCGACATCATCCACCTCGAGGTCTGGGAGGACTTCGAGGACCAGCAGCTGAACGCCTCCGCCGCCGAATGGATCCAGACCGAGATGGGCGGCAACGAGCCGTGGGTCTTCCTGGTCGACGGTGACGGGACCATCCTGGACCGATGGGACAACGTGCTCGACCTCGATGAGCTTCGCGCCGCACTGGCCGAGTTGCCCGACATCGGTGTGAGCACCGCCTCCGCAGAGCTCGACTGAGATGCCGGCATCGGACCGCGACCCGCAGATCGACCCCGCCCCGGACGCCCCCGAGGCCGCCGCGCACGCCCCGGCAGCGGCGGCGCTGCCCGACCTCGCCGCGCACGACGGCCCGGCCCCGATCATCGACTGGTCGCGTACGGCGCGCCGTCTGCGCACGATCCTGTCGGTGATCGGGATCACCGCCGTGGTGGCCTGGCTGGTGGCCGGGTTCCTCGGCGACGGACCCACGCTGCAGCTGCTGGCCGAGCTGCTCGGGATCGGCATCCTGGTGACGTTCGCGGTCGAGGTGGTGGTCGTCGGCGGGGTCGCGGTCCGGGGGATGCTGGCCGCCGGGGAACGTGGCGATCGGCTGGCCGGTCAGGACGTCTTCCTGCTCCCGCCCCAGCTGCTCCGCGGCCACCGCCGTGAGCGCGGCGGCCCCACCGACAGCTGAGCGCTCACCGTGCGACGTCGGCGCCCCCGCTCATAGGTCCGGGTCGCCGAGGTCGAGCCGGAGCGAGGCGAGCACCCGGGTGATCTCGCCGCCGACCGCTTCGATCTCCAGGGGGACCTTGACGTCGCGCTGCGGGTACAGCTCGGCGGCGGAGAGGTCCGTGAGGCTCGACTGCCACCCGCGCTCGGCGAGGTAGTCCCCCAGCGCGAACGACCACGACAACACCACGGCATCCTGGTAGTCGTGCAGCACGAAGGTCAGGAAGCGGTTGAAGGGCAGGGTCCACATCCGGCCACCCCGCCTGCTCGAGCCGGTGACCCGGAAACCCAACGTCTCCAGCTGATCGTCGAAGGTCGTGGGCTCGGCGCCGACGGGTTCGGTCGGCTCCGGCATGCGGCCGCGCCGCCGCCGGCCCATCGGGTGTTCGACCACGTGCGCCTCCGTCCGCTCGCGACCGCCCCGGTCGTGTTCGCGTCCGGCACCGATCGTCTCCCGGTCACGCTACCGGGATGCTGCGGCGTCGCCTCCCCGACCCGGCACCATCGTGGCCCTATCCTCGCGCCATGCGCCCTCTCCCCCCGACCACCGCGGATCGTGCCCTGCCGGTCGTGCGCGCGCACGGCCCGGTCACCGGCCTCGCCATCGTCCTGGCGGTCCTGCTGGCCGCCTGTGCAGGCACGGAAGCTCCCGCCGCCGTCCATCCAGCCGAACTGGAGGAGCTGCGCGAGGAGGTGGCCACGCTGAGCGCGCGCGACACCGCCCGCGAGGAGCGTCTCGAGGACATGGAGACCACCACCGACCGGCTCAGCCGCGCCGATCCGACGGCGCGCCTGATCGAGACGGAACGCGAGCTCGCACGGCTGGTCGACACGCTGACGGTGTTCGACGAGGAACTGGCCGCAGCGGTCACCGACAACGAGCAGCGCGACGCGCAGACCGCAGAGACCACCGAGGAACTCGCCGGGCAGAACGCCGCCCTGCTGGAGGCCAACGAGCGACTGGGCGAGACCGTGGGCGAGCTGCAGGGCCAGTTGGACAGCGCCCGGGGACGGCTCGACCGGGTCAGCGGCGAACTCGAGGACCTCGAGATCCGCTACGAGACCCTGCGCGACCGCCTGGATCGCGCCGGACGCTAGGCACCGGGGTCACGAACCGCGGTCCCGACCTGCCGTACCCTCGGTCCGTCGACACCGGAGACTCCCCGACCGTGGCGGATCGCACGATGTACCAGGACACCGACCCACAGACCCGGGTCGGTGACCGCTACGTGCTGCTCGGCGAGCTCGGCCGGGGCGGCATGGCCAGTGTGCACCGTGCCCACGACGAGGTGCTCGACCGCACCGTCGCGGTCAAGTTGCTGCATCCCCACCTGGCGCACGACCCGGCGTTCCTCGAGCGTTTCCGGCGCGAGGCGCGCGCCGCCGCCGCCCTGAACCACCCGAACGTCGTCGGTGTCCACGACTGGGGCGAAGGCGAGGACGGCGCCTACCTGGTGCTGCAGTTGGTCGAGGGGCTGTCGCTCCGTGAGGTCCTACGCCACCGCGGCCGGTTGGATCCGGGCGAAGCGCTCGCGGTGCTCGGCCCCGCCGCGGCGGGGCTGGCGGCGGCGCACGCCGTCGGGCTGGTCCACCGCGACGTCAAGCCCGAGAACCTCCTGATCGGTCGGGACGGAACCGTCAGGGTCACCGATTTCGGGTTGGCGCGCGCGGCCGCCAGCACGACCTCGACCTTCGAGGCCGACGTGCTGGTGGGTTCCCCCCACTACCTCTCGCCCGAAGCGGTCGACGGCCAGCGGCTCGACGCCCGCGCCGACGTCTACGCCCTCGGGATCGTGTTGTTCGAGTGCCTGACCGGCGCACCGCCCCACGAGCGCGAGACGCCGTTGCTGACCGCGATGGCCCACGCATCCACCCCGGTGCCGCTGCCGTCGGCGCGTCGACCGGAGCTCACCGAGGCCATCGACGAGGTGGTGGTGCTGGCGACCGCCATCGACCGCGAGGAGCGGGTCCCGGACGCGGCGGCGTTCGGCCGGGTCCTGGCCGCCGCCGTCCCCACCCTCGGTGCCGCGGCGCCCATCCCGACGGCTCGCGACCTGATCGACGACGAGCTCGTCGAGGGCCTCACCGAGGGCGAGCACACCCTGATCGCCTCGGGGGGCCGAACCCGTCGGTTGGCCCCCGAGGATGCTTCGGAGGAAGCCGACGAGCCGCACGACGACCCCCCGGACGACCCCCACGACGACCAGCGCCACGACCGGGCCGGTGTCCACGACCCGACGGCGACCGCGGTCGTCCGCGACGCGGGAGGTCGCAAGCGCGAACGGGACGGTTCCTCGCGTCCGGCACGCCACGCGGCCGCGGTCGAGCCCCGGAAACGGCGGGGCTGGCTGGTGCTGGTGCTCGTCCTGCTGCTCGTCGCGGGTTCCGCGGTCGGCGGCTACCTCGTGTGGGATCGCGTCATCGCACCCGTCAGCCCGGTGCCCGTGGTGCTCGGCGCCGACCAACCGGTGGCCGCAGAACGTCTGGTGGACGCCGGGTTCGAGGTCGCGATCGACGATCAACGGCCCCACGACCTCGCCACCCCGGAGGGACACGTCCTCGCGCAGCAACCCGCCGATACCGCCCGGCTCGGTTCGACGGTGACGTTGGTCGTCTCCGCCGGTCCGGCGCAGATCGAGGTGCCGGACCTCGTGGGTTCGACGCGGGACGAGGCCGAGACCCGGCTGCGGGCCGACGGCCTCGAGGCGATCGTCGTCGAGGAGTACGACGAGGACCTGCCCTCCGGTGAGGTCGTCGTCAGCTCACCGCCCGGTGGCGCGGTCGTCGACGAGGCCAGCGAGGTCACCCTGACGGTGAGCCTCGGTCCCGCCCCCATCGAGGTCCCGGCGCTCACGGGCTCGAACGAGGCCGAGGCCCGTGCGGAGTTGCGGGGACTCGGGCTGGATCTGCGGGTCGCCGATCGCCGCACGGACGCCAGCACCCCTGCCGGCAGCATCATGAGCCAGGCGCCGACCCCGGGGATGACGCTGCGTCGCGGCGACGAGGTGTCGGTCGTGCTGTCCGACGGACCGGAGCAGGTGACCGTTCCCGCCGTGCGTGGTCAGCCGGTCGACGAGGCCGAGGCGGAACTGCGCGCCCTGGGCTTCGAGGTCGCGATCGAACGACGTGGGGGCTTCGGGGCGTTCCTGAACCCCGACCGCGTCTACGACCAGGACCCCGCCCCCGACAGCGTCCGGGACGCCGGCGAGACCGTCCTGCTGTACGCCTACGAACCCTGATCCCTGCCCGGACGACCGGCGAGCGCGGCGAGGTCCGACCCCCGTGATCGAGCGGGAAGCGTGATCGAGCGGCCTCCGTGATCAAGCGGGAAGCGTGATCGCTCCCGCGGCCGGGAGCAGCGCCGCACGTCGTTCGGCCAACGACACGTCCTCGCCCCGGGCCGTGAACCCGAGCAACTCGAGCCGGGTGAGGGCGACCTCGTCGGCGTCCGTGCCGGCGACGGTGTCGAGGATCTCGATCCGGACCCCCGCGCTGAGCAGCGGTTCCTCGAACTCGACGATCTGGGGTGCGATCCCCTGGTCGAGCAGCGTCACCGGGACCCGCACGTCACCGTCGAAGATCACCATCGCGCGTTGCACGCGGGAGGTCGCCGCGTAGGCCCCGGCGTCGTGGTGATCGCCGTTGTCGATCACCACCGCCGTGACCCAGGCCGGCTCGGCGAGGAAGAGGTCGATCTTCTCGTCGGTGCCCGCGGGCAACGCGTCGTGAGCGCCGTGCCATGCGGTCCGGGGATCGCCATCGACCAGATGCCCGGGGGTGAAGCTCCGCGTGCCGACGGGGCCCTGGACCGTCAGTGTCGCGACGTCGGAGAGGCCGAGTGACGCCGGCTGCCCCGGATAGCTCGCGGCGACGAAGTCCGCGGGCGGCAGTTCGGTCCCGGCAGCGAACGGACCCAGCCCCGGACCGGCGACGGCGACGGCGACGGCGAGCGTCAGTACCACGAGCCCCATCCGGACCGGAAGCCGCCACGGCACCGCGTGGGCACGAGCGTCGTCGGCCGGCGGCGTTCCCGCAGCCGATGCCGGGCCGTCGGCCGGCGCGGGCGCCACGGTCAGCCGGGGATCGCCGGTGGCGAGATCGATCCCGCAGGCACCGCACAACTGCCGCTCGGCATCGTTGCCCGCACCACACACCGGACAGCGCACCGTGCCGGATCGCCGGGAGCTGGTGTCCCCGGTCCACAGCTCGTCGCGGACCGGGGCGGCGGACGTGGCCCGCGAGGCCATCACGCCGGTCGCGCCGGCTCCTTGCGCCCTCGCAGGTGGTGGGGCCACCTCGGTTGTCTGCCGATCGACGGTCGCGGCGTGCGAAGCGTCGTCCGACGCCTCGACCGAGCGTCCGCACGTGGCGCAGAACCGAGCACCCCGACCGAGGGGGTGCGCGCATGCCGGGCAGGCCGGGCCGCGGTCCGGGCCGAGGTGCTGGTCGGTGGCGTCGGGCACGGCGGGAACGGGTCCATGGTCGTCGGTCCGGGGCGCGCGTAGCCTAATGGAGCCGCCGCGCGCGGAGTCGCCGGTGCTACGCTGCCGTCCATGCACACGCCCCTCATGTCCCGGTTCGCGTGGTTCGGCCTGTCGGCCGGGCCGGCGTTTACCCGGCCCGGGGGCGAGCGCACCGCCACCTAGGCACCCACCACAGAAGCGCTCGCAGCCCCGGGGTCCGATCCTCCGGGGCTCGTCTGTTGCTGTAGCCGTTCCGGAAGGTCGAACGGGACACCACTGCACGAAACGCACCGGGAGCGAGCCGTGAGCAGAGAGGACACCACGATGGTCGTGGTCATGCGCTCCGGCGCCGACGAGACCGACATCGACAAGGTCGTCAAGGCGATCTCCGAGGTGGGGGGCGACGCCTTCGTCTCCCGCGGCAAGAACCAGACCATCATCGGTCTGGTCGGCGACCTGACCCAGTTCGCGGAGATGCCGCTGCACGCCTTCCCCGGCGTCGAGGACGTGATCCGGGTCAGCAAGCCCTACAAGCTGGTCAGCATGGAGACCCATCCCCGGCCCTCGACGGTCTGGGTCGGCGACTCGCCCATCGGTCGCGAGACGGTCACGTTGATCGCCGGACCGTGCGCCGTGGAGACCGAGGAGCAGACCGCCGACGCGTGCAAGATGGCCAAGAGCGCCGGGGCGACGATCCTGCGCGGCGGCGCCTACAAGCCGCGCACCTCGCCCTACGCCTTCCAGGGCCTCGGTGAGGCCGGGCTCGACATCCTCCACGAGGTGTCACGCGACCTGGAACTGCCGTTCGTCACGGAGGTCGTCACCCCGGCGGACGTCGACACGGTCGCCGCCAAGGCCGACATGCTGCAGGTCGGCGCCCGCAACATGCAGAACTTCCAGCTCCTCAAGGAGGTGGGGATGGCGGGCAAGCCGGTGCTGCTCAAGCGCGGTCTGACCGCGACGATCGACGAATGGATCATGGCGGCCGAGTACATCGCCCACACCGGCAATCTGCAGATCGTGCTGTGCGAGCGGGGCATCCGCACCTACGAACCGATGACGCGCAACACCCTGGACGTCTCCGCGGTCCCCGTCGCCCAGTCGCTCACCCACCTACCGGTGATCGTCGATCCCTCGCACTCCGGCGGGAAGCGTGAACTCGTGATGGCGTTGATCAAGGCCGGGATCGCCGTCGGTGCGGACGGCATCATCGTCGACGTCCACCCACGACCCGAGGTGGCGCTGTGCGACGGTCCGCAGGCGCTGGTCAAGGGCGACATGCTGGCCCTGCGCGAGACGATCGCGCGGTTCGCCGCGGCGAGTGACCGTCAGGTGGCCTCGGCCGGCCAGCAACGTGCCGCCGGCGCCTGGGGCCGCTCCGCGACCGTCTGAGGGGCTCAGACCGGTTCGGGCACCATCCCGGCCAGTGCCGAGGCGATCGATCGGTCCACGCCGGTGGCCAGCAGGTGGGCGTAGCGGTCCGCCGCCCAGTGGTCGGTCACCACCGTGTCGACCCGCGCCGACTGCAGCAGCCCGAGCGCCAGGGTGGTGTCCACGCCCGAGGCCAACGCGACCGCACCCGCCGTCGCCTCCGGAGGCAGGTAGGGCACCCGCAGGCCGTAGGCGCTGGGTCGGTCGAGCAGCAGCCGGGTCCGCGCCACCAGCTCGCCGTAGCTCACGACATCGGGACCACCGACCTCCAGCACCTGCCACGCCGTCGGCGGGTCCGCGGTCACCGCGACGAGCACCTCGATCAGGTCGTCGATCGAGATGGGCTGGGTACGCGACCGCGACCAGCCCGTGTCGAGACCGAGCGGTGCGCGTGCCGCGGCCACCAGCAACTTGAACGACGCACTTCCGGCACCGATGACCATGCCGGTCCGGACCTCGGTGACGGGGACCTCGCCGGTTCGCAGTTCCTCCCCCGTCTGGTGGCGGGCGTAGAGGTGCGGGGAGGCCGAGCCCAACGTCTCCTCGTCGATCAGGCCGCCGAGGTAGACCACGCGACGGACCCCGGCCAGCTCCACCCCGTCCCGGAACGAGGCCGCGGCAGCTCGTTCGCGCTCGACGAGGCCCTGGATCCGACCCTCCATCCCGTGGACCAGGTAGTAGGCGACGTCGCAACCGTCGGCCGCACGGAACACCGACTGTTCGTGCTCGACGGACCCGGTGACGATCTCCACCTCGTCACGCCAGGGTGCGGTGAGCCGATCCGCGTCACGCACCAGGCAGCGCACCCGGTGCCCGTCGGCGAGCAGCCGCGGCACCAGCGCACCACCGATGAACCCGGTCGCGCCGGTGACCAGAACCTGCATGGGGCCCTCCAGTTGGGGGATGTCCGAAGCTCGCCGCGGTCGTGGCTGGCCGTTGTCGCGCCCGACCGCGTCGACCAGGTCGTCGGATCGCTCGAGGGCGGCCACGCGCTGCGCGACGCGTGATACCACCTGGGAGCCCACGGTAGCGGCGGTCGCGCTCGTCACGGCCTGGGTCCACCCGAGGGGCCCGAGCGGCCGACTGCCGAAGAACCTGCTCGTGACCGGGGTCTGGATCACCGCGACCAGCACCACCGCGGAGCCGGCGACCGTCGCCACGGTGGCCGGTCGTCGCCACCCCCCCGCGACCAGCGTCTGACCGAGCTGGGTCCCGACGAGCGCGGCCAGACCGACGGTTCCGGCCCGTGAGGGGGTGCCGGTCAAGCGGGCGGCGGTCCAGGCCAGCGCCGCCCCGGTCGCGGTGGTGGTCCCCCGGATCGCCACGTCGCGACGCAGCGCATCGCCGAGCGAGACGTCCGGCCCCTCGTGCAGCAGGGTCTCGGTGGAGACGTCCGCCGGCGGGCGTACCGCGATGGCGACCGCCGGCGCGAGGTCGGTCAACAGGTTGACCAGCAGGAACTGGCGCGGGTTGAGCGGCGCCCGGGAACTGAACAGACTCGCGAAGCTGGTGAAGCCGATCTCCCCGAGGTTGCCGCCCACGAGCACCGCCAGGGCCTCACGGATCGAACCCCACAGCGCCCGCCCCTCGGCGATCGCGTCGATGAGCGTCTCGATGCGGTCATCGGTCACCACGATGTCGGCGGCATCCCGCGCCGCCGAGGCCGACCGCTGGCCGAGGGCGACACCGACGTCGGCGAGCCGGATCGCGGCCGCGTCGTTGGCACCGTCGCCCGTCATCGCCACGACCCGGCCGGCGGCCTGCAGCGAGGACACGATGCGCAGCTTGTCCTGCGGGGTGACCCGGGCGACCACCGCCACATCCTCCAGGACCTGCGCCAGGCGCTCGTCGTCGAGGTCCGCCAGCTCCGCTCCGGTCAGCACGGTGCCCGACCCGAGTTTGAGCTGGCGGGCGATGCTGATCGCGGTCTCGGGATGGTCGCCGGTGACCATGATGGTGCGCACGCCCGCCTGGGCGATGCCGTGGATGGCCTCCGCCGCCGAGGCGCGGACCGGGTCGGCGAGCACGATCATCCCGCGCAGGCACAGACCTTCGAGCTGTGCCTCGTGGACCTCGGTGTGCACGTCGTCGCCTCGTCCGGCACCGCGTTCGGCGACGGCCAGCAACCGGTGACCACGCCCCGCCATCGCGTGGACGTGTGCGAGCACCTCGGCCCGCGTGACGTCGTCGAGCTCGACCCCCTCGCCATCGACCTCCCAGGTGACGCAGGCCCCCAGGACCGACTCGGGTGCGCCCTTGACCACCACACGCCCCCGATCACCGATCCGACCGAGGGTGGCGTGCATGCCGCGGGATGCTTCGAAGGGCAGGTCGTCGACGACCTGCCAGGCACCGAGCTCCGCGTCGGGGTCGAGCCCGAGCTCCGTGGCGGTCTCGTGCAGAGCACGGTCCGCCTCGTCGAGCTCCGCGAGGGCCCGCCCGTCGTCACCCGGCTGGTCGCTGGCACGCAGCGCCGTGGCGAGCACCTGGCGCAGCGGGGTGTCCAGTTCCTCGAGCTTCGCGGAGCGGCGTCCGTCCGAGACCGCGGTGACCGTCACCCGCCCTTCGGTGAGCGTCCCGGTCTTGTCGACGCACAACACGTCCACGCGACCGAGTGCCTCCACGGTCCGGGGGTTGCGGACCACCGCGCCGATGCCGGCCAAGCGCCTGGCGCCGGCCAGCTGCCCGGCGGTGGCCACGAACGGCAGTCCCTCCGGCACGGAGGCGATCGCGAGGCTGACGGCGGTCCCCGCCACCTCGGGCAGCGGCCAGCGCCGCAGGGTCCCCACACCGGCGGTCGCACCGGCGGCCGCCAACGCGGCCGGCACCAGCCGCCTGGTCAGCTCCTCCAGGCGGATCTCCACCCCGGTGGGTGGTGGCGGCCCCGACAGCGCGAGGCTCCGGGCCACCTCGGTGTGCTCGCCGGTGGCCACGACCACGGCGCGGACCGAACCGGAGGCGATGGTGGTGGCCTCGTAGAGCATGCTGGAACGCTCGGCGACGTCCCCGCTGCTGGGCTCGGGGGTCTTGGGGACCGGCAGGGACTCCCCGGTCAGGCTGGCCTCGTCGACCTCGCAGCCGTCCACCTCCAACACGCGGGCGTCGACGGGGACGCCCTCGCCGGCCCGCAGCACGATCACGTCGCCCTGGACGAGCTGGTCGGCGGGCACCTGGAACTCGCGGCCGTTGCGCACCACCGTGACGTCCTCGACGTCGTGGCGCAGCAGGTGGCGCACCGTGCGGTCCGCTCGCAGCCGTTGGAGCCCACCGATCGCGGTGTTGATGCCGACCAGGCCGAGCACGAGCGAGGCGTCGCTCATCGACCCGACGGCGGCCGCCAGTCCGGCCCCCACCCCCAGGATCGGATTGAGCGGGTTGGCGAGCTCGGCCAGGAAGGGCTCCATGGGCGAGACCTCGCGACCGGCTGCCGTGGAGACGGTGCGCCGCTCGGCCGCGACCTGCTCGGTCAGCCCCCGGTCGGGATCGCTCTCGAGGGCCGACAGCACCCGGTCCGACGACAGATCGTGCCACCGTGCCCGGTCGGGCACGCGGGGCCGAGGAGCATGCGCGAGCTTCACCGCCGACCAGGTCCCGGAGATCAGCGACGCGCCCGCCGCGCCGTTGATCATCGCCAGTGCCCGGCTCCCGGCCGAGGTCTGCGGGCCGGTGACGGTCACCAGCGTCCCCAGCGCGCTGCCCACCATGGCGAACTGTGCCGAACGCTCGCTGACCGCGCGTGCCACCTGGGTCGCGGCCACGACCGTGGCCGCGTCGGCGAGCTCGCGTCCGAGGATCAGGTCGGCGCCCCAGGAGGGTCGTCCGGTCGGGGCGACCACGCCGAGGCCGACGTCCGCCGCGGCCAGCCCGCGATGCCCCTGACGGGCGATGACCAGCACGCCGGAACCATCGGCCTGCAAGGCTCGCACGTCGTCGCCCATCGGTCCGCCCGGCCGGATCGTGCCATCGGCGCCGAGCAGCCGGCCGAGCCGGCCCGTGGCGTCGGCGATCAGGAGCCGATGCCCGGCATCCCGGACCGCATCGATCACCGGCTCCACACCGAGATCGAGTTCGGGTGCCGCGTGCACCACCCCGACCAGTTCCCCGTCCCGTAGCAGCGCGAGCGGCGTGCCACCGTCGCTGCGGATCTCGCGCGCCCGGGTCCTGGCACCCCGGACCGGGGCGGCGCCGTCCAGCTCGTCGAGGTGGTCGCCGAACGACAGCAGCTGCCAGGGACGTCGCGACCGCCGTCGACCGGCGTCCCGGGGGTCGAACAGCCGCTCGGCGGCCGCGAGCAACTCGTCGCCACCGGGCTCACCCTTGGGGGTCACGACCCCGTGCAGGGTGAGATCGCCGGTCAGTACCACCTCCGCGTCGACCACCACGGTGTCGATGCGGTCGAGGCGACGCAGCGCCGAGGCGTCGAGCGGCACGACCCCGCGGTAGGCCAGCGTCCGCCCGAGGTGTGCCGCGAAACCCTCGCGACCGATCCGTGCCGCCTTCGGCGTGGACGCCAGGAGCAGGTCGGCGGAACGTCGCGGGCTCCGGGTCACCGCGAGCGCGGCACCGGACGCGGCCAGTCCGGCCTTGCCTGCGCTCGACATCCATCGTTCGATCGGGCCGTCGGGCAGGCGTTCGGGACGGGGCGGCAGATCCGGAGGGTCGATGGGGGTGTCGCTGTGCCGGGCGTAGAACTCGGGCTCCCGGCGGGTCCAGGCGTGACGGCGTGCACGGAGTTCACCGAGCACGGTGCCCTGGAACCCGAGGTCGACCATCGTGCCGAGCGGGCCCTGCGAACTGGCGCTCGCGGCGGCCCCGAGCAGCGGCAGCACCAGCGCGGTGGCTCGCCGCCCCAGCACCTTCTCGCTCGACATCCGCAACAACGGGTGGTTCTCGATCACCGAGACCAGGCCGCCGTACTCGGCCGGGAGCCGAGGCAGACGGGTCAGACGCCCGAACAGCGTCCATCCGAGGCTGAGCGCATCACCCACGATGATCGCCACGACCCGGTGGACCGGTTCGTCGTCGGCCGGATGCTCCGCACGCTCCTCGGTGTCCCAGCCGGGCCGGGTCGTGGGATGACGCGACCGGTACGTCTCCTCCAGGCTCTCGATCAGTTCGATCAGGCCCTCGAGGGTCGACTCGCCGCCATCGAACGCGACCGCGACCCGACCGGTGATGGCGTTGACCTCCGCCCACCGGACGCCCTCGAACCGGCGCAGCGACGAGGCCAGCCGCTGCCGCAGCCCGACGGCCGCCGGATCCTCGATGCCCCGCACCTCGATCTGTGCGTGGGTGTGCTCCTCGTCCTCCCAGACCCGGCGATGCTGCCCGAAGGTGTCACCGACGAGTTCGACACCCTCCTCGACCGCATCCTCGATGAGCCCGGGACCGTCACCGATCAGCTCCAGCAACCGGGCGAGGTCGAAGCCGCCCTCGGGCTCGGCACCCGACTCCTGACCGCCGCCCCGGATCGCGGCCGCGGCCGCAGACACCTCCCCCAGGGCGTCGCCGAGCGTGGTCCCCTCGGGCGGCGCGTCACCGCCATCGCCGCCCGGCACCAGCGAGGCAGCGACGCGTGCGGGCAGGGTCGCGGCCGACCAGGTGGTGCTGGCCAGACGGCGGATCGGGTTGGCGATGGCGGGCCCCTGTCCGTCGGTCGTGCGTCGGTCTGCATCGGTCGTGCGTCGGTCGTCCGTCGATCCGTTCGACGAACGACTCACTGATGCTAAGGAGCGCACGATGCCGGTCGAGGTGTCCCAGCGGCCGCCGGTCGTACGATCACGACCCGGCCGTGTCGTGCTGGACGGGCTGCTCAGGCCGGTGGCGCCATCGCGGCCACGAGCAGGTGCGCCGCGTCGCGACAGGCCTGCGCATCGACATCGAGGTGGGTGACCAACCGCAACAGGTGATCGCCCATCGCGCCCAGTGCCACGCCCTGTTCCGCAAGCGTCGCGACGACCTGCGCAGCGGAGACCGCGCCGGTGTCGACGTAGACGATGTTGGTCGCGACCGTGGCCGGGTCGAGCGCTTCGGGCCAGGCCTCGGCGATCGTGTCGGCGATCGACCGCGCGTTGGCGTGATCGTCCGCCAGGCGGTCGACGTGGTGCTCGAGGGCGTACCGCCCGGCGGCGGCGAGCACCCCGGCCTGGCGCATGGCGCCACCGAAGCGTCGCCGCCAGGCACGGGCCACCTCGATGACCTCGGCGTCACCGATCGCGAGCGAGCCGACGGGGGCTCCGAGCCCCTTCGACAGACACACGCTGAAGGCGGTGAAGCTGGCCCCGACCTCGGCCGGATCCTCGCCGCTGGCGATCAGGGCGTTCCACAACCGGGCGCCGTCCCCGTGGAAGGGCACGCCGCGCTCGTCGGCCAACGCCCGCAGCGACCGCAACCGGTCCAGGCCGTGGACGGCGCCGCCTCCTCGGTTGGTGGTCTCCTCCGCGGAGATCGCCCCGAGGGTGGTGTAGGGGAACGTCGCCGGGCGCAGGGCGGCGCGCACCCGGTCGGCATCCAACCGTCCCCGATCACCGTCGACCGTCCGGAACTGCACCTGCGCGTTGATGGCGGCGGCGCCCGCCTCGTAGGCGACCACGTGCGCATCGGACTCGCACACGACCTCGTCACCGGGTCGTGTGAGCGCGCGAAGCAGCACCTGCGTCGCCATGATCCCCGAGGGCGTCAGCACCGCGGCCTCCCGACCGAAGTGTCCGGCGACCTCGTCCTCGAGTGCCCGGACCGTCGGGTCCTCGCCGTAGACGTCATCACCGACCTCCGCCTCCGCCATGGCGCGGCGCATGCCCGGCGTGGGCCGTGTGACGGTGTCGGACCGTAGGTCGATCACGCGCTCGCGGGGTGCCGGGGTCCTCATGGACGCGCCTCCAGCCAGTGTGCGAGGTGGTCGTGGGCCGCCGGTCCGCCGGCGATCACGCCGGGCAGCTCCCGTCCGGCGTAGCGGCGTCGGGTGTGGCTGACGCGGCCACCGGCCTCCTCGACCAGCACGACCCCGGCGGCCCAGTCCCAGTCGGAGAGCGCGAACTCGAGGAAGGCGTCGACGCGTCCGGCGGCCGTCCAGCACAGATCGAGCGCCGCGGATCCGGCCCGACGGATGTCGCGTACCTCGGCGAGCAACCGCGCGATGTCGGTGGCCTGCTCGGCGCGGACCTCCGGCTCGTAGGCGAACCCGGTGGAGACGAGCGTGGCGTCGAGCCCGGCGACCTCGGAACAGTGCAGCGCGAGGTCCTTGCCGTCCTCGCCACGGATCCAGGCGCCGCCACCGCGCACCGCGTGGAAGGTCTCGCCGCGGTTGGGGTCATGGACCACACCGACGAGGCCGCCGGACGCATCCGTGCAGGCGATCGAGACACTCCAGGTCGGAGCGCCGTAGAGGAAGTTGACCGTGCCGTCGAGCGGATCGACGATCCAGGTCAACCCCGAGGTCCCGGTCCTCGGGTCCTGGCCTTCCTCGCCCAACAACCCGTCGTCGGGCCGGGCCGTGGACAGCCGGGTCGCGATGAGCTGCTCCGCCGACCGGTCGGCCTCGGAGACCGGGTCGGTGGCGGAGCTCTTCGAACTCACGTCCAGATGGCCCCCGCCGGCAAGCCGCGCGGCCGCGTTCGTCAACATCACGCCCGCCTCGATCGCGACCGTGATCGCGAGGCGACACAGATCGTCGGGACGGTCGGCGACCAGCTCGTCGCTGCGAACGGTGCGGTCGGGGTCGGCCACGTGACGATCCTCGGCTGTCGGGCGCGGGCCGATCATCCTACGCGTGCTGCGGTGTCCACAGCCTCGCCACGATCCATCGGGCTCCGCCGGTCGCCGGCAGCCAAGCTGACGCTCCCGACGCCACCCGATGACGTCGACCCGACGATCCCTGGAGACCACCGTGCTCGATGCCCGACCCCCGAGGTCCTGGACCGACGCCTCCGAGACCCTGCTCGCCTTCGCCGCCCAGGACCTCGACACCGGCGGGGTGCCCCTGCCGACGTTGCTGGCCTTCGACGGCGACCAGCCCCACGCACTGGTCACCCTGCGACCGTTCGGACCCGACGAGGTGCTGCAGGCATTGATCGAAGTGCTGTCCCTGCTGCTGCCGCTGGGCGCGGACCGGCTGGCCTGCGCGCTCCCGGCCCGGAGCCCGAACGGTCCGGCGCACGAACTCGACGAACGTCACCTGTTGCTGGTCCTGGCCGACGGCCACCTCGGCCCGTGCCGCACCGACCTGAGCCTGCGCCCGGGACACCCGACACCGGATGGCTGGCGCTGGCGGGAACCGCGTGAGCATCAGCCCGAGGTCGACAGCGCGCTGCCCGGAGCGCTGAGCGTGTTGCTCGACGCCCGGGAGGAACTCGTCACCGGCCCCTCCAGTGAGTTGCGTCTGGCCGCGCAGTTCGGCCGGATCCTGCTGCTCGGCCACGAACTGGTGGTGGCGCCACGTCTCGCCCGTCGCCTGGAGCTCGCCACCTCGTCGTGATCGCGGCGCTGCTCCCTGCACGCGAACGCCCCCGCTGTCCACGCAACCGCCCCCGCTGTCCACGCAACCGCCCCCGCTGTCCACGCAACCGCCCCCTCTGTTCGCGCAACCGCCCCGGGGGGCATCCCGACACCGGCCTCGACTCGTACCCTGGAGGAGCTGGGGCGCCGCGGGACCGGACCGATCGAACCGCAGGGCGCCGTGGGACCGAACCCCGGTGGGCCCGCGAACGCGAGGCGAGGTCTCCCGACAGGACCGCAACGAGGAGGACACGGTGGCCGAGAAGCTGGAGCTCACCGACGCGCAATGGCGCGAACGGCTCACCCCGGATCGCTACCACGTGCTGCGTCAAGCCGGGACCGAACGCCCGTTCACCGGTGCCTACTGGGACGAGCAGGGCGACGGGGTCTACCGCTGCGCCGGTTGCGGGTCGGAGCTGTTCACCGCCGACACCAAGTTCGACGCCCATTGCGGATGGCCGAGCTTCCACAGTCCCGCATCACCGGAGGCGGTGACCGAACACGAGGACCGGACCCTCGGCATGCGGCGTATCGAGGTGACCTGCTCGAACTGTGGCGGGCACCTCGGGCACGTGTTCGACGACGCTCCCGATCAACCCACCGGTCTGCGTTACTGCATCAACTCGGCTTCGTTGGAGCTCGACCCCGACGAGTGAGGCGCCTCCCCCTCTATGACCGCGTTGTGATGGGTTCATCACGTGCGGTCGTAGACGTCCCTGTCCGGGACGTCCCGCGCTGACGCCGTGGCCGTGTGGCCGTCAGCTGGCGGGTTCCTGCTTCGTTCCGGCCAGTTCCACCATCGTCAAGCTCGCCGGACAACTCCGGAGTGCTCGGACGATGGCCAGCGCCGGCCGGTCCACAGGCATGCCACATCGGGTCCCCGTCACCGGGGGTGGCTGTCGGGCCGCGTGGGTCGCGGTCCCCGTCCTGGCTTTCCGCAGTCTCGGCCGCGCCGAGTGCGGTCTCGCCCCAAGCGGCGAGGTTGCGTGCAGCGTTGAGGTCGCGATCGTCGGTATGACCGCACGCTTCGCAGGTGAAGGTGCGTTCATCGCGGGACAGTTTGGGTCTCACTATCCCGCACGACGCACACATTTTCGAGGAAGGGAAGAACCTCGGTGCAGCCAGAAGCCCGACCCCGACCGTGGCGGCCTTGTAGGTGATCTGGTGGCGGAGCTCTCCGAACCCCTGGTCGGCGACAGCCCGGTTGAACCCGCGACCACGGGTACCGGCCCCACGCTTCTTCGCCATCATCCCGGCGACGTTGAGGTCCTCGACAACGACCGTGCCACCGGCTGCTGCGGTGACGATCGCCTTCGAGGTGTGATGGAGGTCGTTGGACCGCTGGGTAAGGATGCGGTCGTGGAGGACCGTGATCCGCCGTTGCGCTTTCGCCCGGTTGGCGGACTGCGCCACGCCTTTGCCGGGCCGGGTGCGTCGGGCCACGGTCCGTTGCGCATCAGCCGGCGCAGTTTCGCCTGTTCGGGGCAGGTGTGGGCGATACGCAGCCACATCCCGCGCGGGAGCCCTTCGAACCTCATGCGGCCTGGCTCGAGCGCGACACTACGCGAGGCGCGGAACCGGGGAAGGTCACGCCGGCGGCCCAGGAACTTCGGCGGGCGCGCTTCACCACGCAAGAACTTGCCGTAGTTCTCCCGGGCGTCTTTGAGCGCCGCTTCGAACAGCTTGGCTGGATGGTCGTCCCACCACGTCTCGCCGGTGTCACGGTCACGGCACACCAGATCACGAGAGCCAGGCAGCCCGTCCGCGCCGGTCCACCTCCGGATCAGGTCGAAGTGCGACGGGGGCTTGACCCGGTCCGCTTTCTCCACACCAGCGGCGGCCTGGCGCCGCCACGTCGCACCGTTGTGGCGCAGCATCTCGACCGCGAAGTTGTAGGCGACCCGCCGCGCGCCCGCACGACGCAGCAGCAGACCCGCCTGGACGTCGTTCGGGTCCAGACGGACACGTAACGCGCGGGTGCGGGTGTCGGTCATGACCAGGAGCGTGCCGCACGCCTGCGACACGGCAGTCAATCCATCACAACGCGGTCATAAGGGGGGCGCCTCAGACGGCGTGTCGGCCCGCACCGTCGTCACCATCGTCGTCGCCGGTAGCGGTGGGCCCGGTGGCGGTCGGCTCGGCGGCGATCGGCTCGGCGGCGGTCGGCTCGGCGGCGAGGGACGGCACCTGCGGGGTCAGCTCGACCTCGAACAACCGGGAGACGTCGACGTCGCCGGACTTGACCTTCGCCCCGTACTCGTCCACGTACTCCTGGCCGGAGAGCATCATGATCTCGTACATGAGCTCGTCGGTGGCCGAGCGCAGCACGAACGGGTCGGTACGGCGGTCGCGGTAGCGCGAGAGGTCGAGCGGCTGGCCGTACCGGATGGTGACGGGCTCACGCTTCGGGACGTAGCTCCCGGTCGGCAACGCCTGATCGGTGTTGTGGACCGCGCACGGGATGATCGGCACATCGGCTTCGAGCGCCATGCGAACGGGACCGGTCTTGCCGCGGTAGAGGCGACCGTCGGGGCTGCGGGTGCCTTCCGGGTAGATGCCCAGAAGGTCGCCGCGGCTCAGGATCTCCACCCCGGTCTTGAGACTGTCCTCGCCCTGGCCACCGCCCCCGCGGCGGACCGGCACGACCCCCGTGCCCTTGAAGAACCAGCGGGTCTTCCAGGAATCCCAGTAGTCGGCCTTGCCGAGGAAGTACACCGGCCGGGTCAGGTTCATCGGCAGCAGCATCGAGTCGATGAACGACAGGTGGTTGCATGCCAGGATCGCCGGTGCCCGCTCGGGCACGTTCTCGATCCCCTCGACCTGCACGTGCAGGTAGGGATTGAGGACCGGCGGCAACACCTTGAGCAGCGTCCGGTACATCCGTGGTGCGTCGGCCATGCCTGGCACACGTGCCTCCTCGGTGGCTCCCGTGGACGGGATCCCGGTCTGGGGCCGCTCGGGCTGGTGGTCGCCCTACGGTCCCGCCTACCGTGAACTCGCCACCCCCGCGGGTCGGCGAGCGGACAGGACCCGTCCGTTCACCGATAGCCTACGGATGCATCCGAAGGGCGTCGAGCCGCCGACACCGACCATGGGTCCGGTGCGGATCGACGACCAACGCTCGCAGGGCCGCTCGCAAGGCCGCTCGTAAGACACGATGACCACCGCGCACGACGACCAGCAGGCATGATGACTCCGGAGGAGCCGTGGCCGAGGAACTGGGTACCTGGCCCGCAGAGCAGGCGACCGTCTTGCTCGAGGTGTTACAGAAGGCTGGGCTGAGCCCGCAGGCCAAGCGCACCCGCGACGGCGTCGTGGTGACCGTGTCCGAGGACGAGTCCGACGAGGCGCACCGGCAGTTGGTGGCGAACATGGACACCATCGCCAGGGCCGCTCGTCAGCCGAAGCCGTCCGGTCCACGCACCGGCAGCCGCCGACCGCGCCCCGTCAAGGGGGCGGACAACAAGGACAGCAGCGACCGGCAGCGCGAGCTCGCCTCGGAGCGGATGACCAAGCTGGCTCGGCCGATCGGGATCGCGCTGATCGCCCTGCTGGTGCTGTTCACCTTCGGACGTGGTGTGCCCATCATCGTGCCGTTGTTGGCCGTCGGCGCACTCGTCTACTTCCTGGGCAAGCGGGCCCAGGACCGCGGCGAGGGCGGCGGCCGCCCCGACGGACGGCCGTAGCCGGGTCCCGGCCCGGCCGCTCACGCCCCTCGGGCCACCAGGTACTCGCGGAGGAACGCGACCTGGCGGGTCAGCAGGTGCTCGGCCACCACCTCCTGCGGGGTCATGTGCGTCACCCCGGACAGGGGCAGGAACGTATGCGCCCGGCCATCGGCCAAGAGCGCCGATGACAGCCGCAGGGCGTGCGCGGCGACCACGTTGTCGTCGGCCAGGCCATGGATCAGCAGCAGCCCCGGCGGGAGGTCCGGGTCCCACGGCGCCGCGCCGAGCAACGCCCCTGCCCCGTCGACCACCCCGGAGATCGCATAGGCCCCCGGATGCTCGTCGGGGTGACCGAGGTAGCGCTCCGTGTAGTGCGTGTCGTAGAGCCGCCAGTCGGTCACGGGCGCCCCGGCGATCGCCACGCGGAAGACGTCCGGCCGTCGGAGCACGGCGAGCGCGGCGAGGTAGCCACCGAACGACCAACCCCGGATCCCGACGCGGGTCAGATCCAGGCGCGGCTCGATCTCCGCGGCCGCGTGGAGCGCGTCGACCTGGTCCTCCAGCGCGACCGTGGCGAGGTCGAGGTGCATCTCCCGTTCCCACACCGGCCCACGAGCGGGCGACCCGCGCCCGTCCACGACCAGTACCGCGAACCCCTGATCGGCCAGCCACTGCGAGGTCAGGTGCGCCGCCTGGGCCGACAGCACGCGTTGCGCGTGCGGCCCGCCGTAGGGATCGAGTAGCACCGGAAGTCGCGCGGCCTCGTGGTGATCGCTGTCCGGCCCGGGCAGCAGCAACGCGCCACGGAGTCCGCGCGGGCCGAGCGTGACCATGCGCGGTCGGGCCGTGAGCACCGGGGTCTCGGCCACCACCTCGAGGGGGTGTTCGACCATCCGGCCGTCGGGCGACATCCAACAGACGGTGATGGTCGGAGCCGGCGAGGACAACGTCGAGGTCAGCTCGACCCAGGGCGCGTCGACGTCCCCCACGGCGTCCTCGCGGAGCGGCCGGGACGCCACCACCCGCCGGACGCCCGGCGCCGTGCCCCCGTCCGCGCCGGACCAGACCGCGTCGTCCTCGGGGTCGACGATGACCTTGTACTCGTCGATCCGGGTCGGGTCGTCGGCGGGACTCGCGTGGAACATCGCGATCCCCCGGGCGACCGCTTCCTCGTGCTTCCCGCCGTCGCCCGCACGGTCCGGGTAGACGCGCACGAGCTCGCGCACCTGCAAGCCCGCCGGCGTCTTCACGACACCGTCGACGCACAGGGCCCTGGTCCCGCCCTCGCCGTGCTCCGCCCGGTCCTCGACGGTGAGCAGCGCCCCACCACACCAGCTCGGGCTGCCCGGGACGAGCTCGACCCAGGCATCGTCGGACCACTCGCGCGCCACGGTCGTCTGCCCGGTGGTCGGCTCTGCGGTCAGTACCCGCGCCGTGCGCTGGTCACGGGGCTGGACGAGCAACGTCAGCGGGTCGCTGCCCCACCCGACGTGAGCGAGGTACTCGTCGCGTTCGCGGTCCCAGGCGACCTCGGTGCGCTCCCCGGTCGCCACCTCGACGACCCAGAGCGAAACGTCGGCGTTCTCCGTGCCGGCGGCCGGGTACGGGTGGGTCGTCGGGGTCTGCCACGGGTTCGCCGGGTCGGCGATGGTCCACACCGGGACGCGGGACTCATCGACACGAGCGACCGCGATCGCGTCGCTCCCGCCGGACCACCACGCGCCCCGTCCACGCCCCATCTCCTCCGCGGCGACGAACTCCGCTCGGCCCCAGGCGACACCGGGTTCGTGGACGAGCTGGCGGGTGCTGCCCGCTGCCCCCGGACCCTGGTGCAACTCGATCAGGTGCAACCCGTCGGCGGCGTGATAGGCCACGTGGCGACCGTCGGGTGAGGGGCGCGGGTCGAACGCGGGACCCGCCGTCGGGTGTTCGGCGACCCTCCCGGTGGCGACGTCGACGGTGTGCAGCCGCCCGGCCAGCGTGAAGGCCGCGACCGTGAGCCCGCCGTCGACCGCGAAGGACACGATGCCGCCCGCCTGTTCGCGCGCGCGTTCGCGACGGGCGCGCTCTTCGGCGGGGATGGCACCCTCGTCGTCTCCGAGGGCACGAGCGTCGACCAGCTTCTCGGTCGACCCGCTCCGCGGATCGTGGCGCCACAGGTGGGTCACGGGGTCGTCACCGGCGTCGGTACGCAGGAACAGCACCACCGGGCCGTCGGGCCCGACGCCGGGCACGAACCCACGGGGAACCCCCAGACCGAATCGTCGCGTACGGGCAAGCTGGCGGGGGAAGCTGGTCACGCTCGGCCCCTCCTCGAGCCGCCTGCGGAGGCGTCGCCCTCCGAGGACGACCGATCGCCGGCGGCGCCGGCGGCGCCCGTGGCGCCCGTGGCGTCGGTGGCCTCGATGTCGGCGACCACCGGTCGGTGATGACTCGCGACGTCCACGGCGCCTTGGCTCGCCGCGAAACTCGCGGTGACCCGTAGGTCCGGGTCGACGAACACGAAATCCTGGCGACTACTGGGATCGGAGGTCGGGTAGGTGGCGCCGCTGCCGACCCCGACCACCGCGTGCGCGTCCTGGTACATCGACGCCAGCGCGGAGGCCACCGGTGACCGCACCGATTCGTTGAGATCGCACCCGAGCACCGACGGCAGATCGATCGACCGCAGGAAGGTCACCAGCTCGTCGAGGTTGGTGCGCCGGACATCCGGACGCAGGCCCAGTTGGACCGCGGTGACCGAGAGCCCGAGCCCGTCGACGCTCACGATCGCATGTGCCGCCTCCCGGCTCGGCACGTCCTTCGGCGTGCTCAACGGCAGCCGCGAACTGGCTCGGACCCGCACGTCGGGGTGGACCAGCACCGCGGCACCGCTGCCCTTCTTGCCCGCGCGTTCGACCACCTCGAGCCCGGCACGGCGCGCGATCGAACGGAGTCGCCCGCTGCCCGGGACCTCCAGCAGGCACGCCACCTGCGGCTGCAGGCCGGCCAGCACGCTGCCGGCGGCCGTCGGGTCGAGCCCTCCGCTGATGTTGTAGGTCACGACCCGCATCAGCGCTGCTCCCTGCCGCCAGCGGATCCGTCGCCGGATCCGAGCGTCACGGGCCGTTCGCTCTCGGGCGGCCGCTGGTGGTGGCGATCGCGGTCCACGGCCAGCAGCGCCGCCCCGACGACCCCGGCGTCATCCCCCAGCTCCGCCAGTTCGACCGGTGGTGGATCGCGCCAGGGTGAACCGACCAGGTGACTCTTCAGCGACGTGCGGGCCGCGGGCAACAACCACGGTGCCGTGGCCTCGGCGGCCCCGCCGCCCACGAGGATCAACTCGGGGTCCAACACGTTGACGCTGGAGGCCAACGCGATGCCCAACCACCGACCGCACTCCTGCAGGACCTCGATGGCCAGCTCGTCGCCGTCCGCGGCCGCACCGGTCACGGCCGGGCCGTCGACCTCGTCGAGGTCGCGGAGATCCGACGCCCGAGAGGATCCCTGCAAGCGGTCGCGTGCGATCGCCCCGATGGCCGATCCGGACGCATAGGCCTCGATGCACCCGAGGTTGCCGCACGGGCAGGGACGACCGTCGGCGCGGACGACGAGGTGACCGAGCTCGCCGGCGAAGCCGTTGGAGCCCAGCAGCACCTGTCCGCCGAGGACCACACCCCCGCCGATCCCCGTTCCGATGGTCGCGAGCAGCACGTCCTGTCGCCCACGCCCGGCACCGACACGCTGTTCGGCCAGCGCCGCGGTCGATCCGTCGTTGGCGACCACCACGACCCCCCCGGTCGCCTCGCGCATCCGCTGCGCCAGCGGGAGGTCCCTCACCCCGATGTTGGGGCCGTACCGCACGGTCCCGTCCGGGGTCACCAGCCCGGCGATGCCGATGCCGACGGGGAGCTCGGGGCCGAGCTCCATGACGACCTCGCGCACCGCTGCCAACAGCGATGCCTCGTCCTGGGCCGCGGTGCCGCGGCGACGTCGCTCCACGACCTCGCCGTCACCACCGATCGTGGCGGCACGTAGCTGGGTACCGCCGATGTCGACACCGATCGCGACGGGCACGGAGCTGGACACGCGGACACCTCGTTGGTCGGGTTGGGCCGGGGGTCGGGCCCGGACGGTCGTGGGAACGATGGTGGCTGAGATGCGGGTCGCGCGTGCGGACACGAGCGGCACGAACGGTCAGTCAGTCGAGATCGATACGGCGCACGCGCCGGGAGTCGGGGGCCGGATCCTGCTCGTCGCCGCTCCGGTCGGTGCGTGTCTCCAGCAGTGAGCTCAGCGCCGCACTGAGGTGACGGCCCGCCTCGGTCAAGTGCGCCAGCAGTTCCGGGCGCGTCTCACCGAGCATCCTGGCCGCGATGCACACCGGACACACCCCACAGATCTCGGAACCCGGCTGGGTGGGGCCGGAGGCAGAACCCGGCTGGGTGGGGCCGGAGGCAGAACCCGGCTGGGTGGGACCGGAGGCAGAACCCGGCTGGGTGGGGCCGGAGGCAGAACCCGGCTGGGTGGGGCCGGAAGCAGAACCCGGCTGGGTGGGGCCGGAAGCAGATCCAGACTGGGTGGGGCCGGAAGCAGATCCAGACTGGGTGGGGCCGGACGC
>Ga0207421_10001107_pt1 | contig 35054 bp, 34 predicted proteins | sample SodLakKL_010_SED_4_FD_187542 | JGI IMG/M metagenome (GOLD analysis project Ga0207421, IMG submission 187542) | Alkaline sediment microbial communities from Lake Tanatar, Kulunda Steppe, Russia - 8KL_010_SED (SPAdes) (version 2) | ecosystem: Environmental > Aquatic > Non-marine Saline and...
TGAAAAGATTTCCAGTTAAGCGCCTTACTTTGAATCCAGGGAAAGAAGGGTAAGTTCAGGGAAATAAGTGCTGTAGTATCCCCGGTCACGGGTAAAAAGCCGATCGGCCTGTATCTGAGCATGACCGCCAATTAGAAAGTCAGGCAGAAGATGCTGGCGGGAAGATATTTCTTCATTACAGTCTTCCCAAACCACAGTTTTTTTGCCGCCGCACAGTGGGCACTGTATTTTTTTCGGGGAACGGTTTTCGAGGTAATCCATCCAAGTTTGCGAAGCAAGGTTAAGATCTTCCCTGGAGAAAGGAACTCGTTTTATGTTTAGATCGCTCATAAATTGGTTTAAATCTTCTGCTTATTTAAATTGCGGCAAAAGCGGGGGACCACAGATTGCACAGATTTGCACGGATAAATTCAACATCTATGTTGGACGGGATTTACTGGATGGACGGGATGTGTCAAAATAAAATCAGGACTTTTATAGTTATTATGGCGTTTGGGTAAACTGGCTCCTATTGCCTCGTTCTCGCACGCTTGTCATGGTATAATATTAAAAACGAGGACAAGCAATATTTTCCGGGAGATGTTTTAGTATGGGGTCTTCCAATTCCAGTGAGTTGCCCGCTTCTTTTAAGCACCTTTTTTGGGACTGTTCTTTCCAGGAGGTAAAGGATGAGCCTTCGCGCCCTTTTGTTATTAAGCGAATTTTGACTGAAGGGACCTGGGAGGAGATACAATGGTTAAGGCGCCAGCTTGGTGACAGTGAAATTAAAGGTTGGTTGCTGGAAAACCAGGGGCGTGGACTTACTCCGCGTCAGCTCCGCTTCTGGCAGTTACTACTTGATTTACCGGGAGAGCAGGTTAGTGCGTGGATCGAGCGAGAAAAAGAGACGCCCTGGCACCGGAGAAGAACAGCATGAAACTCCATACTGATATTCTCACTTCCGCCCAGGAGGACGTTATTAATCTAACTGCTCTGCACATTGAGGATCTCGGGTTTTATCTCGCTGGTGGTACCGCCCTTGCGCTTCATCTTGGTCACCGGCGTTCCGTTGATTTTGACTGGTTTCTTCCCAATGAGATGGGTTCCCCTGAACAGATTCAGCAGATTTTTTATGACCATGATATTCAGTTTGAGACGACCAGTGTGGATCGGGGAACTCTTCATGGAACCATCCAGGGGAGTGGGGATAGATGAGTAGTTACAATTATTGGGTGTCCTGGTTCAGGCGGACGGGGTGGTTATTTTTTTGAATTTGTGTGATAATATTCCTCCAACTTTAAATGGGAGCGATTTTAATGAGCGACCAGGAAGTTAGCCTGCGAAGTTTTGTTTATCTGGACAAGATTCAGCCGCAGTTTGCGGCTTTCGTGGCGAAGAAGTGTGTCAGCGATATTCCAACTTCAGGTCAGGCGTCGCTGTTTATAGAAATCCAGCCCGGGATCGAGATCAACCGGGTCGCAGACGTGGCGATGAAGAAGACGGATGTCCGGCCGGCGGTTGAGATTGAAGAGCGGGAGTATGGAATTATCGAGCTGCACCACGACGACCAGTCCGAGGTCCGCTACGCTGGCCAGGCGGTGCTGGACGAGTTCAACCTGCAGTTTGATCAGCGTCTCAAGCCGAAAATTTTCGCCACCCAGGTAATTGATCGCGTCACCCCTTACCACGCCCAGGTGGTGAACAACGATTACGACGGTTCGCTGCTGCTGGACGGCGAATCACTGCTCATCATCGAGGTCCAGCCGGCGGTTAACTCGGTAAAGCTGGCCAATGACGCTGAAAAAGCTACTAATGTGAAAATAGTCCACTTTCGTCTGCGTGGTCGCTTTGGTCGCGTTTACCTGGCTGGAAGTGAAGACGAGACACGGGCTGCTCGCGATGCCGTTCTGACTAAATTTGAAACATTTAAAAACAGTCCTACCTTTTAAAGAGGCCTGCCGGTGACTACTGTCTGTCACGTTATTACTCGATTAATCCTTGGTGGAGCCCAGGAAAATACTCTGCTTACCGTTCGCGGGTTAAAAGAGGACCCGGACTGGGAGGCTACCCTGGTTACCGGTCCGGCGCTTGGGCCGGAAGGTGATCTTTTTGACGACGCCGCCAAGTTTGGGGTCGAGCCAGTCGTCATTGACTCTCTGCGCCGGGCGATAAATCCCTGGCGCGACTTGCTTGCCTTTTACAAACTATACCGCCACTTTAAGAGCAACGATTACGATATCGTCCACACCCATAGCTCAAAAGCCGGTATACTTGGTCGCTGGGCCGCCTATCTGGCCGGCGTCCCCGAAATAAATCATACCATTCACGGTCTGCCTTTCCACCAGTTTCAACCCTGGTATGAATTCTGGCTCTACAGCTTTCTGGAAAAATATACATCTTTTATTACTGATAAAATTTTCACAGTCTGTGACCGCATGACGGAGCAGGCCCGGGAGGTAGGGGTTGAACCAAAACAGGGCTATAAGACTGTTTACAGCGGCATGGAGCTGGATGAATTTTTGGAAGTTCCAGCTCCAGGCAGTCTGGAAGCGCGTGCAGTTCGAGTGGAATTAGGTTTTGAAGAAGATGATTTTGTAATTGGAAAAATTGCCCGTTTGTTTCATTTGAAAGGGCATAAATACTGTCTGCCCGCCTTTGCCCGGGTAGTAGAAAAACACCCGGAGGCACGTCTGCTACTTGTTGGTGACGGTATATTAAAGGAAAAACTGGAGAAGCAGGCGAGAGAACTTGGTGTTCGCGAGCAAATAGTATTCACCGGTCTCGTTCCTTACCGGGAGATACCGCGCATGCTGACGGCAATGGACTGTCTGGTTCATGCCAGTTTGCGGGAAGGTTTGCCCCGAGTGATTCCCCAGGCGCAGGCAGCCGGTCGACCGGCGATCAGCTATTCCGTCGACGGGGCACCGGAAGCAATTGACGATGGGCGGACCGGTTTCCTTGTTGAGCCAGAAGCTGTTGACGAGCTTGCCGAAAAAATTGAACTACTGATAGAGGAGCCGCAGCGCCGAAAAGAGATAGCCAAAGCAGCCCGCGAGTGGGTGGTGCCTCGTTTTGACTGGCGGCACATGGTTGAGGAGATAAAAGAAGGCTGAAGGGCCACCTGGTTAAAGCCCTTGCTAAAAATATGGCGAAAGCTGAATTAATCTATTGACATCAACAAAGAGTAGAAGTACAATATTTGTGGTCTTAATGAGACAAAATAGATAAATTGAAATTGATCGCGGGGTAGAGCAGTCAGGTAGCTCGTCGGGCTCATAACCCGAAGGTCGCGGGTTCGAATCCCGCCCCCGCTACTACTTTCGAACAGGCGAGCAGGCGAAAGTTCGGTAACCGATTGTCGATAATATCGGTAAAGCAAGGCCAAAGTCAACTTCAAGTTCCCCCCTCACCTGTGTCCTCTCCCTCGGAGGGGAGAGGAATTAAATCGTGTTCGGTTCGGGGCGGAAGGGCGAGTGGGCGATAAGACCGCAAACAGCGATCGGGCCGCGCGAAGCGGCGATAAAGCGATAAAGCGTAATCGGTTATCAATATCTGATAAAAACGAAAAATCGATTAGAAGTAATTATAGCTTTTTGCTATCAGCTTTCAGCTGACGTTTTAGCGGCGTAGCTCAGCGGTTTAGAGCACTCGGCTCATATCCGAGTTGTCCGGGGTTCGAATCCCCGCGCCGCTACCTTACAATTCCAGTTTCTCCCCCCCCTCAACAGCGCCCCCCGCAAACGGGGGGCGCTTTTTTTATTTCACTCCTCTTTTAACCGCTTCTATTTTTTTGTATCATGAATCCACGCCCAAAACTTCTCCCCCGGGCGGAGGAAAATATAAATCAGGATTGAGTTGATTCTTAATGGCGATTATTGCCACACTTAAAGAATTTTTTCACGGCCGTGAGTCGGTAAGTGCGGGCGATCGATTGCTGGTTGCGGTTTCCGGTGGTCCCGACTCGATGGCTCTTTTAGCAGCTATGACTGAAATTGCTGCTGACCTGGAGTTGCAGATTTACCCCTTGCATTACAACTACCGCCTCCAGGAGCAGGCCGCCGCCGGTGAGCAGGTGGTGCGTAGCTGGTGTGACGACCACGACCTCCCCCTGGTTGCCACCGCACTCCAGCAGCCGCAGGAATTAGAGACAGGCAGTGGCAGTCTGGAAGCCGAAGCCCGCCACCTGCGCTACCAGTTTTTTCAGCAGGCCGGCGCCTGTTTGGGGACCAATATGCTTCTGCTTGGTCATCAAAAGGATGACCAGGTGGAAACCGTGCTTTTGAACCTGGGGCGGGGGAGCGGATTATACGGTCTACAGGGGATGCAGCCAGTAAGCCACTGGCGGCAGCTGGTGTTGCTGCGTCCACTGCTTGAGCACAGCCGACAAGAAATAATGGAATTTCTAAGGAGGCGGGAGATACCGTTTGTTACCGACCCGACTAACGAGGGACTTGAGTTTGCTCGCAACCGGCTTCGAAACCAGGTCCTGCCGGCCTGGGAAAAGGCCCAGCCGGCGCCCGCGGAAGCCATTTATAACCTGAGTCGTCGAACCGCAAGCGAAAATGATTTCTGGCAGCAGTATTTAAAAGATAATTTTTCCTATTCCAGTTGGCCGGGGGAAGTGCAGGTGGGAGTCGAGCAGTTGCGGGACAGTCATCCGGCAGAGCGCCGCCGCCTGTTGCATTTTCTTTGCCGGAAGTTAGAAGGGGGAGCCAAGTTGAGCGAGCAGAACCTTGAGGGCTTGGAGGAACTATCCTCGAGTGAAAAGTCGGGCCGGAGTCTCCATCTTCCCGGCGAACTTGAGGCGGTCCGGGAATATGACCGGCTGGCCATCTATCGTAAGGACAGTCTTGTCCCGCCGACCTCACCGGTTAATGTTGAGGTGCCGATGAACAAAAAGTGGGGTGACATTGGTGAAATTAATGTGAGCTCATCCGCTTCGACAGATGAAGGGGTTTACCGTTCAGAGCTTCCACAGCATTTAATTGAGGGGGGTGTTTTACGTCTCTGGCAGGCGGGAGACCGAATAATATACAGGGGAAAACGTCGGAAATTAAAAGAAATTTTTGAAGCTGAAAGAGTTCCTTTCAGAGCCCGCCGTTGCTGGCCGGTTGTTGTTGCTGGAGGTGAAGTGGTAGCCGTGGTGGGATTGGCGGTTAAAGATGGTAATTTTTCAGAAAAAACTGTTATAATTAATTTTCAACCGGAACACGGAGTTTTCGCTCAGACAGGGAAGAAAAATGAAGGCGATTGAGGTGGATAGAAAAGCTGCCTCATAAAAATGCCAGCTTAGACTAAATGGAGGTTAATTGATGGTTGACCCGGGAAGTCAAGAGCACCTCGAAAAAATTATTGATTCAGTTGTTTTTGAAGCCGAAGAAATCCACCAGAAGGTAGTCAAACTGGGTGAAAAAATAACCCGTGATTATCAAGGGAAGGAACTTCTGGTTATTGGAGTATTACGCGGCGCCTTTATGTTCATGGCTGATTTAGTGCGGCAGATCGAAGTTCCAATCTGTATGGATTTTATGCTTGTTTCCTCTTATGAAAACAGCCGAGAGACTTCTGGCATTGTGCGAATAATTAAGGACACCAAGGAAAATATTTATGAGCGGGACGTGCTTATAGTTGAAGATATCGTCGACAGTGGCTTAACCTATCACAACTTGAGAAAGACGCTGGAGACACGGGATCCGGCTTCCCTGGCAGTCTGCAGCCTGCTAAATAAGGAAGCCAACCGGCAGGTAGATGTAGAAGTCGACTACTATGGATTTGATTCACCGGATGATTTTTTAGTCGGCTATGGTCTTGACTACAAGGAATACTACCGTGAGTGTCCCTTCATCTTCAAACCAACTGTGGAAGCGCTGCGGGAGCTCGATTGATGTCGGTGGAAACAGAAATGAAAAATCTCCCGAAGCTAATGGCGATATTGAACGTCACGCCGGACTCATTTTACGACGGCGGCGAATACAACCAAAAAAAAGAGTTGGTAGAACGAGCGCGCTGCGTTAGTGAGGCGGGGGCTGACATTCTGGACATAGGCGGGGTATCAACCCGTCCCGGAGCTTCTGAAGTGACGGAGGATGCGGAATTAGAGCGTGTTATTCCGGCTTTGACCGCCCTGCGTGAGGCAGGGATAGATACGGCGGTTTCTATTGATACTTTTCGCGGTAGTGTGGCCGCGGCAGCCTGTGAACATGGAATTGCGATGGTTAATGATGTGACTGCTCTGCGCGCCGACCCAGAGCTGGCTGCGGTGGTAGCTGAAAATGATTTAAAACTGGTTCTAATGCACATGCAGGGTCGTCCCCAAACGATGCAGGAGAATCCGACTTACGACGACGTGATTGAAGAGATTAATGCTTTTTTTGGGAAACGAATTGAGTTTGCCCTCAAACAGGGGTTGTCTGAAGAACAGTTGATTCTTGATCCGGGTGTAGGATTTGGGAAGCGGTTGAAGCACAATCGTCGTCTGCTTGCTGAAGTGGATCAGTTCAAGAAATTTGGTTTGCCGGTGCTCGTTGGGCACAGCCGGAAATCATATCTGGGTGACCTTTTGGGCCGGCCGGTGGAAGAGCGTCTGCCGGGGACACTGGCCACATCGGCCCGGCTTATACTAAAGGGAGTTGACGTCCTGCGGGTTCACGATGTTAAGGCCCATAAAGATCTGCTGGAAGTTTGGGACTGGTTGTAGACCTCATGGGGAAAGAGCTGGTTTTGTTAAGCAAAACCGGTATTTAAAATTACGAGGCGACATATTATGGTTGACATATCGTTTGTAGAACCGGAGCTTGAGCGGCGGCAAAAATTAGAGCTGCGGTTAAACAGTGGAGCATTGAAGGGGAAATATACTACCTTTATCAAGGATTTTTCGGCCTCCCGGATTGTTGTGGAAGTGCCTACGGTTGATCAGCTCTATCTGCCTGTTAATACCGGGCAGAATCTGTTTGTCGAATACAGGCGAATGTCAGCGCGCTATCAGTTTGAAAGCCGGGTGGTTGATCGCAAAGATGACGTTGAACCGCCGGTGCTTGAGCTTGAGCGGCCGGATTCTGTCAAGAGAATTCAGTTGCGCGATCATTTGCGCGTTCCCTGTTCCATTCCGGCTAAACTGAAGATAGAGAGTGATGTTCCGGACCCAATTCCCCCTAAATTGGAAGGCACTATTGTTGATCTGAGCGCCGGCGGCGCGAAATTCCGCGCCGAACTGGAACTTCCCATGTCGACGCGAGTTAACTTAAAATTTGAGCTGCCAATTTTGGAAGAAGAAATGAACGATTTATATGGCTACATAATCAGGCGGGAAGAGGATGAGGTTGAGGAATGTTACTTTTATGGGATAGAATTTGAGGGAGTCCTCACAGATCAACGGAAGGCATTGACTCAATATAGCTACAGGCGACAACTTGAGCTTCAGAAAAAAGACAAGTGGGTGCAGGATTAAATGGTATTAATCGAAGTCTTACGATTTATGGCCTGGACAGACGTGCTTGACGTTTTTGTTGTTTTTCTCATCTTCTATGGGATTTATTTGAGTATTAGAGGCACGAGAGCGCTGCAGATTATGCTGGGCCTTGGATTATTTGTGGTTTTCCGAGGAGTGGGTGAGGTTTTGAACCTGCGGATGTTGAATGTTCTCTTCGCTCGTTTTCTCGACGTTGGACTTATATTCGTGATAATTTTGTTTCAACCTGAATTGCGCTCTGGCTTCACTAACCTCGGTCGCCGCCGTTTCTGGGCTCTGTTTGAAGACCTGGAAAGCGAAGAATTGATCAATCGAATAGTCCGCTCCTGTCAAAAACTATCGCGTCGGGAAGTTGGGGCTTTAATAGCAATTGAGCGCGACGTCGGTCTCAAGAGCTACCTGGATACCGGCACCGAAATAGATTCCCTGGTAACTACAGATTTATTAACAACAATTTTTATGTCCAAGGGACCCTTGCACGACGGTGCCGTGGTGATAAAAGATAATAAAATTCTGGGCGCCGGGTGTGTTTTTCCGCTCAGTGATCGAACTGATTTACCGTCCAACTTCGGTACCCGTCATCGCGCAGCCGTTGGAATCGCTGAAGAGACTGACGCTGTCGTTATTTCTGTTTCTGAGGAGACGGGGAGCATAACCCTTGCCCATAAGCGTGATTTGCACGTTGATGTTGGTGTTGATGAACTTGAAGACCTTCTATACACATACCTAAACCAATGAATTTAATCAGTTTTTTTCGCCGGTATATTTTAAAAAATTGGCCTGTTAAGCTAATCTGCTTGCTGCTTGCCTTAAGCTTCTGGTTCTGGGTGGCTGTTCAGGATCGTGATACGCGTAGTTTCCGTGCACAGGTTGAATTTGTCGATCTGCCAGAAGGTTATACTGTTAGCGACCGGACTTCTCGTACTGTTACGATTAGTGTTCGTGGCCCTGAAACTGTCCTGGAACAATTCGATGATGACGACTTCAAAGTAGTCAGCACCCTGGAAGAATTTGACGGCGAAGAAACTGAAGGAGAAGTAAGAGTTTATCCCTGGGATGTTCAGCATCCGAGGGGACTCGAAGTTACATCTGTCGATCCGGGTGATCTGCAGGTGTTTTTAGAGCCGAAGATAAGTCGCGAGCTCATGCTGGAAGTTGAACCGGAGGCTCGTCCGTCCGACGGTTTTGAATTACACAAAAATGTAACTCCGGAGACTGCTCTGGTAGCCGGGCCCCAGGAGAAAGTAACCGAAATGGAATCGCTACAGTTAGAACAGATAAGCTGGCCAACTCCAGACGAAGCCGTCAAGGTTGAACAAATTGAAGCCAGGTTAGAGCCTTCAGTGGAGCTTAAATATCCAGAGACCGGTTTTTTTGAGGTTGAACTGCGAGTTGAGGAACCGCTGGAGAGCAGAACCTTTGAGGGGATACCGGTTGAAGTTATAGAAATTCCCGAAGGGATGGAGGCCACGGTCGAACCCGATCAGATTAGCTTTCAGGTTAAGGGTGATGCCGGTCTGATTGAAGAGTTGAGTTTGGAAGATATAGAAGTAATTGTAACCTCACCGACTGAGCCTGGCATGAGTATAGAGAATGCTTTGGTTGAGCTGCCTGAGGGAGTTGAAGCTGCTCCGGAATATGAGCTACAAAAGTCAGTAAAGGTGGAATTAATAGAAGAATGACTGAGTTGTTTGGTACTGATGGAATCCGTGGCGAGGTTAATCAGGGAAATTTAAAACCCGAAAAAATTCTCTCCATTTCCCGAGCTCTCGCTAGCTACTTGGCTCAAAAGTCTAAGCGGAAAGTAGTGCTTATCGGCCACGATGGCCGCCTCAGTGGGTCTTATCTGGCCAACCTGGCTGCCGCCGGCGTGCAGAGCGTTGGGCTCAAGGCAGCTCGGCTCGGACTCTGCTCGACGCCGTCGCTGGCTTTTTTGACCCGTCTCCGTGCAACTGCTGGCGGGGTCATGATTTCTGCCTCCCACAACCCTTTTTATGACAACGGCATAAAGCCTTTTGGGGAACACGGCAGCAAGTTTACGGTTGAACAGGAAGAGGAGGTCGAAACGTTACTGGAAACGAGTGACTTTACTCTGGCCCGCCGCGAAAAAGTGGGGCCTTCAGAAAATGTTCAGGGTTGGTTAAGCGAATACGTTGAAGCGCTCTCCAATCGGTCTGTATTTTATCCTGGGCGTATTTTAGTGGATTGTGCGAACGGGGGGGCTTCCAGGCTTGTCCGGGAGGTATTCGAGGACAATTGTAACGCTCTGATAACGGTGAACGATTCGCCGGACGGAGTGAATATAAATAAGGACTGTGGTAGTCTTAATGTGGAAAAATTAAAAGACGAAGTTCTTGAACAAGACGTTGATATTGGTTTTGCGTTGGACGGTGACGCAGATAGGTTGCTGGCTGTCGATGAAAAGGGAGAGGTGGTTAATGGCGACGCTTTAATGTATATGCTTGCAGTTGATCGTGCCTCACGGCAGGAGTTGGAAGGACTGATAATCACGGTAATGAGTAACCTGGGGTTGCGTAACAGTCTGTCCAGCGCCGGTGTTGACTACCAGGTGGTCGGGGTTGGTGACCGCCAGGTTTATCAGCGCTTGCGTGACCAGGGTTGGAATTTAGGTGGCGAGCAGTCGGGACATATTATTGACCGGGACTGGATGCCAACCGGTGACGGTCTGCATACTCTGGCGGCTGTCCTGGAAATACTGGCCCGTGGAGACAAAAAATTGCACGAGTGGAATAGCGAAGTCCCCGAATATCCCCAGGTTTTGTTGAATTTTGAAGTGATTGCCAAGCCACCTCTGTCGAAACTGAAAGAAAGCACCGAAAAGATTGATAAAATAGAAACTAAACTCGGCGATGATGGTCGAGTGCTGGTCCGCTATTCCGGCACCGAACCACTGGTTCGGGTTATGCTGGAGGGTAAGGACGAGGCTGAGCTTGAAGCCTACGCCCGGGAAATCGGTGAGACGATTTGCGCGGAGATAAATGAAATTTCCAAATAGATTATAAGTCTGTTAAACCCCACGTATATCCTCCGCTTACCGGGAGATAGTAATTTTATGGGGTCTAAATTATGAAGATAACAAGGTGATTAGTATGACCGATGTAAAATTAGGGGTAAATGTTGATCATGTGGCGACGGTTCGTGAAGCACGCGGTATAGATGTTCCTGATCCGGTCGCCGCCGCTTCTATTGTCGAAAGGAATGGCGCTGATTTAATAACAATACACCGTCGTCTCGATCAGCGGCACATAACTGACCGTGATCTTGAAATTTTGCGGCGCACTGTAAAGACACCTTTGAACTTAGAGCTGGCGGTTAATCCTGAGATTATCGACAAAGCACTACAGGTTGGTCCTGATAAAGTTACCCTGGTGCCCGAAAATCGGCAGGAGGTAACTACCGAGGGCGGCCTGGACGTAAAAAAAGCGCAGGAAAAGATCGTCGCTGCTGTGGAAAAATTTCAAAGCCGGGGAATAGAGGTGGCTCTTTTTATTGATCCTGATTCAAAACAGCTGGAGGCCAGTCGTCAGACCGGCGCCAGAGCTGTTGAACTGCATACGGGTGATTATGCTGAAACAGAGCCGGCCAGCGTAGAACGATCACAGGCACTTGAACGGCTGGCGAAAGCTGCCCAAACAGGTGAAGAGCTGGGTCTGGAAATTTGCGCCGGTCACGGTTTGAACTACAGGAACGTAAAACCGGTGGCCCGTCTGGCTCAGGTAGTTGAACTCAACATCGGTCACGCTATAGTGGCCCGCGCAGTGATGGTTGGTATTGGTAAGGCAACACGGCAGATGAAACAGTTAATTCAGGAGGCTACAGAGTGATATGTGTGGAATAACTGGTTATACCGGCTCAGCCCGAGCACTCCCGGTGATTATGGAGGCGCTGCATCGGTTGGAATACAGGGGCTATGATTCAGCAGGCGTGGCCGTCGAAGGAAAGGATGGCTTCTTCTTAAAAAAAGTGAAAGGAAAGATAGACGACCTTGAGGCAGCCCTGGATGGGGTAGAAATAGAAGGTACCACCGGGATCGGCCACACCCGCTGGGCGACCCACGGGGAGCCTTCGCAGAAAAACGCCCACCCCCATTTCAGCATAGACAGAAATATAATGCTGGTTCACAACGGAATTATTGAGAACCATGACCGGCTGCGTGACCGGTTGCCGGAAGATATAGAATTTACTTCGGAAACAGATACAGAGGTGCTTGTCCATCTGCTTTCTGAAAATTATGATGGCGATTTAACTGAAGCAGTGCGATTCACCCTGGGAGAGGTTGAGGGATCTTTTGCGGTGGCCGTTGTTCATCGTGATGAGCCCGGTCGGATAGTTGCCGCCCGTTCCGGAAGTCCACTTATTATTGGCTGTGGGGGTGAAGGGAATTATGTCGCCTCTGATCTCCCGGCCTTGCTTGATTTCACGAACGAGGTTATTTTCCTGGATGAGGATGAAATCGCTACAATTGATTCCGATTCCATTACGGTGCAGACGATCGACGGAGAGGAGCGCAAAAAATCAGTCAACAGTATAAGCTGGGACGCTGTGCAGGCCCAAAAGGGTGGCTACAAACATTTCATGCTCAAGGAAATCGCTGAACAGCCTCAGGTGCTCCGGCAATCAATGCGGGGGCGTTTAGATAGCGAGGCGGGAATTGTAAAATTTCCCAATCTCGAACTTGATGATTCGATTTTTAAAAGAATAGAAAAAATTAATCTAATCGCCTGTGGCACCTCATATCACGCCTGTATGGTGGCTCGCTACTGGCTCGAAGAAATGACCGATCTACATGTTGAGGTCGATATTGGCTCCGAATACCGCTACCGTTCGCTAAACTACGAAGCGGACCGTGAGATGCTTGTAACCGTTAGTCAGAGCGGGGAGACGGCCGATACGCTGGCTGCTCTGCGAAAGGTCTCACGCCTGGACGTTCCGGTACTCTCTATCTGTAACGTCCTCGGCTCGACAATGGCCCGCGAAGCCGACGATGTCCTTTACACCCACGCCGGTCCTGAAATTGGCGTTGCTTCCACTAAGTCCTTCACAACCCAGCTACTCGTTCTATTTCTTTTTTCTTATTATCTTGGCCGGCTCAGGGGCAGTTTTGAAGGTGACAGGGAGCTGCTGGAAGCACTTGAACAAATTCCTGATCAGGTGGATCAGCAAATTCGAGACAGAGAAATATATCAAAAAATTGCGGCCGAACAGTTTAAAAAGGAAGACTTCCTTTTCCTTGGTCGTCACCTTAACTATCCTGTTGCTATGGAGGGAGCTCTGAAGCTTAAAGAAATTTCTTACATTCACGCCGAAGGGTATCCCGCCGGTGAGATGAAGCACGGACCGATTGCTCTTATTGATGAGGAGATACCGGTTGTTGTTCTGGGCCCCCATAGCCGCGTCTACAACAAGATGTTGAGTAATATTGAAGAAGTTAAAGCTCGCGGAGGAATCGTTCTTGGCGTCTGTATGGAAGACGATAAGCAAGGTATCGCCGAGATGTGTGACTATCTTATGCCGGTGCCCGACACCGAGGAACTGCTCACTCCTTTTCTGACCACACCACCGATGCAAATATTATCCTACGAGCTGGCGGTCCGCCGCGGCTGTGACGTAGACCAGCCCCGTAACCTGGCCAAGTCAGTGACAGTTGAGTAAAAGTTTCCTGACCTGGTTTGAGTACCTTCTGGGCAGCCCCCCTTTTTTTTTCTGAATATCTTTAATATAATAGTTCGCTTGGGAATTGTCTTCCCTGGAAAAAATTGTTATCAAAAACCCCGAACAAGAGCAAAGGAGAGTTAAGAATGGCAATAGGATTGGAGATGTACCGGCAGCAGCGAGAAGAAGAAAAACGTCGCGAGCGGATGCGTGACAAGTTGAATAAAGTCAGCAAAGAATGTGAAATTCTGATTCGTAAACACGAGAGACAGCGGTTTATGAGGGTCTATATTTTGATGTCGTTTGATCGTATTATTCATGAGCTTGCTTACCGTCGTTCGCTTGGCGTGGCTTCTGTAGAAGTGCGTGAGGAAGACGACGGCATGTATGTTGACCTTGAGGTGCAAAACAAAGAGATGACCCAGACGGACGTGCGTGAAATTCTTGAGGAAAACCTCCGTGACAAGCATACATTTAACCTGGTGAAAGCGCTCAGTTTTGTCGATGATTTCGAAATTTCGCCTGGTGACGAGGGCGGAGTCAAGCTGGAAGCCACCAAAAAACTGAACACGGAGATCATCGACAAATCTGAAAGTTGAATCTGTACAGTCTTTTATTTTTATGGTCTTTCATTTCTTAACAGCGGGCGTTTACCCTTTCCAATTCACCCTGCTATTGACTGCCCTTCCAAAAATTGTCTTTTGTCCGCTGCAGCTCAGTCTTTTCTCTTTAGACAGGGTCCGTTATCGACGAAAATAAAAGTTGGAGCACACATTTTTTGAGGGGATATAATGAGTCCGGAAAATGAAAATGCCGACGAAAATCAACAAGAAAATTTAGACGACCTGGAGGAGCTTACGCCGGAAGAACTGGCCCGCCGGGTTACTGAGGATGATTCCCCCGACGATTCTTCAGCTGAATCGCCAGGAGATCCATCTTCAGATGATGATGCTGCTGTCGCTGGTGAGGAGGAAGCGGAAGAAGATCAAGTAGAAGACGAGGAAGAAACAGAGGAGGAAGATTCTGAGGAAGGGGACGAAGAAGCCGTAGAGGAGGAAGAACCAACAGGAGACGCCGGTAAAGAGGAACCAGAGGAACAGTTAGAAGAGATAGAAGAGTCGGAAGCTCAAACAGAAGACGAGGAAGAAACAGAGGATGCAGTTGCTGAAGAAGGGGACGATGAAGCCGAAGAAGCGGGAGACGAGGGAGAGGAAGAACCAGCTGAAGACGCCGATGAAGATGCAACTGAGGAAGCGGAAGAAGATATAGACGAACCGGAAGAACCAGCCGAGGACGAGGGAGAAACAGAGGAGGAAGATTCTGAAGAAGCTGATGAAGAGGGAGATCCTGATGAAGACGTCGAGGGGGAAGAAGAGGAAGAAGTAGAAGGCGAACCGGGGGGAGAATTAGAGGAAGAAGTAGCAGAGGAACCGGAAGAGGAAGATGAAGATGAAGAAATAGAGGAAGAAATTTCTGAAGAAGAGGCTGATACTGAAGCTGAAAAAGAGGAAACCTCGATAAAAGAGGTTCTTGAGCGTGAGGTTGACCGGGTAAAAGCGGAAAAGGAGGAGCCGGAAGAGCCGGAAGAGCCGGAAGAACCTGAGGAAGAGCTGCCGGGGGATTATCTGACACCGGATCAGTTGCCGGAACCGGAAGAATTTGAAGTTCCTGGTTGGGTTAAAAAGAGTGGCTGGGTGTTGCTTGCTCTGCTGGTTGCTTATCTGCTGCTTGTTTATCTTGTTTTGCCGGGTGTGGAAGTGTTGCTGACCCGGCAGATTCAGTCCTCGGCGGAAGCAAATAATTATCATCGTGCCGAGTTATTTTTTCGTATTGGCTACCTTGGTGAGGGAGTAATGGTTAGCGAACCCGATAAATTTGCCGCTGATTATTTTAGAACCCTGCTTACCGGCCGTCAGTTTGAACAATTCGCCAGTAATTACGAAGAATATTTTGACAACAACGCCGGTCCTTACACCCTGAAGAGTTATGCCGAATATTTGGTTGCCCAGGGGAAATGGGAGGAATTGCTGGAAGTTGGGGAAGAGCTGCAGATGGAGCCTGAAGTTCAAGGCCCCGGTTTTGTCTTTATCGCCCGGGCGCACAAGGAATTAGGCAATCTGCGGGAGGCTCAGTCCGAAATCGAATATGCCGTTACTCATCGCTGGGGGGATGCTTCCGTTGATCGTCTGGAGCGTGATATTGCGCTTGCCGATAGAGATTACAGCCGTGCCGCTTCGGCGTCGGCCCGCCTATTTAGTCGTCTGGATCCCGCCCTCTCTCCCGAAGAAAGACACCGGTGGAATCGTTTCGACAGGCTTATGGCGGACGATTATGTTTATAGAGGTGATGCCTGGTTTGAGATGGATAACAGAGACGCTGCAATTCGAATGTATGAGACGGCGCTTGTCGAGGTCCCATACCACCCGCGCGCTCTGGAAGTGCTGGCCCGTTTTTTAACCATTCAGCGTCGCTGGTCTTCTGTTCAACCTTACCTGGTTGGCGATGATCGTTTCATTCCCTATCGCAGTCTTTATCCACTCGATGCCCTTGGCTGGTGGACGCTTGCCGAGTTCAGTTTTCGGGCTCAAAACCAGACTGGCAGAGCAATTCCGCTGGCCGAACGGGCTCGGGAAATTGAGCCTCGGGAGCCCGAAACAGAGCGTATAATTGGCGAAATTTATCTTTTCGAATTGGACGCGCCTTCGCACGCTGTCGCTCATCTTGAGCTGGCCCGCGAATACGGGCTTGAGCGGCTTGAGTTTATTAAAAATTTAAGCCGCGCTTATTATGAAGCTGAGCTCTATTTGTTAGCTCTGGATGAGTTTGAAGAATTGCGCGAGCACCCGGATGTCCTCGAAGATAGCCCAGAATTATTGTATAATATTGCTTCGTCATACTTAGGCGCCGAGATGCTTGACGAAGCCGATGAATACCTTTCTATGGCCGAAGCTGCCGGTTTTGATGAGCCGACTCTTTTCAATCAGCGGGGGTTGATCCGTGAACTTCAGGGCGAGGAAGAAGCAGCAGTAGTTAATTACTTTCAGGGGGCTGAGAGAGCTGAGGAAGTGGGCGAACACGAGGATCTGTTGAATAGCAATCTTAATAGATTCTGGGAAGATATTCCTCCCGAGCCCCTGAAGGACTGGCTGGCTCCTGTTAATTTGAATTTTTAGTTAAAATATGTCAGCAAGAGAGCTACCTACAATAGGCTCTGTTGAAATTTCCTTACTCTCGTTGAGTAGCCGAGCTTGGCATGTATTCGATAGAGTCTTACAACAATTAATAAGGTGATTTTTAGTGCTAAAAAATTTTCTAAACTGGCTGTTTCTTCCCCCGGAAGCTAAGAGCGATTTTCGTGAGTGGGCAGAGCTTGTGGGGCTTTATCTGCTCTTTTCTGTCGTTGTTGTCGCACAGGGAGAACTTCCGCTGCCCTGGGTGCTGGCCGGGATATTATTGCTCGGTCTGGGGGTTTCAAAAGCCGGACGTGAGCTGCTTCGTATTGCTCTTGTCGCCGCCATCCTGGTTTTTGGTGTTATTCGTCCTTACGTAGTTCAGGCCTTTTACATACCCTCGCGTTCCATGGAAAATACACTCCAGATCAATGATCATATTTTTGTGAATAAGTTTGTTTACTACCTCCGTTCCCCGCGACGCTGGGAAACGATTGTGTTTGAGTATCCGCCGGAGCCCGACAAAGATTTTGTCAAAAGGCTTATAGCGCTGCCCGGCGACGAGGTTGAGTTGAGGGACCATAATCTGCTTCTTGATGGTGACACTATTTCCCGTCAACGAGTTGGTGGCGAGATTTTTCTGCACGGCTATGAGGCCGACCAGCTGCAGGAGGCGGGCGAAGACACTCTTCGCTTCGCTGCCGATAATCTGCAGGTGAATAATCAGTTGGTTTTGGGAGACCAGAACGCCGAGACTCCCTTAAATCTTCACGGTGATGTGATGGGACTCTACCAGGAAGCCAATAATCACGAGATTAAGGTCGCGGCCCGTATCTGGGACAATTCCAATCGTCCGGGCTTACCGTCTGATTTTGGACCACTACGTATTCCTGAGGTTGGCGAGCGCGTCGATCTCACCGACCTGCCCGATTACGAGCGTCAGTTTTATATTTCCTATTTAAAACAACTACATCGCAACGATTTTACCAAACGAGACGGCGTGATGTATCTCTCCGGTGAGCCGGTAGAGGAAATAGAAATTGAGGAACCGCTTTACTTTGTTCTCGGGGACAACCGTGGACACAGTGAAGATTCACGCTACTGGGGGTTTGTGCCCCAGAGTAAGTTGCTTGGCCGGGCCTTTTTTATTTACTGGCCGTTCGGCCGCGTCGGTCTGGTGGGATAAAAAATGGCTGGTCTGCGTTCTAAAATAACCCGCCGTTCTTTGATTCTACTGGTTGCTTTTTCTTTCCTCTTTGGTCTTATTTTCATTGTTTCTATACATTTGATGTTGATTAAACCCTGGTATTCTCCCGAATGGGGAGAAATTCAAACAGAACAGCGCGAGCTGGAGACTCCGCGTGGAAGCATAGTCGATCGCGAGGGCAACACGCTGGCGATCAGCACCCAGCGCTACTCTCTCTACGCTAACCCGCGAATGATTGGCGGTGGCTGGGAGATAGCCCGGCTGCTGGAATCGATTATTGATCTTTCAGCCCCCGAAATTTATATGCGATTACAGAGTGATCGTTTTTTTGTCTGGCTGGAACGAAAATTAGACGACCGACGTGCCCGTCAACTTGATGAGCTTGACATACCGGGGCTTGGACTGGTCCCGGAATATGAACGTATCTATCCAAATGAAGAACTGGCTTCTCACGTTTTAGGATTTGTGGGTCTGGACAACTACGGCTTAGAAGGCGTAGAACGACAGTTCGATGACTTTTTAACCGGCGACGGTGAAGAATTTCATGATATAAATCTTGTTTTGACAATTGACCAGACAATCCAACACTATTTGGAGGAAGAACTTCGCAGAATGGTGCGTGCCAGCCAGTCCCGAAGTGCTATGGGAGTGGTAATGGATCCTAATAGCGGAGAAGTTCTGGCCATGGCAAATGTCCCCGGATTCGATCCCAACGAATATGGGAGGTTTCCCGAGGAATTGTGGCGCAATCGTGCAATATCTGACCCGGTTGAGCCGGGCTCGACTTTTAAAGTAATGACCATCGGCAGTGCCATGGCTCGCGGTGATGTGCAGTCCGACTCAACCTTCAACTGTCCGGGCTATAACCATTTTGCTAACGCCGATTATACATTACGCTGTTACGCCGAACATGGTGACCTTTCGCTGGCTGAAATTTTAATAAAAAGTTGTAACGTTGGTACGGCCAAGGCTATCGAACAGATGGAACCTGAGGATTTTTATCGTCACCTGCGTCGTTTTGGTTTTGGCAACCGGACTGGGATTCAACTTCCTGGTGAAGGACGTGGGACTCTTCGTCGTCCGGCTAACTGGTCGGCCATTACTCAGCCCAGTGTGGCGATAGGGCAGGGGGTTTCAGCGACAGCTCTCCAGGAAACAGCAGCTCTTTCGGCCGTTGTTAATGGTGGACGTTTGCTTGAACCGCGAATCATGAAAGCCAAACAGGTGGCGGGCGAAGAAAATAAAACCAGTGAAGCAACGAAAGTCCGCAGGGTTGTGCAGCCGGAGGTTGCTGCCGAGTTGCGCCAGCATATGCGCGGTGTCGTTAGCCGTGGAACCGGCCAGGCCGCCAGCTCAGACGACTTCGAACTGGCCGGCAAAACCGGCACTGCCCAAAAAGCAGATCTCGAGCGGGGAGGCTATCACGAAGATAAAGTAATGGCCTCTTTTATTGGTTTTGGCCCGGTAGACGAGCCCGCCCTTGCCGTAAATATTATTGCCGATGAACCGGAAAAGGGGCGCTACGGAGGCGAAGTTGCCGGCCCCGCTTTCAAACGTGTGCTCGAGCGCAGCCTTAAATATTTAAATTTGAACAGTAACCAATAACATAATTGGTTGTTAGCATTTACCGGTAAATGAGAAAACTTTGGCTCTGCTTCGGCTTTGGTTGAAAATTAATCTTTAACTTTTTTCATAAATATGTCGAAGCTTATACTGGATAACGATAATTGTGCAAATATCAGTCATTTTGAGCTGTATGGGAGGCTAAAAGATGGCTTCCGATCCCTTGGACGCCTACAAAAACACTCAAATTAACACTGCTTCGCGCGAACAAATTCTATTGATGCTTTATGATGGCGCTATCAAATTCATGAAGCAGTCCCGCGAGGCGATGAATAACAATAACTATGAGAAGAGTCACAATAAGAATTTAAAGGCACAGGATATTGTCACAGAACTCATGGCTTCTCTGGATATGGATGTCATGGGCGAGGCCGGTGACAACCTATATCGCCTCTATGACTTTACTCTGCACAGCCTTGTTCAGAGCAACGTAAAAAAGGATCCCCAGTTTATTGATCAGGCCCTTGATGTGATGGAGGATCTTTACTCGGCCTGGGATGAAATTATTAATGAACAGGGTATGACATACGAAAAAGCCAAGCGGCAGACCGGCCGGTCTCAGCTTGCTGGAGCGACCAGCCAGTCGGACTCTCGTGTTCAGGAGAACCAGTCGACCCCGACGAGCGAAAAATCCTCGTCCGGATCAAAAAAATCAAAATCTGACGGATCTCCCTATGGCGACATCTCCTTCACCGGCTGAACCCGAGAAAGCTGTTCAAAAGCTAATTCGAGTTGAAGGAGAGCTTCATTTATTGCTTTCTGAGGAACAGTTTGATCCTACCAAAATAGAAGACAAAATTCGGCAACAGGACGAGCTGGTCGAACAAATCATTTCACATGTCGATAATTCCAGCCCCCCGGCACGCTTCAAACAACTTATGCGTAATTTTCGCTCTCTTCGTGAAAAGACGGAAGAATTGTTTGAAGAGAGAATGGAACAGTTAAAACGAAAAATTGAGTCACTTGATAACTCGGGTAAGTTGATAAAACACTACATGCAGGGGGAAAAGCGGGACGAGGAAGTAATCAGTCAGAGATTTGATGAAAACGTCTGAGCTTTTCAGTCCCTGTTTCAGCCGCTATTACAGTCCTTTCCACCAGGTTTAAAAAGAAAAAACTTGAAAAATCAGCCAAAATGTAGTATAAATAGTACTGAAGTAAAACAGGGATGTCAGGCTATTTACTAATCCAGGGAGGAGATCACCATGTCTTCACTATCAATAAACACCAACCTCAACGCTCTCTCCGCACAGCGACATATCTCCAGCTCAGCCGGCGATATGGAGACTCGGCTGAACCGGATGGCCTCTGCCTTGCAGATAAATACCGCTGCAGATGATGCCGCCGGTCTCGCTATTTCGGAGGGAATGAGTGCTCAGATACGGGGGACCTCACAGTCAGTTCAAAACCTTCAGGACGGCGTTTCCATGCTGCAGACGGCTGAAGGTGGAGTCTCGGGCATACAGGAGAATTTACACCGTATGCGTGAGCTGTCAATCCAGGCCTCTAATGATATAATCGGCGATGCCGGCCGCTCGGCGATCCAGGCGGAGATGGACCAGATCGTGGAGGAAATTGACCGTTCCGTTGAAACCGTGACCTTTAACGAGCGTGAGTTGTTGAGCGGCGATGCTGAGGCTGCGATTGAATTGCACGCCGGACCGGATCGTGACGAGACGGTTTCAATCTCTATTTCTGAGATGAGTACGGAGGCTCTTGGTGTTGACGAGATTGACGTGACCGAAGAAGGGGGAGCCGGAGAAGCAATTGAGGCTCTTAACACTGCTATCAATCAAGTTTCTACCGAGCGCGCTAACATAGGTTCGGTGCAGAATCGTCTTGAAGGGGCTATAGACTTTCTCGAAATTATGGAAGAAAACGTTATGGCCTCCGAAAGCCAGATCCGTGACGCCGATATGGCCGCCGAAGCAACTGAGCTTGCTCAGGATCAGATTACTACTCAGGCTGGTGTCTCAACGCTTGGCCAGGCGATGAATCTGGAGGGTTCCACCGCTTCACAATTGCTGAGCTAAAGGCGGAGACCCGTTAGCGTTGTCTGCTCTGCTAAACCGCTGTTTTCTGCTCACCAGAATATTTTCCTAACATTTATGTACCCCTCCGCCGGAAGTTCTATCCTAATACTGCTGTAACACACTCTTCCTCCAACTTTAACCAAAACTTTTTCACAAATAATCGCGGTTTATTCTTTCAATCCACGGACAATTTTTTTATAATGTTGTCTATGGATTAGGATGAGGATAACTTAAAACCCGCTGGGGGGATAACTTTGAGTAAAAACAAGCTTACAACGTCTGAGTTGGTTGAAGAGCTGGCTGAGCGTCTTGACCTGTCCAATCGCCAGTGTAAGCGGATGCTGGACGAATTGATTGACCTAATTGGTGAACAGTTGACCAGTTCCCCCGACAGTCGGGTCTCTCTGCACGGTTTTGGCTCTTTTGAAATTCAGCAGCACCGCGGCCGCCGCGGCGTCGATCCCCGCGACCATGAAAAAGAAATTGACATACCGGCGCGCAGCGTTCCGAAATTCAGAGCCGGTAAAACCTTAAAACGTAAAGTAAGAGAAGCTTTTGACAAGAAATCTTAATTAATCTTTAACGGAGGGATTGCAATGACAACAAAGATCGCAGTTAACGGTTTTGGTAGGATTGGACGTATGGTGGTGAGAGCTGCTTTAGATGAAGGACGTGAAATAGTTGCTATTAATGATATAGCGCCCCGTGATCGAATGGTTCACCTGTTCAAATACGATTCTGTTCACGGCACTTATGGGGCAGACGTTCGTTTGGATGGTGAAGAAATGATTGTAGGAGACAAGTCGATAAAACTTCTCTCTGTTAAAGACCCTGCCGATCTTCCCTGGGAAGAGTTAGGTGTCGACGTTGTGCTTGAATCAACCGGTGTTTTTCGTGATCGTGCGGGAGCCAGCAAACATCTTGAAGCTGGCGCTGACAAGGTTCTAATATCTGCTCCAGCTAAAGACCCTGATTTAACTACGGTCATCGGTGTGAATGATGACGACTATAACCCAGAAACAGACTCGATTATTAGCAACGCTTCCTGTACCACTAACTGTCTGGCGCCGGTGGTAAAGGTGTTGCATGACAATTTTGGCGTTAAGTCGGGTGTGGTCACTACGACCCACGCTTACACTTCCACTCAAAACATTTTGGACGGACCGGCCGGTAAGGATTACCGGCGCATGCGTGCCGCCGCTGTCTCTATTATTCCAACCTCGACTGGAGCCGCCAAGGCAACCACGGAAGTTTTGCCTGAACTCGAGGGACGGCTGGACGGAATGGCTCTGCGTGTTCCGGTGCCGGACGGCTCGATTGTTGATCTTGCTGCCCAGGTTTCCCAGTCGGTTACCGCGGAAGAAATTAACGCTGCTTTTAAAGAGGCCGCAGAAGGCGAGCTGGAAGGAATTCTTGCTTATACCGAGGAGGAGCTTGTCTCTTCCGACTATATCGGTAATCCCCATTCTTCCATTGTTGATGCGGAGAAGACCATGGTTATGAATGACAACCATGTCAAGGTGCTGGCCTGGTATGACAACGAGTGGGGTTACTCCTGCCGCATGATTGACCTCATCGATATCGTCACCTGATCGGGGGCTATATAAATGAAATTTCCAAAAAAGACTGTAGATGATTTATCTGATTTAAAAGGCAAAAAAGCACTGGTTCGTGTTGATTTTAACGTTCCACTTGATGACGACGGACAGGTGGGTGATACGACTCGTCTGGAAGCGGCTGTCCCCACAATAAGTCGTTTGCTGGAGGCTGGCGCTATTCCCGTCTTGATGAGTCACCTCGGCCGTCCCGGCGGCAAAGTCGTTGAGGAATATCGTCTCGCCCCGGTCGCCGCTCCGCTTGCTGAGTTGCTGGATTGCGAAGTCCGGACCGCTGACGATACTGTGGGCGAGTCCGCCCGGCAGATGGTTTCCGAGCTGGAAACCGGCCAGGTGGGACTGCTGGAAAATCTTCGCTTCCAATCCGGTGAAAAAGACAATGACTCCGAGTTTGCCAGCCAGCTCGCAGAATTTGGTGATCTTTTTGTAAGCGACGCTTTTGGAACCGCTCACCGGGCCCATGCCTCAATGACCGGTGTCCCGGAGCATCTGCGTCCTGCTGTCGGGGGGTACCTGCTGAAAAGTGAATTTGAAAAATTAACTGAGGCACGGGATAATCCCGAACGTCCCTTTGTCGCTCTGCTTGGCGGGGCCAAGATAAGTGACAAACTACCTGTGATTGAACATTTTCTTGAAAAGGCCGACGTTGTTCTCGTCGGTGGTGCCATGGCATACACTTTTGCCGTTGCCCGTGGTGGCGAAGTTGGCGCCTCGATGGTTGAACCTGATTTTATCGACGAGGCTCGCCGCATTCTGGAAAATCGTGACAACTATCGTGGCGAGCTTGTTCTTCCTGTTGATAACGTGGTGATGAATACCGACTCTGAGGAGCTTGAAACCCGGGTTACCAAAACTGATGAAATAGCAGACGGTTGGGAGGGCATGGATATTGGGCCGCGTACTTTGGAAATGTTCTTAACCCGAATGCGTGTTGCCAAGATGGTCTTCTGGAACGGCCCCTTTGGTGCTTTTGATTATGCGCCGGAGTTTGCTCAGGGAACTGTTAAGATTGCGGAAGAGCTGGCCGGCCTGGACGCACGTGTTATTGTTGGTGGTGGTGATAGCGCCAGTGCTGTTAAGAATGCTGGCTTTGCCGATGATTTTTATCACGTCTCAACCGGTGGTGGGGCTTCACTGGAGCTGGTTCGCGGTGAAGAATTGCCCGGGATTGAAATCCTCGACGACCTCGAATAACTAAAGCACCAGCTCGCCGCATCCTCTGGCTGCGCGAACTTGATTCTGTGTTTGTCATTGCGGGCCTGACCCGCACTCCATCTTAAAGGTCTTAAACGGGTTATGAACCGCGCAATATAAAAAAATTGGAAGCTACTAACTAGCTAACTAACAAACTAGCTAACTAACAAACTAGCTAACTAACAAACTAACCACCAAACGGAGTGTGATTGTTAATGACTCGCCGAAACATGCTGGCCGGGAACTGGAAAATGAATAAGACGATATCCGAAGCTATTAATCTTGCAGTCCGGCTAAAATACGCCTGTAATTCAGTTGATGACCGTGACGTTGTTCTCTGCCCCCCCTATACTTCGCTCAAGCCGGTTGCTGAAACTGTGGACGAAAGCCCTATTGAAGTTGGAGCGCAAAACATGCACTATGAGCGTTCCGGGGCCTTCACGGGGGAAGTGAGCCCGGACATGATTAAGGACGCCGGTGCTGACTGGGTTATCCTCGGTCATAGTGAGCGCCGGCAGTATTTTGATGAAAATGAGGAGCTGCTGGCCCGCAAACTCAGGACGGCCTCCGATGAGGATTTGAAGGTTTTTTACTGTATTGGCGAGACGGAAGAACAGCGTGACGCCGGCCAGGTGGAAGACATATTGAAGACTCAGCTTGAAGCTGCCCTCTCCGGCTTTGGTTTTGATGATTTTGAAGAATTAGTAATCGCTTATGAACCGGTCTGGGCGATTGGCACCGGTAATACTGCCACGCCCGAGCAGGCCAACGAGGCACACGGTGTTATTCGGGATGTTATTTCAAATCTTTTTAATCCCGGCGTTGCCGAGAAAATCCGGGTTATATATGGCGGCAGCGTCAAACCTCATAATGTCCAGGAGTTGATGGCCCAGCCTGATATTGACGGAGCACTTGTTGGCGGCGCCAGCCTCTCGGCTGATGATTTTGCTGATATTGTAAAATATGATCTTGAGGATGAAATTTCTCTCTCGGATCTATAATAATTAAAGGTACTTGTTTGACGTCTACTCACAATGTCGCATAGTTCGTCATTCCGGGCAAGCGACCGTAGGGAGCGCGACCCGGAATCCATCTTGAATTGCTCGTCATTCCGGGCGGACCGAGCACTCAATTGAGAGCTCGGAGAACAAGTAACGTTAAATATAGTCTTTTCGGGTTCAATTGAGTGCTCGGGAAGACCCGGAATCCATCTTGACCTCCCAGTCGTTATTCCGGCCCTTGCGCCGGAATCCAGCTTGAATTTTAGGGGTTAGGGGGGGCATGATATTTCAGAACATTTTTGAACAGAAAAATATATTTTTCAGACTATACTCAGGTTGTGATTAAATTATGTTTGGCTTAACTGGAATTCTTTTAACTGTTTATGTGATGATTGCTCTCGCCTTAATTATTGTTGTGCTTCTGCAGTCCGACCAGGACATGAATCTGTCCGGTCTCGTTGGTGGGGCCTCGCAGTCAGCGATGGGCAGCAAACCCCAATCGGTGCTTAGCAAGGCGACGACTGTATTGGCTATTCTTTTCTTTCTTGCTGCCGTGCTCTTTGCGATAATGCCCGCTGATGAGGAAGGGGCGCTGTCGCCGGACGCTATCCCTGAACGGACTGAGACCGAGGCGCCGCTTGACCCCGGCGTTGCGCCGGACGAACAGCCGGCTGAAGCTCCTGAAGACGCGGAGGCTATTCCAATGGATCCGGAAGAGATGCCCGAAGATCCCGAAGAGATGCCTGACGATGCTGAGGCAATTCCGATGGATCCGGAAGAGATGCCCATGCAGCCTGAAGAGCCACCAGAGGAAGTGCCGGCTGAAGAAATACCGATGGAGGACGTTGAGATTCCTGAACCGGAGCCGGAGGCTCCCGAAGAATAGACGTGTTCCTAAAGCGCAGCGGCCTGTTTGCTGTCTCAGGGTTTCTATTGTCTCTTTTGCTCTCCTTTTTTCTCGTCGGCTGCGCCCCGCCCACCCCACCTGATAATGTCCTTAACCTGGGGACTATTTCCGCTCCTAAAACTTTCAACCCCGTTACTGCCCGCGAAACATCCAGCACCGATGTTATTAATCAAATGTTTGTCGGTCTGACTACCACTGATGGTCAGACCGGCGCGGTTGAGCCTGAACTGGCCTCTGATTGGGAGAGCAAGGAAGACGGGCGGGTCTGGATTTTTACTCTTCACGATGATCTGCGCTGGTCGGACGGCGAGCCACTTACTGCCGCCGACGTTGTCTTTACCTATAATGAGCTTTACCTTAACTTTGACATAGACTCCTCAGCCCGCCATTCCCTGCTTATGGACGGCGAGCCGCCGCAGGTTGAAAAGGTTTCCGAACGGCAGGTTAAGTTTACTTATCCTGACCCTTACGTTCCTTTCCTGCGGGCGGCCAGTAATCCAATTCTTCCGGAACATCTGTTTGCGGACATTTCTCCGGCCGAGTTCAATTACGCCTGGGGAGTAGACACTTCGCCCGACGAGTTGGTTGTTAACGGCCCCTTCAAGCTGGGTCGCTACGAATCCGAACAGCGGGTTGTCCTTGAGCGCAACCCCCACTACTATAAGAACCAGCTTGACGACGAGCAGTTGCCCCGTCTTGATAAATTAATATTTCATGTGGTGGCAAATACTGATCTGCAGGTCCAGCGTTTTTTGCGCGGCGATCTCGATGCAATCGGCGTTCAGGCCCAGCTTTATCCAGTCGTCCGGGCCGGTCAGGAGAGAGCAGATTTTGAAATGCACTACAGCGGTCCCGATCTGGGGACGCTATTTCTGGCTTTTAACATGAACACTACTCCCCATCCCGAAACCGGCGAGACCCATATTCCTGAACACAAGCTTGACTGGTTTAATGACCATCAATTCCGCCGTGCTGTTGCTTATGCGATTGATCGCCAGATGATTGCTGAAGTTGTTTTTAACCGTCTGGCCTCTCCGGCTCACGGGCCGGTAAGTCCCGCCAACGAAGAGTTCTACTATCCCGGCTTAAAAGAATATGAACACGACCCTGACAAAGCCCGGGAGATTCTGGAGGAGGCCGGCTACTCTGACCGCAGCGGGGACGGCATCATCCAGGACGAAAAGGGGAACCCGGTTAAATTCGTTCTTCTAACCAACGCCGGAGCCGATCAGCGGGTGGCCACCGCTGAAATTATTCGCCAGGATTTATCTGATATCGGAATGGATGTCTCCTTCCGCCAGGTCGAGTTTAATACCCTTGTCAGTCAGCTCTCTTCCGACTTCGACTGGGAGGCCGTCGTCATGGGGTTTACCGGCAGTTTGGAACCACATTTTGGTAGTAATGTCTGGCTCTCCTCGGGTAATTTACACATGTGGCACCCCTACCAGGAGGAGCCTGTTCGGGACTGGGAACGGGAAATTGACGAGCTCTTTGCTCAGGGCATGCGCACCCTTGAGCCTGAGCGCCGCCGGGAAGTATACTCCCGCTGGCAGCGTATCGTTAATCGTGAACTTCCCCTGATTTATACTGTCACTTCTGATACAATCCATGCCGTTCATAGCCGGGTTAAAAATGCTCAACCCACGGCTATCGGTGGTCTGACCCACAATGTTGAATATCTTGATGTCCGTTGATCCTTTACGGAAGTTGTGATCCAACTTGGGTAACGTAATACTCCACAGGCTGATAATTGCTGTCTTTCTGCTGCTGATTGTCACTCTGGTAACTTTTGTTCTTATCCAGATGACTCCCGGCAATTATTTCGATCAGCTGCGCGCCAATCCCCGTATCTCGGAGGAACTGGTTGAAAGCCTCGAAGAGCGGTATGGTGTCGATGACCCTGTTCTTGTTCAATACGGCCGCTGGCTCGTGAACCTCGCTAGTGGCGATATGGGCTATTCTTTCGGTCACCAGCGTCCTATCACCGGTCTACTGCTCGAACGGTTTGGCAACACAATTTTTCTTATGCTCGCCTCTCTATTTTTTACCTGGGCTTTTGCGCTCCCTTTGGGTATCTACGCCGCTGTGCACCACAACCGGATTTTAGACCGTATTTTTTCTTTCTTTGCTTTTATCGGTATGTCCATTCCCAACTTTTTTCTCTGTTTTTTGCTGCTCTATCTGGCCTCACATTTTTATTTCTGGCCAATTGGCGGCATGACCTCTCCTCACTACGCAGAGCTTGGTCTGTTTGCTCGTCTTGCTGATCTTTTTCAGCACATGGCAATCCCGGTCGCTGTCATCGCCACTGGTGCCATGGCCGGTCTTCAACGTATAACTCGCTCCAACATGCTTGAGGTCCTGCGTCGTCAATACATTCTCTCCGCCCGCGCCCGCGGCTTGCCCGAAAATCGGGTAATTTATCGCCATGCACTTCGTAACGCCGTAAATCCACTGATCACTATTTTCGGTTACCAGTTCACCACACTGGTTAGCGGTGCCGCTCTCGTTGAAATTATTGCCGGCTGGCCGGGAATGGGGCAGTTGATGCTTGAATCTGTTCAGTCCCGGGATCAGTTTGTTGTCGTTGGCCTTGTCCTCGCCAGTGGCGTCCTGCTTATTCTCGGAAATCTTGTCGCCGATATTCTGCTGGCTGTTGTTGATCCTCGTGTCCGCTTCGGAGCCCGTGAAAATGTATAAACAAAAATTAGCTGATTTTATCTATTTGTTAAAACAAAACAAACTTTTCGCCGCCGCTCTCTTTACGCTGGTTTTGCTCTATTTAAGCGCAATCTTTGCCGGCTTTATCTCTCCCTACCGTTACGACAGCGAAGACAGGACAAAATCTTTTCATCCCCCGACCCCTGTATACTTTACTGACGGTGAGGGTGGGCTTGCCTGGCCCTATGTTAAGGATTATGAGTTCGAATTCGACGACTACCATCGACGTATTTACGAGCCGGTCGAGGGGAGTCGCAACCGGCTGCAGCTCTTCCCTGAAGGTGAAAAATATAATTTTCTCGGTCTGCTTGAAACTCGCCGCCGTCTTTTTGGAGTCGAAGATGACGGCAAAATATATCTCTTTGGCGCTGATTCGCGGGGCCGGGATCTCTTCTCTCGCATTATTTACGGCGGTCGCGTCTCCCTTTCAATTGGCCTCATAGGTGTCTCTATTTCGCTTCTCTTAGGTCTGCTTATTGGCGGCATATCCGGTTATCTTGGCGGCCTTGTTGATAATTTCATTCAACGTTTAATTGAAGTTATAATGCTCGTCCCCGCTTTCTTTTTACTGCTTGCCCTGCGTTCTGCTTTCCCCCTCGACTGGACCTCGGTGCGCGTCTATTTTTTCATCATAATTATTATGAGCTTTATCGGCTGGGCCTCGCTTGCCCGTGTTATTCGCGGCATGGTTCTTTCCCTGCGTGAAAAACAGTTTGTTGAAGCGGCCCGTGTTTCTGGAGTGCCCGGCCCGGTTATTTTGATAAAACATATCCTTCCTAACACTGCTTCTTATTTCATTGTCGCCGCCACCGTCTCCATCCCCGGCTACATCCTGGGCGAGTCCGCCCTCAGCCTGCTGGGGCTCGGTATCCAGGACCCGCACGCCAGCTGGGGCAACCTGCTTCAGGACGCCATGAGTATCTCGCAACTTCAATTACATCCCTGGGTGCTGCTTCCCGGTCTCTTTATCTTCTTGACTGTCATGAGCTTTAATCTTGTTGGTGATGCTCTGCGCGATATTCTCGACCCCGAGCACGAGGTAAGCGGTGGTAATCTTGTCTGAACAACCACTCCTTAAACTCAATGAACTTGCTGTTGAATTTTATCCTAATCGATCGCAGCGGAGTTTTTACGCCGTCTGCCAGGTCAACCTGGAGCTTGAAAGAGGCGAGGTCATTGGTCTGGTTGGCGAGAGTGGTTGTGGTAAGAGTCTCACAGGCCGCGCCCTGCTTGGCCTGCTGCCGCCCACCGCCCGCCCGACGGGCAAACTTGAGTTTGACGGCCGCCAGTATCTTATTGGTTCACCGGCTCAGGCACAACTGCGCGGCCGGCGGATAGGAATGATTTTTCAGGAGCCAACCTCTGCGCTCAATCCTGTCTATACTGTCGGCGATCAGTTGCGTGAGACTCTCTACTGTCTGCGTGGGTTGAAAGGGGAGGAAAACCGCGCCGTCGGGCTTCAGTTGTTGCGTCGAGTCGAGCTGCCCGAACCTGAAAAGATAATTCAGCAGTATCCGCATCAGCTCTCTGGCGGCCAGCAGCAGCGTGTATTGATTGCTCTCGCGCTCGCCGGTGAACCGGAGCTGCTGATCGCTGATGAGCCGGCGACGGCTCTTGACGCTCCACTGCGCCGCAAGATTATCGAACTTCTGGAAGAGCTGGCTGGCGCTGGATTGAGTGTCCTCTTTATTTCCCATGATCTTTCCCTTATTCGGGAGGTCTGCGAGCGCAGTCTTGTCATGTATTCCGGCTACAGTGTTGAGGACTGTAGTTTTGATTCCGAAGCAAAACTTGACCACCATCCCTATACGCAGGGATTGCTCGCCACCGCTGATGCCCTGACAGCGGCCGGCAGTGGTCGCTTACCGGTAATTGAAGGGGAAGTCCCCAGTCCTAAATCACGCCCGTCTGGCTGTCCCTTTTCGCCCCGCTGTGGCGAGAAATTGGATCAGTGTGATCGGCAGTTCCCACCCGCCGTCTCACGTGGGCCGGGCTTTTTACACTGCTGGGCCAGGGAGGCTGAAAAATAGTGTCTCTGGTTGAAGTCAAGCATCTGTCCAAGAAATTTTCCGTCGGCCGCAGTCTCTTCTTCCCACCAGAACAGTTTAACGTCGCCGTCGATGACGTTACTCTGCACATTGATCGCGGCGAGATAATGGGACTGGTTGGCGAGTCCGGCTGTGGTAAGACCACTCTGGCCCGGATATTATTGCATTTGCAATCCCCGGATATGGGCTTTGTAAAGTTTGACGGCCGTCGGATAGATGACCTTAACGAACGTCAGTTTCGTCCCTTCCGCAAACGAATTCAGGCCGTCTTCCAGGACCCTCGTGAGTCCCTGAATCCCCGTTACCGGATTCGCAACTCCCTTAATGAAGGGCTTAAGTATCTCTGTGACTGGTCGCCCGGCCGCCGTCGTGAGCGTATTCACAATATGCTTGGCCGCGTCGGACTTGATACCTCTGTGCTTGACCGCTATCCCCATCAACTTTCCGGTGGCCAGCGCCAGCGCGTTTCGATTGCCAGAGCACTGCTGCCGGAGCCGGAGTTTATTGTCTGTGATGAGCCGACCAGTGCCCTCGACGTCTCCATTCAGGCCCAGATCGTTAACCTGCTGCTCGAGCTCAAGGAAGAGTATGGCTTGACTTACCTCTTCATCAGTCACGATTTAAACCTTGTTCGATTTCTTGGCGATCGCATAGCCGTCATGGACCGCGGTCACATTGTCGAGAAGGGACCCACTGAAAAAATCTGCAGCACCCCTACCAGTCAAAAAACAAAACGGCTCCTCGACGCCGTCTTTGCTCCCAACTGCTGAAATATCTCCATCATCTTCTCAGATCTAAGCACCTGACCATCCCTGGCTATACCGCTTAATACATAGTTAATTCGGTCAATATATTTGTCTGCGCTTGTCCCTGCTTTCTTGTCCTGCATACGATGTTTAAAGGCTAACGGTTTTTACTACCAGATTTCGGTTTCTGGTCTTCTTTTTCAACCCGCACCCAGTTTTTACTATCCTGACCTCCCGAACGTCTTTCCGCCCCCCGAGCCGGGAAACACCAGCTTAAAGCTCAAAGCCAAAAGCTGAAAGCTAATTCAAATTCATCAAGTGCTCATATTCTTGTCCATGTCCTTGAACTTGATGTCATTCCGGCCTCCGAGCCGGAATCCAGTGACTTTGATCTTGAACTTGATCTTGATTTCCCCGAACTTTCGTCTCTGCGCCTTCGCGTTCCCCGCTCTTGAACTTGCCGTCCCTCCTCGCAACTACACTTTCCCACTCTAGCCTTTGACAACTTCGTCTCCCGCAGATAAAATTAACATAACCAAAAAAAGGAGGAAACAACATGGAAAACGATCTTCAATCTGAATCACACCCCACCGACCCCTGGGAAGAGGAAATCGATCTACGCGAGTTAATAATTGGCATAGCAAAAAAATGGTATATCTGGATCGGCCTGCCTTTTTTAGTCATGTTCATCACTGCGGGCTATCTACTCTTTACAACTCAACCTACCTATGTCCTTGAAGCGGAGTACTGGCTGGACGATATAGCCTTCGATATTCCGGGCAGCGAAAAGCTACTTCCTGAGCGTGATCTTCTGCGTCGCCGGGTGACCAGTTTTGATGAATTTGCACCCCTGTTTCAGGAGATATATGAAAATGGTATAGAATTCGAAGACGAAACGGATGCTCGCGAAAAATTTCGTCGTTTTTTGCGCGATAGCGTAGATATTACAATTGACGACCTGCGGGTTCAAGTCGAAGTAAAGACACCTTACCCTGAGCTTACGACCGAATTTTTAAAGCACTGGTTTGAACGTCTTGAAAAAATGGAGCGTGAGCGTATTCACCAGCGCCATTCCCGGCTATTAAATCAATTGGAAAAACGTCTCCAAAATGTTGAACAAAGGCATAAGGACTGGCTGGAGACTGTTGCCCTCCCAGAGGAATTTTTTGACGGGACAGAACATAGAATGTTTCGAGAGACAGCAGAATTTCTCCCCGCCGAAGTCCAGTTTTTGGAAATTCAGAGTAGTTTTGCGGAGAGAATTGCCGATCTTGAGGAGCGGATTAATTATTTAGAAGATTTCCCGCCGGAGATTGAAGAATCCCTGGGCGAGTATTATCCGCCCCAGCTTCCGGCCGAAGAATTGCCACGCAACCGCACTCGTAATACTTTGCTTGCCGGCGTGGTAACGGGCCTGTTGGCCCTATTCGGGACAGCTTTTTGGGAAATCCTTTAAAAAATATTACCCACAGCTTTTTCCCTCGAACCCATTCCCCCCGTTTTTGAATGTTTCTTTTGATCCAGCTTCGCCCGCTCGCAAGATCACAAGCTCGCCCTATCGCTCCTCGCAACTTCCCCCTCATCACCTCATCACCTAATCACTTCATTACATGGCTTCTTTACACTTTCACACTTATTCTGCGCTCCTGCTCCGGCAATTATGAACAAGATAATACGTAGGACCGTTTGGTAGGTTCGAAAAATGTTTAATCTTATAGTATACTAATTTTAAGATGATTAAAAATAAGCAGGATGAGAGGTGCTGGTTCCGTGGCCGAAGAGGATGTTCACTGGTTGCAGAGGATGAATCATTTCAAAAAAGCTCTTTCTCAAATGGAGCAGGGGGTAGAACTGGCTGGAGATCGGGAGCTTTCTGACTTGGAAAAGCAGGGTTTAATACAATCCTTTGAGTTTACCCATGAACTGGTCTGGAACACTTTAAAAGATTTTTTTGAGAGCCGGGGAGCTACGGATTTATATGGTTCGAAAGATACGACGAGAAAGGCGTTCGAGGAGGGGCTTATCGATAGAGGCGGGGTTTGGATGGAAATGATCCAGAGTAGAAATCTAACTTCCCATACTTATAACGAGAAAACTGCCAACCAGATTTTGGAAAATATATGCGACAGATATTTTCAGGAGTTTAAACAGTTGGAGAAAGAATTACAAAAATTAAAAGGTGAAAATTAGCTTTGCAATATGGTCTGTCCGATTCGGTGATAAAGAAAATAAAGAGAGTTTTACGAAAATATCCACAGGTCGAAAAAGCAGTTATATATGGCTCAAGGGCAAAAGGAAATTTTAATAATGGGTCGGACATTGATCTTACCCTGCATGGTGATACTCTTGATTTATAAGATGTCTTGAGGATTCTTGATGATCTTGATGAGTTGTATCTGCCCTACAATATAGATCTATCAATTTATGACAACATAGAGGATTCGGACGTAATTGAACACATTGATCGGGTTGGCAAAACATTTTACCGCCGGAAAAAAGAAGCGGCTGTCTAACTCGAAATTAATGACAGAATAACTGCTGTAAAGAATCCCCCCTTTCCATGCCTTCCTGTTGGCTTTGTCCCTTTTCGCCGTCACGCCTTCTCACGCAGCTCGCCGGATCGCCTGTTCGCATGTTCGCAAGCTCGCCTGCTCGAGCTGTTTGCCTGCTCGCAAGATCGCATGCTCGAGCTATTCCCATGCTCGCCTGCTCGATGTTTACGCTCTTTCTCGAACTAACGCCCAGCGCCACACGCCCAGCGCCACACGCCCAGCGCCACACGCCCAGCGCCCTGCTCCCCGCGCTCTGCGCCCCGCTATATTCCCATTCAATTTTGTCCTGCTATGAGTTATAACTATTCGCTTGGATAAGCTCAAAGCATCCGACACATCCAACACTCAAAGCAAAGAAATGACAATCGACACTTTTCTCAAAAATAAAAAAAATTGGTGTTTTATAGTGGAACCCAAAATTTTTCCAATTCTGATAACGGATGCACGTCTTCAACACATAAAATCACAACCGGGCAGGGGCCACATTACCCGAGAAGAATTAGAAGAAGCAGCAGCTCATGCGAAAATTTTTCGATCTAACGCCAAGATTAGCTGGCGGATTTAATAGTTCGCGGAAAAGCGTTAAATGGAAAAAAGCTCCTGTTGTATTTTAAACTATTACCAAAAGATGACATTTATAATTCAAAACTTATAACAGCGCGACCGGAGTGAATTATGAGTATAGATGAAGAAGAATTCCAGGCTGCTGAAGAGGAATTAGACCGGGTTATTGATTCGCCGGAGAAATTAGGGGAAGATTATACCGATCTTACTGGGCAGGTAGATAGAGCCCCCGATCAGTTGATCTGGAAATATATCTATACAAATGTTAGTGGATCTTTGCGAAAAACTTTGACCGAAGATCCGCCCGATTCCTTTCCCCACTGGTTAAGAGAACTTTTTGCTGAAGAATACATCGATAACCAGGATGATAAATTGCCGCCGGACGAGTTTATAAATAAGGCATTGGAACATTTAGCACGCCGCCGTATTTCAGCTTAAAGGGTATCTGCTGCTAAACTTTAGCCTGAACTATTCACGACAGCTTAACTGTCGTAAATAGTTCATCCACAGGACAGCCGTTTATCGTCTCCAAAAAAGGATTAAGCAATTATA
>Ga0207421_10001108_pt1 | contig 35047 bp, 29 predicted proteins | sample SodLakKL_010_SED_4_FD_187542 | JGI IMG/M metagenome (GOLD analysis project Ga0207421, IMG submission 187542) | Alkaline sediment microbial communities from Lake Tanatar, Kulunda Steppe, Russia - 8KL_010_SED (SPAdes) (version 2) | ecosystem: Environmental > Aquatic > Non-marine Saline and...
CTGCAGGGTGTCACCTCCATTACCCCGGAGTTACGTGCCTGTTTTTGGTTTCTCGACCATTTTAACAGGCTTGTTTCTTTTCTGTTCCGTCTTATATCGGTCTTTAAACATTTGGAGCTCCTCCTGAAATGATATTGTTTTGTGCCTCTGTTTTTGGTTTCGAATAAACTCAATTACCCTCTGCTTTTGTGAATTCCCAACACTAAAAGCAGAATAACCCGCTTGCCACCGAAATATGCGCTTTCTTGTGTAAAAAGTGTCATTCATCCATTTTGAGGAACTTCCCTTCAATTTCTGCATGATAAAACTGACGGATAGGTTAGGCGGAATGGATAACAACAGATGTAAATGATCCTGATCCCCGCCAATCGCTTCGGGTCTTACGCCCATTCTTTTTCCAATCGCACCAATATAGCTCCAGAGCCGCTTTTCAATGTCAGGCTTGATCAGTTTTTGACCGTTTTTAGTTCCGAAGATAAAATGAATATAGATTTGTGAATTCGTTGTCTCCATGATCTCTCTGTTTAGTTTCTCGTTGTATATGTATGAACTCCATTTTTGAGATTCCTTACAGAAATTTTTTCGAATTAATGAAATGAGTCGAATCCCCCTACAAATCCGGTGCAGGGCTGCCCTCTCCATTGCTATTGCCAAGAGCTACACTAAATTTCTGATCTGATAACAACCATTCCGAATTGGTCAAACGGTTTCTTAAATTGTTGCACCCTATTTCAAAACCATATTTATCCCTTTGAACCTATGAAGTCGATTGAAAAAATTGATCTGGAGTATTTAAAAGCTTCCGACTACAAGGAACTGCAAGCACTGATGTATAAATGTTATCCAAATATGCAGGATCCGACCTGGAATAAAGATCAGATCAAGAAGCTGACAAAAATTTTCCCTGAAGGACAAGCTGTAATCAAAGTAGATGGAGAAATTGTAGCCTGCTGCATGTCCATCATCGTTGATTATCAAAAGTTTGATGATCGCCATAAGTATAATGATATAACAGGGAATGACACTTTCGATACGCACGATCCGAAAGGTGACACTCTATATGGGCTCGATCTTATGGTCCATCCCGATTATCGCGGGTTAAGGTTGGGCCGACGCCTTTATGATTACAGAAAAGAGCTTTGTGAAGAATTGAATTTAAAAAGTATCCTTTATGGCGGCAGGCTGCCCAATTTTCATAAACATGATAACATAACCGCAAAGCAGTATATCGAGAAAGTTAAGAACAAAGAGATTCATGATCCGGTTCTCAATTTTCAGCTCTCAAACGATTTCTATGTGAAGCGTGTGGTAAAAAATTATCTGCCTGAAGATGAGGCCTCCGAATCATACGCAGCACTTTTAGAATGGGCTAACATCTATTATTCTGAACCCGAGAAAGAGTACAAACCCGAAAAATCGGTCGTGCGGCTTGGATTGGTTCAGTGGGGAATGCGCCCCTATGATGGATGGGATGACCTTACCGAGCAGATTGAATATTTTGTAGATGCCGTATCGGGTTATCGATCCGATTTTCTTCTGTTTCCCGAGTATATTAATGCACCTTTGATGGCAGAGTATAATCATCTTTCTGAACCTGATGCAATCAGGCAGCTTGCCAAATATACCGACCGCCTCAGGGATACTTTTGCAGAATTTGCCATCTCTTACAATGTGAACATCATTACGGGCAGCATGCCGGAATTTAAAGATGATGTTTTGAAAAATGTTGGATACCTGTGCAAAAGAAATGGAGAAATTGAACGCTATGAAAAAATTCATCCGACACCGGATGAAGTTAAAGTCTGGGGCATGAGCGGTGGAACTCAAATTAAAACGTTTGATACGGATGCAGGCAAAATTGGCATTTTGATCTGTTATGATGTGGAATTTCCGGAGCTGAGCCGGATTTTGGGCAAGGAAGGAATGGACATACTTTTTGTGCCATTTTTAACGGATACTCAAAACGGCTACTCAAGGGTCAGAAACTGTTCAATTGCAAGAGCTATAGAAAATGAGTGTTATGTTGCCCTGGCCGGAAGCGTGGGCAACTTACCTAAGGTTCACAATATGGACATCTCGTTTGCACAATCTGTTGTTTTCACACCCTGCGACTTTTCATTTCCAACGAACGGTATCAAAGCAGAAGCCACTCCAAATACCGAAATGATTCTGATTGTGGATGTAGACCTCGACCTGCTTAAAGAACTTCATGAGCAGGGAAGCGTGCGTACGCTCAAAGATCGCCGAACGGACCTCTATGATGTTATTCTAAAATAGAAATGTTCATTCAGAACACTATCATCGCATATTTTCTATGGTTTGTTAACATTTATTTAACTTGCACCCTAGCCGGTAAAATGCGGATATTCTATGCGATTTGGTTTTAACTGACCTGCGCTGGCAGAACACTTCCCAATGACATATACGTTTTTTGATTTTTTACAACTGATAGGTTCTCTTGGGATTTTCATTTACGGGATGAAAATCTTTAGTGATGGTTTACAGAAGGTGGCCGGCCATCGGCTCCGATCTATACTAAAAGAGATGACCACCAGCCGGCTGAGGGGAATTATTACAGGATTTACCGCAACCACTATAACTCAGTCGTCTACGACCACTACCGTAATGGTGGTTAGTTTTGTGAATGCAGGCCTGATCACGTTTATTGAGTCGACAGGTGTAATAATGGGTGCCAATATAGGCACGACGGTAACCGCTTGGATGGTAGCCGTGTTTGGTTTTAAAATGCAGATCACGCCTATCGCCGTGAGCCTTATCGGTATATTTTTTCCCTTCATGTTTTTTGGCCGCGAAAAAATGAGGAACCTGGCCGAGGCGATGATTGGCTTCGGAATTATATTTATAGGGTTGGAATTTATTAAAAATTCGGTACCCAATATTCAGGATAATCCCGAAATGTTTGCCATGCTTGATGGTTTAACCGAGTTCGGTTTTGCTTCAATGTTGATCTTCGTTCTTGTTGGAACTCTTCTCACGCTGCTCACACAGTCATCTTCTGCAGCTACAGCGATAACTCTTGTAATGCTTTTCCAGGGATGGATCAATTTCCCGATTGCTGCGGCAATGATACTTGGAGAAAACATTGGAACCACAATAACCGCTAATATCGCGGCTCTGATCGGAAATGTTCACGCTAAACGCGCTGCAAGGTTTCACTTTGTTTTCAATGTGTTCGGGGTAATTTGGATGTTGTTGCTGATAAATCCCTTTTTAATCGGTATTGACAATGTTATGCAGTATTTCCTGCCCGAAGCAGGATCAATATACGGAGACACCCAGGAAGCCCGTGCGGCGGCTACCCTTGGCCTGTCTCTATTCCATACCACCTTTAATGTGCTAAATGTTGTAATTCTTTTTGCTTTCGTGCCAAGAATAATCACATTCGTTGAAAGAATTCAGAAAGATACCGATAAGTCAGATCAGGCTTTCCGGCTTCAGTATATTTCAGCCGGTCTGATGTCTTCCTCAGAACTCTCTATTACTCAGGCTCACAAAGAGATTGAGCTGTTTGGTAAGCTGATAGAGAAGATGCACTTCAGTTTTTCCGGGCTCTTTTTCAGAAAACAGAAAAAACAGGAAAAATTTCTCAAAAAAATTGCCCAAAGAGAACAGATCACCGATAATATTGAACTCGAAATTGGTGAATACCTCACCAAAATTTCAAGTTCAAATCTCTCCGAGTCAGCGACTAAGAGAATCAGATCCATGCATAGTATAATCAATGACCTTGAACGAGTCGGAGATCTCTATTTTCAAATGTCTAAAACGTTTGAGCAGATGGATAATGAAGGGATAAAGCTTCCCAAAGAAGCCGTCACAGAGATCGGTCAATACCTTGATCTGGTTCGTGATACGATTAAACAGATGAGAAAAAACATGGAGCTGTCAAATGGCAACGTTGACCTCAAAACTGCGATCAAGCTTGAAAATAGAATCAATGAAATGCGTGATTCTATGAAGGAAATTCATTACAAGAGACTTGAAAAAGGAACCTACTCAGCCAAGGCCGGTGTGTTTTTCCTGGATTTCATTACGAGACTTGAAAAAATTGGCGACCACATCTTCAACGTTAATGAGGCACTTGCCGGAACCAAGCTGAAGAGACACAGCGATATGACTGTAGGAAGATAATTTAATTACAAATCACTACTCTCGCTCTTTTCGGCCGTTTGCTCTTTCCCAGTGTCTTCCTTTTTTACCGAGAAGTCGTTATTCCTAAATACCTCAGAAAGTATCGATTGTTCGATATAACTGCGCTGCCCTGATTTTGCCGGGCCCTACTTCCAGGATAGTGGTTGCCAAAAGGTTTTGATCGATCACATCACCCCTGAAATCTTTGATCTGAATGCGATCTCCAATATTGAATGACCCCGCTCCTGTTTTCAATACGGAGCCGGTGATGCATAAAATCAGCTCTTTGGTGGCAATCACAAAAGCAACGGCTATAGCCACAACAGATAGAGCCAGTGTGCGTAACTCTTCACCCCAAATCATTATAAGTCCGAACAGCAAAAGGAGCAAAAGTCCATTTCGCGTCTGAACGAGCCATCTGCGTCTCAGCTCGGTCGATGAAACACTTTTCCGAATAAACCTTGCAATAATTGCCCTCAGTATTACGATCACCACAACCAATATGGTGGTAGAGATAAGCAGGCTTAAGATCGTTTCAGAAACAGCAAATCTATCTTCCGGAGACATAAAACTGTCAAACATTTAAATGAATTTTTGATTTAAGAGCGTCATGATTACAGAATTTATTACTCGGTTTCACTTGAACCGTTCTCAGTTTTGTTCTCATTCACACCAATGTTTAGCGGCCTTTTCTTATCTCCCGCAAGGTGAATGGTTTGGGTAGGGAAGGCAAAGTCGATTCCTTCTTCATTAAAGCGCCTGAACACTTCACTGTTTACGTGCTGGGTGAAGTCCATATAGTGCCAGTAATCGGGCGGGTGAAACCAATAGAAGCACTTCAGGTTTAGGGAATCTGCATTCATGTTATCGAAATAGACCCTCGGCGGCAGATCTGGGTTCATTCCCTCATGGTTGTCCAGGATCTCCTTCAGGATTTCCAGTGCCCGGTTTACCTTGTCGGGAGGTGTATCGTAGGTAATAGTTATATCAAATACCCTTCTGATATACTCCCTTTTACCAATGTTGTGAATGGTCATGTTGGCCAGGTTTCCATTCGGTATGGTGAGCATGTGGCCGTCAAGGGTTTTTACTTTTGTAGTTCGCACACCCACCTCAACAATACTTCCAAGCTTGCCTTCCAGATTGATGAGCTCACCCACATTAAAGGGTTTGTCGGCAAAGATCATGAGCGATCCGAAAAAGTTTCGGATTGTATCCTGTGCGGCCAGGCCAAGCGCAAGACCGCCAATTCCGATACCTGCCAGGATACTGGTGATGGGCTGATCACTGAGCGCCTGAGCAGCCTGCAGTACAACAAGGATCACAACAGCCACCCGTATCGATTTGCCAACAATTGGAATCAGCATGTCGTCGATATTGACCGAATCTTCCGATGAAAATCGTTTCAGCCACTTATCAATCACATCCACCTGCCGGTACACCAGGTGACCAATAGCCAGAATAATCAGAAGTTCAAGAACTGTGTTCAGCAGGCTTTGAAAACCCTCCGGCACAATCAGAAAAGAGATCGCGATTTTGAGGCCAAATGCAAAAAACAGGAACGTTACTGACATGGAAGCAGCATGTAGCGCCGCAGCGGCCATAGTCCGGCCGGAATCTTCCATTTTGGGCTCAAGCTTCCGAAGAAAATATTTAAGAATTTTTCCAAAAAAGAAGGAGAGTGCGATTACGATAACGAGGACAATTATTCGCCAAAGCTCATTGCCCGCAAAAACAAATTCGGCAGGATCAGTCAGTAATTCCATCAGTTAGCTTTTATTTTTTATTTACAGATTAAAAATAGTCAATTATTCATAGGCAAGTAAGTGCCGATAAATTTTGTAAAACAATAACAGAGTCTTTACCGGGAATTTTATATAACCCAATCATCAGTTACATTAACAACGTTCGATAAAACCAAATTTCTTGATCTTATGAAATCCGTAAAAACTCTGAAACTCCTCTTCTTTCTAATTCTCCTTGCAGGATATACCCTTTCAGTTTCTGCACAACAGGGTGTAATGCCCGATGATTATTACAAAACCGTTTTTATAAGCCAATCGGAAATCTCTCCTGCCGGGGATTATGTAGCCTTTACAAAAACAACCATCGACGTTGATAACAATGCACGACACCGCGAAGTGTGGCTTGCGAAACTGCGCAATGGCCAGCCTGATGGTGAGCCCTTCCGGTTTACTGATCCAACGGTTCAGTCTTCTAACCCTCAATGGTCGCCCGACGGAACTCTTCTTGGTATTCAATCGCGCAGGGGTGATAATGGCAACTCAGTTCGATTTATCAGGGTAACAGCTCCGGGAGGTGAGGCATTTACAATAGAGGGGCTTGACCGATCCCCGGTTTGGTCGCCCGATGGTTCCAAAATCGCTTTTGTACGTGAGCCGATTACCGATGAAGAGCTTCCAAAACGAGCCGGATGGATTGCGCCTGACGCCATTACCAACACCCTCGACTCGACAAGATTCGACGGGCGGGTGATTACCCACATGCGCTATATGAGGGACGGAACATCAGCCTTGCTGCCACACCCATCCATTGAAAAAAAACGCCAGTTACACATCATTTCTGCAGATGGCGGCGAACCTGACCAAATCACCGACCTGCCTTTCCATGTTAGCAATGTTGAGTGGTCGGCCGATGGAAACCATATCTATTTCTCCGGCGATCCCGAAGAGGATGATGAATATAATATAGACTTTACACGAAACCTTTATGTGATTGATATCGCTTCAGGTGACTGGAAAAAACTTCTTGAGCGGGAGGGTTCTCAGAGTTCACCTGTAGTATCTCCTAATGGACGTTTTATTACATTTCTTCACTCTGCCGAACGGGGAGCTCAGACCGATATTTATGTTGCATCTCTCGACCGTAGTGGTGAAATCAGCGACACACCCCGCAACCTTACCGCCGACTGGGACCTCCAGCCCGGCGGTGTACACTGGGCTCCAAACAATAACCAGATTCGCTGGTCTGCCCAGATTCGCGGTAATGCCCACCTGTTTGAAGTGAACCGTACCGGCGGGCCGGTCAGGCAGGTTACACAGGGAGATCGCAGGTTGAGTTCTGTCTCTACGACTGAAAACGGACGCTTTATGGCCTATACGGTAACCGATGCCGTAACCCCTAACGAAGTCTTTATTTCACGCCGTGACGGCAGCCGTGAGGTACAGCTCTCCAATTTTAATGCTGATTGGATGGCAGAGCGAACCATCAATCCGGCTGAACCGATTACATGGACCGTGCAAGACGGCACCGAAATTGAAGGCTGGGTAATTAAGCCGGTTGGATATCAGGAGGGCGAATCCTATCCGCTGGTGCTTAAAATTCACGGCGGTCCGCACACAGCCTATGGTAACACATGGTTCCAGGCGTTTCACACGCTGTCGGCTTCCGGAATGTTTGTCTTCTATCCAAACCCCAGAGGTTCGTCCGCTTATGGGCACGATTTTATGTTCGCAACAAAAGGCCAGTGGGGTGTAATGGACGAAGAGGATTTCATGACAGGACTTGAGGCTGTTAAAGAGAAATATCCCGGTGTTGATCCGGACAGAATTGGTGTGGCAGGAGGCAGTTATGGCGGATATATGACCAACTGGCTTACCGCACGATTCCCCGATCAATTCAAGGCGGCAGTTACCAGCCGTTCTATCTCCAACTGGTTTAGCTGGTATGGCTCTTCCGATGCACAAGGCCTTACGGAGTTTGAGTTTGATGGCTATCCATGGGAGCAGCAGGAACTTTACTGGGATCTTTCCCCAATCAAGTATGTTGCAAATGTAGAATCACCAACACTGATCATTCACAGTGAGGAGGACTGGAGAACACCGATCACCGATGGTGAGCAGTGGTACATGGCTTTGAAAAAGCTGCAGGTTCCTGTAGAGTTTGTGAGATACCCAAGATCGTCGCACGGCCTGTCGAGAACGGGTGAGCCATGGTTGCTTGTTGATCGGCTTGAGCGCAAAAGAAGCTGGTTCGATCATTGGTTAAATCAAAATTAATATGCGGAATAGTGAGTCCCGGGTTGTCAATAAAGGCAACCTGAGGGTTTTTATTCCTTCAAAAGAGGGCCTGTTTCTTCTGAACATTCTTTAAACCTTGGGATAATGATTCCTTCATCAACTTTTGGAGGAGTTAATTGAGGCATGGATGCCGTAAGATCTGAATCCGGAACAAATTGAGGCATTTTAATTCCTGATTCAGCACATCCCTGCAAGAGGGCTTTTAGTGAATCACGCAAATTTAAACTCAAAATGGAATCGGGAATTGATTTAATGAACGGTTCATTTGTGATTAATGAATCTGAATGCACCGGTTCTTCTGAGCTTTGTGCGCAGCCATATTGTACTGATATCGTAAATATAAGAATGGAAAACAGAGACAGTGTTTTTAACATTATATTTCAGGTTAATTCAGGGTTTATTGATTCTGTATATGGCTTGCATAAAAAAATGCTGAAATTTAAATCAATCGCATAATGCTTATTTAATAATTAATCATGAAAACTTCTACTACAACTCTTTTCACACTACTGATATTATTCACTTTCAGCATCTTTTTGACCCCCGATGCGGATGCTCAAAGCCGTCATATAGAGGTTGAGAGCGCCGTTACAACTGAAGACCAGGTAACCATCAACGGACAGCGTGTCCGATATGAAGCCACTGCCGGTACACAGCCGGTTTGGGGTGATGACGGAGAGCCCATTGCTTCACTTTTTTACGTCTACTACAGGCGCACCGATGTAGACAATAGCGCAAATCGCCCCCTGGTATTCTCTTTCAACGGTGGACCCGGATCGGCATCTGTATGGATGCACATCGGTTATACCGGTCCCCGGTTTTTAAATATTGATGATGAGGGCAATCCGGTTCAGCCGTACGGAGTGGTAGAAAACAACCACTCCATTTTAGATGTAGCCGACATCGTCTATATCGATCCGGTGAATACAGGGTTCTCGCGCATGCTGGGCGATGATCCCAATCGCAGAAATTTTTTCGGTGTAAATGCCGACATTAACTACCTGGCCGAGTGGATCGACAATTTTGTATCACGTAACAACCGATGGACCTCTCCGAAATATCTGAAGGGGGAGAGCTACGGAACCACGCGTGTGGCCGGCCTTGCTCGCAGGCTGCAGAGCTCACACTGGATGTTCTTCAATGGGGTTATTCTGGTGTCGCCAACCGGTCTTGGGCTGGAGCCGCCGGCCATGACTCCCCGCTCCGAAATCCTGAAGCTGCCATACTATGCTGCAACCTCCTGGTATCACAATGCCCTGGAGCCCGATCTGCAGGAACTGGATCTGTATGATATCTTGCCTGAAGTAGAAGAGTTCACCATCAAAGAGTACCTGCCTGCTGTTGCAATGGGGGGATTTCTGGATGATGACCGCAGGAACTCTATTGCCGAAAAAGTAGCCCGCTATTCAGGAATTGACAAACAACACATTTTGAATCACAACCTGACCCTGCCCACATCCTTCTACTGGAAGGAGCTGCTACGTGATGAAGGCCTCACAATCGGGCGTCTCGATTCACGATACCGCGGCATCGACCAGATGGATGCGGGCGACCGATACGATCACGATCCGGCTTTAACTGCCTGGAATCACTCATTTACGCCTGCTATCAACCACTATTTACGTGAGCATTTGGGTTATGAAACCGACCTGAAATACAACATTTTTGGGCCAGTACATCCCTGGGATCGCAGCAACGACACCACCGGAGAAGACCTCAGGCGTGCAATGGGTGAAAATCCATTCATGCATGTAATGACACAGGCGGGCTACTACGACGGAGCTACCGACTACTTTTCGGCTAAATACGTGATGTGGAATATGGATCGAAGCGGCAAAGTAAAAGATAGGCTGCGCTTTGAGGGGTATCGAAGCGGTCATATGATGTACTTACGCCAGGAAGATCTTGTGACTTCAAATGAACATATTCGTGAGTTTATCCGTGAATCGATGACAAGCGGGGAACCAGCGCGGTATTAAGAAGTGAGCTTTTTCAGAAATGAAGGCTGAAAATTAGTGTAAGATATCGGGGTTTAGTATCCATCAGGATAACAGATAATTGCACGAAGGCTTTCTTGTATGTCAATCATACACTTAACCTTTGTGCACTTTGTGTAAACCTTCGAGATCCAAGTGGTTAACACCTTCTACCCTTCCACAAGCCGCAACAGTTCGCTTTCGATAGAATTCTCTCCCGAGAGAAGATCAAATTCCTTGCCGATGGTCCGGTGATCTTCAATTACGGCTTTGATCACTCGGGCTACATCTTCGCGGGGAATTTCGCCCCCGTCGAGACTGCGTGCAAGTTTTACTCTTCCGGTTCCCGGATCATTCGTCAGTCTTCCGGGTTTTATAATTGTATAGTCGAGCCCGCTTTTCCTCAGGGCTTCGTCTGCCTCTGCCTTGGCTTTTTGGTAGGCCTGAAACACCTCATCTCCACGCGGAGTATCCAGTCCCATGGCGCTGATCATTACATATCGCTTGATTCCGTTTTTTTTGGCTGCATCAATCAATTTAATGGCGCCATCCCGGTCTACTGTCCATTTTCTTTCTTTACCACTGCCGGGCCCTGCACCTGCAGCAAACACTACGGCATCTGCGCTGCCAACGGCTTCTGAGATGTCATCTTCCTTTTCTATATCTGCTACAACCGGTACGGCGCCTGCCTTTTGCAGATCACCGGACTGTTCCGGTTTTCGAATCAGACCTTTTACGTTATGCCCATGTTTTTTTAAAATCGGGTGGAGCAGCATAGCGATCTGACCGTGAGCGCCGGCTATTACTATATCCATGTTGATGAGTTGATTTTCTTTTTATATTTACACTGTTTAAACAGAACACAATCCACGGAAGAGGAGTTCATATAATGACTTACATCCTCGGAATCTGTCCGCGAATTTCACCATCCTGATTGCGATGGGAAGAGATCATTATGTATAAATTGCCCTCTTGTAGCGCACGCTTGATTGCCGGCCGCAGCTCGAAACTGTTTCTCTCCTTTTTGAATTCACCACCATTTTTCTCCTCATTTACATCTGCTCTCAGCTGAATTAAGCGATTTCCGGTTTCGCCTTCTTTGCCGTAGTGTATATATGCCGACCAGTATTGACCGCGCAGATCCTGAAATTCCCCGCTAACAAAAAGTGAATCGTTATGAGCCGTTACTTCCAAAATACCGGTAGCCGGTGTTCGAACGGGCGGTACGTTATTGTACCCCGCTAAAACAACCTCATGCGTAGTTTGGGAGAAAACTTCACCGGCTGAAAGCCCAAGTAAAAAAATTATCAAGATTACTGTTTTCATATCGTTTTCTCCAACATTGTTGGGTTAATGTGAAAGTGTTACATTCAATTTAATGTATACCTCTTACTCGATTTATACTAAATTGATTCAATTTCCCTCTAAGCAACATCCGTTTGAATTACCTACATTATTAACGCTTCTTATATCAACTTGATTACATCCTCAACTGAAACAGTTAAAATATCGACATGGTCAAACCAATATTTTCTCTCATTTTCAGCTCACTTTTCCTCATAAATATAGCCTGCGCGCAAAACAGTGAGGTAGAGTGGAAGCCTGAACTTACTGACGACTGGACTCCTGTTACCGACTCGGTGTCCACTACCGGTTATTTTGGAGAGCCACCATCCGATGCCATTATTCTTTTCGATGGTGCGGATCTCTCAGCTTGGGAATCAGCCCCCGGTTACTTTCCCAGCATGGATGGGGTACCCGATTACCTTGAAGCTTTGCAGCGCGAATATGATTCAGCACCCTGGAAGGTTGAAGATGGGATTATGACGGTTGTGCCCGGTTCCGGGAACATTAAAACGAAGCAGGGCTTTGGCGACATGCACCTTCATATTGAGTGGAGAGCGCCGGCTGAGATCGTTGGTGACGGACAGGGAAGAGGTAACAGCGGTGTTTTTCTGATGGGTCTCTATGAAATACAGGTGCTCGACTCATGGCAGAATCCAACCTATTCCAATGGACAGGCCGGGGCCATATATAAACAGAAAGCGCCCATGGTGAACGCCAGCCGTCCTCCGGGAGAATGGCAGAGCTATGATATCTTTTTTGAAGCACCCTATTTCGACGATGATGGAAAGCTGATCAAAGCGGCTTATGTTACCGTTCTGCACAACGGAGTACTGATTCACCACCGGCAGAAACTGCAGGGGCCAACGGTTTATATCGGCCTCTCACACTATGAGCAACACTCGCGAAAGCTCCCCATCGGTTTGCAGGATCATGGTGATTACGTAAGCTTTCGAAACATTTGGGTAAGAGAAATCTGACGTCTTTTGCCATAACCTTGAGTTTTGACACAGTCACAGGCCCATTCACGCCTGGCCGGTTCCGGTCAATGTTAAATTAAAATCAAGATTGAACCGGGGCGATGGGTGACCAAGAGCTTTAACACTAAATAAGAGCGCAATGAAAAATTATGAATATGAACTCGAATTTACGGTTCGCGATTATGAACTGGATACCCAGGGAGTTGTAAACAATTCCGTGTATCAAAACTACCTGGAGCATGCGCGGCACGAGTATTTGAAACATATCGGTCTGAACTTTAATAAACTTCATGAGAACGGAACAGATGCGGTAGTTCACAAGGTTGAATTGGTCTATAAACGCCCCTTAATGGGAGACGACCGCTTTGTGGTGAGAATGAGAGCTGAGCAAGAGGGGTTTGTTCGGTTTGTTTTTTTCCAGGATATTTACAAACTACCTGAAAATGAACTCACCCTTGAGGGGAAGGTTACTGCTGTATTTATGACCAATGGACGTCCAATCCGCCCGCCGGAAGAGGTGCAAACTGCCATTCAGAACTCTTCTTCGTGATGTAGGTTTTTTCAGCCTGGTAAGATAACTCCTTCTCTTTTTTGGGTCGGTAACAACAGCATCACGGCATGAAAATACCCTGATATTAATAAATAAGATGTTTTCATTTCCAATAATCCCGCACTTCTGTTAATTTGGACATAATAAAGATTTCATTTTCTAAAATTGCCGGGGAATTGAATGCGCACAAAATTTGCCTTCATCAAGAATGCTCTTAAATGGCTCACACTGTTTTTAGTATTGGTCATAGCCCCATTAAGCCTGGCCCTGATTGGCCACGAAGAGGAGAGCCGTGGCTTTTGGGTTGAGTTTGGAGTGGGACTCGGTTTCGTAGGACTGGCCATGATGGGACTTCAATTTGTTCTTACTGCCCGATATAGTAAAATTGGCGCTCCCTTCGGGCTGGATGAACTCCTGCAGTTTCATGGACAAGCCGGGTATATCGCATGGCTCTTCATCATGGGGCATTTCATCATCCTGTTAGTAGCCGATTCAGAATTTCTCAAGTTTCTCAACCCCGCCGTAAACCTGCCGCGGGCTATTGCTCTCTCCACAGTAATTATTGCCATTACTGCCCTCATTGCCACAACACACTGGCGGGAAAAATTCGGGATTATCTACGAGTGGTGGCGTGCTACACATGGTATCCTTGCATTTTTGGTTGTGTTTATTGGAACCGTTCACATTATGCAGGTCAGCTTTTACGTGTCTGAGCTATGGCAGCAGGTTGTTTGGGTTTCTCTATCAATAGGTGCAATAAGCATGTTACTACATAACCGGGTTTGGCGACCCATGCAGATGAAGAAAAACCCGTGGCAAATATCCTCTGTTCATCAAGAGACTGAAGATATTTGGTCCATTTGGCTGGAGCCTGTTGGTCACGACGGGATCAAATTTAAAGCAGGCCAGTTTATCTGGATTACCCTGGGTGATTCACCCTTCAGCCTGCAGCAGCATCCGTTTACCATTTCCTCAGCACCCGGCCAGAAAAAGATCCGCTTAACGATAAAGGAACTCGGCGACTTCACTTCTCAGTTAGATAGTCTTGAATCGGGTGCTACAGCGTTTATAGAGGGCCCGTATGGCAACTTTACACTGGATTCAAGCTCTTCGACCCATAATGTCTTTATCATTGGAGGGATTGGAATTACACCGACAATGAGCGTTCTCAATGATTTAAAAAGTAATGGTGATCAAAGAGAAACAACCCTTATTTATGGCACACCTTCAAAAGAACTGACTCCTTTTTATGAGGAGCTGAAAAAACTATCCAATGAAGTAAACTTAAACCTTATTCACGTCTTTGAGGAAGCGCCGGATGACTGGGATGGGGAAACCGGGTTTATCACTGAAGAGATTATGAAGCGTAACTTGCCCGATGATTATTCCAACTGTGAGTTTTTCATTTGCGGACCGCCACCCATGATGGATGTAGCTGAACCCACACTTAGAGAATGGGGTATTCCTGTACACCGGGTTCACTCAGAAAGATTTAATATCGTTTAGAATAGGAGAAAAAGCATGCTACACATCTATATCAGAAGAACCGTAATTGTTATTTCGATAATTATCCTGGCTGCAGTAACGATATTTGCGCTTGGGTGATTTCTATTGATGACAGTATGATGGTTCTGGCAAGCCCACAAAGTTTTGCTGGTGATCTTCTTCTTAGCAGCGTGTTTTTTGCGGCAGAACAGGGAACCGGGGGAGAGTCATACATGCCCCTGAGCAATCATTGCATCAGCCACCTTGATAAACCCTGCAATATTGGCCCCTTTCATATAGTTGATTCGCCCATCTTCCATACCATGGTCGGTGCACTTTTTATGAATAGTCTGCATAATCTCCACCAGTTTTTCATCCACATCGTCATAACTCCAGGAGAGACGTTTTGCGTTTTGGGTCATCTCAAGCCCCGATACAGCCACACCTCCTGCATTGGATGCTTTACCGGGGGCATATACCACACCGGCTTCATAAAACGCCTTTACAGCTGCATCCGTACACGGCATATTTGCTCCTTCAGCTACATACGAAACCCCGTTTTTCACTAATTCCCCGGCATCGTCTTCTTCAATTTCATTCTGCGTGGCACAGGGAAGGGCAACATCGCACGTTATGCCCCACGGCTTGCCTTCACTGAACTCACAACCAAACTCTTTGGCGTATTCACTGATTCTCCCGTTTCGATCATTTTTCAGCTCTTTAATCCACTTCAGTTTCTTTTCGGTAATTCCATTTTCATCCACAATGTATCCATCCGAATCGGACATTGATATCACATTTGCACCCAGGTTAATCGCTTTCTGACAGGCAAACTGAGCTACATTTCCGGAACCGGAGATGATCACTCTCTTTCCTTCAAGCGATTCTTCTTTCTGCTTCATCATCTCTCTCAAAAAGTAAAGCAGCCCGAAACCCGTGGCCTGCATGCGCACCTTGCTCCCTCCATAAGCGAGGCCTTTTCCCGTCAGTACTCCGGTAAATTCTGCAGTAAGCCGCTTATATTGACCAAACAGATAGCCAACCTCACGCTCACCCACACCAATATCGCCGGCAGGCACATCGGTATCGCTCGAAACATACCGGAATAGCTCATTCATGAAACTCTGGCAAAACCGCATAATCTCGGCATCCGATTTTCCGCGCGGATTGAAATCCGATCCACCCTTACCCCCGCCCAGCGGCAGTCCGGTAAGGCTGTTTTTAAACGTCTGTTCAAAAGCGAGAAATTTGATAATGCTCAGATTTACGGATGGATGAAACCTTAGCCCTCCCTTGTACGGACCCAGTGCACTGTTAAATTGGACCCTGAAGCCGCGGTTTACACGGTAATTTCCCTCATCATCTTCCCAAGGCACCCTGAACATCACCATGCGCTCAGGTTCAACGAGTCGCTCAAGCAATCCGGATCGTTGATACCTTTTGTGATCTTTAACGAAAGGTATCACATGTTCCATTACTTCATGCACTGCCTGGCGAAACTCAGTCTGATCAGGATCTCTATTTTTTACAAGGGATGAGATCTTTTCCAATGACATTTCCTTTAGTTCGTAATCGGACATATTTTCAATTTTATAACTTCTGATTTAGTAATTGAACCAAAATCCGGTCCGGATCACTCCTAAGCCTGCGACTTCTCTTTAAGTTTCCTCTGTTTACTCTGACCTAGCACATATTTCTCAAGTTCAACCAGTAAAAACACCACAAACCCACCGGTAGCCGGATAAGCCCAATACAAGGCTTTGTGTGGAGACGTTGCAAACCATTCATTCATAAATGGCGCATAGGTGAATACTAGCTGTAATACAATCAGAATGCCCACAGCATAGAACGCATACTTGTTATTGAAAAATCCTTTCCCCAAAGAAGGTTCATGCATTTTTCGACAGTTGAAGAGATAAAATAGCTGTCCGGCTACAAGCGTATTAACGGCTATGGTTCGGGATTCATCAATCTCATATCCGTTACCCTTCAGCCAATAGTAGAGTGAGAGGGTGAGGCCGCCTATCAGCAGCGATACAAATGCGACCCTCCACAGAAAATATCCGCCCAGAATTGCAGCATCCGTGTCGCGTGGCGGCCGTTTCATCACGCCGCTTTCAGTCGGCTCAAACGAAAGGGCAAGCGCCAGAGTAACCGCAGTAACCATATTTACCCAAAGAATCTGAACCGGCGTAATGGGCATTGCGATACCCATGATTACGGCAGCCATGATTACAAAAGATTCCGCTCCGTTGGTTGGCAGAATGAAAAGAATCGCTTTTCTCAGGTTATCGTAGATGGTCCGGCCCTCCTCAACGGCACTGGCTATAGAGGCGAAGTTGTCGTCAGCCAGCACCATTTCTGAGGCATCTTTAGTAACTTCGGTACCTTTGATGCCCATTGCGATTCCCACATCAGCCCGTTTCAGCGCCGGGGCATCATTTACACCGTCGCCGGTCATGGCACAAATTTTTCCGCGTGCCTGAAGCGCTTTTACCAGCCTCAGCTTGTGTTCCGGGCTCGTGCGAGCAAATACGTCATATTCCAGAGCGATCTCTTTCAGCTCCTCATCACTCTTTTGCTCCAACTCCTGACCACTGATCGCTTTTACTCCATCGCCGATTCCCAATTCTTTTCCAATGGCGCGTGCTGTTACCACATGATCTCCCGTGATCATCTTAACCTGTATACCAGCCTCTTTACACTTCTTAATCGATTCAATAGCTTCAGGCCTTGGAGGGTCAATCATCCCCAGAACACCCAAAAATATCATTTCTGATTGCACATCATCGTGATCGATTTCATTCATCCCGTTCTCGATCTTTTTGAAAGCTGCTCCAATTACCCGCCTGCCTTCATTGGCCTGGCGGTCAATCTCCTTATTCCAAAAATCCTTTTGAAGCTGCTGAACCCCATCCTTGGCAAGTTCCTTTTCACAAGCCTCCATCAGCCTCTCAGGAGCCCCTTTCATAAAGATATACTGCCCATCATCCAGATCGTTCAGGGTTGCCATGTATTTATGATCCGATTCAAACGGCACATGATCCACTCTCTCCGGCTTGAAATCTCCGAATCCGGCTTTGTGTGCCAACGTAATCAGGGCGCCTTCCGTGGGGTCGCCATCTATTGTCCAGCCATCCTCCTTTTCACGAAGTTCAGCATCATTACACAACCTGATGGCCTGTATCATTCTCTCTGCTACATTATGACTTTTTATCTCCACAGTTTCATCATCTAGCAGAATTTCGCCCTCCGGGTTGTACCCGGTACCTTTAACGGTATAAATCCCTTCTGATGTGGTAAAGGAGGTTACGGTCATCTCATTTTTGGTAAGAGTACCGGTTTTATCGGAACAGATTACCGATACAGAACCGAGTGTCTCTACCGATGGCAGCCTTCTGATAATTGCGTTTCGGCCCGCCATAGCCTGAACGCCAACGGCCAGGGTTATGGTCATAATTGCGGGCAAGCCTTCCGGAATGGCCGCAACTGCGAGACTGATCACTGCCATAAAAAGTTCATCCACGGTATAGTCTCGAAAGAAATAACCAAAGGCGAAGAAAAGTGCGGTGGCTGAAACAATCACCAGCGACAGGGCCTTCCCAAACTGATCGATCTGCTTTAATAGGGGAGTAGTGATCTCCTCAACATCGGTCATCATCCGGTTTATTTTTCCCAACTCGGTATTTGCGCCGGTTTCCACAACCAGGCCCCGAGCCCGTCCATACACCACCGATGTACCTGAAAACGCCATACAGGTTTGGTCACCCGGTACCGATCCCTCTTCAACTGAATCTGTTGTTTTCTCAACAGCAACTGATTCTCCTGTCAGTGCCGATTCCTCTATTCGCAAATTTCGAATCGAAATCAGTCTAAGATCTGCAGGTACTTTGTCACCCGATTCCAGTAATACCACATCACCCGGCACAAGTTCTTCAGCATCAATATCTTTGCGTTCTCCACCCCTCAACACGGTGGCGTGCAGTGAAAGCATTTTCCGGATGCCCTCGAGTGCCTTTTCGGCTTTCCCTTCCTGTACAAAACCGATGATGGCATTAATAAGAATCACAGCGATAATAACCCATGTGTCAATCCAGTGATCGAGCAGGGCGGTTATCACGGCGGCAACCATTAAAACGTAAATCAGTACATTGTGAAACTGCAACAGGAAGCGCATTAATGCAGATTGCGACTTACCCTCGGGCAATTTATTGCTCCCATATTTTTCAAGGCGCTGAGATGCCTCTTCTGAACTTAAACCGTTTTCATCTACAGATAGCTCATCTAATGCATCATCTACTGTTCTGTTATACCATAGAGGTTTCGATGATTTTTCAGTACTTGTAGCTGTTTCACTCATGATTTTTATACGCAGGCTGTTTTTCTTTATACCCGAATAATACCAAATAGAGTGCTTGGCTGAAAAGATTGAACTCAAATATTTTCTAAAAAATAGACATGCTGCAAAGATTTCTGTTACTTACAGACACATATTTGGTTGCCGAACAACCAATTCAACCAATTAACAAAACAGGATATCTATGAAAACAGCTAGGTTTATAATTTATACTGCAGCACTTTTAATGGCTTTTCAGACGGTTGCCAATGCACAACAGCACAGCCTTACCGAAACCTTTAAACAGCATTTTAGTGAAACTGTCCAGGAAGTAAAAAGCACAGATAACACAACAAAAAAGCGTCATATTCTGAATGAATCATTTGATAAAATGCTCTCAGCAATAGATCGGATAGAAGACCGGGCTAACCTTTCGGAGGAGGATCTTGCCGCGCTGGAAACCTTTAAAAATGATATTCAGGATAAAAAAAGTGAATTGAACGGTCTTGACGGTTTCGATGAAATTGTTGATGAGGATCTGGATGACTTTTCGGATTATTCTCAACAAATGATGGAACAGGCAAACCGAACCCTCACCATCAGTTTGACCACAGCACTTCTCATCATTATCATACTGCTTCTACTGTAATCCAAGTTATACCCTTCTCGCTAATGAGAAGGGTTCTTTTTCTATGGCTCTTTCAAAATCATATCTATTCCTAGTGCCATGTCAGCGATATAGCATCGGGTGATTAGAAAAGTCCCCTCCTTCATAAGCAGGGTAGAAACTTTTTCCAAGTCGATAAGGTTTTGATGATATAACTCAAAAAAGATCCATTCGGTTTGGAGATGTAAATGTAATTGGCCCCGCATCTTTTTGGACGGCCATTTTTCTGGTTTCATTTGCGTATAATTCACTCACTACTTCACCTCAATATATATTTTTATGCGAAAGCTTCTTCTATTTCCGTTACTGATCATTTTTACCGTTTCCTGTGCAGTGGAGGATCAGCCTTTGGCTGATTATCCAAATTCTCACTTATTGCTATCAGCTTCTGAACTCAACAACATCATCCAAAATGAAGATATTTTATTGATTGATGCGCGCTCAGAGGTTTCAGATTCGCTCATCCCCGGCTCTATCCATTTCCCCTCCATCTCAGAATTGACCGATCCTGACAATCCGGTAGAGAGCTTTCTAATAGGGGCTGAACTTTTTCAGGAAAAAATGCGGGCAACGGGACTTAATAATAATGACCGTGTTGTGATCTATGATGAAGGGAATTCACTCGCTGCTGCCAGGCTTTTTTATGCCCTGGATTACTATGGCTTTTCAAATGCATCTATATTGAATGGTGGTATTCAGGGCTGGCTTGCCGATGGCTATGATATTGTGGAAACACCGGCTGTGAGAGATGAAGGGAATTTCTCATTCAATATTAATGAGGCTGTATTCTGCGACATTACCTATGTGATGGAAGCTGCAAATAACCCCAATATAATTATTTTTGATGCACGCTCTGAGGATGAGTACACCGGCAAGGATGAGCGGGCTGAAAAGAGCGGCCATATTCCAAATGCCGTAAACCTGGAGTGGAGTAACGTACTTCAACAGGAGGGAGTGCCGTACTTCCTGCCTGCACAAGAGATACAGGATAAATACACCGAACTGGGAATAACCCCCGATAAAGAGGTTATTCCTCATTGTCACACCAACGTGCGCGGCTCTCATGCCTACTTCACGCTGAGGTTAATGGGCTACGATTCTGTTCGGCCTTATGAAGGCTCCTGGGCAGAGTATGGAAACAATCCCGACTCTGTAGTTCAATAGATACTATTAAAAAATGAAGAGGTTCATCAAGAGCCATATAATTCCGGGCGGAAAGATTGCAACAAAAGACCAGTAGAACGCTGTCTTTAATTTAGCACGATAACCGGGGATTGCTATTTCGCCGATACTTTCAGGAACCGCCGTACGATCCAGTCCCAGGCGGTTCATTTTGCCCCACTGCTTCTTGCCCCGGATGTAATCCACAACCCCTTTAAATCTCCACCAGGTATGAATTTGACGATAACCAAAATTTTCGATTATCGCGTGAAGCGTGAGTATGAAGATATTTTTCACGCTACCATATCTACGAAAGGTAGCTTCCTCACAAATGAGCGACGATATGGATAAAAGCACACCCAGAAGAACGGCAACTGTAAAAAACAGCAGGACAAAGGGTTCATATATCCCTACAAAAAGTATCACCAGGAAAAAGTACAAATAACCTGTCATCTCAATAACGGGTCCCAGAAGCTCTATGAGAGTAAAGTAGGGCATGGTTATAAAACCAAGCCTTCCAAATTTGCGATTCATAAACATGGTTTTGTGCCTCCAGATGGAGTCGACTAACCCTCGCTGCCACCTGTTTCGCTGTGTTGCCAAATCATTCCAGTTTTCCGGCACTTCAGTCCAGCAGACGGGTTCTGGCAAAAACCGGATCCGGTACTCCTCGTTTTGTTCCCTGAAAAACCTGTGGAGCCGTACCACAAGCTCCATGTCTTCACCTACTGAATCCCTCATATACCCGCCGGCTCTTACAACGGCATTCCGGTCAAAAATTCCAAAAGCCCCCGAAATGATCATCAAACTGTTAAAATAATCCCAGCCAATTCTTCCAAAAAGGAATGAGCGCAGATACTCTACGGTTTGTATTCGGGCCAAAAATCCACGTGGAATATCTACATTCTTAATCTCATAATCGGAAATTGTACAACCGTTCGCTATTCTCACAATTCCGCCTGCAGCTACCAGTTTATCATCCTGTACAAAAGCCTGAAGCATTTTCTTCAATACATCCTGTTCAAGCAGCGAATCGGCATCAATAGAGCAGAAGAGCTCTTTTGAACAAGCATTAATACCTGCATTCAGGGCATCCGCTTTACCCCCGTTCTCTTTATCTATTACAACGAGGTTCTCATACCTTGCTGACTTATATCTCCTGATGACTTTCTCATGCGGAAGGGTAGAGTAAACCTCTGAATCGGATTCAAAAAGCTCGAAATGGGAGATTAATTTATTGAGCGTTTGATCAGTACTTCCATCATTTACCACTACAACTTCAAAATCCCTGTAGTGAACCTGAAGAAGTGCCTCTACAGAGTTGATGATATTTACCTCTTCATTATAAGCCGGAGAGATGATGGAGATCGATTTATAGAGATCCGATTGAAACAGGCCATCCAGCTCAAATACAGAAAAATATCGCTGCTGTTTCCTGATATAAAAAACTGAAACAATTACCAGAAGCAGGTACACGCTATTAACCACCAGAAAGTAGAGTATAAATACCCAACCAAACGAGTCGAGAAAATTTATAAACTGTGGCATACCTGTTACTAACTGATCAATCAAAACCTATCCAATTTTACGTTTAAGAATTTCTATGAGTCTGTCTGAAAAGGAGGTTTGATCGGATCGATAACCTCAATCTTATTATCCAGTTCAGTGACAGCTTCTGAAGCAGCTTTTACCACCTTTTCGTCTTCATGATTCAAAAGCTGGTTTAATCGGTTTAGAGCATCGGGATTTAAAAAGGCCCGCTGTGCTTTTATCAACGCCACCACTACCGCTGGATCTTGCCATTTGGAATCGTCGCTTTCAAGCCAGCTTTGTAGTGAGCCTATCATAAAGTAGTAATTTGTTTCGGTAACACACTGGATGAGAAGAGCCCTGTTTCCGGAATGAATATCCTCATTCGAGATGATGTTTTCAAGCGCTATAGCCTCTTCTTCAGTTTGGTTTCTGCTGTCATCAATAAATCTATAGAAGAGTTCCAGGAGAGCCATTTTAGAGATACCCCTTCTTTTGGAATAAGCTTCAAGAGCATAACTTCTGTCGGAGAGCTCACCGCTGGCCATCATTGCAGAGGCTGCAGAAAAAGACATGTACATATTTTCTGCATGAACCAGCCTTTTCAAAACAGATATGATTTCACGATTTACGAGATCTGTAAACCTGAAATAGTTACACCCTTTAATTCTTTCGATTTCATTTTCAGATTTTAACTGGTTGAGGTGAAAATTAAAAACGGGTTCGACCACAAGAAGTTTTCTCAATTTTACGGCATCTTCACCATCCACATTCTTCAAAAGTTTAATTACAGACTTTTCAAAAATTGAGTATTTCATTTTAATTCCGTCAAACATCCTGGAAATACCCTCTACATCTGCATCGTCGTCCATATAAGCAAAAATAGCCGGCAAAAACTCATTCTCATACTTTTCGGCCAGTTTCCCTTGCCGGGCAAGGTGAATTCTGATTCCTATAGAGATCAAAAAAAGCATAATCGTGGCAAGCAGCAGAACAAAAGTTACGATCAGAAGCAGGTTCATAGACGTATTCAGATCCGGCATGAGGAGATAACCAATTTGTCCCAACTGTTCCATCAATTCAAGAGTGCTTTATTGATTCGTATAATAAGCTCGTCTGTTTCAAACGGTTTTTCCATGTAGTCTTTTACTTCATGGCTGAAGGCTGTTTTTTTATCCTTTATTTTCATAGAGGCAGTGAGCATAATAACCCTGGTATTTTTTAAGCCTTCATCTTCACGTAACTGCCGCAGCAATTCAAATCCGTTCATACTTGGCAGCATTACATCCAATAAGACCAGGTCCGGCTTTAACTCTTTCACGGCAGAAAGACCTTCAAGCCCGTTAGTTCTTCTTTCGAATTGAAAATTATTTTTCTTCAATTTGAATTCAATCAGTTTAGAAACGACGGGATCGTCTTCAATCAGTAAAACGGATGGATTTTTTCGATTCATTTTATGTCACGCACGATTTTAAAATAGTTGAACTTGTTTATTTCGTTCAGATAATCTATTTAAAACCATACCCAGTTGTTTATAATTTAATTTAATGTAGATCTATACACACCATTCAATTAATAGGCCTTAAACTCACTTGTGGCACTTTAATTATGGTTAAATATAAATTCAAGTTATTTATTTACAGGAACTTGTATAGATCCCAATACTACGTTCATGCCGAATCTATTTTTACTTAAAATTGTCTAATCTGCCTCATATCTATTTTAAGGATAACGCACTGCTTAAAATGTTTCATAAAAAATTCGGTATCATCCTTGCAATCTATAACTTATTTCAACCTTTCTAATTTGACAGGTTAACTCTTCAAATTATGTTACTATCGTTTTTCAAGTAAACTATTTTTCCATTAAACTTATCATTCTGACCTGTTCGATATCAATGAAAACCATACTCTTTAGTATAATTCTCGCATTTTTAGCAGCTGACTCATTTGCCCGGCAATCTTCTTCATATGAAGATTATCAAGCCAAAAAGAACATGGCTGCCATCGGGCTAATATATGATTATTACGGAGATGACCTTGAAGACTGGCAAAAGATGTATATCGAATATAGAAGGTACACTTCGAGTGGACCCATTATTGGCCGTCTTAACGTGGGGCACCGTTTTGATTTAACTGATTATCAGGCTGAAATTGACTATTGGCCAAAATACAACGAAAACTGGTACAGCTATTTTAATCTGGGAGTATCAGACGGTGATCTGTTCCCGGAGCTTCGGGCAGGAGCTGAACTTTTCAGAGCCCTGCCTAAAGGATTCGAGACGTCCCTGGGTTTTCGCTATTTAAAATTCAGTGAAGATGATGTCATCATTCTTACGGGTTCCATTGGTAAATATATTGGCAACTGGCTTTTAATAGGACGGCCTTATTTTACACCACAAGATTCAGGTATATCTACCTCATTTACTCTAATGGCACGCCGATATTTAGGAAACCCTGATACATTTGCATCTCTTTTAGCCGGCCTTGGATTCTCACCTGATGAACGAAGATTTCTGGATGGGCAAGTGGATAACCGGGTTCTAAATTCCAGGTTTATCGGGGTTCGAACGAACTATTTGATCCGAAATCAGTTTGAAATTTTTGGAGACGTAAAATTAACGTGGCAGGAATTTCTTTTCACACAAAACTATACAAGAATTGCAACCTTCGAAATGGGTGGCCGTTACCGATTTTAAAAAGCAGCGTTTATGATTTCAGATCTCTCCAGGCAGTTTTTCCACCTGATTCTTTTAACGGCTATACTTTTTCTTTTTAAAGCAGAACTTTCAGACGGTCAGAATTCATCACACCAACAGCCGTTTCCATTCTCTGTAGATGAAACGCATATCACCGTTTGGAATGGCGATTATTACAGTCCGCTATTCATTAAAGGTGTAAATTTGGGGGTTGCCGTTCCGGGTACTTTTCCCGGAGAACTTGCCGCTACTAGTCAAGATTACGCACGCTGGTTTCAAATGATTCGTGATGCCGGCTTCAACACAATACGGCTTTATACACTGCACTACCCACGGTTTTATGAGGAATTAATGCGATTTAACGAGGCGAATCCCAATTCACCACTATTCATTTTTCAGGGTGTCTGGCTTGAAGAGGAGCTTCCTGATTACGATGAAAACCTCAATACACTAACAGCATCTTTTGAAGGGGAAATGGAGGAGAATGTTCGCGCCGTTCATGGAGATATTAACATACCTCCGCGACTTGGAAAGGCTCACGGTACTTACATTGATGATGTGTCCCAATGGGTAATTGCCTATATCATTGGCCGTGAAATTCATCCGCCTGAAGTCATTGAGACGAATCAGGCCAATCCCGGCATGCACTCTTTTGATGGTAATTATCTATCCATATCGGATGTTCAGGCATCGGAAGTCTGGGTAACAGAGCGCCTCGACCACCTGCTCACCTTCGAAATGGATAACTATGGCACCCAGCGACCCGTTTCCGCATCAAGCTGGCCATCTCTCGACCCGATCGAGCATCCCTTCGAAGAAAATGCATACGAAGAGAGTGCCTCTCTGGATTTGAAACATATAAATTTTGACAATGCCAAGGCCGGCTTTTTCGCCTCTTATCATGTCTATCCCTATTATCCAAACTACATTTCGCGAGATCCGCGATACGTCACGTTTCAGGATCATATCGGACAAAACAGCTATCTCGGTTATTTGACTTACCTGAGTGAGTATTACGACCGGTTCCCGTTAATTATAGCGGAATTTGGAGGATCTTCAAGCTGGGGTGTTGCAAAATATGCCCACAGCGGAATTCACCACGGAGGATACTCTGAGCTGGAACAGGGCAAGAATAACATAAGAATGCTTAAAAATATCCATCAGGCAGGAGCCGGTGGGGGGATACAGTTTTCCTGGCTTGATGAGTGGTTCAAACAGACATGGATTACCAATCCATTCGATTTTATAATAGACAGAAGAATTTTATGGCACAACGCTACGGCTGCTGAACAAAATTTTGGATTGCTTGGATTTCGCAAACCTCAAAACCTTACCCTATGGCAGGAGTTTAGTGAGACTGATAAAGTTAAACGGGTCCATGCCCAGGCGGACTTCTCCTATTTCCAATTAAAACTGGATATTGATCAGCACATTCAGGAAAGCGATACGATCTGGATCTCATTGGATACTTACGATGAGTCATTGGGAGAATCTGTACTCCCGAATGGCCAAACCGTTTCAAACAGAGCAGAGTTTGCATTAATGATTACAAACTACACGGCAAAGCTTTATGTAACAGAATCATACGATCTTTTTGGAATTTGGTTTAATACCTCTGAACCTGAGCAACAGTATCGCTCAACTGTAACGGACGGTGCGCCCTGGAGTTTGGTTCGCTGGAAGAATGAAATCAGAAGTGAAGAAGTACAGGACATCGGGCATTTTAACATAAATAGACTAAACACCCCGATTTTTAGCACTGATGCCGTAAGATTGTTTGGCGACCGAATTGAAATCAGGCTGCCCTGGTCACTCATCAACTTCACCGATCCAAGCAGGCGTGAGGTTATGCATGATGATCGATCCACACCTGAAACTGAAACCAGATTTTCGGAGGGCATAAATATCGGAATCTTTTATGATGATTTCGCAGTTGAAACATCAAGCCGGTTTACCTGGGATACCTGGAATAGTGCAAGTGATGCTGAGGAGTATCCTAAGGCGAGCTATTTATTCATGAAAGAGTATCTGCCCACCCTTCCCGGAAATCCAATCGCCGTTAGCGACAACTATGATCTTGGCACTGGCGATATTAACCATATATCTGCCGGTGATGGTCTTTTACATAATGATCTGTCTCTGGACGGAATGCCAATGGAGGCTATTTTGGTAAAACCTCCAAAAAACGGGCTTATACAGTTAGAATCAGACGGTAGTTTCTCATATTTGGCAGAATCAGGATTTACCGGTAGTGATGAATTCATCTATCGTGTTAAAGCAGGGTTTAACTGGTCAGATCCGGTAACCGTTTCTTTGCAAATTTCCGGAACTCCGGTTGGCAGAGGCTTTGCTGAACTCTACCCGAATCCGGTTCATAATATATTGAACTTACGTTCTAATGCAGTTATCGATAAAGTTGACATAGTTGATGTGCTTGGCAGGCGTGTTAAAACAGTTGACGTAAACTCCACTGAAGTGCAAGTTGAGACTGTAAATATTGCGGCCGGAGTATATTTTGCGAGAATCTACTCAGGGAATGATATTCAATTGAAGAAGTTTGTAATCGTTCGATAAAAACATAACCCGCTCTTTTTTTAGATAGTATGAAATTAAATCGATTGGCTAAGACTGCCATTGATGTACCCATAACGATACATACATTTGAAAATAAATCACATGCCTGAAGAAGTTGATTATAAATTTTTCCTGATCAACAACTGTTCCCTTGACACTGCCCACGATTTAGCTCACGTTCAGCGAGTTGTTGCAAACGCCAAAACACTACTTAAAACCGAACCTGCAGATCGTAATGTTGTAATTACTTCTGCATGGCTTCACGATTGTGCAGTACTTCCCAAGAATCACCCTGAACGAAAAAGCGCATCAAAATTGGCTGCTGATAAAGCGATCACTTTTCTCAAATCAACGGACTTCCCGGAGTCCAAGCTTAATCAGGTTCATCATGCAATCTTAGCTCACAGCTACTCTGCCGGAATAAAACCTAAATCTATCGAAGCAGAAATTCTTCAGGATGCCGACCGGCTGGATGCCCTGGGTGCAATAGGTATTGCACGCTGTTTATTAGTAGGAGGGCAGTTGAATCGTCCTCTCTATAACCCAAAAGATCCATTCTGCGAATCACGCAAGCCGAATGATCTCAAATGGACTATCGACCACTTCTACACCAAACTTTTTAAGCTTCCCGAAACCATGAATACGATGAGTGCCAGACAGGAGGCCAAAAAGAGGGTAGACTTCATGGAAATTTATCTGGAGAAGCTTAGCACTGAAATTGGCTGAACCTGCTCTGCGAAAATTTGCGATTCATTCTGCGAAAGTCTGCGAGAATAAAGCATGGCCATAGATTGTCTCGCACAATTACACAGGCCTTTAAACAAGAAGCCAAGCCATTATTTGGATTACAACTAAGCCCGTTATCCCCATCAAAAGTGTTGTTGTTGTGTGGGTTTTGAGTGCTGTTGCCGTATCCATCTCAGAGAACTTAGCCACCACCCAGAAATAGCTGTCGTTTACGTGTGATACGGTAAGTGAGCCTGCACCGATAGCCAGAACAATCAGAGCGGTGCCATTCACTGAATCAAATCCCAGAGGCTCCAAAAGGGGGGCGCAAATAGCTGCCGCCGTGATAATAGCCACTGTTGAGGAGCCCTGTGCCGTTTTTAAAAATGCCGCAATCAGAAAGGGGATGAGTACACCCATGTTTCCGGCCGTGGCAAATTGTGCGGCAAAATCGCCCAGGTCGGTCTCACGTAATACGGCCCCGAACGCACCTCCGGCACCTGTGATCAGAATAATGACCCCGGCTTTTTTCAGGGCTTCCTCAAGCCACAAATTCTTTATTCGCTTCTCACCATTACCCACCATAAAGAAGGCCATCAACACACCAACAAAGAGGGCGATAATGGGGTCGCCAAGAAAGACCATGGCATTAAACAAGTATCCGTCACCAAGTGGTTCCGTAGGGTATTCTGCGATCGATTTGAATGCAATCAAAAATATAGGTGCCAGTATCGGGGCAATCGCTATGGTAAACGATGGAGCACTTCTTCCCTCATCTTCACTCTCATCAGGCAGCTCTATTTCGATATGATAGCGGCCGCACCAATATTTTGCCCAAAGCAGTGCAACAATCATCACTGGAACAGAGACAATTAAACCCATAATCAATACCCGGCCGATGTCTGCACCCAGTGTGGCGGCAGCGGCAAGCGGACCCGGTGTTGGCGGAACAAATACATGAGTTGCATAAAGGCCGGAAGCCAGCGCAACCGCAAGAACGGCGATGGAAATATTAGTTCGCTTGCCAATCGCTTTCATTAGCGAAGAGAGAACAATGAAACCGGAATCACAAAATACAGGAATAGAAACGATGTAACCGGTCATGCTCATGGCAATGGGAGAGTTCTTCTCGCCGACCCAGGAGAGCAGCTTATTGGCCAGCACCCTGGCGCCACCGCTGCGGTCGAGATACTCGCCGATAATGGTTCCTGCTGCTATTACAATCCCAATGCTTTGTAGTGTGGATCCAAATCCACCGGAAATAGCACCAAGCATATCAATCACAGCTAATCCTGTCAGAAATCCCATCACAATAGAACCAAACATCAGCGCCAGGAAGGGGTGAAGTTTCAACCGGGCAGTCATCCAGATGATGGCAGCTACAACCGCCAGAAGCCAGAGAAATGTGATCATGTTTTGATGAGTTCGTGCTTCTAAGATTGCAACACCAGTTGCAGGCTATATAGTTAAAATATTTACCCAACAGCAGTTTAACGGCTTTCTCTGAAATCAGATAAAAATTCACTCAATATAGAACCGCCGTTCTTGTTAAAAAGACACCTATTCTGTCAGCAACTCTCTCTTTTCAGAGACGTCTGCCTTCATCAATTCAATTGTAAATGTAGTTCCTTCACCGCTCTCAGACACAAAAGATATGTTCCCACCCTGTTTTTCTGTAAAATCCTTACAGATCGACAGACCCAGTCCGGTGCCGGTTTCCCCGCGTGTTCCGATTCGCGTGTAGCTGAATGATTTAAAAATATCTCCTTTTTTCAACTCCGGAATCCCCACTCCGTTATCAGAAACAGATAGTTTTACCCTGTTACTCTCTTCAACGGCTGTTATCGTCACAACTCCATTCTCGTCTACATATTTAATTGAGTTGGATATCAAGTTCCTCAGAATAACCTGCATCATATTATTATCCGCCAGCATTGTCAGGTTCCCGGGTATTTCTATCTCAATAGTCACACCCTTTTTTTGAGAGCTGTGTTTGAACCCGGTTAAACACTCCTCGACAACTTCCCGTACATTTACCGGCTCCATGTTTGTCTCAATACCATCCTTTTGATTTTGAGCCCATTGCAAATAATTGCTCAGTATTGTTATTCCATGCTGTAAGCGATGGTCCACCTCTTTTAGCATCAGATCCATATCCTTATTATTCAGCACTCCCTCCTGAATCAGGTAAACCACGCCCTGAAGGCCGGAAAGTGGATTTCTTAAGTCATGAGCCAGTATAGATAGCAGCTTATCTTTTTCTGTATTTACTTTTTGCAGCTCAACAGTTCTTTCACGGAGTTGACGGTTCATCCTGTTCTTCTTTTGATAGAAAATAAATAATCCGACTAACGCCAATGCAACAACAAACAACAGAATTAAGCTTCTGATCAATGCATTTCGCTGAGATGCCAGTGCTTGTTCGGCAAGCTCACGATTTTGACGTTCAGTTCTCAGGTTTAACAGTGTCTCCTGGCGGGCAAGAGCTTCTTCCCTCTCCGTAGTTGCGATGCTATCGGTTATTGAATTGTATCTTTTTAAGTAATTCAATGCAGCAGCCGTATCACCACCCGACTCGTTGGCAAGCGAAAGTTTATTCAGGATGTTTTTAATAAACTCAACCTGAGAAAGTGACTCCGCAATTTCCAATGCATCTTCAAAATATCGGATTGCTTCACTATAGTTTTCCAGGCTAAGGTAAGAGTCACCCATCCCTGAATAGTTATAAAAATATCCTATTCGAATATTATTCTGCCGGCTCATTTCAAGAGATTCCTGAAAGTACTCAAGAGCTTTTTCATAATTGCCCATTTCGTTATATAGAATTCCGATATTATAGTAGCTCTGCAGCTTTGTAACGATATTCCCCATTTGATTTCCCAGCTCAAGAGACTTTTGGTAGCTCTCAAGAGCTTCATCAAATCTTTCTGTTGATTTATAAAGAATGCCCAGGTTTATATAATTACCTGTAATATATCTTGGATTACCAATATCCAGATTAATCTCCAGAGCCTGTTTTATATAGGTTTCGGCAAGTTCATAGTTCCCTTCACTCAAGTTCAGTGTGCCAAGATTCTCCAAAACTACTGCTCTCGTTTGAGAGTCACCTAATTGCTCTGCCAAACTCAGGCTTTCCAGATAATGATCTATTGCTGCAGGATAGTCTCCAAGCGACTCGTAAACTCCTGCAATATTCTGTTTTATCGCTGCCTGCATGCTTTGGTTTTCCTCCGCCCTGGCCTTTTCAAGAACCTCTTGATAGATCTGCAGCGCATCAGAAAAGCTGGCATTTTCACGGTGAGCTGTCGCAATCAGGTTTCCGATATTGACAGCCCTGGATGTGTGTTGAAGTTGTGTATAGGGCTCATTAAGCGCTGCAATTACAGAATCGGCCATACCCATTGAGAAAAAGTAATTTCCAAGATTACTATAGGCGAATGCTTTTCCCTCATCGTCGTCAATCACGTAAGAGACTGAAAGGGCATCATTGATGATCGTTTTTGCATCCCCAAGATTTCCCTCTGCTATCAAGTCGGCCGCTTTGTTATTTAGTTCGAGAACATACTCCTGATTCCGCTCTCGTTCAGTTTCCTGATCCTGTGTTTCACTTGTTATAGCTTTATCTGAATCGAATGAAATCGAATACACTTCTGAGCATACCGCAAAACAGAACAGGAGAGTGAGCATAGCCCGGAAAATGTGAGCAAAGAGATGGTAAAGCATATAAGCAGAAATCTAAAATTGAACGCAAATTAATATATAGAACTGTTTTCAGGTAATTTTAGTCGGAATGCTGTGAAAGTTCTGATGATTATTTTATTTCATCTGACCGGATTTGATCAACACCAAATTGTAAAAGCTTATTTGTGGTCTGAGTATATTTTTCACTTAATATATTTTGAAGGTCTTTCTCTGCCGAATAGTAAATCTCTTTAAGCTCTCTTACCTGTTCAGATTTTTTTGGATCAATGCTGATCACCATGGTTTTGCCTGATCGTGCCTTATTAATAAATCCCCTTTTATCCAGCTTATCAATAAATCTTGTAATCGTTGAGGGTGCTAAATCCAGCTCTTCAGCAATCACCTTCTGAGAGGCTTCACCTTCTTCTTCAATCACCATCAAGAGTTCAACATAGGATGTGGCAAGCTTGAACGGTTTAAAGTAGGAATCAAAATGCCTGCTAACCGCCCGGCTGAATTTATTTACGTTTAAATGCATATTATTTTAATTGTTTTGTACATACAATGGATAAATTGGTCAATTCGCATTAGACAATCAACATAAACACTTCTTTTTTAATCTTTGAATTGCGATCTTCTATCACAGAATATCCCCATTTATGTACAGAGTACAACTCAAAAATTTTGAAGGGCCGCTTGACCTCCTTCTCTTTTTTATTAAAAGAGATGAGCTCAATATCTACGACATCCCCGTATCTCATATTACCCATGAGTTCCTGGAATACATCCGGCTTATGGAAGAGCTCGACCTTGATGTAGCCAGCGAATTCATCTACATGGCCAGCATGCTAATGTCGATCAAGGCAAAAATGATGCTTCCAAGAGATGCAGAAGATGATGAAATGCTTGATGAAGATGATCCGCGATATGAACTTGTACAGAGGCTGCTCGAGTATAAGCGCTATAAGGAGATGTCGGTAAAGCTTACAATCATTGACGAAGAGACACAAAAAAAATATTTTCGGGGTTACCTTGATGAAGATGAGGTTGATAAACAAGCTTCAGGAGAAGCCTTAAAAGACGTTTCACTCTTTGATTTAATGGCTGCTTTCAGAAAAGTACTCACCGACATTAAACGCCAGCACTCGTATCATAAAGTAGAAAAGGTTCAGTTCACAGTTGAACAACAGGCAGAGTATGTATTAACTGAACTGCAAAAAAGGGGACGTACCTCTTTTTATACATTTTGCATCTCCCTGAAAACACGAGCCGCAATTGTAGTAACCTTTCTTGCTATCCTGGAGATGCTCAAGGAGCAACAGATCAATCTCTTTGTTGAGGATGAAGATCCGACCGACTTTTACGTTGACTTAAAGCCGGTAGACGAAATTATTGGTACCCCCGGGAAATCCTTTAAATCTGAGTTCACATGAAAAAATACATATTCCTCGCAATACTTTTTACAGGCTGCGCCACCCAGATTCCACTAAGTGAGGTTACTTCATCTGACTCTCTTCTGGAATACAGTGATCGCATAACCCCTGATTTCCTAAGACAGCACCTTGAAGTAATTGCTCACGACTCTCTGGAGGGACGTGACACCGGGTCGAGAGGACAAAAGATTGCTGCCGATTATCTGGCTGATTATTACACCGGCCTTGGTCTCATGCCAAAAGGTGATGATGGAACCTATTTTCAACATTTTAAACTGAATGCCGAATACACAGACAGCCTGGTATATCAAACTTTCAAGATTCAGGAAAGTGATTCTATAAAAGTTAATCATACTGTTGAGTCGAAAGATTCATATGGGGAATATATCCGTCTATTTGGAGGAACGGCTCCTCTTGCCGGTGATGTTGTATTTGCGGGTTTTGGTTTGAATGATCCTGAAAGAGATGTTTTTCATCTGGATGGGACAGATCTCCGGAACAAGTGGGTCCTGATTTTTGAAGATATCCCCTATGTTGTTGATGGAGATACACTTGTAAATCCAAATATTACAAGCAACAGCCGTATCAGATCAATATTGGTTGATGAGGATGCAGCCGGAATTCTGCTTATCTCAGATTATTCCCCTGAAGAGTTTAATGAACTGGCCTCTATAAGTTCCAGCCTGATCGGCAAACCCTCTAATTTGAGCTTGGCATATCTCGACAATAACAGGTCAGGAGCAGGATTTCCGCGTGGCTTTAAACAGATTAGCCCAAATATGGCCACGCAATTTCTCGGTTTAGAAAATGAAGATGAACTCTTTAAAAAGAGAGAGGAGTTGGTTCGTACAATTACAGATTTCCGGGCTGTTGAAACACCATACTATGTAGAGTATACACCTTACGATGGCCCGGGCTATATTGAAACGGAAAATGTTATTGCCTATCTGGAAGGGGCCGATCCTGACTTGAAAGATGAGGTTTTGGTACTGATGGCCCACTACGACCATATCGGTATTTCGCAGCCTGACGAAACCGGCGACACCATCAACAATGGAGCAGACGATAACGGCAGCGGCACGGTTGCGTTGATGTCTATCGCAAATGCCCTGCAACAGGCAGCAGAGAGTGGATATCGACCGCGAAGAAGCGTTCTCTTTCTGCACGTATCAGCCGAAGAGGTTGGGCTTCTCGGCTCAAGATACTACTCCGACCATCCGGTTATCCCTATCGAAAACACGGTTGCAAACTTTAATGCTGATATGATTGGCAGAAGTGACCCTGAGAACATCAGAAGGGGAGACACCGACTATGTGTACCTTATAGGCGGCGAAATTATCTCCTCCGAACTGGACAGCCTTGTACAGGTTGGCAATGAAAAGTCTGTAAACATGCGTCTGGATCGCCGCTACAATGATCTTCAGGATCCCAACCAGTTCTACCGGCGAAGCGATCACTGGAACTTTGGCAGGCTGAGCGTGCCTTTTGTTTTCTTCTTTACCGGCGTACATGAAGACTACCATCGGCCCTCTGATACGGTTGACAAAATTGATTTTGATAAGCTTTCAAGAGTGACTCAACTGATCTACGCTTCTACCATTAAGGTAACCAACTACGACGGCCGGCCTGAGGTTGATAATGAGCAGTTTATAGAGATTACCCGGCGTTTGCCAAGGTAGTGTTAAGTCAAATATGAAATATCGGTCGAAACCTG
>Ga0207421_10001110_pt1 | contig 35012 bp, 42 predicted proteins | sample SodLakKL_010_SED_4_FD_187542 | JGI IMG/M metagenome (GOLD analysis project Ga0207421, IMG submission 187542) | Alkaline sediment microbial communities from Lake Tanatar, Kulunda Steppe, Russia - 8KL_010_SED (SPAdes) (version 2) | ecosystem: Environmental > Aquatic > Non-marine Saline and...
CACACCCGGTCCCATTCCGAACCCGGAAGTAAAGTCCGCCCGCGTCCCTTGTTGTACTGTGTTGCGCGAGCGCACGGGAACCAAGGGGCGCCGTCAGCCACTCCCTCCAATTCTCAACTGTGGTTGCGTGCAATCGCAACCGATAAGTAGCCATCCCATTCTTTACCACCTGGATGGATCTTTCGCTTGAGATCAGGGCGCTGTTGTTCATCCTATTCTGGATCGTCATACTGACGGTGCTGTACCTGCAGCTCAAGTACTTCCGCGACCGCTCCGATGAGCGTATCGACGCCAAGTTGGAGAGGGAGGACCTTTACAACTCGATGATGACCGCCCGCGCCGTGTGCGGGTCGCTGCGCAACCAAGGCTATGACGTCGACGAGGCGGAGACCGACGTCCAGAGGGCCATCGTGGCCTATGAGAAGAGGGACCACGGCGGCGCCGCCGAGCTGATGTCCAAGGCCAGGGAGAGGATGATGGCCGCTAGGCAGTCCGTGGAGGAGGAGCCTTTCCCGGTGACGCGACCTGTCGGTTCCAGCGACCATGAGATACTGCGGCCTAAGGTCAGCGAGACCGCGATACAGGCCCGTTTCCTGATCGGCCGCACCCGCTCCTCCAACACCGATGATGAGGTGGAGGCTTTGCTGAGCGAGGCCGAGCTGGCGCTCGACGCTGGCGAGGGGCAGCGAGGCCTCTCGCTTGCCCACCGGGCCTGCCGGGCATCGGAGGCATGCCCTGAGGAGAGGGAGGACGACGGCCTATGCCCCGACTGCGGCCTCGATGTCCCTGACGAGTACAGCTTCTGCGGCGCCTGCGGCAAGAAGGTTAGATGATGGTCGGTGTGGCCATACGATAATGTATAAATACGCTTGCCTTAATCGGAGAGTTCGATGATCCTCGTCAAGCTGGGAGGAAGCGTCATCACCGACAAGTCCCAGTATCATGCTGTTCGCCTCGATGTCCTGCGCAGACTATGCAAGGAGATGACTGGCGCGGAGGACATCGTGGTCGTCCACGGCGCTGGCTCCTTCGGACACATCATGGCGCACGAGCACGCATTGGCAGGAGGTCACCGCGACGGCTCGCAGATACCCGCCTACGCCGCGGTGTCGCGGGACGTCAGGGAGCTCAACCTCATGGTCCTCGACGCCATGATTGAGGCGGGGATGAGCCCGGTCTCGCTGCCGCCCAGCGCCGGCATCACCTTGAAGGACGGGGTCCTCGAGGATTACGACACCGGCCTGCTCCAAAGCTACCTGGATATGGGGATGGTGCCGGTCATCTTCGGGGACGTTGCCCTGGACAGCGTCCAGGGATTCGCCATATGCTCCGGCGACCAGGCGATGGAACGCCTGGCCAAGGAGCTGTCGCCCCGCAGGTCGATATTCGTCTCCGATGTGGACGGTATCATGGACCGGGATCCGGCTGAGCAAGGTGCGGAGCTGATCGGCGCGATAACCCCCGATGACCTGGACTCGATGACCTTCCATGCCCGCGTCAAGGATGTGACCGGAGGCATAAGGAGGAAGGTCGAAAGCATGCTGGCCATGTGCTCCCCTGGCATGGACTGCATCATAATAAACGGTAATGTGCCCGGGCTCCTCGCTGACGCCATAGCCGGCAAGGAGGTCAGAGGCACCAGGGTGAAGGTGGACTGACAATGACTGGCATCGGCAACAGGAAAGAGGACCATATCAACATATGCATCAATGAGAGCATCACGCCCGGGCACTGTTACTGGGACGATGTCAAACTGGTCCACGAGGCCCTCCCGGAGCTGGACATGGACGAGATAGACACCAGCGCCAGGGTGCTGGGCAAGAAATTGAGATACCCTTTCATCGTCACCGCCATTACCGGGGGCTTCCCGGGGGCGGAGAGGATCAACGGCAACATCGCCGAGGCCTGCTCCCGGCTGGGCATCGGCATGGGCGTGGGCAGCCAGCGCGCATCCCTGGAAGGCGAGGGGCGGAGGAGCTTCGAGGTCGTGAAGGACCACGACGTGCCCTTGGTGATCGCCAACGTCGGCGCGCCGCAGCTGATAGCGCAGCGAAGGAAGCCAGCCTTCGAAGACAGCATGCTGGATGACGCCATGGAGATGGTGGGCGCCGATGCGCTGGCGATACACCTGAACTTTCTGCAGGAGGTGGTGCAGCCTGAGGGCGACACCCGCTCCGCGGGATGCTACGAACGCATCCGCGATGTGTGCCGCGGCCGCAAGGTGGTGGCCAAGGAGACCGGCGCGGGCATATCCCGCAGCACCGCCGAACGCCTCAAAGGGGCAGGTGTGGCCGCCATCGACGTGGCGGGCATGGGGGGAACGAGCTTCTCCGCCGTGGAGCTGCACCGCGCCCGCGACGCCGGCGACCGCGGCCGTGAGAGCATAGGCTCAAGCTTCTTCGATTGGGGCATCCCTTCCCCGGTGTCGGTGCTGTGGGCCAATGTGGGCCTGCCGGTCATCGCCAGCGGCGGGGTAAGGACCGGACTGCACGTGGCCAAGGCCCTGAGCCTGGGAGCCTGCTGCGCCGGCGCCGCCAACCTGGTGCTCGAGGAGGCCACGCAATCCGCCGATGCGGTGGAGGAGCGCCTCATGCAGGTCATGTCAGAGCTCAAGGCGGCGATGATGCTTACCGGGTCGAAGAGCGTGGAGCAAACATCTTCAAGAAGAAGCGTGATTACCGGTAAATGCAAAGAGTGGGTGTAGAGGTGTTTCCGAATGGATATTTTTGAGATCCTTAAAAACAGGTCAAGGGACCTGGAGCCATTGATCTCCAGCTACCTGAAGGAAGGAAGACCAGATAACCTCATGGAGGCCGTCAGGCACTATCCCAGAGCAGGGGGCAAGCGGATGAGGCCGGTGGTGGCCATGGTGGTCGCCGATGCCGTCGGCGGCAAGGGCAAGGACGCCGCCCCCTACGGCGCCTCCCTGGAGCTTATACACAACTTCACACTCGTGCACGACGACCTCATGGACGACGACGACACCCGCCGCGGCCTGCCCGCGGTACACATGAAGTGGGACATGCCCACCGCAGTGCTGGCGGGCGATGCGCTCTTCGCCAAGGCCTTCGAGGTGCTGGCGGACGTGGAGGTCTCCGACGACAAGCTGCGCCGGCTTCTCAAGCTCACGGCGCAGAGCGTGTGGATCCTCGCTGAGGGCCAGCAGCTCGACACCGACTACGAGAACAACCCCAACACCACCGTGGACAACTACCTCAACATGGTGGAGAAGAAGACCTCGGTGCTGTTCGCCTCCGCCGCGGCCGGTGGGGCCATCATCGGCGGCGGGTCCGAGAAGCAGATCAGCGACCTCTACGATTACGCCAACATGCTGGGCATCGCGTTCCAGCTCTGGGACGACGTCATCGGGCTTTGCGGGGACGAAAGCGTGACCGGCAAGCCGGTGGGCAGCGACATCCGCAACGGCAAGAGGACCGCCATCGTCATCAAGGCGCTCAGCAAGGGAGGCAGAGGGCATCCGAAGTACGACGAGCTCCTCAACACCCTCGGGAACCAGGACGCCAGCGACCAAGAGGTCAAGCGCGCCATCGAGATACTGCGTGAGCTCGGCGGAGTGTCATACGCCACCGAACTCGCCGAGCGCTACGTGAAATGCGCCAAGGAGAAGCTCGGTTGCCTGCCAGACTCCAAGCACAAGGAGTTCCTCGTCGCTCTGGCCGATTTCGCCATCGGCCGCAGCTACTGAGGCCCGGCTCAAGGGCAGACGACGCCGCCCTCTGCAAGGGAGAAGATGGCGGACCGCCCCTCGGGGATGCTGCGGTGCTTCATCACCACCGTGCGCCGCCGGGCGCTGCCGGCCTTGTCCAAGCGGATGATGGTCTTGGCGTTGTGATGCAGCACATGGCCGCCGAGGAACTCGAAGGTCCCGGTGTCGATCGAGGTGTAGACCTGAGAGGTCATCACCACGGGCACATCCATGCGACGGGAGGCGTTCAGGAGCCTCTCCGTCTGCACTATCAGAGATTTCCTCACGTTGTGCATGTCATCGCGGGCGCCGAGGCGGTAGTACATGGTCATTGAGTCCACCACGATCAGGCCGACATCGGTGTTGGACTCCGCCACTCTGACGGCGTTCTCCACCGAGCGCGCCTGCTCCTCGAAATCGTGCACCTGGAAGAAGAGGATGTTCCGCAACACCTCCGCGCCGTCCCCGCCGGAGATCTGGTGAAGCCTCTCCATCGACACGCCCTCGGTATCGATGTAGGCCACTTTGCGGCCCTGCAACGCCACGTTCTTGGCGAGCTGTAGGCATATGTTGGTCTTGCCTGCGCCCGCCTCACCGTAGAAGAGAGTCACGCAGCCTTTCTCGATGCCCCCGCCCAGCATCTGGTCCACAGGACTGCAGTCGATGGGAATGCGTTCCACGGTGAGGAAAAAGGGTAAAGGGGTTGATAAAGCTGGTGTATCATCCTAGCGTTTCTGTCGACCGTCGTCAACATCCTCGTGGTCGTCCAGGCTGTAGGATCCCTCCCGAGTGCCCTCGCCCATGCTGAGATAGAACGGTATCGCCACGAAGAACGACAGCACCGAGAGCACCATGAGGACCAACGCAACGGCGACGAGTATCAGCAGCAGCCAGTATATGACGGCGGGCAGGTTGGCCGCTATAAGCAACAATGCCAATACCCCCAGCACTGCCACCGCCGCGTATAGAGCTACGAGTACAGTGCTGTTGAGCCATACCCTTTTACCTGCTGATTCCTGCTCCTTCATCTACGGGCCTCCATCATCACTTGCTGGAGCCCAGGCTGAAGGACGACCCGGACCTGCGGGGCTTGGGCATGTGAGGATGCAGTGCGTAGGCCAGGTCCTGGAGCGACAATGACTGGATGACTATCTTGCCAGGGCCGGTGAGCGTGGTCACGAACAGTCCCTCGCCGGCGAACAAGGCGGACTTCAGCGATCCAGTGGTTGATATGCTGTAGTCCACCGACTTCTCCCAGGCGACGGCATGGGATGTGGACACTTTGTACTGCTGGCCTTCCTTGAGCTCTACGACGGTGAAGTCCCCGGCGGCGTGGATGAAGGCGGTGCCTTCGCCATGGATCCTCTGGAGTATGTATCCTTCCCCTCCGAAGAACGCCGAGCGGAGCTTCTTCTGGAACGCTATGTCCATATCGACGCTGTCCTCCGCCACCAGGAACGACTCCCTCTGGCAGAGCCACTCGCCATCGCCGATGTCAAGCGCCATTATCTTTCCGGGAAGGTTTCCGCCGAATCCGGCGATGCCTTCGCCGCCGGAGGCTTTGTAGCTCACGGTGAAGAAGCTCTTGCCGGTCATCATGCGCTTAAGTCCGCCTCCCAGCCCGCCGCGCATCTTGGCGTCCATACTGATGTTCCCGGTCATGTACGCCATCGCACCGCCGTGGGAGTAGATGCTCTCTTCAGGGGAGAACTCTATGTTCACCAGCTGCAGGTTGTCTCCGGTTATTGTGTACCTCATGATATCGGGACCCGTTTTAGCGTTCTTAAGACATAATCTTTTGTATGGTCCATATAACATAATGACAAAAGGTTATAACAGGCGAGGGGATTCCCAACGCATGCTGACCCTCGAGAGGGGCGCGGAGGCGGTGGTCTCCGCCGCCGAGTTCCTCGGCAGGGAGGCCGTGGTCAAGGCCCGTTGCCCCAAAACATACCGCGACCCGCAGCTGGACCTGACGCTCCGCTTGGCGCGCACGCGCAAGGAGGCCAGGCTCTTACGGGAGGCCAGAAGGGCAGGGGTCAGGACACCCTACGTCTATGACATAGACCTGCGGGAAGCGAGCATAACCATGGAGAGGGTCAGAGGCCCCAGGCTCAGGGACGTGCTGTCGCCAGGGCTTGATTCCTTGGAGAGGCTCTGCGAGGCGGTGGGCGAGGCGTTGGCGGATCTGCACTCGGCAGGAATAAGCCATGGGGACCTCACCACCTCCAACATGATACTCGCCGATGACGGCCTGTGCCTCATAGACTTCTCATTGGGCAGCATGCCCGCCAGCGATGAGGACAAAGGCGTGGACCTGCATCTGCTGAGGCGGGCCTTCATGTCCGCCCATTCGGACGTCTCCGGGCTGTTCGATGCTCTCATAGGCGGCTACAAGCGGAACAACCCGGACGCGCAGACGGCCTTGGCCAAGGCCGAAGACATCCAGAGGAGAGGAAGGTACACATGAGGATCAAGGTCATCACCTCCAACGAAGGGAAGATGAGGGAGTATAGCCAGGCATTGGGAGAGCTGGGAATAGAGGTCTTCCATGGCAAGGTGCCGTATGATGAGATACAGGCCGACACCTTGGAGGAGGTGGTGGAGCGCGGGATGGAGGAACTCAGAGAGAAGGAGGGATCATTCATAATCGATGACTCCGGCCTCTTCATCGATCGTTTCTACGGGTTCCCGGGAGTCTACTCCTCCTATGCCCTCAAGACTCTGGGCAACGAGGGCGTCCTGCGGCTCATGGCGGGGGAGGAGCGGCGTTCCGCCCGGTTCGAGTGCTGCATCGGCTGCAAGATACCTGGCCGGGAACCTTTCATGATTAGCGGCGAGTGCCGCGGGGCGATAACGAAGGAGGCCCGCGGCGAGAGGGGCTTCGGTTTCGATCCAATATTCAGCGCCGACGGCGAGCGCACATTCGCCGAGCTCGACCTCGAGGAGAAGAACTCCCTTTCCCACCGGGGCCGTGCCATAGCGATGCTGGCCGAGAGGTTGGCCGAGGAGATGGGGCCATGACCGCCTATGGAAAGACCGTGCTGGTGACCGGTGCGGCGGGATTCATCGGGTCCCACCTGGTGGACGCTTTGTTGCAGAAGCGTGCCACCGTCATCGGCGTCGATAACCTCAGCACCGGGAGGAGTGACTTTTTGGACAAAGCGATGCTGGACGACCGTTTCAGCTTCCAAGAGCTCGACCTCCTTGAGGACGACCTCACTCCGTTGCTGCAAAAAGCGGACACCGTCTATCACCTCGCCGCCAATCCGGACGTCCGCTCCGGGGCGGAGGACACCCGTCCCCATTTCGACCAGAACGTGGTCGCCACCTACCGGCTCCTGGAGTGGTGCCGACGGGCCAAAGTGCCAAAGTTCGTCTTCGCTTCCACCTCCACTGTCTACGGCGATGCGGCGGTGATGCCGACACCGGAGGACTACGGGCCGCTGCTGCCCATATCGATATACGGGGCCTCCAAGCTCGCCTGCGAGGCGCTGGTGTCATCCTACGGCCATCAGTACTCGATGCGTTCGGTCATATTCCGTTTCGCCAACGTCGTCGGGCCGCGGAGCACCCACAACGTGCTGCACGACTTCGTCCGCAAGCTGAACGAGGACCCGGAGAGCCTGGAGATACTGGGGGCCGAGCCGGGCACCTGCAAGTCCTACATACACGTCAGCGACACCGTAAACGGTATTCTCAAAGGCTCGGAGAAGGCGGAGGGCTTGGTGGAGGTGTTCAACATCGGCTCCCGCGACTGGACATTCGTCAAGGACATTGCCGACACGGTCGTCGACAAGATGGGTCTGCAGGGCACCGAGTACCGGTGGACCGGAGGCGTGGAGGGCGGCGGCGGTTGGATCGGCGACGTGAGGAAGATGCTGCTCTCCGCCAAGAAGCTGGAGAAGGCGGGATGGTCGCCCAAGCTCACCAGCTCCGAGGCCATTGAGCTGGCGGTGATGGAGATCCTCTCCGAATGAGGCGAAGCTTTATACTCTCAGCGCTTTTTGTGGACGTCAACGGGGCCGTGGGGTAGCTTGGCATCCTTGTGGCTTTGGGAGCCACTGACTCCGGTTCAAATCCGGGCGGCCCCACCATCCCCACGCGGAGAGGTGTGTTCCCATGGAGTTTACGGCGGCACAGGCTGCCCTGATCGTGTTCCTGATGGCGGCCACTCCCACTCTGGAGATATGGATGGCCATACCAGCGGGGCTGGCGCTGGGGCTTGACCCTTTGACCGCCGCCGCGGTATCGCTGGCGGGCAACTTCGCGCCCATGGCGGGCCTAACGCTCGGGTTCGAGCGGCTGCGGTCATGGTACCGTTCCCGTTTTGAGAAGCGGGAGAAGAGGCCGCCGGGCCGCTCCAGGAGGCGATTCGACCGCCTTTGGGAACGCTACGGTATGCCGGCGGCGGCATTGACCGCCCCCGTCACTCTGGGCACGCACATGGTGATCGTCATCGTGATGTCCGCTGGCACCGCTGCCCGCCCTGCCCTCGCCTGGATGACGCTCGGCCTCCTGGCATGGGCGGCGCTGATAACATCCGCGGCGGTCCTGGGCATGACCTATCTCGGATTCTGAAAGATGTGACGGCTCCAGTTGATTCCCGGTGCCAGCCGGGCATCGCTCGCGGGCCGGTCGCCTGCCGGCCCGCCCATGAGCGACGATACCGCTGGGGGCTTTGATCCCGCTGCCGGTCCTGCCTCTCCCGGAAGCGATGCCCGCCTCCATGGTACCAGGGGCGGTCGGCTTCAAAGCTATTAAGAATCCCTGCGTGGATTGATGGATGGTGCTTGATTGAGGATGCTGGACTCCTTCTCGCGACGATTGGTCGAAAGGCCCCTGTTGGGCATATCGGTGGTGGTGGCCATCACCCTTCTGGCCTCCCTGTCCATAGCCGTCAACGGCGTGGAGCAGTCCTTCGAGATAACCCAATTCGAGCCGGACACCGAAGCGGTCGCCGCCGATGCCCTGGTTCGCGAGTCCTTCACCTACCATTACACCGTCGCGGTGGTCACCGAGTTCCATTGGAGGCCGTACAGTCCACCGGAGAGTCCCATCGCTGGGAATCTGCTCAAGGACCAGTTCCTCAGCGTGCTTGAATTCGAGCGGAACATCTCCACCGACCCTCGCATCTCTCCGCTGATTGACGACCCCGGAGAGATGGGGCGGTCCATCGTGAGCCCGGTGGGCATGATCAGCCTGGTCATGTTCGAGACATATATGGAAAACAACACCCAGGCGTGGGAGGACTTAGGCCTTGAGCTGCGTAAGGTGATCGACAGGGAGACGGGGGATCCGGTGCTGGACGACGAGGGCGAGGAGAAGCTCTACGCTCCTGCCACCTATGAGAACGTGATCGAGTACATGTCCTCATCCAAGGTCTGGACCGACACCATCCATAGGGCCATCCACCTGCTTATGACCAATGAGACGGTGCCGTCCGAACTCAAGGACAATCTGGGGCGCCTGTTCAGCTCCGATCTGCGCTACGATAGCACCCCCGTCAACGCCAGCGCCGGCGTGGTCATGGTGAGTCTCGACCGGGAGCGGGTGCTCGAGCAGGGCGAACGCCTTGACGCCGAGAGCGTCATAGCCGACGCGGCCAGGGCGAGCAGTTGGCAATGGGTCACCTTCACCGCCTTCGGCGAGTCCTTGGTCTATGACGAGATAGAGGAGGCGGGGGTGCAGGACCTGCTGGAGCTATTCCCCCTTGCGGTGCTGGCGGTTATAATCGTGCTACTGGTCTTCCTCCGAGACCCGCTGGAGGTGGCGGTAACCATCTCCTGCCTTCTGGCCGCCATCGCCTGGGTCTACGGCCTGGGCGCGGCGGCGGGCATGGTGTTCTCGCCGCTGTCTCTGGCGGTCCCGTTTCTGGTCCTGGGCGTGGGAATGGACTTCTCGATACACCTTTTCCTGAGATACCGGCAGGAGCGCCACAGGCAAGGGGACGTGCTTCTGCGTCTGTCCAGCACCATGCGCAAGGTGGGAGAGGCCATCGTGCTTGCCACCATCACCACCTGCATCGCGTACATGACCAATGTGATATCCACCATGGACGGGGTGATCCAGTTCGGGTTCTTGAACGCCCTGGGCGTCCTCAGCGCCTTCATCATAATCATGCTGGTGGTGCCGGGATTCCTGGTGATCCGCGAGCGTGGCGGCTCCTGGAAAGAAAGAAAACGGGCAATCGGCGCCATGGACCGTCTGCTTCGGCATGTGCTCAGACTCGTACGCCACAGGGGGTCCGCGGTGATGGCGGTGATGCTGGTGGTCAGCGCCTCGATGGCTGTGGCCGCCACCGATGTCGAGATGGACTTCGACATCGCCGAGTTCCTCCCCTCCGGTTCCGAAACTGAGAGGACGGGTGCATACCTGGAAGAGAACTTCATGACCTCGGGGAGGTCCAAGGCCCATGTGCTCGTTCACGGCGAATTCACCGACCCTGAGCTGATGCAGGCGATGCAGGGCAGCATCGACCGTCTCGACGATAACGAGCACATCCTCTCGCTGGGCGGAAGGGCGCAGGTGGAATCCGTCTTCAGCATCATGCTCGATTGGAGCTCTTTGGACGGCCCTGGCGACCATCGTTACGACCCGGACTTCGCCGCCCTCCACTCTTTACACTTTGATGCCGACAGCGGCAGGTATCTGGGAGAGGCTGACACGGCTTACCTGAGCTCGCTTCTGGACTCGATGCAGGACAATCCGCGGATGGCAAATGACATGGAGAGGCATCTCAACCTGGAATCGGAGATGATGCGCATGTCCATCGGGCTGCCCGAGGACCTGAATGAGAGGAGCCTGTCGGCGATGCGTGGCGCCGTGGACGAGGACATGGACGTCTTGCGTGAGGAAGGATACGATGTGATCCTCACCGGCGCGAAGATCACCGGGCTCGATGTGATAGAGGGGATGCGGGAGGCGCAGCTGAGCTCGGTGGCGCTCACCTTGGCGATGGCCCTGATCATAGTCAGCGCGCTGTCGGCTATGCGCGGCAGAGGCATCGCCATGGGGGCGATGGCGGCGGCCCCGGCGACCATCGCCATCATCTGGATGTGGGGCATGCTGTACATGCTAGGGATAACCTTGAACCCGCTCACCATGACCGTGGCCGCCCTCACGGTGGGGCTGGGAGTGGATTACGGCATTCACATAACCCACCGCTTCTCTCAAGATGTGGTGACCGGAGGAGTGCAGGAGGCCATGCGCAGCACCGTGGAGGAGACCGGGAAGGGAGTCATGGGGGCAGCGGCCACCACCGGTCTGGGCTTCGCCATGCTGGGCCTGTTCAGCATACCGCCCATAGCCCAGTTCGGCCTGATAACCATGGCCTCGGTGGTATTCTCCATGCTCATAAGCATACTGCTGCTGCCGGTGGCGATGGCATTCCTGGCCCGCCGGGCGGGTTTCAGTGAGTGAACACCATGTGGTAGAAAACGCCAATGTCGCTCCGGCGCTGCAGGCGGAAGCCTTCGAACAGCGAGATGACCTCGTCCGGCGACAGGCGGTCCTGCCGCGGGGGGCCGTTCTCCCCGTGGTCCTTGTGGTGGTCGATCACGTGCACGCGTCCCTTTTCGGACAGAACGCGCGACAGCTCTTTGACCAGCCCCCTCTTGTCGGATATCTCGTGCAGGGTGTTGACCAAGACGGCGGCGTCTGCCTCGTTGTCCTCCACCGGCACCGGGGGCATGAGGCCTATGGCGGTCTCGAGCTTCTCCTCCAGGCCGTCCGGGACCCGGGATATCAGGTCGAATATCATCTCCTGCTCCAGGTCGACTGCGGTCACTTTGCACCCTCTCTCCAACAGAGGCACGGTAACGTATCCGTTACCGGCGCCGAGGTCAATCCAGTGCTCACCTTCGACCGGCTGCAGCTCGGCCATCAGAGTGTCGATAGGCTGCCGGGAGCGCCGGTCCTCATCCCATAGCCTCTCCCTCCTCTTGACGTCGAAGACATGGGTCATGGTGTATGAATCGGTTTGGCGGTATATCAATTGCTTTATGACAATCGTTAAATCGCTGTCACCCGATGCGCTTGCCCGATGAGTTCAGCTCCCGAGGTCGGCGACACCGCCCCTGATTTCACCCTCGATACCACGGACAGGGAGGCCTTCAACCTCCATGAGGAGGCCGCCAAGGACCCGGTGCTGCTCTATTTCCACGTGGCGGCCTTCGGCATCAACTGCACCAACTTCATGGCCAAGCTGGTGGAGAGAGTGGAGGAGTTCGAGAAGCGAGGGGTGCGGCTGATGCCGATCAACCCCGACAGCAAGGAGACGCACATCAAGTGGAGGGAGCGTTTGGGCTCCGACCTGGAGCACATAATCGATGAGGGGCAGCAGGTCAGCAGGCGATATGACGCCATCGTCAAGGCCACCTCCATGGTACAGGGCTTCACCAACCGCGAGTTCTTCCTGGTGGGCCGCGACGGTATCATCCTCTTCAAATGGAAGGCGGATATACCAAAGCAGCTGCCGGAGGTGGAGGACATCTTAAAGAGCTTGGACGATGTTCTAGGATAGATGTCATTGGGTTGGTACAAGCCTTCGCCGCTGGCCGAGGGGGACAAGGCCCCGGACTTCACCGTGGAGTCCACCGCCGGGACGCTAACGCTCTCGGAGGAACTGCCCGAAGGCCCGGTTGTCCTGGCATTCTACATGGGGGACTTCGGGACCACCTGCTCCTGGGTCCTGAGCAAGTTCCGCGACCTTTGGCCGGAGCTCGACAGCAGAGGGATGAGGTTATGGGCGGTGGCGAGGGACGGCATCGACGCCCACCGCCGGTACCGGTCGCGCATGGCGTTCCCGTTCCCTCTGCTCAGCGACCCTGGCTCCGATGTCATCAGCACCTACGGCTGCCGGATATCCAACCACGACATATACGAGGGCATGGCGGGGAGGGCGGTGTACGTCATCGACGAGGATGGGGTCATCGTCTACGCGTGGGCGGCGGATGAGGACCCTGCCCAGCCGCCCGACTACGTCGGCCTGCGGGAGTTCATCGAGTCCTTCCGTGAGCCGAGGTGAGCCCCCGTCACCTTCAGGAAGCCGGAGTCCCGGCCCATCGACCGCTCCGCGGCGGCCACCACCAGCGGGCGGGAGTGGAGCGGGGAGTCCAGCACCAGCGACTCATACTCTCCCCCCTCGCCGGCGACGTTTATGCCGTGGCGGACCGCCAGGCGGTCTAGCTCCTCGAGGGCCTCGGCGTCGATTCTGCGGCCCAGCCATCCCTCGTCCAGGCCCTCCGCCATCACCGCGACGACGCAGCAGTCGATGCCGGCGTCGAGGATCTCGTCCATGAGCAGGGCCTGGCCTTTGCGCCACAGCGGAGAGAATGTCTTCAACCCCAGGTGCTCGCAGACGCGGTTGACCCGGTCCCATTGATAGTCGGAGGCGACAGCTCCGGTGACCACCCCATCCACGTCCAGAGAGGAAAGGGTCTCCTTTAGCGCTGCCAGGTCATGGGCCTCGTCCTCGCCGCCCTCGGCCTGCACCAGCTCCTTCCCCATCGACTCGGCGATCAGAGGCAGGAGGTGCAGGTTGGGAGTGTGGAATACCCATGAGTCGCTGCGACTGGGGACTATGTTGACCAGATATGGCAGCCGATGGCCCTGCTGCTCCATCAACCAGAGTGCCATCATGGAGTCCTTGCCCCCCGAGAACAGCGACGCCAACCTCATGGCACTTAAAGCCAGGAATTGATATTTTTAGCTTTTCTGCCATTAAGCTTTAAGGAGTGGCGCCCATAGCCTTCACGTGTACTGCATGCGCTGCGACCGCTCTCTTCCCGACGAGGACGTGGGCAGAAAGAGCGAGGATCTCAAGAATCTCTTCGGCATAGATTCCCTGGACAAGGGTATCTGCCCGGTCTGCGGCGGCGATTTGATGGAGAGGAGACCGGATGACCAAAATTGAGGAGCTCACCCGCGACGAGTTCAGCCAGGCCATGGACCGCGGCCCGGTGATAATACTGCCATTGGGGGCGACCGAGGCCCATGGCCCCCACCTGCCCCTGGGCACGGACAGCCTGCAACCGGAATGGGTCGCCGGCCGCATCGCCGAAAGGACGGATGCACTGGTGGCCCCGCCGGTGCGCTACGGCATGCACTCGTCCACCCGCAACATGCCGGGAACGATCGACATATCCTTCGAGACCTTGCACCACTTGGTCTTGGAGATACTGGAGTCCTTTGTGCGCAACGGAGGGAATAGGTTTCTGGTCATCAGCGGCCACGCCGGAGGCTCCCACATGGCCGCCGTCAAGGAGGCCTGCCGCCGCATCGTCATCGCCTACGGCGTCAAGCTCATGTTCATCTGCGACTACGAGCTGGCGGCGGAGAAGGCCATCCGGTCCGGCGTCGACCCCCTGGACGGTCACGGGGGGGCGGTGGAGACCGCCCGGGTGATGCATATCGAGCCCCGCCTGGTGAAGGAGGAGATGCACAAGGGGGAGTACATAAGCCACGGTCATATGGTGCTGCCCGACCCGGAGATATGCTTCCCCGACGGCATCGCCGGGGACCCGGCGACGGCCAGCGAGGAGATGGGCCGCGATCTGAACGAGCACGTTGTCGAGCGGCTCCTTGACATAATGGCGAGGGACGGTCTATGAGCGCTGAGGAACTGAAGAGGGCGGCCGCCGAGAGGGCGGTGGGATTCATCGAGGACGGCATGACCGTTGGCCTGGGCACCGGCTCCACCGCATACTACGCCATCAAGGCGGTGGGAAGGCTGGTAGAGTCAGGATACGACCTCCGCTGCGTGGCCACATCGATGCAGACCGACGCCATCGCCCGCGAGAGCGGCATCGGGATGACGGACATGGACGATTTGGAGCGGATAGACGTCACCATAGACGGGGCCGACGAGATCGCCCCCGGTCTCAATCTGATAAAAGGGCTGGGTGGGGCGTTGCTTAGGGAGAAGATCGTCGCCGCCGCCACCGAAACCCAGGTCATCGTGTCGGACCCCAGCAAGATGGTGGAGAAGCTGGGCACACGCTCCCCCCTGCCGGTGGAGGTCCTGGGGTTCGGTAGCGCCCACACCGCCCGCGCCCTCCGCTCCCTGGGCTGCGAGCCAGAGCTCCGCGGCGGGGACGGAGGCCCGTTCATCACCGATGGCGGCAACCTCATCTACGACTGCCAGTTCCCCGAGGGCATAGACCACCCGTTCCATCTTGAATCGAGGATAAACAATATCCCCGGAGTAGTGGAGAACGGCCTGTTCCTGGACATGGCCAGCAAAGTGGTGGTCGCGCGCCCTGAGGGCGTAGAGCTGATCGAGAAATGAGTGAAAAGAACGCGGAAAGGGTTTCAGCTCTGGTTGAAGCTGCGGAGATCCTCGATGTTGTCGAGTATGCTCTGCACCCTCTCCTTCTCGTCCTCTTCGATGGCGTCAATGATCTCCGGGAAATTCACCGACAGCCGGTATGAGTGCACGGGGCGGCCCTTGCCCTTCTTCTTGATGTCCCTTTTCTCCACCCAGCCCCGGTTACGCAACTCCTGCATGGCGATAGATACCTCGGGCTGGCGCAAAGAGGTTGACGATTCGATCTCCACGGATGTGGTCTCTGGGGTGTTCTTCAGAAAAACCAGGGTCCTGGCTACGTTCTTCCTCATCCCTGTCCTCAACAGCAGATCGACGAGATGCTCATCCTCTTTCTTCCAAGCGTTTTTAGTCATAGGACTGTTAAAAATAATTATTCTAATTATATAGACCTTTGCATTAAACTAAAACATTGTGATAATCAGCACCCTGATAAAAATCAGAGGTTTTCCGGAGCGGTCCGCGTGGCCGTTCCAGAGCGCGGAGGGGGATGCGACAGCTTTATGTACCTGGGCAGGGTAAAGGGTTTTTATACGACATCAGTATTAAGAACTGTCTCCCAAGGTGATTGTTGTGAAGCTACCTAGGATCATGAACACTTACTGCCCGCATTGCAAGTCGCACAGCGACCATGATGTGGAGCGGGTCAAGAAGAAGAAGGCCAGCGAGCTGAAATGGGGCCAGCGCAGATTCAGGAAGGTCACCGCCGGTTACGGAGGTTTCCCCCGTCCCAAACCAGAGGGGAGGGAGAAGCCCACCAAGAGGATAAACCTGAGGTACCGTTGCAAGACCTGCAAGAAGGCCCACCTGAAGGCCTGCTTCCGCGCCAAGAAGTTCGAGTTGGTGGAGTGAATAGCATGACAGAAGATTTCGTAAAGATCAAATGCCCGGACTGCAGCAATGACCAGATCGCGTTCCGCAAGCCCGCCAGTACCGTGGTGTGCAACGTATGCGGTTCCACCCTGATCGAGCCCCGCGGAGGCGTGGGCAAGATAAAGGGCGAACTGCTCGAGGTGGTCGGCTGATGTACCGTGCCCAGGACTATCCCGAATCGGGCGAGCTCGTAGTCTGCACCGTCAAGAACGTCAAGAACTTCGGTGCCTTTGCCACCCTTGACGAATACGGCGACAAGGAGGGTTTCGTCCACGTCCGGGATGTGGCCACGGGCTGGGTCAAGTACATCAGGGACTACATCAGGGAAGGACAGAAGATCGTCTGCAAGGTCCTGGACGTGGACGCGTCCAAGGGCCACATCGACCTCTCGCTGAAATCGGTGAACGAGCACCAGAAGCGGGAGAAGATTCAGCAATGGAAGAACGAGAACAAGGCGGAGAAGCTCCTGGAGATAACCGCCGAGCGACTGGGAATAAAACCGGAGAAGGCCTACCAGGACTTCGGCCAGTATCTCATTGACGAGTACGAGACCCTTTACGGCTCTTTCGAGACCATCGCCGCCGCCCCGGACGAGTTCCGCCGTGAGAACAGCGGGGACTGGGTCGAGACGCTTATAGAGGTGGCGGTGGAGAACGTCACCCCGCCCTACGTGCAGATAGAGGCGTACCTGGAGCTGAGCAGCGCCGCCCCCGATGGAGTGGACAGGATAAGGAACGCCCTCCTGGCCGCGGAGAAGGAAATAGAGGACGTGAAAATCAACATCCAATACGTGGGCGCCCCCCGCTACCGCGTGGTCATCACCGCCGACGAGTACAAAGCGGCGGAGGATGCTTTGAGGTCGGTCTCCTCCAACGCGGTCGAAAGCATCATCACCGCCGGCGGCGAAGGCGCCTTGAAGCGCGTGGGCAAGTCATGAGGACCCTGCTCCGCCTCTGCCCGCGCTGCCGAGAATACACTCTTAAGGACGAATGTCCCATTTGTCAGGCGGGTACCAAAGTGCCGGTCCCGCCGCGGTATTCGCCCGAGGACCGCCACGGTCGCTACCGCCGCAAGGCCATCTACGGAGAGTGAGTCGCACATGGAAAGCATAATCACCGTCATAAGCGAGGAGCCGCAGCTCAAGGACGCCATACTCATCGAGGGGTTGCCCGGAGTGGGCAACGTTGGAAAACTGGCGGCCGAGCATCTACTGGACAACATCGATGCGGTGAAATTCGCTACCATCTACTCCAAGCACTTCCCGCCCCAGGTGGTGCTGGACGAAGATTGCGTCGCCACCATGGTCAACAACGAGCTCTACTACGCCAAGAACGTGGGCGAGGGCCGTGACCTGGTGATACTGGTCGGCGAATACCAGGGCATGACCCCTGAGGGACAGTACGAACTCTCCTCCCATATCATCAAGATGTGCACGGAGATGGGAGTCAGCACCATCTATACCCTGGGCGGCTACGGCGTCGGCAAGATGGTGGAGGAGCCCCGGGTGCTGGGTGCGGTCACCACCAAAAGCTTCCGCGAAATGCTAGAGCCCCATGGCGTGGAATTCACCGCCGGCGAGCCGGGCTCGGGCATAGTGGGGGCCAGCGGCCTTCTGTTGGGCCTGAGCAAGCTCAATGGCCTCGATGCCGCCTGCCTCATGGGCGAGACCTCCGGATACTTCGTGGACCCCAAGGGCGCCGAGTCCGTCCTCAAGGTGCTGAACAGCATCATCGGCCTGGAGATGGACATGAGCGAGTTGGAGAGCAAGGCCGAGCAGGTCGAGGAGATCACGTCCAAGATAAAGGACATGGAGTCCTCGCAGGACCCCGGCCGCGATGACCTTGGATACATAGGATAGAATAAGGATGTGGGGCTTGTAGCCCCGGGGCCTAAGAGTGCATCCCATCGCCTCTCCGGCTATTTGGACATGTACCGCTTCTCGAAGCTCTCCATGCGCGCCAAGGCCTGCTCCGCCTTCTCCATCTCCTCCAAGCGGTCCATGACCATCTCCACCCTCTGATAGAGCATGTCTCGGACCGCGGAGCGGATGGCCTCGGAGCGTGAGGGAAAATCGTCCACCCCCACCAAGAAGTCCAGCTGCCGCACGTAGCGCGTCGGCAGCCTTATGGTCACCTTCTCCAGATCGTCCTCGGGCATGTTAGACTCCTACGAGAGGTCGTAAAGACCTCTTTTGTCCGACAAATGAAAGAGAATTTTATCAGTATTTAATGATGACGCCTTCTGTCAATGGCGTCAGCGGCGTATTTTCGTTGCTCCGCATACGTTAACCATAAATAGGATATCAATAATTCCAGGACCACCCGACTTAGCTTAGACTGGCCAGAGCGGCTGACTGTAGTGGGTTACCGGGATGACCGGTGCAGCCGCCGATATCAGCAGATCCCCAGTTCAAATCTGGGAGTCGGGACCACCATTTCCCATCTATTGTTTTAATCAAAATGAGAATGGGTTTGTTGAAATGGTTTTCAAGGCCTATCGACGAGCACCAATTCTGCCTCAAAGTCGCTGGACCCCTCCAGAGAGAAGACCTCGAAGGTAACCTTGAATATGCGGTGCTTAGAATCGGCGAAGTAGACTATCTCGTCACCGCCGTCGTCCTCCACCCATTTGTCCAGGGTCCTGCTGCCCCACTCAGTGTCTATCTTGGAGTTCCCATCGGTCTCAGCGTCCTCAAGAAGGAAATAAAGTGGACCATCGGATTTCAAAGGGTTGCCAGAAGGAAACCAGGGGGTTTTCGATATATCGGCTTGCCCTGTCTCCTTTATGACGTATTCAAGATCGCTCGACACGGCCCATCTATCCGTAGTCTCAGCCGTAATCTCAAATGTCCATATACCCTCTATTTGCCTTCCAGCGTTGTCTTCACCTGTGAGCTCGAAGACGAACTTGTCCCCGACCTCATAGTCTGGACTCTGCACGTAAGACACGGCCAAGACTATTATCAATATAAGAGCTAACACAACCGCCCCTATTTTTGTGGTCATATCGACTGCCAACTGGTTCACACCCCCGCGCATCGCATGTTTTACTGTTGAAGCTATTAATAAGTGGGATATAAAATTATTATGCACCACTAAATATATTCTATACGAATAATATTAAAAATGCCTGGCAGGCTTCAGACCCGATACCACATCGGTGATGAGTGGCCTCCATGGACGGCCCAATCCGAGCGTCATCGCCGCGAGCACAGCTTGGTCCATGCGTCCTCCGCTTTAGCGAGGACCTTGTCCTCGTTCAAGGTGAGCATCCTGCGGTCCTGCATGAGCATGTCGCCCTGGCAGAGGACGGTCTTCACGTTCAACGAGTTGCCGGAGTAGACGATGTTGGACACCATGTTCTGCGGCAGCAGCGGCCTCAGATTGGGGGCCTTGCCATCCAGCACGATGAGGTCGGCGAGCTTGCCCTTCTCTATCGAACCTGTCCTGTCTCCCATGCCGACCGCCCTCGCCCCCCCGATGGTGGCCATGTCCAGCAGGGCCTGGGCGGGAGTGACGGTGGCGTCCCAGCGGCTCGATTTCTGCAGCAGCCCCAGGGTCTTCATCTCCGCGAACATGTCCATGGAGTTGTTGGTGGCGCTGCCGTCGGTGCCGATGGACACGTTGACGCCGTGCTCCAGCATCTCCGGTATCGGAGCCACCCCTCCGGTGGCCAGCTTCATGTTCGACACCGGGCAGGTGGAAGCAGACATCCCCGCCTTGCCGAGTGCGCGGACCTCGTTCACCGTCAGCCACGCCGAGTGGGCGGCCAGGCAACCGGGGTGCAGAACGCCCATCGACCCGAGCCAGTCCGCCGGTCTCATACCTGTCTTGCGTTGATGCTCGTTGACCTCGCCGCGGGTCTCGGAGAGGTGGAAGGTCATCACCCTCCCGCTCTCCTGTGAGTAAGCGCTCGCCTCCTCCCAGGTCTCGCGCCCGCAGACGTAGACGCCTTGCAGTCCCACGCCGGGGACGACCTTCCTCATCGAGGAGTGCGATTCGCAGAAGCGGCGGCAGTTGTCCATCGGCTTGCCGCTCTGGGTGGTGAACTCCTCGTCGAGCACGGCCCAGCACAGCACGCCGCGAACCCCCGAGTCCTCCACCGCTTTGGCTATGACGTCCTGCGAATAATAGAGGTCGACGAAGGTGGTAGTGCCGCCGCGGACCATCTCCATGAGGCCGAGGCGGGCGCCGGCGTCGAGGTCGTCGTCGTCACGGTCGGAGTCTATGCGGAAAACGTTGTCCAGGAAATCGGGGAAGTTGAGGTCGTCGACGCTCCCCTTCATGACTGACATCGCCACGTGGCAATGGGTGTTGACCAGCCCCGGCATGACAATGTCCCCGCTCGCCGGGATCTCGCGGTCGGCGTCCTCACCGGTGCCGCCGACGGACACTATGGTGTCACCGTCGATGACAACATCACCGCGGACTATGCCCCTGGCCGCGTCCTGAGTCAGTATCCAGGCGTCCCTTACAGCGGTGCGCATAATTCTGGATTAAGATGCCGTTATTAACATTTTGTCGCCCCATAAAGAGAATATAATGATATGCCATAATCCGGCGCATGGTCAGCATAACCTTCCTCGGCACCGGGGGCGGACGTTTCGCCACCATCTACCAGACCAGGTCGACCGGGGGAATGCTGATAGAGGACCGAGGGCGCATCCACCTCGACCCGGGGCCGGGGGCGCTGACCAACATGGCCCGGCTCAATCTCGACCCTGGTTTCACCGATGCGGTGCTGATCTCCCATTGCCATCCTGACCATTACTCCGACGCGGAGGTTTTGGTCGAGGGAATGACGCGCGGGGGCATAAACACCCGCGGAACGTTGGCGGGGAGCGTGAGCACCATCGAGGGCATAGACGGGATGAGGCCGGCTATATCAGACTACCACCGCCGGCTCCCCCACCAAGTTATGAGCGTCAGGGCTGGCGATGAGATGGACATCGCCGGCACGTGGACCCGGTTCACCCCCACCCGCCACACCGATGCCAGCGGCGTGGGCGCCATCTTCGGGACAACGGCCGGCACCGTTTCTTACATGGGCGACACCGATCCCCGCGATGAGGTCATCGCCAGCCACGAGGGTTGCCGCGTACTCATACTCAACGTCACCCGCCCGTTCGGCGCCCGCCTGCGCTGCCATCTCTGCAGCGAGGACGTCCCCGCCATCGTGGAGAGGCTCCAGCCGGAGATGACCCTGCTCACGCACATGGGCGTTAAGATGGTGGAGGAGGGGCCGGAGGAACAGGCCCTCAAGCTGGAGGAGACGACCGGTTGCAGAATAGTCGCCGCCCGCGACATGATGCGTCTGGACATCGGCGACTCCATCGGGGTTCATACAAATACCTATTTATAGTAGTTCAAACATAGTATTAATCACTCCAAGGCTGATGGGTCCATTTCTCCTTCTAAAACCATGCATCCCCTTCCCGTCGGCCTTGGAGATTCCCCTCGCAAAACCATATTACCGTTCTCCGCAATGTGGCAACGATGAGCTTGGAGAGCAGGGTCCTGGAAAGGGTCAGGCCCGATGCGGAGGAGAAAGCGCGCACCCTGCGGGCCGCGGAATCGCTGATATCCCGGATAGAGGGGCACGCCCTGTTCTCATCGCGGGACATGGAGGCGCTCCTCGTCGGCTCGGTGCAGAAGGACACCTATCTCAACTCTCCGGACATGGACGTTTTCCTGGTTTTCCCCCAAGATTGTGAGCTGGAAAGGATGGCCTCCGTCTGCTCACGCATAGGCGACGACCTGCTGGAGGACACCGAGGAGCGTTTCGCCGACCATCCCTACGTGCACGGTACCTATGCAGGACACGAGGTGGACCTCGTCCCCTGCTATGCGATGGAGGAGGGAGCAAAGGTGATCAGCGCCGTGGACCGCACACCGTTGCATACCAGGCACATAACCGAGAGGATAAGCGAACGGCAGAAGGACGAGGCCCGGCTCCTCAAGGCGTTCATGAAGGGGATCGGCGTCTACGGTGCTGACTCCCGCCACCTAGGCTTCTCCGGCTACCTGGTGGAGCTGCTGGTGCTGCATTACGGCGATTTCCTCTCGGTGCTAGAGGCTGGATCCTCCTGGCGCTACGGCGGTAGATTGGGCGGAGAGCCGGAAGAAGGCTTCGAGGACGGACCGCTGCTAGTGATCGACCCTGTGGACACGCGGCGCAACGTGGCGTCGGCGCTGCACGTTGACAGTTTCTCCCTCTTCGTCCATGCCTGCAAGCGCTACCTTGAGAGGAAGGACGAGAGGTTCTTCTTCCCGCGTGAGCGCCGCCATCTTGGCACGGAGGAGGCGAGGGCGATGCTGGAGGCCGCCGGAACGAGGGCCGTCACCCTCTCCTTCGAGGTCGAGGGGATTACCGAGGACAATATCCATTCACAGGGAAGAAGGACGGAGAAGGGCGTGGCCAAAGCATTGGAGTCGCATGGTTTCAGCGTGCTGCGCTCCGCCTTCGTGGCCGATGGCCCCCTGATAGTGGCCTTCGAGCTGGAGGACGATGTGCTGCCCGCATCCAAGGAGCACTGCGGTCCACCGGTCTGGATGGAGCACAGCGAGCGTTTTCTCCGACGCTGGTCCCATGACGCGTTGCGGCCGCCTTTCATAGAGGAAGGAAGATGGAGGGCGGTAGTACCCCGGGATCTGCGCCACGCCAAGGATTTCCTGATTCAGAAGGCGGAGCACGCATCCATAGGCTCCGGTCTGCGGGGAAGGAGGATGTATGTGCTGGACCACGAAGAGAGCCTGCACATCGGGAACATGTCTGTTATGACCGCCCTCCTGGACTCCCGCTTGCCCTGGGATATCTAGAAGCCTAAGCCGTTTTGCGGATCTCGAATCTGTCGCTATCCGCCTCGTTCCCCGCAGCGTCAAGCGCCACTATCCTGAAATCATAGTTGTCGTTGCCGCTGTCCAGCTTGAACTCGTGGGTGTAGATGTTGTCCTCTCCTTCATCCATCTCGAACTTCTCCCAATCACCGCCGTCCTTGCGCAACTGCAAGGTGACGTTCTCCAGTTCGCCGTTGTCAACCACCTCGGCCTCTATTTTCCCGTCGGCGTCTCCGGCCAAAGTGAATGAATACCTGTTGGCATCGGTGGCGTTTACCTGGTTCCATCCGTCGTCCTCGAAGAAGAACACCGGCTCCCCTATCTCCGGGTCGGCATAGTCGCTTAGGGGGGGGTTCATGCAGATTATCCATACTGCGAGGAAGAGGAATATGAAGGTCAGGTAGTTGCCTATCATCGTCTTCTTCTCGATGTCGGCCACGCTTACTTTGAATATCTGGAGTATTGTCCCGAGGGCGCCGATGCTTACGAAGAGAAGTAGCGCGCCAGCGGCCACGCCTATCATGTCGGTGAGGAAGAAGGCAAAGATCCCCAGCACAATGGCGAGGACAACGACGAGGCCAAGAACCTTGGTGGTGAACATGTCCTTCTCGAGGAACTCCCTCTCATCGAATTCAGGAGGTACGAATTCGTAATCTTCCTCCTCCTCCTTCTTCTTGGAGGACCTCCTCTTCTTCTTGGCCATGCTCTCCTGAATACACTTGCAATATAAATCTTTTTGACGCGGTGCGTCATAATGAATGTCGATGGAAGGGCCTGGCTGGGTTGACGGGGGTTTTCACTTTCGTTCTCCCCTCTCCTCGCTCTTTAAAAACCACCTACAGCATAAGTGATAGTGATAGCATGGCCAACATAAGCCTAGAGGAATTACCAGGAGTAGGACCCGCGATATCAGAGAAACTCCGCGAATCAGGATACAAGGACATAATGGCCATCGCCGTAGCATCGCCCAAGACTCTGGCGGATGAGTGCGAGATAGGCGAGAAGAAGGCACAGGACATCATCGAGGGCGCAAAGATGTACGCCGATGTCGGTGGCTTCGAGAGCGGCGAGGACATAATGGAGCGGCGGAGGAGCATAAAGAAGCTCACCACCGGCTCCAAGGCCTTCGATGAACTGATGGGCGGGGGGCTGGAGAGCCAATCGATAGCCGAGTTCTACGGCGAGTTCGGAAGCTGCAAGACCCAGGTCTGTTTCCAGCTGGCGGTCAACGCCACCATGCCCGAGGAGATGGGCGGTTTTGATTCCGAAGTCGTGATGATCGACACTGAGAACACCTTCCGGCCGGAGAGGATCTGGCAGATGTCCGAGCATCTGGGCATCGACCCGGAGGAGACCCTGAAGAAGATCCATGTCGCCCGGGCATTCAACTCCCACCACCAGATACTCCTGGTGGAGAGGGCGGCCGAGATGGCGAAGGAGAGGAAGATCAAGCTTCTCATCGTGGACTCGCTGACGTCGCACTTCCGCGCCGAGTATGTCGGGAGGGGCAGCCTGGCGGAGAGGCAGCAGGTGCTCAACCGCCACATGCACGACCTTCTGGAGTTCGCCACTCTGAACAACGCCCTCATTGCGGTGACCAACCAGGTCTCCTCAAAGCCAGACGCGTTCTTCGGCGACCCCACCCGGCCCATCGGCGGCCACATAGTAGGGCACACCGCCACATTCCGCGTCTATCTGCGCAAGGGCAAGGCCGGCAAGAGGATCGCGCGGCTGGTTGACTCCCCCAACCTTCCCGAGGGCGAGGGAGTCTTCACCATCACGGAAGATGGTGTTATAGACTGAAAACAATACAGGGTCCCAATGGACCCTTTTCTTTTTGAACTCTCGGGCGAGCATCCCAGCATGCCCATGGCGGAGGCCCTGTCATTGCTGGCACTGGAGCCCCAGGGCCGTGTGGTGGAGAGCGGCCCCGGGTATCTGGTCTGCAGCATGGAGGATGCCTCGCTTGACCGCGTGGCCGATCGCATCGCCCTCACCCATCGCATCGGTAAGCACCTTCTCACCTGCCATCCCAATGAGCTCTGGCACAGGGCTGAGGCCCTGGAGCTTCCCCCCGGCAGCTTCTCGGTGAGGGTCAAACGCTTTGAGAGCGCCATGGCCGAGGTGGACACCCGTTCATTGACACGCAGGATGGGCGGCCTGTTCAAGAACAACAAGGTGGAGCTCAACAATCCGGACATGGAGCTGAGGGTCTTCCTCTCCGACCGGGTCAGCATTCATATCGCCAGCCGCGGCATCGACCGTAGGTCGCTGGAGACCCGCAAGGTGGCCGAGCGCCCGTTCTCCTCCCCCATATCTCTCCATCCGCGATTCGCCCGGGCGTTGGTGAATATGACCGGCGTCCGGCCAGGTGAGGCATTGCTGGACCCATTATGCGGCACGGGCGGTCTCCTGCTGGAGGCGGCGTCCATGGGCATCAAGGCCATCGCCAGCGACGTATCCGAGAGCATGGTCGACGGCTGCCGCAGCAACCTGGCGCACTATGGCCATGAGCTCTTCGACTCCGCGGTATGCGATGTGGGGGGCATCGAGGACCATTTTGGCCATCTGGCCGCTGTCGTCACCGACCCCCCATACGGCAGGTCCACCAGCACCGGTGGCGAACCGCTCGAAAAACTCTACGCGAGGACAGTGGACGCATCGCACGCGGTGCTGAAAAGGGGCGGCGCCCTGGGGATCGCCCTCCCCTCCCCTTTGGCGGGATGGAAGGGTTTCCAGGAGGTGTACCGTTTTTCCCAGAGAGTGCACCGCTCATTGACACGCAACTACCACGTGCTGCAGAGGCGCGGCTGATGCGGCAGCTCACGCGGCCTGTATCGGCAGCGGCGTGAAGCAGAACAGCAGGAGGAGCAACGCCGCTCCGGCCAAAACCCTCCTCTTCCGGTCCAAGGGCGTGATGTCGTTCAGAGGGGGAGGGTGTATTACCCCTAGGAAATAGATCAACGCCGCGAATATCAGCCATCCGGTGTAAAAGAACGACAGCACCAGGAGCGCGGCAACGGTGGCGATGCCCATCCATTTCGTCCTCTCCCCCAGCACCGACCTGGCGATATGCCCCCCGTCCAGCTGTCCGGCGGGGAGCAGGTTGATACCCGTCACGAAGAGGCCGAGCCAGGCGGCGAAGAGGGTGGGATGCATGAACATCCCCTCCGCCGCCGGGTAGAGCAGGGATACGAGCTGCATGCCCAGCGGCACCCCCAAAAGCGCCATGACCCCTGCCTCCCCTTGCGCCAGCTGACCACCGACGGCGGTGAGATGGTAGCCGAGGAAAAGGACCGGCAAGGTCACTATGAATCCGCCGATGGGGCCGGAGATGCCCACATCCAGCAACGCCTTGCGGTTGGGTAGGGGCTCCCTTATCGATATGAATGCGCCGAAGGTCCCTATCGGCGGTATGGATGGGATGAAGAAAGGCAGCGACGCGTTGAGGCCGTGCCTCCTCGCCATGAAGAAATGGGAGAGCTCATGGGTCCCCAGGATCAACAGCAGCGGCAGGGCGAAGTAGACCGCACCCCACAAGAGGTTGCTGGGAGCGAGGAGGTCCAGGTCTCCGGAGTAGCTCCCCCATAAGAAGGAGCCGGATATCACGGTGGTGGCCATCGTGAGTATCAGCATTATCTGGTTGACCCGTACCGACCGGGTGTTCACAGGGGGCATCTTCATCACACCGATGCTGTATTGGCCCCCGGACTCCCGGAGTGTGGCGATGAACCCCATCTCACGGAGATTCATGCGCAGGGCCTCGAAATCCTCATCCATGCCCCCCATTGAATGGTCGACCAGGAACACCACGCCTTCAGAGTAGACCATCACCTGCCTTACGGGGAATCGCCGCCCCACCTCCCGGTTCAAAAGGTCCAGGGTGTCCTTACCTGAGGGCATCGCTACCTGTAGTTGTTACCACATCAATAAACTAGCGGAGCCACACGCTGCTGCACAAACGATTTCAATGGGAAAGAGGATGACTGGCCGTGAACCAGTTCCTCCAGTTGTTCCGCTTGGGCAATTGCTTCATGGGAGTTATAGGCCTGATGGTGGCCGCATTCATAGGCGCCGGCGCCGATCTTCTGGACCACTGGCGCGATTTGGCGGTTGCCTCGATGGTGGTGTTCACATTCATAGCGGGAGGCAACTCCCTCAACGACTACATAGACCGCGAGGTCGACCGTATAGCCCATCCTTCCCGGCCGGTACCCTCAGGGAGGATGGGGGCAGGCACTGCGTTGAAGGTCTCGGCCGCCGCGTTCGCCGTCTCCATCCTGGTGTCGGGTCTGCTCTCCTGGGAGGCCGCCGCGGTGGTGGTGGTGGCGATAGTGCTCATACTCGCCTACGAATTCCGATACAAGCGCACTGGGGTGATGGGCAACGTCATAATCGCGGTGCTGACCGGCCTGCTCTTCATACTCGGCGGAGTGGTGGTCGGGGCGGTCATGAACACCGTGGCCATTGCGGGCATGGCGGGGCTGGTGACCATCGGCAGGGAGATAACCAAGGACATCGAGGACATCGAAGGGGACTTCGACCGCCGCACCCTCCCCATGGCGATAGGAACGAGGAACGCCGGCCTGGTGGCCGCGCTCTGCTACCTTTCCGGAGTGGCGCTGAGCATGCAGCCGGTGCTCGCCGGCCTGTTCAACGACCTCTATTTCGGGGCGGTGCTGGCGGCTGATGCAATCTTTATATACTGCGCTTGGATTCTTTTCAAGAACCCGCGTGCCGGCCAGAGGTACGCGAAATTCGGCATGATGGTCGCTCTCGTAGCTTTCATACTCGGAGGATTTTGATGTCAGTCAAGGATTACCTGATCGAAAGGATGGCCATAGGGACGATTCACATGACGCTCGTCGACCCTGACAAACAGGATACCGAGCTTGCCGCCGAGGTGGCGGTTAATGCTGAGAGGATGGGGACCGACGCCATCATGATAGGTGGATCCACCGACGTCAACCAGAATAACCTCGACCAGACAGCCGCCGCCATAAAGAGGGCTGTTGGGATCCCCGTGATCTACTTCCCCTCCGGAGCCCACGCCATCTCGATGCATTGCGACGCTTTGTACTTCATGAGCATGCTCAACAGCCGCGATGTCCGCATGGTCATCAGGGAGCAGGCCATGGCGGCGCCGGTAGTGAAGAAGCTGGGCATCGAACCGGTGTCTATGGGCTACATCCTCGTCGAGCCGGGGATGAAGGTGGGGGAGGTCGGACAGGCCGACCTGGTGGCCCGGGACGACCCCATGAGCGCACTGGGATATGCCTTGGCGGCGGAATTCCTGGGCATGGACCTCGTTTACCTTGAGGCGGGCAGCGGCGCCGACCAGCCCGTCCCCGCGGAGATGATATCGACCGTCAAGAGCGTGCTGTCGGTGCCCCTGATAGTGGGAGGGGGCATCCGGACCCCCGAGGCCGCGGCGGCCGCCAAGCAGGCCGGCGCCGATGCCGTCGTCACCGGGACCCTGGTGGAGAAGGACGGTTACCACCAGGAGCTCGAATCGGTGATAGAGGCCATCAAGTCCTAGGGACCATGTCGAGCAGCATCCGGTGGATGCGCGTGTCCACGGACAGCTCAGGATGGAAGGAGAGCGCTAACAGATTGTTTTGGCTCACCATCACCGCTTGTCCTTTAAAATGGGCCAACGGCCTGCAGCGGCCCCATCGTTCCTCGATCACCGGCCCTCTGATGAACACCGCCGGGAATCCCTCCTCCAGGCCTTCCACCTCCAACTGGCACTCGAAGGACTCCCGCTGGCGGCCGAACCGGTTGCGGGACACCTTCATGTCCATCAGACCGAGGAGCTCGATCCCGGTCCTCCGGACCTCGTCATCCCCTTCCTTCGCCATCAGGATGCAGCCGGCGCAGGTGCCCATCATCGGCGTCCCTGCGGCCGCCATTTCACGGATTGGCTCTACCATATCCAATCTCTTTAGGAGTTTTCCTATGGTGGTGCTCTCCCCGCCGGGCAGCACCAGGCAGTCCAGGCCCGCGAGGTCCCCGGGGCCGCGGACGGCCACCACCTCCCCTGCTTGGCCCCTCTCCCGCATGGCTGCATGCAACAAGAGCGCGTGCTCCGGGGCCGCTCCCTGCAGGGTAAGGACTCCAGCCCTGAGCATCCCCGACCCTCAGTCGTAATTCTCCCGCTTGTCGACGATTACCTTGGCCTTGGAGACGTAATCCTTGGTTCCAGCATCGCGGAAATGCACCCTCGGCACTTCCAAGAGCTCCTCGTCGATACCTTGCTCTATCTCGGCTATGGAGACCAAGGCATCGACGAGGCGCTGCCTGAGCCCCTCATCGGCCCTCTCGGTCTCCACGCAGAAGGTGAGGACGTCCTTGTACCCCTCACGGTCGATGGTGAGCTGGTAACTGACAACCTCCGGGAACTGCAGCAACGCCTCATCGAACAGCAAGGGGTAAACCTTCTGGCCCAGCCCGATCTTGGTCAACAGGTCCAGGCGCCCCCCGGGCTTGCCGATGCGGCGGTTGAACCTGGTCCCGCAATCGCAACGGGGCGGGTAAAGGAAGCTGATGTCCCTGGTGCGATACCGTATCAGAGGGGTGGCCTCGGAGTTGAGGCTGGTGACCACCAGCTCCCCCTTCTCCCCGTCCGCGACATGCTCCCCCGTCTCCGGGTCGATGACCTCGAACAGCATGTTGGCATCATCGGTGTGGAGGCCGTTCATCTCATCGCACTCTATGGCGCAGGCCAGTCCGAACTCGGTCATGCCCCACACATCGAGCACTGGGCATCCCCACGCCTCCTGGAGGATGTTTCTCATGGACTCGGACAGCGGCTCGGCGGCGCATATGACCTTCTTGATGCCCAATGACCTCAGGTCCACCTGCTCGCCGGCCAACACCGTTACGCGGTAGATGAAGGAGGGCAGGCCGATGATGTAGGAGGAGTTGTTCTCGGTGATGGTGCGCATCTGCTCGGATATGTCCACGCTCGCCGAGCTTGAAGAACCGTACCCTGCCACCATGCACGCTCCCGCCAGCATCAGGCTCGGGTCCCAAGCGCCGACGGTGGGGAACATTATGTGGAGGACGTCCCCCTTCCTCATGCCCACGTTCATGAGCGCGGAGGAGATGATGTCTATCTTGGCCAATAGGTCCTCGCGGGTGTAGAAGACCCTTTTCCTCACGCCTGAGGTCCCGGTGGTGGTGAAGGCCCTCTCGGTCTTGGTCATCGACACGCAGAGGAAATGGTTGGGCTCCACGGCCATCTCGTCCGGCGTGGTCAGCGGTATGCGCACCAGGTCCTGGTAGCTGCGTATGTCCTCCGGGGAGACGCCGGCCTCGCGGAACCTGTCCTTGTAGAATATGGAGTTCTCTTGGACGTAGCGCATCTGTTCACGGACGCGGAAGAGCTGGTACTCACTGAACTCTTCATGGCCCACCGTGTCCAGCTTCTTCCTGCCGATCGCCTTCTGCATCTCCGGGCTCTTTTTCAGGGTATCTTTGGCCTTGAGGGCCATCCACTCCTCCAAAGGATTCTCGCTGTCCTCGGGGATCTTGTTGGAGAGGAGCTTCCTACGAACGATGGCGATCTTGACCCTGTTCCAAGCGCTCATGCCCTCTGAATCCTGTGTTCGATAGATAATATTATGGTATGATGGGAAGAAAAGCTAATGAGCCTGCAAAGGGAATGCTTCCGCATGGACATAGATTGGGCAAAAGCATCCCGTCGTTTGCAAGAGGACGTTCGGCTCCGCGGGGACGCAGTGGCAGTTAGGTTCCTGGAGAGCGCTTCGGAGCTCAGCTCATTCCCGGGGAGGTCGATGAGGGACACCGCCATATGCCAGATGATCCTCCGCGCCCGTTTCGATGGAGCGGACGGGGTGCTGGCCTCCTCGCCTTCGACCATGCGTTGCGTATGGGGGGCGGCGGCCCTGGGGTTGATAGACACCCCGCCGCGCCTGAGCAGAGGACAGCTCTATCTGGGCTTCGTCCAGGATCTGGAGGCCGGCGAGCGGATGCACGCCCGCATGGGCATGATGGGCGACAGGGGCAAGAGGTACGGTTCGGTTGAGGTGGCGCCTCTGGCGCATTGCCGCGGCGATCCGGACGTGGTGGTGATATACGGCACCCCTGGCCAGATGCTCAGGCTCATCACCGGCCTCCACTTCGAGGAGGGTGGTGCGGTCTGCAGCCCGGTCACCGGGCAGGCATCGGTGTGCGCCTCCATATCCCGCGCCCACGACACGGGCGAGCCTTCCTTGGACATCCCTTGCATCGGGGACCGGCTCTACGGTCTGGTGGGCGACGATGAGATGGTCATGGTCCTTCCCGCCGAACGCATGCCGGGACTGATGAGGGGGCTGGAGGGCAGCAAGCCAATGGCCCCGTACCCCTTCCGTCCGTTCACCCGTTGGAGCCCGATATTCCCGCCCGCCATGCTGCCGACGAAGGAGGAACTGGAATAGCTCCTGGTGCTATCGTGAATTGTAAATATAGGGAAGGCTTTAACTTCGACCACAAGACCGGAGAGAATGCAAAATGGTACTGACCCCGGAGATGGCGAGAGCCGGCGTGACGCCGCAGATGTTGTCGGCCACGCACAGATTCACCTGCCCCAAGTGCGGGAAGGAGTTCAGCATGTTCCAGTCCAGGGCGATAGCCTGCAGAGGTTGCCCCAAGGTCAGCCAGAACTGCAAGTACGTCCGCTGCGTCCATTGCGACCACGAGTTCCCCCTGCTTGGTTCCTTGGTAAACACCAAGGAGAAGGAGAAATTCCTCAGCAACTACATGAGCGGCGTGGTCAACAAGCACTACGGCAGCTTCGGCTACAACCGCCGCCGTTGATCCGCTTTTTAAAAAAAGAGGCCTTTGGCCTCATTCCTTCATCTTTTCACCGTAAGGCCTGAAGGCCTGGTGGCGATAAAGGGTCTCTCCGTCCTTGTTGTTGACGTTGAACAAGCAGAACGGCACCAGCCGCCCGTCGGGAGTGACCATGTGTATGCAGCAGCGCTCCCAGCGCTCCGTCTCTCCTGTCCAGGCGTCCTGGAACGCCATCGATGACACGGTAAGGTAATGGGTCTTCGCCCGGTCGACGAAGGCGGACCAGCTGTTGTCATCGCTCTCCGAGGGGCCGTCCATGGTCTCCTCGATGAAGCGCCAGAACTGGGACACCTCGGTCCGGGTCTTCTCGGCGATGTTCTCGGTGTCGCGGGGCGGCCCCAGGGCCATTGTGGTCATGGGGAACAGGGACTTGTCGGGAAGGACGACAGACAGCGACTTGATGTCGCAGTGGACGTTGGAGCAGGAGGTGGGTATGAAGTTGTCCGCCTGCAGCATGCCCATGGTCTGCTCCTCTATCGCCTTGGCGAGCTGCGAAAGGGTGACGCGGTCTTTGTCGGAGGGGTCGACAGGGTAGCGTCCCACGTAGAAGATGGGCTGGAAGTGTATGCCCTTGACAGTGGGCACGTTCTCAATGGCGAACTGTATCATCTCGCCCACGTTGTCCAGGTTTATAGTGGGGGACACCGTGGCTACCAAGGTGACGCCCGTGCCCACCTCGGCGCAGTTCGCCAAAGCCTGCTTCTTGAGCTCGAACAGGTCGCGGCCACGGGTCTGCCTGTAGATGTCGTCCCGGGTTCCGTCGAACTGGAAGTAGAATGTGTCCACCCCAGCGTCCTTTAGCGCCTGCAGGTATTCCTTCTCCTTGGCGATGCGCAGGCCGTTGGTGTTGACCTCGATGTGCTCTATGCCCATCTCCTTTGCCAGGCGCACGATGTCGGGGAGGTCGTCCCTGATAGTGGGCTCTCCGCCGCTGAGCTGGACACAACGGGGGCTCGGCACGTAGTCCATGACTGTCTGCAGCATCTTGCGGATCAGGTCCATGTCGGGATGGAAACGGTAGTCGGTGTTGGAGCGGGCGAAACAGATGGGGCAGTTCATGTTACAGAGGTTGGTGACCTCCACCACGTTCAGGCAGGTGTGCTGCTTGTGCCCGGAGCAGAGGCCGCAGTCCTGGGGGCAGTCCTTCAGTTCCTTGACCCCGAACTTCTCCGGTGGTTTCTGCACCGCTCCGAAATCGTAGAGGTGTAGGTATTCGTCCACGCCCTCCCATATCCTGACCTTCCAGCTGCCGTGCTCGTCGCATTCCTTGACTATGTACACGACATCGTCCTCGGCGATCTTCTCGGCGGGTATGGTCTTAAGGCACTGAGGGCACAGGGCCGCGGTCTCACCTAGCTTCCTGGACATGATGGCACCATTCCTGCACGGAATCGGTGACGCTGATAATAATGCTTTGGAAAAGAACTGTGGATAAGTAAAAGGAAAGTAAGGATGCCGCTTGCGCGGCGTTTGATTCTATGCCCTCTTCTGCTCGAAGAGACCCTCGGCGGCGGCCAGAGCGCTGGCGGCCAGGTACTCCTCGAACCAGGACTCGCCCGATGTGGGTTCGCACATGCATGGACCGGAGCGGGTCGCTCCCATGTAGGTCAGGTTGGTGTGGCCCTTCCTGACCGGGGCGCCGTTCTTGGCGTAGGTCCATCCCTCGGCATCGGAGGTGTCCTGCACGATGTCGAGGATTTTCATCTTGTGCGCGTAGCCCGACTGGACCACTGCTTTTCCGCCATCGACCGAGTACACGGCATATACGGTGAGGTCTCCGATCTCCTTCTTGGCGATGTTCTTCTCGCCATCGGTGATCTTGTCGTTGGAGCCCTCCGCATTCTCGATGACAGCCTTTATGTCATCCTCTTTGAGACCCCTGGAACCAAGGACCTCCTTCACTGCGTCAGAAAATTCAAACTCCATCTTAATCACCTCACCATGTTCCGTATGTGCCGAAGTCCCTTGCCGCGCGGGTCATAGCGAGCATGTTGCCCGGTATGGTGTACGGTGGGCATTCACAGGAGTTGCCGAGGATGTAGCCCTTCTTGGCGTCGCGGCCGGCAAGGAGCTGGTCCCTGCTCTGGTCGTAGACCGCCTTGGGGTTCGGGTTGATCATCAGCTTGGTGTCAACCGATCCCATACACGTGGACACATCCTGGAACGTCTCCTTGAGCTTGTCGGACGGGAAGACCTTCGATCCATCGTAACCAACGTGGGTAACGGTGAAGGGAGACCATACCAGGTTGTCCCTGAAGACCTTGTAGGAGGTCTCGTGGTTACCGCACATGTGGTAGAAGATCTGAGGCCCGGCTCCCTTTCTGAAGCACTGGTCCACATAGTGGCCCATCTTCTTGGCGGAGAACTCCTCGACCTGCTCGTCGGCGAATATGTCGTTGTTCGCAAGCACCGAGCCCACGATGAGCATGGCCATGCCATACTTGTCGGATAGTGCGTCGGCGCCATTGACCGATGTCTCCACGTAGGTGTCGACCAGCTTGTGTGCCAGGTCCGGCTCCGTGAAGGTCCACATGATGAACTCCTCAACCCCGACCATCTCAGAGGCCGCCCCCACCAGGTCGAATCCATAGGATATCGGAACCAAGGTGTGGGGCAGGTTCTCTGCGACATAGTCGTAGAGGTTGAAGAACAACGGCATCGTCCAACCCTTCAGTAGGTCCTCTTTGGCTATGGGCTCCGCCTTCTCGACGTCCTCAGGGCCCCATACGGGTCCGGTCGGAATCGGAGGCAGAGTCTCCTTGTACTCCAGGGTGAGCCCCAGCTCGGTGACCCACGGGAGCGAGAAGAACCAGTGGGTGACCGGCAGGAGGTCGTAGAGTTCGGAGATATAGCCAACGCAGTGGATGCCCAGCTCCGGCTTCTCATAGAAGTCACGGATGGTGTATCCACATGCCACGGCAGCGTGCGATAGGATAATCGGATCCACATCGATTCTGTCGTGGAAGTTGTCTACGAAGGGACTTGCAAATCTCTTGGCGGCATTCGCATGCCAACCGTCGAGATCGTTTTTCGGAAACAGCTCTTCGTAACCCATTGCAATCCCTAGGTCATGTTACATTAATCAGTGTATTTATACGTTGCCATGTCTTGTTCGCAACTTTGTTTCACTAAGGAATTTTTTACGCTTGTTTAAGGTGGTCAAACAGGGAAAATCAGAAAAAATTGCAACAATGTTGCAAAAATCGATGTTCATTGATTCAAGAATGGTCCGTTCGCACCATGACCTCTCTGGTAACGCCGGCAGAAAACTATAATGCGCTCACGAATGATAACCTTTGGGGCGGAGGACGGAGTCCATGAGGTTGGTTTCCTGGAATGTCAACGGTCTGCGTTCGGTGCAGAAGAAGGGCTTCACAGAGTGGTTCCGGTCCGAGTCCCTGGACGTGCTCTG